>OGDN01002249.1_pt1 | contig 26085 bp, 31 predicted proteins | sample 1570271 | NCBI WGS metagenome assembly OGDN01 (sample SAMEA4384481, study PRJEB24528) | human gut metagenome | reverse complement strand
GAGGACAGGCGTTCTCAGATCGGCTCAGGGATGCAGCGACCGGTGTTCCGATAGAAGGATACTCTCTATCAAAAAGGATCGCGCGAAGTGAGGAGAATGAAGTGTCGATCGCCATACCATCATTGGAAACCACTTGTCATTCTTCTGAATGGCTGGTGGAGCCTCACCATGTGGTTCGACAGTTAGATTATATTCAGAACATGGATTTTTATAAAAATGAAAAGAATAAACAAACACTAGTACAAGTAAGATATCCATTGCGAAAAGCGATTCGAAGAAAACAGAAATACATGCATCGATTCATTTCCAATGAAGATATCGAAAGATTGAGAAATCTGATCATCGCAGAAGAGCATAAGAATTGCAAAGATTATATTAATTACAAAAAATCATATGAGTATCTTTTCTATTGAGATTAGGGAGAAATGCAAAGATACACTCAAAATCATTGCAAGAATGAAGAAAGAGTTGGAAAAGATCAATGATTTGAAAGAAGATTGAAGGGAGAGTTAACGTGTATTATGTAGAAAAAGATGGATTTATCATCCCATGTCGATATAATCCAGAAAAGAAAGAATTTGAAGGATATCATGAAACTTTGAATTTGTATGTATTTGCTGACAACTTAGAAAATTTCAAGAAGAGTTTTGAAAATTCATTACCGGGAGCGGCAGATCATTCAAAAATAGAGTTGCTTCCTGAGAATATCATATTTGATAAAAATAAATTAAAATTCTGGGAGATAGTTGGTTTCGATCAGTACATGAAATGTTTGATCGTTCGTAATATCCATACGATGGTTGCCGAATATAAAGGAATCAGTGTTAGATATTGGAATACTGAATGTCTAAATTCTGTAAAGGATATCAAAGCTGCATTAGAAACAGAAAAGAAGGATTTGCAAGATCTGAAAACCGACCTGCAGAATATGCAGGATGCTGACGAACTAACAGAAAAAATGCAAGAACTGTATGAGCAATACTATTTTGAAGATGAATGCGATATTGAAAATTTTTATATCAATCGAATGAACCTGATCTATCGTGCGGAAAAAGAATTAGAAATATTTCGTGAGGAGGGAAAAAATGAGTAAGATAAAATGTTCCAATGAGAATCCAACAAAACTAGAGAAATATCTTTTTAAGATAAGTGGGCTATACCCAATTTATAAACATGATAATTCGTGTACATATGTTCCAATTCATGTCGATCATTATGATACATATCCATTATCTGTTGAAATAGATGAAGAGGATATAGATTGGGATCGAAAAATTGCATTTGATCTTAGTTCAGGTATGGTCTGGCTAAATTCTTTTTATGATACAGATGAGCTTTCGTTGATTTCGCAGCTAATGAAAGAATTGGATGAGAAATATTGCAATTCTCAAAATAGATAAGAAAAAAGGAATCTTTGGAAGAAATTCCAAGGATTTTTTTATATATGAAAAATAAAAGCGAAAAATTCTCTCATATTTGTAGTAAGAAAACTTTGAAAGGAAATGATTATGAGAAAAATATTTGCAAGTAATTTAAAACGATTAAGAAAAGAGCACAATCTGACTCAAGAAGAACTTGGAAATATTCTTGGAGTTACAAGAATCATGGTTTCATATTACGAAATTGGGCGCAGCGTCCCATCCTTTCAGGTATTAGAAAAAATCATCAAATATTTCAAGATCAATCCAGATCAGATACTTGGAACTTATATGGAAATTAAGGAGGAAGGAAATGAGTAAAAAAACAAAAATCATTGCTACTAGGTCTGTCTTTTTCTTTGACAATTGCTTTTTGCTTTTACTGATCTGGCAGGGATTGGAAAAGCTCTTTTATGGAAAAGTAATGTTGTCATCATTTGACACTTTTGTAGCAGTTACTATGCTTCCAGTATTATGGAATATGGCAGAGTATCTAACACTTGGAGTTAATGGAATCCGGTTTGGACCATCAGAAAATTACAAAGAAGATTTCATGTATGAAAGGATTTCCTGTATTGTAAAAAAATTAATGGTTTATGTTGGAGTGTGGCTATTAGGATTTTGTATATTTGATCAAAAAAACAATTATAGAAATGTTCTGCTGGTTACATGTATTATCGGGATAATATTTACAGTCTGCTTATGGATTACATCAAAATATGTCATTGCAAAACAAGATAATCCAAATTTCTTCCAAAATGCTATAGAATCTATTTGCACTGATGTTTCAGAAGTAATCTCCAATAATTCAGCAAAAAGTTCAGTCGAAAAAGATGATAATCAGAAATTTCTTTCAAACCGAATTTACTTAATCTTTAAAGAAGGCGATCAGTGCTGCTATGAACTCTATGATCCGCATAGTCACGATGAGAACTTCTTTGGATTCCAAGTTAATTTTTATCGATTCGAATTTTTGAAACTGAATAACACAAGGAAGAAATTAGTATTAGATCTTTTAAATCAAGCATTGGAAACAAATACATTGGATCTCACTGATCTTATGCTTGCTCTAAAAGGCTATAAGATCGCCTACAATCTAGTTTTTGTTCCAATACCTGGTATGACTGGTGAAGAAGCAATGAATGCGTATACAACCCATTTCCTTCCATTTTATAAGGATTGCTTAAATGCAAAACTCTATAGACCAATCCAATAAGCAAAAACATCAGAACAAGTATTCTCGTAAAAGAGATAGAGGCTGCGTGAGTCAGCCTCAGTTGGTGCGAACAGCGATGTGTTTTTTTTTCGAAATATTTCGTCAGAGATGGGCAACTGTCACGACTACTGAAAACTTCCATAGGAATTATGTACCGCATGGGAGGGGTAGTTCATGCTTTCAGAGAATGCCAGTCATGAACCGTCAAATCTCTCATACTTATAGTGTAATTATTAATGACGATTGAGAGAAATAAAGGAGAAAAATCATGAATTCAAAAATCAAAACAATCAAAGTAACAGGAGAAGAAAAAGAGATTTATATCACTTCTGACGGAAAGAGATTCGAAGATAAATTCGATGCTCAGTTTTATCAAGACGAACTCGATCTTGAAGTGATCGAAAAAAAATGTTTTAAGAAATTTGGAATCTATACAAATGATCCAAAATACTCTGATTCTTATAAAGAAGATATCGAAAAAGGACTGAAAAAACAAAATATCTTTTCACGAATTCTTCAGACATGTCTGCCAAAAGAAGATGAAGATTCTGTCATTGTCTTAAGAGCAAAGAACAAAGAAGAAGAGGATGATATCTTACATTCTTTTAGAAGATACCTAACAAAATACGATGCAGAAAAATATTATAACTCTGCAGAAGATCATGCATTTCCTCATACTATCACGGTATGCCCTGATCTAGACAATGATTGCTGTAAAGCTTTATGTCTAGAAGTTGAATTTGAACGCATTGAAAAAGCATTAAAAGATGCAAGAGAATTGTTTGATGCAAAGTAGGAGAAAATGAAGCTAAATTGTATTTTGAATCTATTTGCATTGGATGAAAATTTCGACTGCGACTATGCTTTGACAAAATAAGAGAAAAGTTTTATAAGAGAGTCATTTTTTTGGCTCTCTTTTTTCCGTAACGAAACTGGAACATCTACCCCGTTAGTAGACAAAAACGGTTTCGTTATCGGGTTTGTCGGTTAAAAAAAGAGAGGTTGTAATGGCCTCTTTTTTATATGTGAAAATCTTTTCGGAAAAATTCTCTCATATTTGTATTAGAAAAAGGAAAATAAAGGAGAAATCAATTATGGAAAAAATTACAACAGGTTTAAAGATCTGTCCAAAATGTAAACATTTAATGGTTATCAAAGAAGGAAAAATGACATGTCCAAAATGTGATCGTGAAAAATTAGAAGAGGAATTAAAAACCGCAACAAAAAAAGTTGGAGAAGGAATTATCCGAAGACCTTTAAAAAAGAAAAAAGAAATTACATATTTCGATCCGTTTGAATTTTGTTCAAAAGTATACATCATGATGCATGCAAAATATGAAAAAGCTCCTTATCGAAGAGCAGAAGTAGTAAATTTTCCTTCGGATACTCCAATTGAAGAAATCGATCAGAAGTGTAAAGAGTGGGCAAAAGATGGCGTTGGAAACTGGGTGCTATTATGTATTGCGTAAACAACAAAGTCAATGGCGATAATTTTGAAGAATTGATTGAGATCAGTCTTTCCTTTTATCGAAAAAGGGGAATCGCATGTATTTTAAAAACACCAGAGCCATTTAAAACAATTGAAGTACGAAAAGATGGGAGAGTGACTGGATTCTATATGAAGAAAGCACAGCCGGATTTCAAAGGTGTTTTGTGCAATGGACAATGCATTATTTTTGAAGCAAAATCAACGATCAAAGACCGAATCCAGCAATCTGTTGTAACAGAAGTGCAGACAAAACTCTTAGACGAGCATCAAAAACTAAACGCCTTATGTTTTGTTATGGTAAGTCTGGAGATGAGATTCTTTTATCGGATTCCATGGATTGTTTGGAAAGAAATGAAACAGCGATTTGGTCATCGTTTCATGACAAAAGAAGAATTAGAACCATACAAGATCAAAGAATATCGCGGCAGGTTGCTGCTTTTGGATGGGATAGAACTAGAAGATATTGAATTGAAAGGAGTCACAAATGAGCAAAGAGATTCAGGTAAAGATCAAAGATGAGAAGGCGATGCTGTTTACACCATATAACATGGATTTTGTCAAAAGGATCAAACGATTTTCTGATGCCAGATGGGATACTCGTAAAAAATGCTGGACGATCAATAAAGAAAATCTGGATGCTGCAAGAGTCGTTATGAGAGAGATTTATGGCTATTCAGACGTTGATATCAATGAAAAAGTTACCGTTCGAATCCATGTCAAAGAATACATGTGTGAGGAACAAGCAGATGTGATGCTTTTTGGAAAAGTTCTAAGTCATGCTTACGGACGCGATAGCGGTGGAAAACCAGGAAGAGATGTTGTTTATGTTCATGGAAATCCATGCAGTGGTGGAAGTGCAGCTCATTGGGAAAGTGGAGTTGAAGAAGGTAGTGAGATTCTGCTACATAATGTAAACAAAAATCTATATGAAGCTGCTCTGGAACACCCAACAGAAGAATATGAGATTGATCTTGTAGAAGATGATATTGATTTTTGGGCTCTGAAAGAGGAAAGGAGACGTCTTTTGAAGAGGATTGAAGATATTGACTTGATTTTGCAAAAGGAGGAGCAAGAATGAGAACTGAAACTTTTTACAAATTATTCCTTGGAATTATTGTCGTTGTTGCGATCATTGGCCAAATAAAAGACAATGTTGTTTCAAAGAATGAGATTGAAAAGTGTTACAAGGAAAATTACACATTTGTATACAAGCAGGAGACTCTTTCAAACGATCTTGTAGAACAGTTTTTGAAACAATTAAGTGATTATAATTATTCGAAAGAAAAGAACAAAAAGGATACGGATGAATATCAATTTGCAAATTCAATTTTCATTCCAGAAAGAAAAATTGTATTACAGGTGAATCATAAGTCTAAAACAGTACAAATAGCAAGAATCAAATATGGGTTTGAAGAATACGAAAATGCACAAATTCTTTATCAGCAGGGATATCAGATTTTGCATAATAAGAAAACATTAACGAAAAAAGAAGTAGATAAATTGTTGAACAAAATGAAATATAATCATGATTATATGTTGAAAAAAGATAACAAAAACAAGACATTAACGGTCATTGATCCATAAGAAAGGAGAAAGAAAATTACACACATTTTCTAAGTACAGGATTTTGCGCAGTTGTCATCTTGGATGACTATTCAAAATCAAAAGGAAACATTCCATTTTCAGAATTTGGTAAGTCAGTATTTTTAACAGAAGAAGAGGTAAATAGATGAAAGAAGAATTGTTTGAATTTCATGAAGCAGCACCCAATAGATATATCGCCCATTTTTATAGGGAATGTACAGTAGCTGAATTCATTGAAACTATATTGGAAACAAGATCCAAAGAACATGGACGTATTGTTGTTTTTGGTCCAAATCGTCCTTTGGCTAACTGTGGCTATGCATATGGAAAGATAACTGATGAATTTGAAAATGCAGAAGCTAATAATAAAATAATCTGTTCAGCATTTGCATACGGTGGCTGTGTTTCCGTGGATTATGCATTAACGGTATTATAATTCAGAGGCTCTTTTGTAAGATTTATATTGTTTTACAGAGGAGTTTTTTATATATGAAAATCTTTTTTCATAAATTCTGTCATATTTAAAATAAAAGGAGAATACAAAGATGGAAAAGAAAAGCATTATTGAAACAATTCTAACAGCAGATGACAAAACATTGGATACGATCCTACAGGAAGTAAAAATCGATGTATTTTACTTCATTCGTCATAAAACAAAGGGAAAAGGAATCGATATCATCACAGATAATTTCGAAGAAGTACAGAAATTTCTTATGACATCAGATTGGCACAAAAAAATAACTTTCAGACAGCTAGATTATCTGCAGCAGTTTCTTACATTATCAGATCTATACATGATGGAAATCAACAGGCAGGAAAAAGAAAAGAAATATGAAGAGGATTTAAAAATCAGCCCAATATTAAGAAACATCATAGAGATTCTTATCAATCAGGAACCGATCGTTCATTTTAAAGAACTTTGTGAATTGTTAAAAGATGAGTTCGCAGCGGATGAGGTCAAAGAATGCTTAAGTAAAAATGAGCAGTATTTTGACACCCAGTATAAAACAGAAACCAATGAAATTAATGATAAAACAATCTATGCCATCAATCTGAAAGGTAAATTCTTATATAACTTTATCCGTCAAAATGAAGGAAATTACAGTCAGTTTGCTTTGGATCAGGCATCTTACAAAACAGCAAAAATCGTGCAGGATTTTGTAGAAGATCTGATCGATGGAAAGAAAAATATTTCTGACATTGAGAATCTTAAAACAGATCTGCCTGGAGATGTAGAAGGCGTATTACAGATTGATCTGCGCAAGATCGCAGAAAAACTGGAGGCAAAAATCAAATGAAAAAAGAAGAATTTTTAAAAGTAATATCAGAAAAAGATAATGATCAGGATGTGAATGAACTTGTAGGAGAAATTGAAGAACATGTTTTTCGGTATATCAAATACGGGACCAGATCGAATGTATTTAATCTTGTTGAAACCTGTTATGACGATGTCAAAAGCATGATTGTTCCTGAAACGCTAAAAAACTATTCTGTAGGACGTTTCATGGATCTTACCTATTTTGTCGCATTATGTGATTTATATTTTAAAAATAAATCAGTCTTATCAGAACGGCATGATTTTGAAAAAGCATTAAAAGATCACAGAGAATTAGCAGCGATCATCAGCTTCATTGTTGAAGAAAAACATCATGTGATATTGGAAGATTTGTGTTCTCATTTTGAAAAAGAGCTTAAAAAAAATCAGATCAAAGATGACATCCTTCGATTTGACCAGTATTTTTCTTTTCGAGTGAAAGATGAAGATCGTAGCAAAGAAAATGCAGAGATCATAGAATCAGCTAAGATCACAGTCAGCCATGCAGGAAGAAGAATGTATCAGTTCATTCGGGATAATGGATTCACATACAGTCCATATGCAGTGGATTACTATATTTACAAAAATTGTAGTGATATTTTGGATTTTGTTGGAGATGTACTAGATGGAGAGAAAGATATCTCTGATCTTGATGACCTGACGATCGATCTTCCAAAGAATCAGCAGAAAATTTTGAAGACAAAGATCAAACTGTTGTGTGGCCAAGAGATCATTACTTTATAAGGCGGGTATATCCCGTCTTTTCTTTTGCAAAAATTTTATGCAGATCTGATCGGGGCAGGAAATATCTTAAGAAAGAAGTTCCCAGAGATCTTCTCAAAGATCACGGACTTTTCTTTCCTGCAGGATATGAAAGTCATTCAAGTATTCTCGTAAAAGAGATAGGGGCTGTGTGAGCCAGCCTCAGTTGGTACGGACAGCGAGATGTTTTTTCGAAACATTTCGTCAGAGATGGGCAACTGTCACGACTACTGGAAACCTCTTCCATAGGAATTATGTACCGCATGGGGGGCAGTTCATAATACAGTACAAAATATGGAATCATTGCATTATGCAAGAGAACTCGATAAGATCTGCGATTTTGCAGAATATCATTTTCAAAAAAACTGTAAATGATTGACACACAAACGTAAATCGAATATACTAACAAATGAGGGCTCAGTCCTTTAAATTCTATGCCACGATAAAGACAAACAACCCAAAAACTGTCTTAAATCATTTTAATATGTCGTGGTTGCCCTCACTACAAATTTTTTTATATATTTGAAAAGATCGGATCATCCGGTCTTTTTTTTGTACAAAAATTTCATTTTTATATGTGAAAAACTTTCGAACCTCTTTTCGTACATATTTGTATTAGAAAAAAATACCCATTTTTCTTTCGAAATCTCTCATATTTGAGATATAGAGAAGAAAGGAGATTCATGATGAGCCAATTTGTACGAAAAGTAAATCCTCAAAAACCTGAGGAAAGTAAGTTAACAAGTGAAATCATTCCGAGATATACAAATTTTTTATATAACCATGCAAATATGCGTGGCCAGTTTTTGTGCTTAAATTCAAAGAATGAGGAACTATTTATCATGAATCGAAAAGAGTGGACACTACTCACAAAAAATGGATATCAGAATCCTTATGTCTGGATCCGCAGGATCAAAAAGGCATTTTATGTAACAGCAAATCCAAGAGATAAAAAAACAGGAGAGCTGGCAGGATATGTGCAGATCGTTATCCCGTGCTATGGAAAAGAGTTTCAAAGAGAATCATTGTTGTCTTTGATCAAAGAACGTAAAGATATTCCAAATCCAACATATGTGATCGATAATGGATATGGATTGTTTGACCTTGTGTATATGTTAAAAGAATCAGTCGCTCCCGCCATGGAACAGGCAATCCGTGCTGTCTTATGGACGATCACAGAAAAGATCATTGGATTAGAAAGAACTGTCAATTATCGCAATAATGATTACGTTGACTTTGAGGTTCTTGTAGAAAAACTGACTGTAAATCCAAAACTAAGATTACCAGGAAGTTACAATGAAAGTAAAATGGTACAGGTGTATTATCCTAAGAGAGCAAAACAATATACTTATCATGAATTGTTAAATTGCATGGGAATTCGTCCGCCTTACAAAGCCAGCTATCAGATCAAAAAAATGAAAAAATCAGTTCAAATGATCAGAAAAGGGAAATGGCTCGATCAGTTTTATCTGGAACTGGACAAATCAGAAAAGAATCTGGACATCTTTATCCAGATGCGTAGAATTCATGTCTTAGAAGAACTGATGATCAAAAGATATGACAGAATGACAAATCGGGAATTTGTAACAGAATATTGCCGATTACTTTGTCGTGTTTATATGTATAAGTGCTATGGCAGTGTTGCAGAGCAGATGATTCCTATCACAGAACGTATGGTTGAAGTGATCACTTATCTAACAGATGACAAAGAGGAACAGATGGATTTAAAAGATATTGTCATGGAAGAAGTGGATCAAAGATTTGACTTTAATTATGATTCTTTTCATGAGCTGTTAAAAAATTCAAAGGTGTATTATCTTTTACATAAATACAGGACCATGATCTATGAAAAGATCACAAATAATGAGCTGATCGACAGATATCATCTGAATCCTGATGGATCATGGAAAGGGAAGATATACCTTCATCCAACAAGAGATGCTAAACTTCGAAAGCCAAAAGTCTTTATCAAAGATAAGATTAAAAATCAGATGATCGCGATCGCAAGATTAACCTTACAAGGATTAAAGAATTCTGAGATCATGAAAAAATTAGAGATCAACAGAGACCGTTTCTTTGAAAGAAAAAGAAGGATCAAAAAAGAGGGCGGGATGAAAAAGATCGCTGATGAAGAGTTTTGTTTTCAGAACCGTCCGGAACAAGCAAGCCTCAGAGAGATCTGCAGACATCCAAATTCCGAATATTACCAGGCTGCTGCCTGATACCTTATAACTAAATACCGATTGATCATGGCGTCAAAGTGATCAATAACAAAGCAGATGCAGAAAAAATGATACTTTCTGGGTCTTGTTTTCGTATTTAAATTCTTTTTATTTTAAAGAAAACGTGGTGCAATTTGCAGAAAATGCAATTCCCAATCTCTGGAAATCATGAAAAAGTTGGCTTTTCCGATATAAGGGTTAATACAAGTATATGACTTTTGGCATATACGCCTTGGATCGTCCGGGCTGAAGTTTTTTTCGGGATGAAGAAACTGCAGAAAATGATGATTTACTCAGGAGATGTTCAAAACTTTCTTACTTGTAGAATCGTTTGAAATGACTTATTTCTTATGAGGATTATTTTCGGTTCGTATTCTTTTTTTTATATTAACATCTCCCAGAGATAATAATCTGTGCATTTAATTGCTGAAGATGATAATCATGAAAGAAAAGATCCAAGATAAGGAAGTGGCTTTGGAACAAAGTATGAGTGGAGAAGACATTTCCTATGTGCGGAAGAAGAATGAACAAACATGATCGATAATCATCTCTCCGCACAATATGTCATCCATGATGACAAGACTCATGATTTGTATTCAATTCCATCAGTTCCTTCATCTCATTCAAAGAGATCACATCCTAGAAAGACTCAGGACAGATCATATTCTGAAGATATCGTTAAGATCATGAGATTGTAATTATCCATGTGGACTATCCATCATATTTTGTATGACAAACGATATGACGATTGGAGGAACAGCATATGAGAAAGAGATACAGGAAAAGAACAAAGAATGAAGTGAAGTGCTTTCAGATATCATCGTTTTATGATCTATCCTTAGATTCCAGAAGGACTGCATTAAAAGAAACCGGAAAGTTTTGTAATGTCAGTGGAAATGATGCAGCCATGGATATGATCCGAAAGAATCGATATTTCTTTAAATTCTATCCGGATGGAACGATTTATGATGGATATGTGGATGATGCTCAATTAGAAAGTTCTGTATATGTATTTTGAAAATGTATTTTTGTAAACAGGTAGCTTAGATGAATGAACTGCTGCCTGTTTTTTTTTATATATGATTTTTCTTTTTCAGGAATTCTCTCATATTTGTAATAGAGAAGAAGATCATAGAAAGGAGACCAGATTATGAAAATTGGAATCACAGAACGAGGAGATGCAAGTATCGATTATCAGTGGGTTGAAAAATTGCCATCCGTGGATGGAACAATCCTGATCACAAAGAATCTAACAGATCGATTCATTGATACTGTTATAAAATGTTATGAGAATGGGGACAAGCTGATCGTTCATGCAACCTGTACAGGATGGGGTAGAACAGATTTTGAACCAAATGTTCCTGATTATAAAACACAGCTGCATCAATTAAAGAAACTGATCAATAAAGGTTTTCCAGCAGATCATTGTGTCCTTCGTATTGATCCAATCTTCCCAACTCTTTCTGGATTAAAACGAGTCATGGAAGTGCTCCATGAGTTCGAAAAACAACAGACAGGGATTCAACGAATCCGGATCAGTATATATGACGAATATAATCATGTAAAAGAGCGATTAAGGGCAGCAGGACACAATCCTTGCTATGGAAATAATTTTTATGCATCTCAAAAACAAATGGAAAACGTAGCAAATGCATTAAGATCGTTTTCTTATCAGTTTGAAACCTGTGCAGAAGATCTGTTAGCAAAAGAATATCCGAATTCTTTTAAACAGGTAGGTTGCGTCAGCAACAAAGACATTGAACTCATGGGATTGGAGCCTGTATTAAACAAAGAAGAGAATGGGCAGCAGAGGACAGGATGCCATTGTTTCACTTGCAAGACAGAGCTTTTAACAAACAAATATCGCTGCCCAAACCAGTGCATTTACTGCTATTGGCGAGATAAAAAATAGGAGAACGATCATGAACAAAAGACAAGCGAAAAAAGAATATTATTATGGAGAGTATTTGGAAATCAGAAGATATAATTAGGCGCTTGGCGTATCCAGATATCAGTATTTAAAAGAATGCACAAGAGACCTCACAGAACAGTATGGAATCGAAAGACATATGGAAGGATGTTATAAACTGAGGATTCATACGTTGGATCGATTACAGAATAAAGGCAGGAAAATGATCAGGTAGCAAAAGAAAGAGGAATATCATGAATTGCACGATATATGTAACAGAATTCAAAATTAATGCAAAATATTACTAATTAGTAAAAATCAATATATAAAGGTAAAATGACAAACGAAAGGATTTTATATATGAATATTCAAACTATCTCAAAAGAAAAAAAGGAAGTCATGGTTGAATTAACCGCAGACGATTTAGGATTTATTTGCAATGCTTTGTATGCTCAATTAGGCGAGAAAAAACATAATGATACTTTCATGCAGCTTTATAGTGACATGATGATGGCAAGAGACATATGCCGATATGGTCACGTAGATGATTTTTGTTTTCACAACATTGTAAAATGTCGTAGTGGATTCAGAGGTGTTTTATCGGACGATGATATTGAAACATTCAACGAATATCTGGAAGATAATGATCTGCCAACAGCTTTTGGAAATTCCGATTTTGTACGAATCTATAAGCGGATTGTTGGAGACTTGCAAAGTGATACGCTTAAAAACTGGATGGAACAAAATAAATAACATGAAACCCGAAAGTATTACTGGAAAGATAAAAAAGAGACTTAAGAAAGGAGGATTACTATGATTCATTCAAATGAAAGAAAGCTATGTTTAAGCGGTTGGGTAAAAGAAAATAATAATACATTGTATGAGACTCCATTAAAATTGCAAAAATTCTTACTATTCTATGAAGTATTTGCTAAAGTTTCGGGAGAAAATCCGGATTTTACTCATTTAATCGGATGTAAAAAAGGGCCAGTGTTTACCAATGTGTGGAGTGACTACACAAAAGAGAGGTCAAATTTTAACTCAGCTGCTCAACGTGCTTTTGCGAGCAATTCTGTAGCAATTGATACTGCAAGGGCTGAAAAGTGTGCTTTTATGGTAAGTACAATGACCGAAAAAGAATTGTCAGATTTAATACATCAGATGAATCTTTGGAAATGTAAAGCAGAACGTATTATGAATGGTGAGTATCAAGTTCATTTATCTGAAAGAGACTTCACTTCTAATGATGAAAAACTCATTCGCATTCTCGATACTATGTATCCATTACAGTTAGTAGAAAATTCTACAGTTGTATGTTTAGATAGTAAATATTTTGTTTTTACAAAATCTGATGCTCAACATCTTACAGAAGAACATTTCGATATTTTGCGTACTCTTGCTGAAAATGAAGAATTACACAATCCTGTATTTATTGATATAGATGATAGAAGAAGGCTTATCGTTGTTTAACAAAATTCCGGAGAATTTCACTGCCTCTGTAGGCAGTGGGATGAATCCGGTTTTTTATATGTGAAAAGTTTTTTCCCCGAAATTCTCTCATATTTGTAGTAGAAAAATGTTCATTGGAGTGATAAGAAAGAGGAATATCATGAATTGCACGATATACACAACAGAATTCAAAATTAATGCAAAATATTACAATACAATAATAGATAATTCAAGTTGGAAATTTTATGATCCATGGTCCGAAAATTATCAATATGTATCAAAGGAATGGAAAGAAAATCATGTGAAACCATTCTTGCAGCCTTATAATTTTCATTTTGAGCCATGGCAGGAAATGATCATAAATTTTGATCCTGAAAGCTATGCTGATTGGGAATTGTTCCGGAAAGCTACTCATGATCAGCATCATTTCTTTTGGAATATTGAAAACACTGAATTTTGGAATGAAGAGAAGTATGATTGGATGCCAGAATCCATCATGGAAACAATGATGCCGTATTATATTGTATACAAAATAGTTGATGAGAATGGTCATCTGGTTGACACAAAGCCTTATCTGCAGAAATATTTGGATACATATCGTCAAAAGAAAGAAGCACATAAAAGAAAATATGGACATTCAAATTACATCTACATGCAACGATTTTTGCATACAACAAATGAGAGAAGACAATTGCCATCAAAAGAAGAATTGCGTGAGTGGAAAGAAGCGGGCTATCATATTAAAATTCGTGGAGGAAGAAAAAATCTTTTAAATGAAGATCCATGGGGAGACCATTTTAAGGATGTTAAGATTCCAAGATCATGGAAAGACCGGACAAAACAAAAGAGACAATATCATTCTTATCAGAAACAGAAGAGGAAGAAGTATGTAAAACTTCATATTTTTTGATAAATATTCGGATTCATTCCCTGCTTTTTTGTGGATGTGAATCCGTTTTTTATATGTGAAAAATGAAGACGGAAAATTCTATCATATTTGTAGTAGAAGTAAAAATTCAAGAAGAAATAAAGGAGAAATATAATGGCTTACGGTATTTTGGTAGATGTGCACGGAATTTTTAGAAAATTTGATGAAGATGATATAGAAAACATGATTGGAAATATAGGGAGATATTCTATTTGTGATGATCAATTTTACTTTGATGGGGAAAGAACTATTAGCTTTGGAGGTGATGTATCATACAATAACAATGATGGATATATACAAATTAGTCGAGATTGCGGCATGATCGAATTGGTACAGATTACAGAAGAAGAATATGATGAAATACGGTATAACTACGGTAAACGATCATGGGCAGATTACTATAAAAAGCATAAAAGTTATTCTGAACGACTAAACGAAAAAGCAAAATGGAAAATAGGAGATCGAGTAAAAATTTCCTTTGTTGATCCGAGAGCAGAAAAACATCTTTTTGGAAAAGATCATAAGCCATTGCATTTTGTAGAAGGATATAAAGGGACTGTCATAAAACATGCAGAAGGTTATCTTGGCAGATTGGAATACTTAATTGAATTCGATGATCATATTGGAAGTAAAACATCAGAATGTGGAAAAGATGGACACTGTTTCTGGATGGATGAATCAAGAGATAATGACAAATTGGAAGCAAGATTGCCTATGTGGGATCATCCTTTGCTTTTGGAATGTAAGAGTGTCAAAGCAGATCAGTAGAAGATATGCACAGAAAGGGTATTAATCATGAAAAAAATAACAAAGTGCCCGCATTGTGGGAGTTCTGATGGATTATATAATGATTTTAATGTATCAGGAAGAGAATTCTACAAATTTAATGGAAAAGAAGATGGAGAAGACATTACGAGTCTTTATCGCCACAACAAATATATGGTTTGTGTCAATTGCAGGAAACATGTCATGACTTATGAAGAATTTTTAAAGAATTATATAGGAGAATAGATGACTATGAAAACCAAAAGAGAAATTATGAGAGAGATCGTTGAGACCACTTTGATCAAAACAGCTACAACAGATCTGGAAGGTCGCTACCATAATGGTAAAGGGAAAAATGCAATCGAAATGATTATTGTGCAAGGACATATTCTTGTTTATAAAGGAAAAAAGAAAACGGAATTTAATCCTTGGGAAATTGAGGAAGCGTTGGATTGCTTTTTTGAAGAGAAGAGGCAAACAGAAGATAAATCGATAAGCAAGAATACTAAATTTGAATTAAAAGAGCTTTTGATTGTACTCCAATATATGAATAAAGAAAGTCAAAAAGTTCATCCATATCTTAAACTTAACAAAAGAGCTCAAGAGAGATTAGATATCTATTACGAAGCAGTACAAATGATTGTGGATACATTAAATTATATGATTGCAAATCCTCCAAGTGAAAAAGAAAATAATGATGATTCTAAAACAAAACAGGAGATTATGCAATTAAGAGCTGCATCAATGATTAATCTGTTTATAACAGAAAGAGGAGTGTGCGTTGGATCATTAGATAATCGTAGAAGTGTCAGTGTAGGGGAAGCATATCGCGATTTTTATTGTGAGAAAAACAGTGTGAAAGATACTGATTGCTTTGTAACAAAAAATATTTATGAGGCTGTAAAATGGTTGCATAGAATCGATGAAGATAAAATCAGAGTAAAAAATCAATGTACAGATAATGAATAATTTGAATCTAAGGAGAGTGCTATGGCTTACGGAATTATTGTAGATGGAACTAAAAAAGGATGTATAGGAGATATTGGAATATATCATTATTATAATAATGAAATTGAATATGAAGGGCAACGATTTGAATTTTATAGATGTGGAATTCTATATGATGATAATGATGGATATTTAAAAATCATTACTCCTGATACTGCTCCCGATATGGATTCATTATATAATAAAATGAAGCTTGAATGTCACATGTCTATTGATGATGGCAACCCATCTTATAAAATCGAAATCGTAAGATTAACAAAAGAAGAATATGACGAAATGCGTTATGATCGATCCACACAATCTAAACAATCATGGGCAGATTATTATTATAAGCACAAAAAATATTCAAAAAGATTAAATGAAAAAGCGAAATGGAAAATAGGGGACAGAGTTGAAATTTCCTTTGTTGATCCAAGAGCAAAGAGTCATCTTGTTGGAGATGATTATAAACCACTATCTTTTACAGAAGGATGTAAGGGAACAGTAATAAGACATTCGGATGGTCATCATGATGGAATAGATTACTTAATTGAATTCGATGAACGCATCGGAAATTTGTCCTTGGAATATGGAAAAAGTGATCACTGTTTTTGGATGAATAAATCAAAAGAAAATGGCAGATTAGAAAAAAGATTGTTTATGTGGGATAAACCAGTACTTTTGGAATGTAAAAGCATAAAAACAGACCAGACTCAAATGAAAAATACACAGATATTTGATGAAAATGTAGAAACTTTATATAAATTGAAATCGCAAGAAATGTCTATTTCGAATCTTTTGGAGACAATCAACATGTTGTAAAAACTGAGGAAAGGAGATAAAAATGATCGCAAGAATTGCAATTTTTCTATTTCTGATTATGATGATCGTCATTAACTTTGCATCATATAAATATATCAGATTAAGACCATTTACAACAATTTATCCAGAAATTGTACAAGCATATTTGAAACATCAGGAAGGCAATGAATAATGCAGAAAAAATACAGAGTTAAGGATGTTATCCCAACAAAATTAACAGATGAAGAATTTGTCCAGATTTGTAAGCAAAGCTTCAAGGAATCAATCATCATTTATTTATTTTTCATCGGGATCAGTGCTGCATTATTGATTGTGCTTTTCTTCTTTGCTTATAATGGTGTTTACTATCATTTGTTAACGGTATTCACTTTATTTTCAATGGTTCCAAGTGTAATGGCTTTTTCTATGATCCTTGGCGCAAATCCATACGAACCAAGTTTTGTACAAGAGTATTTGAATTGTAAATCATTCAAAGATTGGATCACATATGCGGAAAGAAGAGATTGTATATCTCATGCTGCAATCATTTCAAAAAAGATAACAAGCGAAAATAGAAAAATCGTTGAATTATGTTTGGATCCAATGGAATTACGATATTTTGATGAAAAATTCAATGTGATGCGAGCGTTATCTTTAAAAGAAAGCTATCAAAAAGATATCAGATTTTTGAAGAAGAAAGAGCTTAAAGAAGACGAAGCGGTCATAGATTTATCAGGAAAAGAAGTTGTGATATATCTTAAAAATTGTTGAAAATTCGAAGAAATATAGGAAAGGGGAAGGGAAAATGAGAGTATTTCAGATTTTGTTTTGTGTAAATTTGGTACTGTTTGCAATCTTAAGAATCAATGATTATTTTGAATTCTTTTGCAATATAAAAAGAGCTTGTGGAATTGCAGAATTTGGTTTTGCAATGAACACGATTTACCTAATCATTCTAAATATAGTAACTTTTATAAAGCCACCTGATACTTCTATGGATTCTGTCATATATATACTCGTAAATTTACTCGAAGGAACAACATATCTTTGTATATTGTGTGTAGCAAGCTTTGTTATTCTATTTTTTTTAAGGAGCTCAGAAGAAAAGAAATAAAGCAAAGATAACTATGACGCTCACCGACATATACTTCAGATACATCCTTTTGTACAATTAAATCAGAAAATAAAAACAAAGAAAGAAGGAAGTGAAAAACAATGCAGCAGTATTATCAAAAAAAAACTATCTGAAATTTGTAAGGAATAAAGATTCCATGGAGACAGATATGGAGAAATATTTTGTTCACATAAAGGGAATCTTTAAGGCACAATAAGAAAGGAAATAAACAAAAGATGCTAACAGTAAAAGAATTAGACGAGGAGTACGCAAAAACATTAATAAGCCGAGGTATCCCACCAGATATGGAACTTGGTGGAGAATTTGTGGAATTTGAATCTGATTCTGACCCAAAGACTCATGTTAATGTGCTTGAGATGGCGGGGGTTAATTCAAAGATTACTCAGAAGGAATTAAATGAAAGGTATAAGTTAATAAATGAATTATTCAATTCTACGGATAAGTAAGGCAGGTATTTCGGTATCTGTCTTTTTTATATGTGATTTTTCTTTTTTGAAATTCCTCTCATATTTGTTGTAGAAATCGTAGATTTCATAAATCATCCTTTGAATGAGTTGTGGAGTCTCGTATTAAAAGGAGAGTATACAACAAATATGAGTAAGATTGAAGATTTAATCAAACAGTATTGCCCGAATGGATGTGAGTGGAAAAGTTTTTATGATGTTGCCACATATATAAGAGGTGTGTCTTATCCGAAGAGTAAAGATCTTGGCATTAGCGGAAATGGACATAAATTATTGAGGGCTAATAATATTGATTTGAAAAGTAATTTATTAAATTTAACATCTGTTAAAATTGTCGATTATTCTGTAAAAGTAAAAAAATCTCAAATGTTGATGGCGGATGATATTTTAATTTGTGCTGGCAGTGGCAGCAAAGAACATATTGGAAAAGTTTCTTATATTGATGAAGACATGGATTATACATTTGGCGGATTTATGGGAGTTATACGCAGCAATAAGAACGAAATTCATCCACGTTATATGTTTCATATTTTGATGAGTCCTTTATTTAGAAATTATATTAAAAGCTCTGATAGTAGCACCATTAATAACATAAATAATGAAACTTGGAAAAACTTTCAAATTCCAATTCCCCCACTTCCTGTGCAGGAAGAAATCGTGCGTATTCTGGACGAGTTTAAAGAACTGGAAATGCGTAAGAAGCAGTATGAGTGGTACAGAGATGAGTTGCTGACGTTTGGAGATGATGTGGAACGAAAAAGGTTGGGGGATAAATCTTTATTTAATTTTAGATATGGTACAGGAAATAATATTCCAGCAGATACAGGTGGTAAATACGATGTGTATGGTTCCAACGGTATTGTTTCTCATATCAATGATTATAATTGCGAAGATGTTTCTATAATTGGTCATATTGGAGCTTACGCTGGTATTGTGAATAGATGTCGAGGAAAATGTTTTGTGACATACAATGGCACAATTGCTAGTGTTGTTGATACTACACGGGTGGATTCGCAGTATTTTCATCACGTGTTGAATGAGTTGAATTTGCAGTCGATGAAAAAAGGAAGTCAGCCTTTTTTATCTGTGAGCGATTTTTCTCATTTACAAGTTCCAATCCCATCATTACAGGAACAGCAGCGTATTGTAGAAATCTTAGATACATTCGATACGTTAACAACAGACCTTACAAAAGGTCTTCCAGCAGAAATCAAGATGCGACGTATGCAGTATGAATACTACAGAGATTATCTGTTTGGATTATTGAAATAACACTGATAAATAAGTAAATTTTATGATATAATGGATATAAAATTATGTCCAAAAGGAGGATATATGGTAGAAATGAGTAGAGAACAAGAAAGAGCTGAATTATACAAAGGTATCTGGGGACTGGCCGGTCAGTTGAGGGGTTCAGTTGATGGTTGGGACTTTAAACAGTACGTGCTTGGCACTATGTTTTATAGATACATCTCAGAAAATCTGACAGATTACATTAATGATGGCGAGCGTGAAGCTGGTAACACAGATTTTGATTATACACAGATGTCTGATGAAGATGCAGCAGAAGCAAGGGATGGTCTGATCGAAGAAAAAGGATTCTTTTTATATCCATCAGAGCTGTTCTGTAATGTAGTAGAACGTGCATCTGATGATGAGAACTTAAACGAAACTCTTGAGACCATTTTCAAGAATATTGAGGATTCATCCAAAGGTACAGAATCTGAGAAGGATTTCGCAGGTCTGTTTGATGATTTCGATGTGAACAGCAATAAATTAGGTGCTACAGTAGCACAGCGTAATGATAAGCTGGTAAAACTGCTTACAGGTATTGGTAGCATGAATTTAAAAGGTGCAAATAATAAGATCGATGCGTTCGGTGATGCGTATGAGTATCTGATGGCGATGTATGCATCAAATGCTGGTAAGTCCGGAGGCGAGTACTATACGCCCCAAGAGGTATCGGAGCTTTTAACAAAATTAGCGATTAATGGACGTACAACGATCAACAAAGTATATGACCCTGCATGTGGTTCAGGTTCGTTATTATTGCAGTCGGCAAAGATTCTTGGAGACAAGAAAGTAGAACAGGGCTATTATGGGCAGGAGATTAATATCACAACATACAACTTGTGTAGAATCAATATGTTCTTACATAATATTCCGTATGATAAGTTCGATATTGCATGTGCAAATACATTAACAGATCCTCAACATTGGGATGATGAACCATTTGATGTTATCGTATCAAATCCACCATACAGTGTAAAATGGGAAGGCGATGCAAATCCTGTTCTCATTAATGATGATAGATTTAGCCCGGCCGGTGTACTTGCACCAAAGTCTAAAGCAGACCTTGCATTTGTAATGCATAGTCTTAGCTGGCTTTCAAATGAAGGAACAGCAGCGATCGTATGTTTCCCAGGTGTTATGTATCGCCGTGGTGCAGAGCAAAAGATCCGTAAATACCTTATTGAAAATAACTATGTAGATGCAGTCATCCAGATGCCTGACAATCTTTTCTACGGTACATCCATTGCAACATGTCTGTTGATTCTCAAGAAGAATAAGACCGATAACAAGATCGCTTTTATTGATGCTTCGAATGAGTGTAAAAAAGTAACCAACGCAAACAAGCTGGAGCCGGAACATATTGAAAAGATCCTTAAATGGTTTACAGACCGTCAGGATGTAGAGTATCGTGTAAAGATGGCTACAGATGATGAAGTTGCAGCTCAGAAGTATAATCTTTCAGTGTCAACATATGTTGAGAAACAGGACACTAGAGAAAAAGTAGACATTGATGTATTAGAAAAGCAGCTGGTAGATGTCGTAGCAAGAGAGAATGAGCTTCGTGATGCTATTGACACTATCATTGCGGATATTAGGAGCTGATGAGCATGAGCAAGATTAACGAATTGATTCAGACGTTATGTCCTGATGGAGTGGAATATAAAATTTTACCAATGATTTCAGTTAATTGTGATAGGCAGCGAAAAGCTATTACAAGCGGAAAGCGAATTGCTGGAAGTACCCCTTATTACGGTGCTTCTGGCATAGTAGATTATGTAGAGGGATACATTTTTGATGGTGTTTACCTTCTTGTTTCAGAAGATGGAGCAAATTTGTTAGCTCGTAGCACGCCCATTGCATTTTCTATTAGTGGGAAAACATGGGTTAATAATCATGCACATGTTTTGAAATTTGAAAATGATGTTACAAGAAAATTTGTTGAATATTTTTTGAATTCGATTGATTTAAGTCCATATATTACTGGGGGAGCGCAACCTAAATTAAATCAGAATAATTTGAATAGTATCGAAATTCCAGTTCCACCACTTCCTGTACAAGAAGAAATCGTGCGTATTCTGGATGAATATACAGAGTTGGAAACAGAATTGGAAGCAAAACTGTCAGAAGAGATTGAGCTGAAACAGAAGCAGTATATGTTTTTAACTTCTGAACTTATTGATAAATTGGAGTCAGATTCAGTTATGCCGCTAGAAAGTGTATGTGGCATTTATGATGGTACACACAGTACACCGCAATACACAGATTCTGGTGTTCGCTTTGTTAGTGTGGAAAATATTAATGATTTATATGGCTCTCAGAAGTTTATTTCTGAAGAAGCATATGAAAAATTTAAAATTAAGCCACAGATTGGTGATGTTTTCATGACACGTATTGGAACAATGGGAAAATGTGCTATTGTTGATAGAGACGAACCATTGGGATATTATGTATCTTTGGCATTGCTTAGACCTGATAGTACAGTTTTGAGCAGTGAATATCTTAGATGGTATCTTGAAAGTGGTGCCGGATGGAAAGAATTGGAAGCTCGTACTTTATGGAATGCGACACCTATAAAAATTAACAAGGGCGAAATTGGTAAGATGCTGATAAAAGTACCTTCATTAGCTGTACAGGATGTGGTTGTGAAGAAGATAAAAGCTTATTATGACGCAAAGACATCGTTATTAACTTCGCTTAACACCGAATTAGAATCTCGTAAAAAGCAGTACGCTTATTACAGAGATCAGTTATTGACCTTCAAAAGAAAGGAGTGATGCCGAATGGCGGTAGATACAACAAAATCTACATACAACATTCTGGCTTCATCTGATGATGCAACGGTAGTATCAGAATACATTCCATCTGCATCAAAGTCTGACCAGTATCAGTCAGAAGCAGATTTGGAAAACGAATTTATTGCCCTGTTACAACGACAGGGCTATGATTATTTACAGATTCATCAGGAGTCAGATTTAATCTTAAATCTTAGGCGTCAGCTGGAAAAGCTGAATGATATTACATTTACGGATAATGAATGGAACGGATTTTTCAAGAATATCCTTGCGAATCCGAATGATGGAATCGTTGAAAAGACACGTATGATACAGCAGGATAATGTGCAGGTATTGAAGCGTGATGATGGTACATCAAAGAATATTACATTGATTGATAAAAAGAAGATTCACAACAATTACGTACAGGTGATTAACCAGTATGTAAATAACGATGGCAATTATGACAATCGTTATGATGTGACAATCCTGGTCAATGGATTTCCTATGGTGCATAGCGAATTGAAACGCCGTGGTGTGGCAATTAGGGAAGCATTTAACCAGATTGACCGCTATCAGAGAGACAGTTTCTGGGCATCATCTGGCTTGTATGAGTATGTGCAGATTTTCATTGTAAGTAATGGGACTCATACGAAATATTACAGCAATACGACTCGTGAGAGCCGTATTAAAGAAGCGAACAGTTCACGTGGTTCCAGTAAGAAGACAAGCAACAGTTTCGAGTTTACGTCATACTGGGCTGATGCGAATAATAAACCGATCATGGATTTGATCGACTTTACGCATACATTCCTGGCAAAGCGTACGATTCTCAATATTCTGACCAGGTATTGTGTATTTACGACAGAAGAGCTGCTGCTGGTCATGCGACCATATCAGATTGTAGCGACAGAGCGTATCTTGCAACGTATCAATCTGGCTACGAACTATAAATACGATGGCAGTATTAAAGGTGGAGGATATATCTGGCATACCACAGGATCTGGAAAAACATTAACATCATTTAAAACAGCTCAATTGGTATCTGCATTACCTGAGATTGATAAAGTTCTTTTTGTTGTAGACAGAAAAGACCTTGACTATCAGACAATGAGAGAATATGATCGCTTTGAAAAAGGGTCCGCCGACGGTAATACATCGACAAATGTTCTGGAAAGACAGTTATCTGATAAAGATAAAGACGGTAATCCGCATGAATATAAGATTATCATTACAACAATCCAGAAGCTGACGAATTTTGTATCAAGAAATGCCGGACATAAGATTGCGAACAAAAAAGTGGTCATCATCTTTGATGAATGTCATCGGTCCCAGTTTGGAGAGATGCATCAGAAGATTACGAAATTCTTTAAGCATTACTATCTTTTCGGATTCACAGGCACACCGATCTTTGCAGAAAATGCCAATAGGAGTGCAAATCCGAAGTATGCGACAACACCTCAGTTGTTTGGAGATAAACTTCATACATATACGATTGTTGATGCGATCAATGATGAAAACGTATTACCGTTCCGTATTGATTATGTAAATACGATCAAGCGGAAAGATGGAGTGGATGAGAAGATTGAGGCGATTGATACAGAAAGTGCATTAGGTAATGGCAAGCGTATCAAACAGGTTGTCAGCTATGTACTGGATAATTATGATCGTAAAACAAAGCAAACGGCATCCTATGTTATCAAAGGAAAACATGTTAAAGGATTTAATAGCATTTTTGCTTGTCAGAGTGTAGAAATGGCAATTGCTTATTATAATGAATTTAAGAAGCAGATTGCAGATAAAAAATCAAATCTGACCATTGCAACGATTTATAGTTTCACTGCAAATGAAGCGAATGATGTATATGCTGCAAGTGGTATGATGGATGATGAAGACATGGATACAAGCAGTATGGATGCAAGTAGTCGTGATGCACTGGAAAGTGCAATCATGGATTATAACATCAAGTTCCATACGAATTTTGATACGTCTGCGGCAAAATTCCAGAACTATTACAAGGATCTGAGTCAGCGTGTTAAAAACCGTGAAGTAGATATTTTGATCGTTGTAAATATGTTCTTAACTGGTTTTGATGCAACAACATTATCTACACTCTGGGTGGATAAAAATCTGAAAATGCATGGACTCATCCAGGCATTCAGCAGGACAAATCGTATTCTGAACAGCATCAAGACATATGGCAACATTGTATGCTTCCGTAACTTGCAGGAAGAGGTCGATAAAGCGATCAGCCTGTTTGGTGATAAGGACGCGGAAAGTATTGTACTGTTAAAATCTTATGATGATTATTACAATGGATATGAAGAAGATGATGGTAAATTCCATAAAGGATATAAAGGCCTTGTAGAAGAGATAGAAAGTAAATTTCCAATTAGTACACAGATCGTGGGCGAAGAAAAAGAAAAAGAATTTATCAGCCTGTATGGTAGTCTTCTTCGAGTGACAAACATCCTGAATGCGTTTGACAAGTTTGAGTCAGAGCGTTTATTATCTGACAGAGATGTACAGGATTATCAATCAGTGTACATTGACCTGTATGACAAATGGCGTCCGAAAGAGAAACAGAAAGAAGATATTTCTGATGATCTTGTATTTGAGATGGAGCTTGTAAAACAGGTGGAAGTTAACATTGATTATATCCTGGCACTGGTAGCAAAATATCATGATGATAACAGCCTGGATGCAGAAGCAGTTGCACGTATCCTGAAGGCTGTGGACTCATCAACGCAGCTGCGTTCCAAAAAGGAATTGATTGAAGCATTCTTAAGGATCGTAAATGTGGATACAGATGTAAATGAAGACTGGCATACGTTTGTAGATGTGGAAATGGAAGCGGACATTCAGAAAATCATTGATGAAGAAAAACTGAAACCGGAGCAGACACGAGCATATATCGCAAAAAGTTTTGACTTCGGTTCATTGAAAACAAACGGTACAGTCATTGATGACATCATGCCGCCTGTATCACGTTTTGGTGGTGGACGAGCAAAGAAAAAAATCGGTGTCATTGAGAAATTAAAAGGGTTCTTTGAGAAGTATATTGGACTAATATGAAAAAATGAATACTACATTCCTCAGGCAGTAGAGATCTTCGGATTTCTGCTGCCTTTCTTATTTTCTCCTTTAAAATCCCGTATACGCTTTAACAAAATCCCGAAGAATTCCCCTGCCTCTGTTGGCAGTGGGATGAATTCGGTTTTCTTATATGTGAAAAGTTTTTTCTCTAGAATCTCTCATATTTATAGTAGAAAGAATTTATGAGAAAGGAGAAAAGAGCTGATGCAGCAGAAAGCATATAAATACCGCGTTTATCCGATTGAGGAACAGCGGACCTTCTTTGCGAAGTGTTTCGGGTGCTGCCGAAAGATCTGGAACCTGATGCTTGCGGATCGGAATCAGTATTACAAAGATACCGGAAAGAGTCTGTATCCGCAGCCGGCACAGTATAAGAAAGCGTATCCATATCTAAAGGAAGTCGATAGCCTGGCGCTTTCCAATGTGCAGAAACAGCAGAACAAAGCGATCAAGGATCATATCGAGAATCCAAAGGCGTTCG
>OGDN01002244.1_pt1 | contig 26104 bp, 18 predicted proteins | sample 1570271 | NCBI WGS metagenome assembly OGDN01 (sample SAMEA4384481, study PRJEB24528) | human gut metagenome | reverse complement strand
GACGAAACACGTCCGGGATTCAAACACATCGTATTACAGCCGGTTCCGGACAACCGTCCGGAAATTCCCGCCGGTCAGGAACGGATTAACTGGGTCAATGCATCTTTCCCTTCCTGTTATGGAGACATCAAGAGCAGCTGGAAAAAAGAAAATGACGGAGCGGTTTCTTATCAAATAAGCATACCGGCCAACACCACCGCAACTCTTCACTTACAATTGCCCACCCTCGACTACGTGGTAGAAGAAAGCGGAAAAGCTGCTGTAAAAGCAGAAGGCATTTCTTCGATTACCTTCATGAACGGGAAAGCTGTATTGGAGTTACAGTCCGGTAGTTATCAGTTTGTAGTTAAAAAAGGAAAATAAATAGAACAGGATGAAAAATATATATTTAATTACCGCACTTGCGTTTTGTACCCTGCAATCAATATCTGCCCAAAAGCAAGAAGCGTGCAAGCCTGCGAATCTTCAATGTGACCACCTTGTCAATCCTTTAGGTATCGATCATGCCAATCCCAGATTGTCATGGATGCTAAACGATACACGACAAGGAGCACGCCAGACCGCTTATCAACTATTAGTCAGTACAGACTCACTGAAAGTAAACGATGAGAAAGGAGATATCTGGAATTCGGGAAAGAAAGAATCGGACGAGATTCTTGTGACTTATCCGGAAAAGAATCTCCGGCCTTTTACGAAATATTACTGGAAAGTAAATGTATGGGACAAGGACGGAGTTAAAGCCTCTTCGGACATCAACAGCTTTGAAACAGGAATGATGGGAATGCAAAACTGGCAGGGTGCCTGGATTGGCGACAACAGAGATATCAATTATAAGCCGGCTCCGTATTTCAGAAAAACATTCAATATCCAAAAGAAGATAAAATCAGCCAGAGCCTATATTGCAGTGGCTGGTTTGTACGAATTGTATATAAATGGAGAAAAGATCGGTAATCACCGGTTAGACCCACTATATACCCGTTTTGACAGAAGGAACTTTTATGTGACTTATGATGTGACCCGGCAATTGCAAAAAGGCAAAAACGCAATTGGAGTATTGCTAGGAAATGGCTGGTATAACCACCAGTCAAAGGCAGTATGGGACTTTGACCGTGCACCGTGGCGTAACCGTCCTGCCTTCTGCATGGATTTGAGAATTACATACGAAGACGGCAGCGTCGAAGTTATCCCTTCCGAAAGAGACTGGAAAACATCATCTGGCGCATTGATATTCAACAGCATCTACACAGCAGAGCATTATGATGCCCGTCTGGAGCAGAAAGACTGGAGTAGTGCAGATTTTGACGACTCCAAATGGAACGGAGTAGGATACCGAGGAGCCCCTTCTCAAAATGTGGTATCCCAACAGGTTCAGCCAATCCGTATCGTAGAAACAATACCTGCAAATACATGGAAGAAAATAAATGATTCTACTTATATATTCGACTTTGCCAGAAATATGTCCGGAGTTACCCGCATTAAAGTATCCGGAGAAGAGGGAACAGTCGTAAAACTCAAACACGGCGAACGCCTCTATGACAACGGCCGGGTAAACACATCGAATATAGATGTATACCACCGTCCGGTAGATGATTCGGACCCATTCCAGACAGATATCCTTATCCTTAGCGGAAAAGGGGAAGATGAATTTATGGCTCGGTTCAATTACAAAGGCTTCAGATATGTGGAAGTGACAAGCAGTAAACCAATTGAATTACAGCAAAATAGCCTGACTGCCTACTTTGTTCACAGTGACGTTCCTCAAAAAGGGGAGATAAGTACGTCGAATCCACTTGTCAACCGTTTGTGGTGGGCTACTAACAATGCCTATCTATCTAACTTGATGGGATATCCCACAGACTGTCCTCAACGTGAGAAGAACGGCTGGACGGGCGACGGACACTTTGCGATTGAAACCGCCTTATACAATTACGATGGAATCACCGTTTATGAAAAATGGCTGGCAGACCACCGGGATGAACAACAGCCGAATGGAGTATTGCCCGACATCATCCCTACAGGAGGCTGGGGATATGGCACGGATAATGGTCTGGACTGGACAAGTACCATCGCAATCATTCCATGGAATATCTACCTGTTCTACGGAGACAGCAAATTATTATCAGACTGCTATGAAAATATAAAACGATATGTGAATTATGTAGATCGTACCAGCCCGAACGGTTTGACTTCATGGGGAAGAGGCGACTGGGTTCCTGTAAAATCCCATTCATCGAAAGAGTTGACTTCATCAGTATACTTCTATGTAGACACAAAGATACTGGCAAACGCGGCAAAACTGTTCAATAAGCAAGAAGATTACGAATACTACCAGGCTCTTGCCGAGAAAATAAAGAATGCCATCAATGCTAAATATCTGAATAGAGAAACCGGAATCTATGCCAGCGGTGTCCAGACAGAGTTAAGCGTACCTTTGATGTGGGGAGTTGTTCCCGAAGATATGAAAACAAAAGTAGCCAGGAATCTGGCAAAGAAAGTGGAAGAAGCCGGTTTCCATCTGGATGTAGGGGTATTGGGAGCCAAAGCCATACTGAACGCTCTGAGTGAAAACGGAGAAGCGGAGACTGCTTATAAAGTAGCTGCACAAGATACATATCCTTCATGGGGATGCTGGATAGCCAACGGTGCCACTACCCTATTGGAAAATTGGGATTTGAATGCCACACGTGATATCTCCGACAATCACATGATGTTCGGAGAAATCGGGGGATGGTTCTATAAAGGTTTGGGGGGCATCTTCCCCGATCCGCAACAGCCCGGTTTTAAACACATTATTCTGCGCCCCAATTTCCCGAGTGATTTGAAGCAATTTGAAGCCAGACATCACTCTCCCTATGGAGAAATCATTTCAAAATGGGAACGCAGGAAAAAAAGTGTTGTATATGTGGTTACTATTCCAGCTAACAGTAGTGCCACTTTATATTTGCCGGATCATGTAAAAGGAGAACGTATGATAGAACTAGAAGCGGGGCAGCATCAGTTTGAATGGAAGTTATTCTAACCTCAAAACTAATTTTTACCCGTAATAGAACATTTAGTCTACCTCTGTCTTTCTAATCTTTCCTAATATTGCATCGTAATTAATGAACTAATAGCATGGAAAGTAGAACAACACATTTAATGACATCTATTTTGAATAGTAAAATGAATATGAGAAAATTTTGTTTGTCTGTCGGAGTATTGTTAACGACTCTGCTGGCTGTAGCCGAGAACAACCCCTATCGGAGTGATGTATTCTGGGTGACAGTCCCGAACCACTCCGACTGGCTTTACAAAACCGGAGAACAGGCAAGTGTAGAAGTGCAATTTTATAAATATGGCATTCCGGGAGACAACATCATTGTTAACTATGAAACAGGTGGAGAGATGATGCCCGCCGACAGTAAAGGAACAGTAACTCTGCAGAAAGGAAAAGCGGTAATCCCCATAGGTACCATGAAAGAACCGGGCTTCCGTGACTGTCGTCTGACAGCCACAATAGACGGTAAGACTTATTCTCATCATGTTAAAGTAGGCTTCTCTCCTGAAAAGCTGCGTCCATACACTACTATGCCTGCTGATTTTCAGGAATTCTGGAAGAAAGAAAAAACTGAACTGGCTAAATGTCCGCTGGTATACACCAAAGAACATGTGAAAAAGTATTCTACGGATAAAATAGACTGCTATCTCATTAAACTCCAGATAAACCAACGCGGGCAAAGCATCTACGGTTATTTGTTTTATCCGAAAAAGGAAGGCAAATTTCCTGTTGTGCTATGCCCTCCGGGAGCCGGAATCAAGACCATCAAAGAGCCTTTACGCCATAAATACTACGCAGAACAAGGTTGTATCCGTTTCGAAATTGAAATTCACGGACTGAATCCGGAAATGAGCGAGGAAGAGTTCCGGGAAATCAGCGCAGCTTTCAACGGCAGAGAGAATGGATATTTGTCTAATGGTCTGGACAGCCGCGACAATTATTATATGAAACGTGTATATCTGGCATGTGTCCGTAGTATCGACTTTCTCACTTCCCTGCCGGAATGGGACGGAAAGAATGTCGTTGTTCAGGGAGGCAGTCAGGGAGGTGCTTTGGCATTGGTTACTGCCGGACTGGACCAACGGGTAACAGCATGTGTCGCCAATCATCCGGCATTAAGTGATATGGCAGGATATAAAGCCGGTCGTGCAGGAGGTTATCCACACTTCTTCAGAAATTCCGTAGATATGGATACGCCCGAAAAAATAAAAACAATGGCTTATTATGATGTTGTGAACTTTGCTAAACTGATTAAAGCTGATACCTATATGACATGGGGATTCAACGACAATGTCTGTCCGCCAACTACCAGCTATATTGTATACAATATGCTGAACTGTCCGAAGGAATCACTGATTACACCCATCAACGAGCACTGGACTTCCAGTGATACGGAGTATGGACATTTACTGTGGATAAAGAAGCATCTGAGATAAGACAGAATAATCACAAGATTACCAACAGACAAGATTACTCATAGATATCTTCCAAACATAAAAAGCCCCTGTTACAACTAATTTGTTACAGGGGTAAATAACTTAAATATTAGCCTCCAGGAAAACAAAATGTTTTAGCCATTAATCATCCCACTCCGACGCAGGAAGAGTTTTCTTGCCATACCACTTCATCCAAGCAAAAGACTTCCTCTTTCGCAGATACATAGCGTCCCCACAGAAAGTCAAAGCTTCCCAATCGAAAACTGAATGAGGAAAAAACATTTTCTCAAACCAGTAAAACAGATGATATGCTATGAACGGAAGTATCATCCACCACCATGATAACCACAGTGACAAGGCCAATGCCGGGATTAAAGTCAATAAAAAACATTCCCAGAATTGCCGCGCATGTATTCTCAACTCCATTTCCTCCCAGACTTCCAGATACTTATACCGAGTGAAGAATAACCCTCCTATCATAAAATAATGCTTCTTTTTCCCTAAAAAGCATTTTGCCAAAAAATTGTTATAAAATATCATATACCCTTTTTTTGTTGTGTAATAACATAAACGGAAAAAACATACAAATGTTCACTAAGTAAGTCTAATCTAACAGTTATTTCCTTTCCCTGGAATACAACAACATTATTGCCACGCTTGTTTTTTGCGGCGCGAAGTTACGAACTTATATTTATACAATAACTATAAATTCCAAAATAAATATCTTAAATAAAATTATTATCTAATATTTGAAGCTACTTCCTCCCAAAAACTCTCTGAGCAAAGATGTCGGGGGGATTTCTTTATCCTGCACCGGAACGAAATATTTAATAAATTTCAGTAACCGATATGCCTCACAATATTCCGGACAATTGCGCGGTACTCCCATCAGAATGGGTTCCGCATGCAAACGAAGAACCGCAAACTCATACAGCAAAGCAGAATTGAACATGACATCAGCATTTTCCTGATAAGGAAAAATCCACTTATCTTCACCGGCACGCACACTGGGCCAACGGGAAATAGTCTCACGAGCCGAATATCCCCGATAATTAAAATCACGAATAATGCGGCGGAGCAGACGATTATCAGTCGTAGGTATCCAGTTGTGGTCGTCCAAAGAAATAGTAGTCAATGCTGAAACATAAATCTTAAACTTCTTTTCCTCGGGAATATGTGGTGTCAATTCCGGATTCAACGCATGGATACCTTCCAATATCAAAATGGTATTATCTTCTATTTTCAGTTTATCACCTTTATACTCTTTCTTTCCAAGAGAAAAGTTAAAGCGGGGAAGCTCCACCTCTTCACCACGCAGCAAAGCCTGTAACTGCTGATTAAACAGTTCCAGATCGAGCGCATAAAGAGATTCGTAATCATAATTGCCGTTTTCATCCAAAGGAGTTTCCTCACGGTCTACAAAATAATTATCTAATGATATCGGGAACGGTTTGAGCCCGTTTGTCATCAACTGTATGGAGAGCCGTTTACTGAACGTTGTCTTTCCTGAAGACGACGGACCGGAAATCAGTACCAGTTTCACACGATTACCGTTTTCTCCCCGGTGGAAAATAGTATCGGCTATCTGGGCTATTTTCTTTTCCTGCAATGCTTCTCCCACATTGATCAAATCCGTAGCATGACCCTCTTCGCAAGCGATATTAAAATCTCCGGCATTGTTAAGGCCTGTAATGTAGCTCCAGTTCAGATATTCCTTAAATACATCCAGCATCTTTTCCTGCTTCACCACTTCTTCCAATACATTCGGATTGTCCTTATTCGGAATACGCAAAAGCAAGCCATCGTAATATTTCACGATGTCGAACAACTTTAGATACCCGGTACTGGGCAACAGATTACCATAATAATAGTCAATGGTATCCCCTAACGTATAATAATATGTATATAGTGAACCCGAAGTTTCGAGCAGTTTCACTTTATCATTCATTCCCCGTTCACTGAACACACGTACAGCCTCAGCCGTATGGCATTCGATCCGATGATAAGAAATATTTTCGGCTATGATTTCCTGCATGCGCTGCTTGATACGCGTCACATCTTCCAAGGTAATAGGACGTCCAATTCTCAAATTACAGAAATAACCTTTAGATACCGGATGCTCCACATACAGTTTCCCTTCCGGAAAAAGTTCGCTGACAGCCTTAAACAAGACGAAGCAGAGCGACCGTACATAAGTGCGCATCCCTGACGAATCACGTACATCGAGGAACTCTACATCCTTATTATTATAGACCTTAAAATTGAGTCCTTCGGAGCGGTTATTCACCTTGGCACTGACTACCTGATAAGGAAAATTAAGATTAAAACCGTAATAAATATCCAAAAGTGAGCTTCCGATAGGGAATTCTTTATAAATATTATTATTTTTGCAACATATTTGTAACATCTGTTTCATCGTAGTCTGTTTATAAGGTGAATACATGGGACTAAATATACTTAGTAATCAGATAGAGAACAAACAACCACTAAAATTATTATAGATGGAATATTCTTTTTATGATTTTTTAAAGCTCATAGGCTCGTTGGGGCTCTTCCTTTATGGCATGAAGATAATGAGCGAGGGCTTACAAAAGGTCGCAGGTGACAGGTTACGAAGTATCCTGACAGCTATGACCACCAATCGGGTAACGGGGGTATTAACAGGAGTGTTAATCACAGCCCTTATCCAGTCCTCTTCGGCGACAACAGTGATGGTCGTCAGTTTCGTTAATGCAGGACTGTTAACTCTCGCCGAATCCATTAGTGTCATCATGGGTGCCAATATCGGTACGACAGTCACCGCATGGATTATTTCTATTTTCGGATTTAAGGTTGACATGGCCGCTTTCGCTCTCCCACTTCTGGCCATCGCCCTTCCGCTCATCTTCTCCGGCAAGAGCAACCGTAAATCCATCGGTGAATTCATTTTCGGTTTTTCCTTCCTCTTCATGGGACTTTCTTACCTGAAAGCAAACGCTCCCGACCTGAACGCCAACCCGGAAATGCTCGCCTTTGTTCAGAACTACACGGATATGGGATTCTTCTCCATCCTCCTGTTCTTATTCATCGGTACCATACTGACAATGATCGTACAGGCATCAGCTGCCACCATGGCAATAACATTAATTATGTGCGCCAATGGCTGGATCAGCCTGGAACTGGGAGCAGCACTCGTATTGGGTGAAAATATCGGAACTACCATCACGGCCAATCTTGCCGCATTAACAGCCAACACACAGGCTAAGCGAGCAGCATTGGCCCATTTTGTTTTTAATGTATTCGGTGTTATTTGGGTATTAATCATCTTCCACCCTTTCATGCAACTTGTCAATTGGGTGGTAGATACCTTCTTCCAAACTAATAATCCGGAAGTTGCTATTTCCTATAAACTCTCCGCTTTCCACTCTATTTTCAATATCTGTAACGTATGTCTTTTGATATGGGGTGTGAAACTGATCGAACGTACTGTATGTGCATTAATCCGTCCAAAGGAGGAAGACGAGGAACCTCGCCTGCGGTTTATCACCGGTGGTATGCTTTCTACTGCGGAACTTTCGATCTTGCAGGCACGCAAAGAAATTCACTTGTTCGCAGAACGCACGCATCGTATGTTTGGAATGGTGCAGGACTTGATGCATACCGACAAGGATGATGACTTCAACAAACTGTTTAGCCGGGTAGAGAAATACGAGAACATCAGCGACAACATGGAACTGGAAATAGCCAACTACCTGAATCAAGTATCCGAAGGTCGTTTGAGTTCTGAAAGTAAGTTGCAGATACGTGCCATGCTGCGCGAAGTAACAGAAATTGAAAGCATCGGAGACAGCTGTTATAATCTGGCACGCACCATCAACCGGAAACGCCAGACAAATCAGGATTTTACCGAAAAGCAATATGAACACATCCACTTCATGATGAAACTGACCGATGATGCCCTTGCACAAATGATTGTGGTGGTAGAGAAACCGGAACATCAAAGCATTGATATCAATAAGTCTTTCAATATTGAAAATGAAATCAATAACTACCGCAACCAATTGAAGAATCAGAATATTCTGGATGTTAACAACAAGGAATATGATTATCAGATGGGAGTCTATTACATGGATATCATCGCCGAATGCGAAAAATTGGGTGACTATGTAGTGAATGTGGTAGAAGCCAGCAGCGATGTAAAAGAGAAGAAAGCTTCCTGATAAAGAAAAATCTAACCTAAGAAATGGATGGTCTGTTTTATGCTATAACGCATAAACAGACCATCCATTTCTTTTTGTTTTTAAGCGAACCGTTCGTCCCCCATCCTAACATACCATTCTGAATATCTTCTTCACACAAGTGAAACAACTCCCCGTCTATACAAGCATCCATCGTTTACAAAGGTATTACGTTTTTCACAGATATTAACGATTACATTTCTTTTCCATGAAGTTCCCGTTAAGCTTTTACTGCTCCTATTGTAAGTCTTGTTTTTGCATATACATTTGCGCCAAAATACACAGGGGCCTATGTTTACTACCATTCTTCAATGACAAGGCAAAGGCTTTTTTAAGAAAACCAATTATCTAATTTAAAGCAAAAAAGATGAAATTTAAAAAAGTATTGATTGGAGTTGCACTAGCAGTAACATGTTTAATGAGTGCACAAGCGCAACGCCGCGATGAGATTCAAGTGCCCAATCCGGATGGGTATACTACACTAAAATGTGACTTTCACATGCACACCGTTTTTTCCGATGGCCTGGTATGGCCTACCGTACGCGTAGACGAAGCGTACAGGGAAGGACTGGACGCCATTTCTTTGACGGAACACATTGAATACCGTCCGCACAAGAAAGATATTGTGGCAGATCATAACCGTTCCTACGAACTTTCCCAAAAACAAGCCAAAAAGTTAGGAATACTTTTAATCAGAGGTAGCGAGATTACCCGTTCCATGCCCCCGGGACATTTTAATGCCATCTTCCTGTCCGACTCTAATCCATTAGAACAAAAAGGGTATAAAGACGCTTTCAATGAGGCTAAAAAACAAAATGCGTTTATCTTCTGGAATCACCCGGGTTGGGCACGTCAACAACCGGATTCTACACTGTGGTGGCCTGAGCATACACAACTTTACAATGACGGTTGCATGCACGGCATCGAGGTAGCCAACGGGGGACTTTTTATGCCCGAAGCCATTCAATGGTGTCTGGATAAAAACCTGACGATGATAGGAACTTCCGATATCCATCAGCCTATTCAGACTGATTATGATTTTGCTAAAGGCGAACACCGCACGATGACATTTGTTTTTGCCAAAGAACGTACTGTAGAAGGTATCCGTGAAGCACTTGACAATCGCCGTACTGCCGCTTACTACCGCGAACTGGTGATTGGGCGTGAAGAAATCCTCCGGCCATTCTTTGAAAAATGTATAGAAATAAAAGAGGTGAAGCGCACCGATAAAGAAGTGACACTCTCTGTTACCAATTCTACCGATCTGGTACTGAAGCTGAAAAAGACTGCACATGATACTTCTCTGGTTTACTTCCGCGAAATGACACTAAAGCCACATACCCAACATACGATTTCTGTGAAATTTGAGAATGGTATCAAAGGAGGAGACTGCAATTTTGAGGTAACAAACTTCATTGTAGCACCCGACAAAGGCTTGAATTACACCATTAAGCTGTAAAGTTCAACCACCCCAAGCGTAAACGATCAGAAACACGAAATAAATATATATATAAATTTAACTGTGTAATGTCAGAGACTTAACGGACAGTATGCAGACAATCATTTAATTTTAAATTATTACTTTATGAATCGATACTTATCACTAGTCTATTTTCTGGGAGCTTTCTTCTATTTCTCCAGTTGTGAAAGCTACAATGAGTCCACGGAGAAAATCCACAAATCCGATAAACCGATTGTACTGACTTCCTTTTATCCCAAAGAAGGAGGAGCACGTGATAAAATTCTCCTGGACGGAGAAAATTTCGGAAACGACGTAAGCAAAATCAAGGTGTATTTCAACAACGCCAGAGCCTCCGTCGTTTCATCCAGTGGAAGCCGCATTTATGCTATTGTCCCCCGCCTTCCGGGCGATAATCCCCGTATTTCCGTGGTAGTCGATGCGGACTCCGTTACTTACGAAGAAACATATGCTTATCATACTCAGGCATTGGTTAGTACAGTTACCGGAAACGGTGAAACAAACTTTCTTGCCGGAACGCTTTCCACGGCTCAGGTGTATGGTAAATATCTGGATCTGGACGCCGAAGGCAATCTTTTCATGTCGTGGCGCGATGGCGGTACATTTGGAATCGCCCGAATAAACGAGCAGCAAAACATAGTGACTCCGCTGATTGAAGCAGGTTCTGCCGACCGTATACTTTATGCCAACGGTTTGACAGTGGACCGTGCCACCGGAATGCTGACTGCTGCACACGAATCAGTGAAAGAAGTAACGTTTACCTTCGATCCCCGAGAGGCTTGGTATCCGCGCCAGCGCAACATAAAATACTCACAGTCCGATTTAAATTCAATAGTAGATGCCGATAAGTACAAGAACTTTATCACTTTTTGTCCCTACGACGGATATTTGTATACACGATACCGCGATGGAAAGGTCGCCAAGATTGATCCGGAGACATTTGAAGGCCATATTATTCATCAAGGACCCAGCGGATCACAATACGGACAAGCTATCAACCCTGCCAAACCCTGGCTTTTGTATATAACGCTTCACTCCAATGCTCCTACTGCCTACAGACAAGGAATTTCGGTACTCGACCTCCGTGATCCGGATGGAACAGGCGGATTCAAACGGCTCAATGCTCCCGGCGGCAGTGCCTTCCGTGATGGTCCGATTGAAGATGCTCTGTTTAATTATCCCAAAGACATCAAGTTCGACAACGATGGCAACATGTTCGTGGCCGACTACGGGAACCATTGCATCCGTATGGTCTCTGCCGACAACATAGTTACGACAGTTGCCGGACAGCCCGGTGTTGCCGGATACAAGGACGGAGGGCCGGTAGAATCATTATTCAAAAATCCTTGGGGAGTGGCTGTTAATGAACAAGGTGACATTTACATCGCAGACTGGGGTAATGCACGCATTCGCAAATTAGTTATTGAATAACAAAGTCAATTTACAATGAAAATCAAACAGATTTTATACTTAATGTCGTTCTGCTTATTGCTTTCGGCAACAACTTTCGCACAACAAGTTCAGGAATTTACCATTTCCGGAACTGTAGTGGATAAGGATAAGCTATCCATGCCCGGTGTGTCGGTATACATCAAAGACAAACCCTCCAAAGGTACAACGACCGACAACGACGGTAATTTCAAACTGAAAGTAGTTTATGGAGACAAAATGATATTTTCTTTTATCGGCTTCAAGCCGTCGGAGCATGTGGCCATCGAGCCCAAAACAGGTTTAACGATCACACTGCTTGAAGACAACAATTCACTTGACGAAGTAGTCGTTGTCGGGCTGGGAAACGTTCAGCGAAAAATCAGTTCGGTAGGTGCCATCACAACGGTCAGCACCAAAGATATCCAGTCTCCCTCCCCCTCCATCAGTAACCTGCTGGGAGGCCGGGCAGCCGGTGTCATTTCGTTGCAAAGCAGCGGTGAGCCCGGTCAAAACATAGCCGATTTCTGGGTGCGCGGTATCGGTACTTTCGGTGCCAACAGCAGTGCTCTTGTACTGATTGACGGTCTGGAAGGTGACCTTAACACCATTGATCCCGCCGATGTAGAAAGTTTCTCCATTCTGAAAGATGCGTCGGCAACTGCCGTGTATGGGGTAAGAGGAGCCAACGGAGTAGTACTGGTCAACACCAAGAAAGGTCTTTCGGGTAAAATTCAGATTACCGGACGTTTCAATACTACACTATCCGTCCTCAATCGCTTACCGGAATATTTAGGAGCTTATGAATATGCTCAGTTAGCCAACGAGGCCAGAACGGTACGAAATGAAACTCCCTTGTACGACGAGACTGAGATGGGAATCATCCGCGATGGTCTGGACCCGGACCTGTATCCCAATGTGAACTGGCAGGATGAGATACTTAACAAAACCTTCTGGCGTCACACTTATTATGTAAGCGGTCGTGGCGGTAGTGATGTGGCGCGTTATTTCCTGAGCTTAGGCGGTAAAAATGAAAGTGCAGCTTATAAGGTAGACAAGAATAGTATTTATAGCTCGAATGTAAGCTATAACACTTATAATTACCGTATCAATCTCGACGTAAATCTGACCAAATCGACGAAAGTTTATTTAGGTTCCGACGGATTCCTGTCTCAGTTGAATCAGCCCGGTGTAGCCAATACCGAATATATATGGGGAGCACAGTCACGACTCACTCCATTGTCCATCCCGACCCAATATTCCAATGGTTTGCTGCCCGGTCGCGGAGCCGGAGAGCTATCATCACCCTATGTCATGATTAACCATACGGGAAAGGCTGCCAACGAAGTATACAAAGGCAAATCAACTTTAGCTATCAATCAGGACTTTTCCGAATTAGTCAACGGACTTAAATTGCGTATTCAGGGAGCTTACGATATCCATAGCTATTTCAGTGAGCGGAGAAGCGTGCAACCTGCCCTCTACAACGCTTTAGGCAGAGCCAGCGACGGATCACTTATCATGCAGGAGACAGTACAGGAGAAAAAAGCCTCATACAGCAAGTCTACCCGTCAGTACCGCAAATACCACTTCGAAGCTACGCTCAATTACGACCGTCTTTTCGGCACAGATCACCGGACATCCGCACTGGTCTATTACTACATCAGTGATTCTAAAGACACAGATGACGCTACAAGCAATCTATCCGCCATTCCATTGCGTTATCAGGGGGTATCCAGCCGGTTTACTTACGGTTACAAAGACACTTACCTGCTCGACGTCAACTTCGGATATACCGGCTCAGAAAACTTTCAGCCCGGCAGACAATATGGTTTCTTCCCGTCCGTTGCATTAGGCTGGGTACCTACAGGCTACAAGTTTATACAAGAAACATTCCCGTGGCTCGACTATCTTAAAATCAGGGCTTCGTACGGTTCGGTAGGTAACGACCGGATTACCGATGTCCGGTTCCCTTATCTTACTAAAGTGAATGAGGGTACAGGATCGACCTGGGGAGTCACGGATATCGAAATCATCAACGAGACACGTATCGGAGCCGACAATCTGGCTTGGGAAAAAGCCATTAAGTCCAATCTGGGTATTGAAGGGAAGCTGTTTAATAACAAGCTCGATTTCGTTGTCGACATCTTCCACGACCAGCGCAACGGAATATTCCAACAACGCGTACAGGTGCCCGAATATGTAGGGGTTGTCTCTAATCCGTATGCAAATGTGGGTAAAATGAAAAGTTACGGTGCTGACGGAAATATCAGCTTCACACAGGACATCACGCCAGATTTCGGCTTCACGCTACGAGGAAATTTCACGTATTCAAAAAATAAAGTACAAAACTGGGAGCAGGCTTATCTGGAGTATCCATATCTGGAGTATAATAACTTCCCGTACAATTCTATCCGCGGCTATCAGGCAATCGGACTGTTTAAGGACGAAGATGACATCAAATACAGTCCTAAACAAACCTTCGGAGAGGTAATGCCCGGTGATATCAAGTATAAGGATATCAATGGAGACGGTATAGTAGACAAGCTGGATATGGTGCCGCTGACACACAGCACCTACCCGTTACTGATGTACGGTCTGGGGGCGGAAATCCGTTACAAAAACCTGACTTTAGGTGTATTGTTCAAGGGAACCGGCAAGACTTCCTTTTTCTATGTAGGACAAAAGACCACGGTAAACGACGAAAGCCGCCTGAACGGAATGGGGTATATGCCGTTTTTCGAAGGTAACACAGGCAATGTACTTACTTTAGCTGCCGATCCCGCCAACCGATGGATTCCCAGAGATTATGCCCTTGCACATGGAATCGATCCGTCTTTGGCTGAAAACCCGAACGCACGCTTTCCCCGCCTGCAATACGGTAACAATAGCAACAACAGCCAACTGTCTACCTTCTGGCAAGGCGATTCACGATACATACGCCTGCAGGAAATCACGCTGAATTACCATCTTGCTTGGGCATTTCTGAGACGCATAGGGGTCTCTTCACTGGATGTCCAATTTGTGGGAAACAACCTCTATGTCTGGGACAAAGTGAAACTCTTCGATCCGGAACAAGCTCGTTGGAACGGTCGTGTATATCCCATACCATCTACCTATTCCCTGCAATTATATGTCAATTTCTAATAAATACATCACCCGATAGAATGAAAAGGTCAATAATAAAAATAATAACCAGAGCGTTTGTCCTGGTTCAGGCAGTCATGATAACAACATCCTGCAGCAATTTCTTAAACATAGATAATTATTTTGATGATGAATTCAACATTGATTCGGTTTTTACCAATGCCCGATATATGGAAGCGTATATGTGGGGAGCAGCAGCGATGTTTCCGGATGAGGCACAGACCATCCGAAATGGGTATACACCGGGCCCTATGGCCACCGATGAAGGATTTAACGGACTGACCGGAAGCGGAACAGCCAATATATATCATGGCATGGATTTCGCCAATGGAAAGATCACGCAGGATTTCTTGGGTTCCGGTTCGCCCAACCTGAACCAATGGGGCAAATACTATAAAATCATCCGTAAGTGTAACAGTATCCTGCAAAACCTGGACCGTCCGAAGGACCTGACGAACTCAGACCGGCTCAGACTGGAAGGCTATACACGTTTTATCCGTGCCTTCGCCTACTACAACATCTTAGTCGATTACGGTCCGGCAATCTTATTGGGAGATGAGGTAGTCAATACGAATGAGCCTATCGAATACTACGACCGCCCCAGAGCCACTTATGACGAAACAATGAACTATACTTGTGAAGAGTTTGAAAAAGCGGCCCGTTTGCTGCCTTTGCCTCAGGATGTTTCTACTCTGGACTTCGGACGGCCCACCAAAGGGGCTGCACTCGGTCTGGTAGCCCGCCTGCGATTGATACACGCCAGCCCGTTGTTCAACGGAGGACCTGTTGCCAGTGCCTACTTCGGCAACTGGAAGCGCAAGACTGATGGTGTACACTATGTATCTCAACAATATGACGAAAGCCGCTGGGCAGTGGCTGCAGCAGCAGCCAAGCGAGTAATGGATATGGGAGCATACAAGCTCTATACGTATGCGAAAGACGACAACACCCCGGAACTTCCTGCCGGAGTCACTTCCGACCCTCATTTCTACGACAACTATCCGGACGGAGCTAACGGAATAGACCCTTTTAAATCCTATTCGGACATCTTTACCGGTGAAGCTGTGGCAGCCATCAATCCGGAGCTAATCTGGGGAAGAAACACGACATACATCAACGAAACCATCAGTAAAGGTTCTTTCCCTCCCTCCATGGGTGGATGGGGACGTTTCTGTGTCACTCAGAAAGTGGTAGACGCCTATCTGATGGACGATGGCCGTACAAAGGAAGAAGCCACAGCCGACGGATATTACTCGGAAACAGGTTTCACTTCCGAACCGCGTAACTTTTCCGGTTATCCTCTCAACGCCGGCATATATAAGATGTATGCCAATCGCGAAATGCGATTCTATGCATCGGTAGGATTCAACGAGGCGGTATGGCAGGCATTGTCCAGTTCGACCCTCAACAACCACACGGCAAAGTACTACTATCAGGATGAAGACGGTCGGGGTGGAGTAACAGCCACCTCCCCCAACTACCCGATTACCGGATACGTCATCAAAAAGTACAATAATCCGATGGATGCCTGGACTGGAACAGGAGCCCGACATATCCAAAAAGCCTACCCGATTATCCGCTATGCAGAAATCCTGTTGTCTTATGCAGAGGCACTCAACAACCTGACCAGTGCCCATACTGTGGAACTGGACGGGCAGTCCTATACTGTAGACCGGAATAAAGAAGAAATCAAAAAGGCATTTAATCAAGTCCGTTATAGAGCCGGACTGCCGGGGTTAACCACCAGCCAGCTTGACAATACGCCTGAAATACAAAAACAGATAGAACGTGAACGTATGGTAGAATTCTTATGGGAAAACAGACGTTTCTATGATGTCCGCCGCTGGGGTATCTATGAAGAAACAGAACAGGAACCTATCCGCGGGATGAACCCCGACGGTGCTACCAAAGAGACTTACTACCAGCGTGTCATCCCGAGTTCCTCCTCCTTCCTGACAAGAGTCGTTGATAAAAGGTCTGTCTGGGTACCTATCCCACGTGACGAAATGAGAAGATTACCTTCTCTCGACCAGAATCCGGGTTATTAAATTAAACGATAAAGAAGAAGATGAAACGAAATCTTATAACAATACTCGCACTTATTATAGCGCTTTCGTCATGCAATGACGACGCACTGTTTGAAAAGGAAATGTACAAAAATGTTGTAGCACTGATCAGTAGTGACTATTACAACACCTTCGAAGAAGTAGTCACCTTATCTCCTACGGGAGAGGAGGCGACAGGATATATTGCAGCCTGCACGGGAGGTACGCATGCTCCGAAAAAGAATATGGTCATCGGGCTGGAAGAAGACCTGACTTCATTAGAATTCTACAACCGGTCCCTTTATGACGTCGATGAAGCTTGTTATGCTAAATTCCTGCCCAGTGACAAATACGAGATTGTGGATTACAAGATTCAGATTAATGCAGGCGAACGGACAGGCAGGACCATGATCAAGATACGTCCCGAAGGGCTCTCACCGGATTCCACCTACTTTATAGGACTCAAAGCAACGGATATCTCCGGCGTCGAAATTAATGAAAGCAAAAATACCATTCTATATCAGATACTCATTAAGAACGCCTATGCAACACAGGGAGAAAACGTTTTCTATTCAATGACCGGTCTGGCAGACGAAATGGCAACCGCAGGCAACAAGAAGCTGTTTCCCCTCACCCACAACAGTGTACGCGTGATAGCCGGAACGGAGTCTTTTGAAAGCGATGTGGATCATATCAATAAAACCGCGATTATATTGGAAGTAGAAGAAAACAACCACGTCAAGATAAAGCCATACAAGGATATTGATGTCACTCCAATAGAAGGTGATTCTAAATATCCCAATATATTCAGGGTAGAGGAATCTTACGGACACACTTATAATGTATTTCTGTTGTCGTACCGATACACGATTAACGGGAAAAGCAGAGTTATGCAAGAGGAGTTGCGTCTGGAAATAAATAGTTAACGCAAAAAACTTGTAAAATTAACCCTTTTCTCCATTAAATCATTACTTTTGCGTACTATCTACCTTTCGTACCATCTTGGTGGTACGAAAGGTAAGTTATAGTAGAATAAATTAATATTCAAGCCGATCCCGTAGTTTACGGGAATGAAAGCTTTAAATACACAACAAAAAAACTAAACTTATGAGCGTACTGTATGATCTTTACGAAACTCCCGATATGATAACCGGTCATGATAAAAAAAACGTGCGCCAAAAGAAATCTCCAAGTAAAGAGCCAAGATGGAAGAACTGCCCACGATGATGAGACAGGTCTTAATGAAATATTAATGTCCACATATAAAGATTAGAAGTGACCGACTCATATTATCAACTAAAAACTTTGTATATCATGAAACTAGAAAGACTAAACTGGGTATTTATCTATTTTCTTACCATTTCCATTTTTACCGCATGCGATAAAGAAGAAACAAACAATCGTGAGGTTCCACAGCAGCCTCAAGAACCCGTCAAAGGAAGATTTGATGAAAAAACATTTGAATGGGATTACCAATTTTCTACTGTCACCGAAAATGATTTATTCATCGGTGATAAGTATATATCTGTAAATAACAGATATATGATAACTCCTCCACCTTTGTATATTGGTGCCGCTTACAGTGAAAAGAATTTCGGAACTTCTTTCAAACCGGAGATTACAGCTCCCAAAAACGCCTTAGATGTTATCTTTGATTTTACCCAACCCTTTACCGGTACTATTGACAAAGAGAGTGGTTCAATCGGATATAAGGAATTATTAGCAGATGCATTGAAGTCTAAGTCATATAAAACGTATATCCATAACAGACTTTCTCCATTTGACATGAAGATGGTAGAAGTTTACACCTCTGAAGACATAGAAAAAGCATTTCCTGATAACAATGGATTACTGGGAAACCTTTTATTCAAAGAAGCAGAAAAAACATCAAAGAAAAAAGGCATAATAAAAAGCAAATCGACAGGTATTTTAGCTAATAAAAGCTTTACTGCTTATATGGATATTCCGGTAAATGGTCTTTTTAAGGATAAAGCTATGAATGAGAACACTGAAAATCCAGTCTATATTCATTCCATCACTTATGGAAAGGTCGCATTTTTTGTAATCGAAAGCCCATATTCCTATAAGGAAGTGGAAGAAGCCATATTATCGAAGTTATCTTTAAATGGCGCGGTTGAGAAAGGGACAAAGGTCCTGCAGAATTCAACAATCACTCTGTTTGTTGTGACCGATCATCTTCAGACAGCCAACGTATATACTAACTCTGAGGAGTTAGATAAATTTCTAGAATCCCCATTTAACGAATATTCATACGGATATCCCATCTATTGCCAAGGAACATATACGAAAGACAATACTGCTTTAAATTCATACCTTTATTAATCTATAAATCACTTAAAGATGAAAACAGGAAAAATTGTAATACTCACAATCGGAGTCTTATTTTTTACAATACCCATCGCTAAGGCTCAGAGTAAATTTCACATGATACTGGATTATCACTATAATCTAGGAATCACTGAGAAGTACTGGGGAAAATCGTTTGATCGGGGAGAATACAAAATGCACGGCAACTCATTACATTTAACCGCACTGTATGATATCACTCACAAAATATCGGTCGGTGTCGGAATAGGAGCCGACAGATACGAAGAACCGGGATACAATACATTTCCCGTTTATGGTACTTTCCGCTATCACCTTTTACCCAAAATGCCGAACGGATATGTCTACACAAATCTCGGTTACGGTATCTTCAAAAATGACAATGTAACTCCCGGCTGGATGTGGGATGCAGGTGTAGGTTATACTAAAATGTTCCGAAAACATTTCGGCCTGAATTTTCAATTAGGATATAATTTGAAAGAGTTTGGAAAAATACCATCCTATGAAATCAATTTCCCAAATGGGGAAGTTAATTATGTCGGAGAAAAGAGTAGCATTCGCCATTCCGTTTCATTCGGCATCGGATTAGTATTTTGATACGGAGAGGAGACGATCTGAGTAATATATAAACTGACAAAACAAAGCTCAGCATACGCTGAAATCAAAAAAGACCGGGATGCAATGCACCCGGTCATCTCGTAATAATCTCTTCTCTCTTTTAGTTTTTATCCTTCGTACGGTTCAAAGTCTTCTTTTCCGACTCCACAAAGTGGACAAGTCCAATCTTCTGGAATGTCTTCAAAAGCTGTTCCCGGTTCAATTCCGCTATCAGGATCTCCTTGTGCGGGGTCGTAAATGTATTCACAGACTGTGCAAATGTACTTCTTCATAATGTTCGCTTTTTATTGGTTTACTAAATAATATAACGTAAATAGCTGCAAATTGTTCAAACTTCTTTTTCATCCCAAGTAAAAAAGTTATCTTTGTAGCATATTTGTAGAACAAAGCCAACAAGTTACATCATGCTAATAGCATTGCTATCTATTCTGATCATTTTATGCGCAGTTCTCCTGCTCAGTTACCTATGGGAACGGAGAAAATGTCTTCGGATGCAAAAGCGACTATTCCGGGAATCCAGAAAACTGGAACACACCAGTCACATCGCCAGTGCTATTCTAAAAAATGTTCATGCCTATATTCTATTAATAGATAACGACTTCAAAGTATTAAAAACCAACTACTACCAACTGACAGGAACACAAAAGAGCCTGGAAGAAAAGAGAGTAGGCGACTTGTTGCAGTGCCGCAATGCATTATCGGCAGAGGGCGGTTGTGGTACACATGCTTACTGCGGTTCCTGCCCCATACGTTGCGCCATCCGTCAGGCTTTCGAGCAAAGAAGAGGCTTCACTGACCTGGAAGCAACCCTGAACGTACTGACTGCCGAAAAAAAATCCGTAGCATGTGACGCCGTCATATCCGGCTCCTATTTTCTCCTTAACGAAGAAGAAAACATGGTACTCACCGTTCATGACATCACCCAACTCAAACAAGCTGAAAAGGAACTGACACTGGCCAAAGAGAAAGCTGAAAATGCCGATATTTCAAAGTCGGCATTTCTGGCTAACATGAGTCATGAAATCCGCACTCCCCTCAATGCCATTACCGGATTTGCCGAAATACTGGCCAGTGCCAATACAGAAGAAGAGAAGGCGCAATATCAGGAAATTATCAAAATGAATGCCGACTTGCTGCTGCAACTGGTGAATGATATTCTCGATATGTCGAAAATAGAAGCAGGTACACTGGAATTTGTATATACCAAAGTAGATATCAATCTGTTGCTATCCGACTTGCGACAGCTTTTCCAAATGAGAGTCAACGAGGCGGGAGGAAATATTCAAATAATAGCAGAGTCGGGGCTTCCCTCCTGTACCATAGAGACAGACCGGAACCGAGTTGCACAGGTACTCTCCAATTTTACGACCAATGCCATTAAATTCACCCAAGAAGGAAATGTCCGTATAGGCTACAAGGCAAGAGACACCGAACTTTATTTTTATGTCACAGACACCGGAACCGGAATTCCCGCTGACAAACTACCGGAAGTTTTCGGTCGCTTTGTGAAACTGAACAAGGAAAAGAAAGGGACAGGACTGGGACTCTCTATCTCCCAAACCATCGTAAACAAACTGGAGGGACAAATTGGCGCAGACTCTGTAGAGGGCAAAGGATCAACGTTCTGGTTTACGATTCCCTATCGCACTTGTGGCCGTCCTGAATAAAGTTACTTCATAAAAAGTTTTAATTAAACATTTTATCACAATTTTATGTTGTATTTTTGCGGTCCTAATCAAACGCATGTATTTGCATGAGTACTACAAAAAAAGACGATTATTATCATTTAGGCCTTACGGACAATGAAGTCCTGCAAAGCAGAGAAAAGAACGGTGTCAATCTGTTAACACCCCCCAAGCGCCCTTCCCTTTGGAAGCTTTACCTCGAAAAATTCGAAGACCCGGTTGTACGCGTATTATTGGTAGCAGCCGTATTCTCACTAGTCATTTCCATTATCGAGAATGAATATGCCGAGACGATCGGAATTATAGCAGCTATCCTGCTGGCTACCGGTATCGGTTTCTTTTTCGAATACGATGCCAATAAAAAATTCGACTTACTGAACGCTGTCAACGAAGAAACACTCGTAAAGGTGATTCGTAACGGACATGTACAGGAAATTCCACGCAAAGACGTCGTTGTAGACGACATTATCATATTGGAAACAGGCGAAGAGATTCCCGCCGACGGACAGTTACTGGAAGCTATCTCACTGCAAGTAAACGAGTCCAACCTGACCGGAGAACCGGTGATCAATAAGACCGTAATCGAAGCGGATTTTGATGAAGAAGCAACCTATGCCTCCAATCTGGTGATGCGTGGTACAACAGTAGTAGACGGACACGGCACCATGCGCGTACTGCACGTAGGAGACGCTACAGAGATCGGTAAAGTAGCCCGTCAGAGCACCGAAGAAAATCTGGAGCCGACTCCTCTGAATATACAGCTGACCAAGCTTGCAAACCTGATCGGAAAGATAGGATTTACCGTTGCCGGACTTGCTTTCCTTATTTTCTTTGTAAAAGATGTACTGCTGTTCTACGATTTCAGTTCGCTGAACGGTTGGCACGAGTGGCTTCCGGTTTTCGAGCGGACCCTCAAATATTTCATGATGGCTGTAACCTTGATTGTAGTAGCCGTCCCCGAAGGATTACCGATGAGTGTAACGCTCAGTCTGGCTCTGAATATGCGCCGCATGCTCTCAACCAACAACCTGGTACGAAAAATGCACGCCTGTGAAACCATGGGAGCTATCACCGTGATTTGTACCGACAAAACGGGTACACTGACGCAAAACCTGATGCAGGTACACGAACCTAATTTCTACGGAATCAAAAATGGCGGTCATCTGGCCGATGATGATATCAGTGCTCTCGTCGCAGAGGGAATCAGTGCCAACTCCACCGCTTTCCTCGAAGAAGCAGCCGCCGGGGAAAAACCCAAAGGGGTGGGTAACCCAACAGAAGTCGCCTTGTTATTATGGCTCAACAGTCAAGGCAAAAATTACCTCGAACTGCGTGAACAGGCCCATATCCTCGACCAGCTTACATTCTCGACCGAACGCAAATTCATGGCGACTCTCGTCGAGTCTCCGATCATCGGAAAGAAAGTACTCTATATCAAGGGAGCACCCGAAATCGTACTCGGAAAATGTAAGGAAGTCGTACTGGATGGAAGACGGGTGGATGCAGTCGAATATCGTTCGACGGTAGAAGCGCAGTTACTGAATTATCAGAATATGGCGATGCGTACTCTCGGATTCGCCTTCAAAATAGTAGGAGAAAACGAGCCGAACGACTGTGCGGAACTGGTATCTGCCAACAACCTGAATTTCTTAGGAGTCGTAGCTATCTCAGACCCGATTCGTCCGGATGTACCCGCTGCTGTAGCCAAATGCCAGTCGGCAGGTATCGGTATTAAGATTGTTACCGGTGACACTCCGGGAACAGCTACGGAGATTGCCCGTCAGATCGGACTGTGGCAACCGGAAACAGATACCGAACGGAACCGTATCACCGGTGTTGCCTTTGCCGAACTTAGTGACGAAGAAGCACTGGACCGCGTGATGGATCTCAAAATCATGTCGCGTGCCCGTCCGACGGACAAGCAACGTCTTGTGCAGCTACTCCAGCAGAAAGGAGCCGTAGTCGCTGTAACCGGAGACGGTACGAATGACGCACCTGCTCTGAACCATGCGCAAGTAGGTCTGTCAATGGGTACAGGTACTTCCGTTGCCAAAGAAGCCAGTGACATCACGTTGCTCGACGACTCATTCAACAGTATCGGCACTGCCGTTATGTGGGGACGTTCTCTATATAAGAATATCCAGCGTTTCATCGTATTCCAGTTAACAATCAACTTTGTTGCTCTGCTGATCGTGCTGTTAGGTTCAATGATCGGAACAGAACTTCCATTGACCGTGACACAAATGTTGTGGGTTAACCTGATCATGGACACCTTTGCCGCTCTGGCTCTGGCTTCCATTCCTCCCAGCGAAACCGTCATGCAGGAGAAACCGCGCCGCAGCACTGATTTCATCATCAGCAAAGCGATGCGTACTAATATAATAGGTGTAGGCACTCTCTTCCTTGTCGTATTGCTCGGAATGATTTATTATTTCGACCACAGCGCGCAAGGTATGGACGTACACAACCTCACCATTTTCTTCACTTTCTTTGTCATGTTGCAATTCTGGAACCTGTTCAATGCCCGCGTATTCGGCACTACCGACTCAGCATTCAAGGGACTTTCCAAATCGTATGGCATGGAGTTAATTGTGCTGGCTATCCTGATCGGCCAATTTCTGATCGTACAGTTCGGTGGGGCTGTATTCCGCACGGTGCCGCTCGACTGGCAGACGTGGCTTCTGATTATAGGCGTTTCGTCCATGGTGTTATGGGTTGGAGAACTTATTCGCCTTGTTCAACGTATCATTCACAAAAGAGAAAATAATGAAAAGTAAAGGAATTAAAAACTTACTTATTGATTTAGGCGGTGTATTGATAAATCTGGACCGCGAACGCTGTATCGAGAACTTTAAAAAGATTGGGTTCCAGCATGTAGAAGAAAAATTCTGCACCCACCAGTTAGACGGAATCTTCTTGCAGCAGGAGAAAGGACTGATCACTCCTGCTGAATTCCGCGACGGCATCAGGGATATGATGGGAAAAGCAGTAAGCGATGAGCAGATTGATGCAGCCTGGAACAGTTTTTTAGTAGATATCCCTGCATATAAACTCGATCTGCTGCTCAAACTACGCGAGAAATACGTAGTCTATCTGCTCAGCAATACGAATGACATCCACTGGCAATGGGTTTGCCAAAACGCTTTCCCCTATCGCACATTCAAAGTAGAGGACTACTTCGAAAAGACTTATCTTTCTTATGAAATGAAAATGGCCAAACCCGAACCGGAGATATTCAAAGCAGTGACTGAAGATGCGGGTATCGATCCGAAGGAGACCTTTTTTATTGATGATTCCGAAATAAACTGTAAAGTAGCTCAGGAGCTGGGTATCTCGACCTATACACCGAAAGCCGGTGAAGACTGGAGCCATCTTTTCAGAAAAAAATAATATGGTAAACATGCAGATTATAAATGATACATCGGCTATGATCCCCGAACCATGCGTAGCTACCATCGGCTTCTTTGACGGTGTACACACGGGGCACCGCTATCTGATTCAACAAGTGAAAGAGATAGCGGCAGCCAAAGGTCTGCGTTCTGCATTAGTAACCTTCCCTGTTCATCCGCGCAAAGTGATGAACGCCACTTATCATCCGGAATTATTGACTACCCCTGAAGAGAAAATAAACCTGCTGGCAGGTACGGGAGTAGATTATTGCCTGATGCTCGATTTTACGCCCGACATTTCCCGGCTGACAGCCAAAGAATTCATGACTCAGGTGCTGAAGGAACGTTATCAGGTCAGGTATCTGGTGATAGGCTACGACCACCGTTTCGGTCATAACCGCAGCGAAGGGTTTGAGGATTATGTACGCTACGGACAATCTATCGGCATCGATGTTATCCGTGCACAAGCTTACACAAACGACATCCGGATAGATGCTTCCCAAAGCGTTCCGGTCAGTTCTTCTTTAATCCGGAAATTACTACATCAGGGAGACGTGGATATAGCTGCCCGCTGTCTGGGATACGAATATTTTCTGGACGGAACCGTAGTAGGAGGTTATCAGGTAGGCAGAAAAATCGGTTTCCCCACTGCCAATTTAAGCGTGGACGATCCGGACAAACTGATTCCCGCAGACGGAGTCTACGCCGTATGGGTTACATTCGACGGAAAAACTTATATAGGCATGCTGAATATAGGTGTCCGCCCCACTATCAACAATGGTCCCAACCGTACCATCGAAGTGAATATCCTTCATTTCCACTCCGACATTTATGACAAATTTATCCGGCTTACTTTTGTGAAGCGGACACGGCCCGAACTAAAATACGATAGCATCGACCAGCTAATCACCCAACTCCACAAAGATGCAGAAGAAACAGAAGCGATCCTCCTTGCTGCCAAACGGAGGTAAATAACCCTTCCTTCCTCCATTATCAGCACAAATAATATCGAAAAACATATCTTTTTTATTGTTTTTCGATAAATATTTTCTCCTTTTTCTTTGTCAACTCAAAACTTACCTCTACATTTGCATATCGATAAACGATAAATAATCATCGAAAAACAACTGTTTTCCATTCAATCATCTATTAAAAAATAACACTTTATGAAAAAGTCACTAATGAGCATATCGATACTGGTAGTATCCGTCTCAATGATTGCCATGTTTCTGTGCAGCTTTATTGCCAGTAAATAACAAACGATTATCTTTGTATC
>OGDN01002243.1_pt1 | contig 26121 bp, 26 predicted proteins | sample 1570271 | NCBI WGS metagenome assembly OGDN01 (sample SAMEA4384481, study PRJEB24528) | human gut metagenome | reverse complement strand
ATATTATAACCGACAAAAGCGGCATTGGCGTAAAGCTGATGCCGCTTTTACATAGCCGAGAGGTAGAAAAATTCATATAAAAGAAGTATAATGAATTTACAAATATGTTTAGGAGAATAGATGTATGTTTATGTTTTTTCAAACCAGACCTTTTTGGCGATGTATGGGAGTTTCAGATGAAAAGTTTAAAAATAGATTTGAAGAGTTTTTTGGGCAAAGTGAAATTGAAATAACAGAGCGTGATAACGCTATAAAACTGTTGCTTAATGTTGTTTCAACTATACAGGAGCGTATTCTTTACCGCCTTAAAAACGAAAACTCTTACGATATGCTTATGAAACTTTACTATATTTTTGATGAAGTTCATTCTTTTTATTTGAAAGAAAAAGAATCAAGGGTTAAACTTTCAGAGTTAAATATTGATAAACCGAATGTAATTGATACATTTATTGAGAATAGAGATATTATGAGGAACATAATAGATGCTTGTAATATTTGGATAGAAAACGCCATTTTGTATCAACATAATGTTGATACAATGGCAGAAGCGAAGGATAGAGGTTTCTCAATGGATATAGATTTGTTGCTTGATTTGTATTTATATGGTTTTGCTTCACAAGGGGTATCGCTTTTGACTTTATCTAAAAATACAGGACAAGAATTATTCTATGGATTAAAGATTACTCCAAAAAGAAACACGCCTGCCGAAATATTAAAGTACCATCCGATAATTTTTTTCAATACTGCAATAGCAGGTAATCAAAATATTTTGGTTGAAAAGCCCCTTACTCCAGATGCAAATGATACCTCTTTTGGTAAAGGTTTTTTGAAAACTTATGGTGTTGAATTTTTATTATTTTTAGCAGTAATCAAAAGTTTTCAAGATGATGTATTACGAGGAGATGATAAATCTCTTACTGTTATAAGTAGAGAATATTTTATCTATTTGGTAGAGAATTATACTAATCCCAAAGTAGATGGTAATGCCTTTTATGAGAGCTTTGTATTGACGAAAGAAAAAGTTAAGCAGCAATTAAGGAAAAATGAAGATGTTATCTGGGTAATGGGAACGAATAAAGAACGCCACGAGTTAAGACCATTTATAGGTCTTGAAGATGGAAATGTTTTGATTTCATATGGAGCTACAGAGCAGGCAAAACAGTTATGGGTATCATATTTTAGCAACGGAGGTATGTGTTATACAAATAAATCAGACCACCTTTCCAATGCTATGAACAGTAGAAATCAAGAACTTTCAGATATTTTAGTTGATAAAATTAGAGAAATGCTCAATAATGTTTATACTCCTAAAATTGATGAAAAAGATGTTAAATATCAGAGGATTTTTGGCGAGAGAGATATAAACTATGGCGATTTTGATGTTGTGTATTATAGTGAACAAAGCAAAGAATTGTTTTTGATTGAAGCTAAATATTTTTCTGACTCATTAAATTCAAGTGGATTGGTTACAGATTACAAAAAACTGTTTGAAAAAGATGGATATTATGACCATTGTAGGCGTAGATATGACCTCGTTATGTCGGAGCCAGATAAAATAAAATCTTTTATTGGTGTTAATGAAGATATATCGGTACATCTTATCTTTTTGTCATCTAAGCCGATAGAGTTAGAATTGCAAGATACCGATAAAATAGTAACATTTTTATCTCTTGGTATATTTGAAAAATATATTGCAGGAAAGTTGATAAATGAGGACAATAGCATTGCTCGCCCCATACACATTATTTAATATTTTACATAGCCGAGAGGTTTTCTTAACCGAAAATCCCTCGGCTTTTTCTATTTCAGGAGGTGATTTTATTGAATGAGAACTAACCGCCCTTATGTGCAGCTTGACCCTGCCGTGATTGAGCAGGCACGGCAAATGGACTTGCTATCCTATCTCAGATCTTATGAGCCGAACAATTTGGTGCGTGTCGGCGGCAGCGTTTACTGTACCAGAGAACACGACAGCTTGAAGATTTCCAACGGCAAATGGTATTGGTGGTCGAGGGGTTTCGGCGGCTATTCTGCCCTCGATTATCTCATCAAGGTCAAGGAATATGACTTTGTGGAAGCCGTGGAAATTCTCACGGGACAGACGATGGCGGACTGGAAGCCACCCCCTGCTCCCAAGAAAGATGAACCGAAAGTCCTGCTACTGCCGCCAAAGAATAAGGATTGTAACCGAGTGATACAGTATCTTTTTGGGCGTGGTATTGACTATCATCTTATACAGGAGTGTATTGCAGACGGCACGCTCTATGAGAGTGCCGATTACCACAATGCTGTTTTTATCGGCAAAGATGAAAGCGGAACACCGAAATATGCCGCCCTGCGAAGCACTCTCGGCAGCACTTTCAAGCAGGACGCATCGGGCAGCGACAAGCGGTATTCGTTCCGACTTCTGGCAAGAGAGCCGACGGATACCGTGCATTTATTTGAAGCCGCCATTGATTTACTGTCCTATGCCACTTATCTGAAATGCGAGGGCAAGGACTACAAATCGGAAAGTCTGCTTTCTCTTTCGGGCGTGTATCAGCCAAAGAAAGAAAAGAAATATAGAAAGATTTCCGGAAGATTTTATGTTTCAACTATCTAATAGTGAAATTGATTCCGTGAGGTCACAAATTGTGACCTCACGGAAAAAGAATTTTTTTGCTGGTCAGGAAGGCGGACGCAGATATTTACCGTACGCATTTACAGAGCAAGGAATTTATATGCTTGCAACAGTTCTTCGTGGAAAATTAGCGGAACAACAGAGCATATTTATTATGCGTACTTTTAGGGAGATGCGTCACTATATTAGGCAGAATCAGCAGTTTGTTACTAGAAATGAAATGAATCTTTTAACAGCGAAGGTTGGAACGATAACGGAGAGGCAGAATCGAATGGAGAATAAGATGGATTCAATTCAAAAAGATGTGGCTATCTTAGCAGATAATTTTATTACTGATAAAGACAAGAAGAATTTTGTGATTTATAAAGGTCAGAAGTTCGAGGCTGATATTGCTTACATAGAAATCTATCAACAAGCAAAGAAATCAATCTATGTTGTGGATGATTATATGAATGCAAAGTCATTACAACATCTTTCTCAAAAGGCTGATGGTGTGGAGGCTGTTTTGTTCACAGAAAATGGAAAAGGTGGAAAAGGATTTCTTACAAAATCTTTAGTGACAGATTTTCAAAATCAATATCCATCGCTTCGAATCAAGCCTAATCCCGATTGTCATGACAGGTTAATTGTACTTGATTATGGTGAGGAGACAGAATTGGTTTATCACTGCGGAGCATCCAGTAAAGATGCAGGGAAGAAGCTATGTGCAATTAATCAGATTACAGAAACCGCAATTATTCATCCGGTAATTGATAGATTACTTTTGCTGCCAGATAAAGAAATATGTTGGTGAAATATATACTATTGTATCAACCGGTGATGTGGTTTATATTGGTTCAGACTTACCTAAAGAATATACTGGCTCAAAATATACAAATAGTATTAAAGGAACAAATGCTAAAGCAAAGGCAAATGCTGCAACAGGTATTCCTGAACTTATTGAAATTGCTGTGGGAAAGCATTTTAGAGAGAATAATGAAGATAAACATAGAAGAGATGGCAAAAATGGTTGGTATAGATATGATTCAAAATTTGCTCTTCCTGTATATGATGATAATGGTAAAGTGGAAAGGTATAATATATTTCATACCTCTGTGCTAATAAGGCATTCAAATGATGGAGGATGTATCTATATGATGTTATAGACATAAAAAAAGAAACGAGCAACTCTCTCGGCGATTAATCGCTTACCAGACAAAAACCCATTTCCTTTATGAAAGGATAATACTATAGCTGTTAATGAAAGTCAATATTAGAAAATAAAGATAAAATTGAAATATGGTGAAATAAAAGTGCTCTGCAACTGGCAAAAACCAGCAGCAGGGCATTTTGATTTTCTCAGTCGCTTCACAACGAAAAAAGGTCAATTCACAACATCTGAATATATAAGAAAAAGTATTATTCCGACATTTTTATAAAGAAAATATATCAAGGAGGATAATGACTATGACAGTTAATGGTGTCGGAAATGCAACGGATTGCAAAAGGTCGGACAGTATTGGTGGAAATATGCAGATGGATTCTATTAGCAGAAATTTAAAGAATCAGATTGCAAATGCACAGAAAAAATTACAGGAACTATCTTCTAATCAGGAACTTTCATTAGAAGAGAAGATGAAGAAAAGGCAGGAGATTCAGCAGGAAATCAGCAGCCTGACACAGCAGTTAAGACAGCATCAGATTGAACTTAGAAAACAACAGCAGAATAAGAGCAGTAATTCTGTTGATGAGCTGACTGGCGCTGATTATGATGATACAGAAAAAAATAAGGGTTCAAAGCGACAGGTGGGTGGAATATCACAGGGCAAAATGTCTGCTATGATTTCAGCAGATTCAGCAATGAAACAGGCACAGGTGCAGGGAAGTGTTGCCACACAGATAAATGCAAAAGCCGGAGTTCTTGAGTCAGAAATAGCAATGGACAAAGGAAGAGGCTCAAGTACTGAGAAGAAAGAACAGGAACTTGCTGATTTACAGGGAAAGGCACAGCAGGCAGCACAGGCACAGATGTCTTCACTTGCAGATGCAAAGGAATCAATCAGCAAAGCAGGAGAGTCTGATAATGAAACAGACAGGTCCGCAGACGGCAAAAAGACTGAACATGACAGTGAAAAAGTAAAAGAAGACGGCACACAGGACAGTAGTGAACCTGATAGCCAGAACATTTATAAAAAGATTGATATAAGATTATAGGGGGATAAATTTATGTCAGGAATTAATAGTTTTAGTGATTATTCAAGTAAATATAATAGTAATATTGATTATTCAGCGTTATTTGGAACAGCATCTAATTCATCAGTGGGAACAGCTAATTATTTATCAGATTATGCTTCAATCAGAAATGGAAGCTATAAGAAACTGATGAAGGCATATTATGCAAAGCAGGATACTGAAAAGTCAACTACAAAACAGGATACTGTACAGAAATCAACTCTTATGGGTTCAAGTGCAGATTCATTAAAGGTGGCAGCAGATAAGCTTAATGATTCGGAGCTTTTTGATAAAGATGATGACACAATTGTTAAAGCTGTTAAATCATTTATCGAAAGTTACAATGATGTTGTGAGTGAATCAGGAGAATCTAATAATAAATCTGTATTAAGAAATGCCGCATGGCTTACAGGAATGACTGGCAAAAGTGCAAAACTGTTATCTAAGGCAGGCATTACAATCGCAAAAGGTAATAAGCTGGAATTAGATGAAGACACATTAAAAAAGGCTGATAAAAGCACATTAAAATCAATATTTAACGGGTACAATTCATTTGCAGGAAATGTATCAAGGAAGGCGTCAGCTATATCAAATGCTTCAAACGGAGCAGGAAGTTCATACACAAGTAAAGGTACATATTACTCAAAGACAGCAGCGTCAATCGCCTCAGGCAAGATAGATAAAGAAGTTTGATTGACATGTATGTATAGCCAGGAAGGAGATTTGACATGAATTATTCGTTAAGTTTATTAGGGAAAACGATGTTTGGCTTGCAAAATCAGGGAATGCTAAAGAGTACAAAAGACCGGTTGGACAGACAGGCACAGCGTGACGGTAAAATCGAATTCTATGAGAAACAGAAGCAGAATCTCAAGAATACAGAGGCACAGATTGTTGAAGAAATTGCCAAGAAGCTGGAAATGTTTCATTCTTATGAGGATGAGATTAAAGCTGCCAAGCAGGAATACAACAGCTCACAAATGCTTCATGTATTAGATGAGGCACAGGAGAGAGCAGAAAAGATTGCCAAGGCTGCAGAGAAGAACAAGCCAAAGACTCCGGAAGAGAGAAGAAAAGATGCGCTTGATGAGGCAGCAGGAAAAGATGAAGATAAGGGTGAACTGTCTGAGATTATCGATGATCTTAGTGAAAAGACTGACGAGTCTGCAGAAAAGATGGCAGAATCTGCTGAAAAGACAGCGGAGTCTGCTGATGAAATGTCTGACACAATTCAGGCAGGCGGGGATATCAATTCCGTTAAGCAGAGTTTGACAGATACTGATATAGAAAATGAGCAGAACTATAAACATTTTAATATGCTCATTTAATTACTTCAGGGTTATGCCGATATATTTAGAAATAGTTATGGGAGCAGGAAAATGATTGTAGGTATATGCGATGATGAGAGCAGAATTCGGGATATCCTTGAAAACAAAGTAAGAAGGTTAATGCCACAGGCAAGAATTGTTAAATTTTCAAGCTGTGACAACCTTCTTCTGTGTTCGATGCGTCTGGATATTTTACTCCTTGATATCCAGATGCCGGGCATGGACGGAATGCAGGCGGCAAGGAAGTTAAGAAAAAATGATTCTCAAGTCCAGATAATATTCGTAACAGGAGCGGAGGAATATGTTTATGACGCATTTGATGTAGATGCACTTAATTATCTTGTAAAGCCGGTTGATGATGAAAAACTGGAAGCTGTATTAAGAAAAGCAGAAGAAAGAATTCAGAAACTTGAAGCGGATAATGCCGGACGGGCAAGCATTACTGTTACAAATGGAAAGGTACATACAAGAGTGTACCTTGATGATATCGTATATGCCGAGGTATTTAACCGCAAAATCGTTATTCATACGACTACAGATGACATTGAATACTATGGCAAAATGTCTGAATTGCAGGATATGGCTGGAGAAAGCTTTTTCCGTCCCCACAGGGCATATCTTATCAATATGAAATATGTGGAACGATATGATTCTTCACACATTTATCTTGAAAAGGGACAGGTAACTATGGCAAAGCAGAATTACAAATGTTTTGTCGAAAGTTACATGAAATATTCGATGAGGGGAATCGGAGAGTAGATAATGAAAATAGATTTATTTTATGAAATAGTCTCACAGTGCATGATTAATGGTGTAAGGCTTGCAGCTGCATTTTTCCTGTACAGACTTTTAAGTAATTTTGTTAATAAAAAAAGAGCATTTGCATCGGCAGTACTGTATCTTGCAGTGCTTACGGTGCTTTATTATATTCCACAGATAATGCCTAATCTGGCTGCATATGTAATTGCGATGGCAGCGGTTTATATTGTTCTTATTGTGGGAGATTTTAAGAAAATAAGGCTGAAGGCATTTCTGTGCATAACATTTTTTGCATTAAGATGGCTTGCAGTAGGAAGCGTGTCACAGCTTATGATGCTGATTAACCAGATGACGACTACATTAATGAATAATATAGAGATATTTATGACAAACATTCCTGCAATAATTGCAATGTTTGTTGCAACAGAGATTCTTGAGGTAGTTCTGTGCATGCTTTTTATAGGATTTTCAGTAAAAATGTTTCTTAAAGTCTATAAAAATGCCTGTGAAGAACTGACTGTCAAAGAATTTATAATGCTTGTACTGCCAATGCTGGCGCAGGTTGTAGGCTATCAGAGCGTGATTAATTATTATGATTTATATGATAAGGCGATGAAGGCGGGAGTAATCGAACCGGTTTATGAGTTTAACTACACACTTCTTGCATTTTATCTGATATCATATGGTGCTATTCTTGTATTTCTTATGCTGTATCAGGAACTTAAGAAAATGCAGGAGAATAATAAGGAGCAGGAGATTCTTGAGGCACAGATTGGTAACCTTAAGAATCATATTGATACTGCAATGAAATCATATGCGGAAATAAGGGCTATGCGCCATGATATGGCTAATCATCTGATGGTGCTTAATGAGCTTATTGAAAGCGGCAGAAATGAGGCGGCAGAAGAATATTCATCGAAGCTTAATGCCATGATTATGCAGACACAGTCTGATGTTAAGAGTGGTAATCCTGTAACTGATATTGTTATAGGAGAATATAAGGACAAATGTATCAAAACCGGAATAGATTTTACTTATGATTTTCATTATCCTGAAAAAGGTGTTGTTGACGCATTTGATATGAGCATAGTTTTATTTAATGCCTTGCAGAATGCCTGTGAAGCAGCACAGAAAACTCCGCATGGATATGTAAGCCTTAAGGCTTTTAGAAAAAAGAATGCCTATATTATAGAGATTACTAATTCATGTGCGGGCAGGATAACTGTTGAGCCGGGAAAACTTCCGGCAACGGATAAGGATAATGCACAGGCACATGGATATGGGCTTAAGAACATAAAACGTATTGCTGAAAAATATTACGGCGGAATAAATATTGAGCCGGCTGATGATACATTTAAACTGAATATAATGATGATGCTGGAATAAAAACCGCCGCCCTGCATGATGACAAAGCGGCGAAAAACATTTTTATAAATCTCTCAACATATTCAGCTTTTTCATAGCTGGTCTTAATGCAAGATATATAATTGAAGCAACTATAACAGCGATAACTGCATTAACAGATGTGGTTATCGCACCTATTTTAGCAAGTGTTTTGGCGAGGTCCTGAGGTACACCAAGAAGGTATGTTTTGTAGAAATATCCGACTACAGGGTCAGCAACAATATTGAATGCCATACCGCATATGCTTGATACAACAGTAGCAACAGTAACATATTTTGCAGAATGTTCCTTGGAAAGATGGAAGAGCTTATGTGCTACAAAACCAACGATAAGACCGATACACAACTTAAGAATAAATGTCTTAGGAGCGCTTGTTACATAGGCTGTTGACAAATCACTTATTGTCATGCCGATTGCTCCGGCAAGACCACCCCATTCGCCACCGATAAGTAAAGCTGCAAGAACGCAGAATACATTACCAAAGTGGAACATGGTTCTTTCTGTTCCAACAGGAATGTCTATCTTTATAAATGTTGCACCAACATAGCAGAGTGCGGCACACAAAGCAGCCTGTGCAATTACCTTTGCGTCTACAGGCTTTCTCTCTTTCTTTGAAAATGTTCTGTATAATCCGGCAATAAGAATAACAATGCCAAGGATTGTTACAAGAAGTGAAAATGCGTATGCTTTATTACCTTTTACTATGTATGTGTTGACACATAACACGATACCGATAACAAGAATAATAGCACCAATTAATGTCTGGATTAAACCTGTTTTTTTGTCTTTCATAATTATCTTTTTCTCCTTTGATTCATATTTGCAACAAAGAATAGTACAATTCAGGTCTTATTAAAAGTGCCAATTTGATAATGTTTTATATGGTCAGATTATGTAAGGGATATGTTTACATTTGCAAAAAATGTGTTACAATGAGGAGTACTATGCAGGAGGTAATGCAGTATATGAAGATTATGTTTGCATCTTTAGGTTGCGATAAAAACCTTGTAGATACAGAGAATATGCTTGGAATCCTTAACGATAAGGGTTTTGAGTTTACAGATGATGAAACACAGGCAGATGTTATTGTTGTCAATACATGCTGTTTTATTGGTGATGCCAAGCAGGAGAGTATCAACACGATACTTGAGATGGCACAGCACAAGGAAGATGCTGTGTGTAAGGCACTTATTGTTACAGGATGCCTTGCTCACAGATATAGGGATGAGATTATTAAGGAAATTCCAGAAGTTGATGCATTTTTAGGAACAACTTCTTATGACAAGATTGCGGAGGTTGTTACTTCAGTGCTTGAAGGTAAGGGCTTTAATGTCGTTGATGATGCCAACAGACTTCCTATTGTTAAAGAAAAGAGAATTATTACTACACCTGGATATTTTGAATACCTTAAGATAGCAGAAGGCTGCGATAAGCACTGTACTTACTGCATAATTCCTAAGGTTCGTGGTAATTTCAGAAGTTTTCCAGTTGAATATCTTGTGGAGCAGGCAAAGCACCTTGTACACAATGGAGCAAAAGAGCTTATACTTGTAGCACAGGAGACAACTCTTTATGGAACAGACCTTTACGGAAAGAAATCACTTCCAATGCTTATACATGAGCTTGCCAAGATTGAAGACCTCAAATGGATAAGAATTCAGTACTGTTATCCGGAAGAGATTAATGATGAGCTTATCGAGGCTATTAAGAATGAGCCTAAAGTCTGTCATTATCTTGATATGCCAATCCAGCATGCAAGTGATAATGTATTAAAGCGTATGGGAAGAAAGACAGATAAGCAGGAGCTTCTTGATATTGTTGCGAAGCTGAGAAAAGAGATTCCGGACATTGCATTAAGAACAACTCTTATTGCCGGCTTCCCGGGAGAGACACAGGCTGACCATGAAGAGGTTATGGAATTTATTGATGAAGTTGAGTTCGACAGACTTGGTGTATTTACTTATTCAAGAGAAGAGGATACTCCGGCTGCAACAATGCCGGACCAGATTGACCAGGATATAATGGATATGTGGAGAGACGAGCTTATGGCTCTGCAGCAGGAAATATCCATTGACAAGTCAGCACAGATGGTTGGAAAGACTATTGATGTTATGGTTGAAGGCTATATTGCAGAGGACAATACTTATGTCGGACGTTCGTACAAGGATGCACCTAATGTTGATGGAATGGTGTTCTTTGAATGTGACAGGGAACTTATGTCAGGAGATTTCGTATCTGTAAAAATTACCGGTTCAACTGAATATGATTTAATGGGAATAATGGAGGAAAATGTTTAAATGAATTTACCTAACAAACTTACAATTGCAAGAGTTATTATGATTCCTTTGTTTCTGATATGTCTGTATCTTAACATTGGATGTGGCAAATATATTGCAGTAGGAATATTTATTCTTGCAAGCTTAACAGACCTTTTAGATGGTAAGATTGCAAGAAAGTATAATCTTGTTACTAACTTCGGAAAATTTATGGATCCACTTGCAGATAAGCTTTTAGTATGCTCTGCACTTATTGCACTTGTTGACCTTGAAAGAATTGCAGCATGGATTGTTATTATTATAATTGCAAGAGAATTTATTATTAGCGGATTCAGACTTGTTGCATCAGATAATGGTGTTGTTATAGCTGCAAGCTATTGGGGAAAGTTCAAGACAGCATTTCAGATGATTACAATTATTATGCTTGTTCTTAATTTTAATGTACCATTTATGAATATTATTAATACTGTTCTCATATATATATCATTAGGATTGACAGTGATTTCTCTTATTGATTATATTGCAAAGAATTATAAAGTTTTTCTGGAAGGTTCAGGTAAATAATAATGGTTGATTATCTCGGCTGTCTTGATAAGGCTCTTGTTGAGACATTAAAGAACAAATCCCTGACTATAACTACAGCTGAGTCATGCACAGGCGGCATGGTTGCTTCGTCTATAGTTAATATAAGCGGTGCTTCAGACATTTTTAAAGAGGGCTATATTACATATAGTAATGAGGCGAAGGAACGTATTCTTGGAGTTAAGCATGAGACTCTTGAGAAGTATAAAGCTGTAAGTGCTGAAACTGCTGCCCAGATGGCAGAAGGAGCAGTAAGAATATCTAAGGCAGATATCAGTGTTTCTGTAACAGGTGTTGCAGGACCTTCAAGAGAAGATGACAAGCCTGTTGGACTTGTGTATATTGGATGCTGCTATAAGGGTGAGACACATGTTAAAGAATGTGATTTGTCAGGCGACAGGCACACGATAAGGTGTCAGTCTACGAAGGAAGCACTTAAGTTTGTTCTTGATATAATTAAGACTAACAGGTAGAGATTATTGTAATTATTAGTTTTATTAGATTATTTACTATATTATTTGCTATGGCGTTGAAGACCTACTATTAAGCTTGAAAGATGGCTTGAGTAGGTCTTTTTTGCTGGGATTAGAGTGGGCCGGAGATTGATACAGGTATCATTCGAGAGGTTGTGCAAGTAAAAAAGATTTTGCTAAATTTATGCATAAAATATTATATTAAGATACAATAATATAAAATAGGCGTTTACAAAATATATATAATATGATATATTTTTACTATTCCAGTATACAAACAAACATAACGAATAAATGTTCGAAAGGTTCTTGACAATGCAGACATAATAAGATATTATTTAGAAAACGAACACATGTTCAAAAGGAGAGTTTAAGGTATGGTTAATGAAGATAAGATGAAAGCCCTTGATGCGGCAATTTCTAATATTGAGAAACAGTTTGGTAAGGGCTCTGTAATGAAGCTTGGAGAATCAACAGCTAATCTTAATGTTGAATGTATTCCTACAGGTTCTTTAAGTCTGGATATCGCTTTGGGAATCGGTGGAGTTCCTAAAGGAAGAGTTGTAGAGATATATGGACCTGAATCAAGTGGTAAGACAACAGTTGCACTTCATATGGTTGCTGAAGTACAGAAGAGAGGCGGTATTGCAGGTTTTATTGATGCAGAGCATGCTCTGGATCCTGTATATGCTAAGAATATTGGGGTTGATATTGATAATTTATATATTTCGCAGCCTGACAGCGGCGAGCAGGCGCTTGAGATTACAGAGACTATGGTAAGATCCGGTGCAGTCGATATTGTAATTGTCGATTCAGTTGCAGCTCTTGTTCCTAAAGCAGAGATTGATGGTGATATGGGCGATTCACATGTAGGTCTTCAGGCAAGACTTATGTCACAGGCATTAAGAAAGCTTACACCTGTTGTAAGCAAGAATAACTGCGTTGTTATATTTATCAACCAGCTTCGTGAAAAGGTTGGTGTTATGTTTGGAAATCCGGAGACAACTACAGGTGGTCGTGCACTTAAGTTTTATTCTTCTGTAAGACTTGATGTAAGAAAGATTGAGACACTTAAGCAGAATGGTGAGGTTATTGGTAACAGAACCAGAGTCAAGATTGTTAAGAATAAGGTTGCCCCTCCGTTCAGAGAAGCAGAGTTTGATATTCTTTTTGGAAAAGGTATATCTACAGAAGGAGATCTTGTGGATCTTGCTTCTAATGCAGGTATTATCCAGAAGAGTGGAGCATGGTTCTCATATGAGGGCAATAAGATTGGACAGGGACGAGAGAACGCTAAGCAGTTCCTTCTTGATAATCCAGAGATAAGAGAAGAAGTTGACAGAAGAGTAAGAGAACACTACGGAATTGTGGACGGTGTTAAGGAAGCAGAAGCATCTGATGATGCTAAGCAGGCTAAGGCTAAGAAGAAAGCAGATACAGAAGAGTAATATTAAGGTGGGTTATGGAAGATAATATTGAACTTATTGTCACATCCATTAAAGAACTTACTAAGAAACGCAGGCTTGTATATATTAATTATGAGCCTGCATTTGCTTTATATGCAGCAGAATTAAGAAAGTTTGGAATTAAGGATGGAGAGTCTGTCAGGAAAGAAGCGTATGATTCTCTGATAGATGATGTGTTATCTAAGCGTGCAACGGTAAGAGCGATGGCATTGCTTAAGAATAAGGATTATACAAGAAAAGGTTTAGAGGACAAGCTTAGAGATGGATATTATCCTGATATGTGTATAGATTATGCATTAGAGTATGTAACCAGGTTTGGATATATTAATGATGAGCGCTTTGCAGAGAATTATGTTAATTTTAAGGCAGGTAATAAGCCAAGAAGACAGATTGAACTTAAGTTAAAGCAGAAAGGCGTTGATGCAGATATTATCAGCAGGGTTTGTGATGAATTCTATGAAGATAATAGTGATATAGAATTAGAACAGGCAAAGGCATTTGTTGAAAAGAAACATATAGATATAGAGAACGCTGATTATAAAGAGCTTCAGAAGGTCAAAGCTGCATTATATCGCAAAGGATTCAGTATGGATATTATTAATAAAACATTGGATTCTAAGGGGCTTTTCCTTGACATAATCGACAATTGAGTATAATATTAGATTGTTGTATTTTTTGTACAATGAAAACTAAATAAGGAGGTGCTCCTGCGTTGATTCCAATAGTAATTGCAATTATTGCTACTTTAGTGATAGTCGCTCCTATTACTTGGTTTATCTCGTCTAATGCAATCAACAAGCGTAACGATGCAACAATCGGTAATGCCACTGAGAAAGCAAGAGAGATAATAGATGAAGCTCTTAAGACAGCTGAAACCAAGAAAAAGGAAGCTCTTTTGGAAGTCAAGGAAGAGTCTTTAAAGACTAAGAACGAACTTGAGAAGGAAACTAAGGAAAGACGAGCTGAGATAAGCAAGTATGAAAAGAGAGTTCTTTCAAAAGAAGAGACACTTGACAGAAAGATTGAGGCTGTAGAGAAACGCGACTCTAACATTACCAGGAAAGAAGAAGAACTTGGTAAACAGAAGCAAAAGGTTGAAGAACTTGAGAAGAAGAGACAGCAGGAACTTGAACGAATCTCAGGATTGACCTCCGAACAGGCAAAAGAATATCTATTAAAGACTGTTGAAGACGAAGTTAAACATGATACTGCTGTAATGATTAAGACATTAGAAAGCAGAGCGAAAGAGGAAGCAGACAAGAAGGCTAAGGAAATTGTTGTTAATGCAATTCAGAGATGCGCCGCAGACCATGTGGCTGAGACAACAATATCAGTAGTTCAGCTTCCTAATGACGAAATGAAAGGCCGTATTATTGGTAGAGAGGGTAGAAATATCAGAACTCTTGAAACACTTACAGGTGTGGAACTTATCATTGATGATACACCTGAGGCTGTAGTTTTGTCGGGCTTTGATCCGGTAAGAAGAGAGGTTGCAAGAATCGCTCTTGAGAAGCTCATACTTGATGGAAGAATTCATCCGGCAAGAATTGAGGAGATGGTTGAGAAAGCCCAGAAAGAAGTCGAGACATTAATTAAAGAAGAAGGTGAAGCTGCAACCCTTGAGGTTGGTGTACATGGTATCCATCCAGAGCTTGTAAGACTCTTAGGTAAGTTAAGATTCAGAACAAGTTATGGACAGAATGTTTTAAAGCATTCTATTGAAGTAGCACAGCTTACAGGTCTCTTAGCTGGAGAGTTAGGACTTGATGTTAAGATGGCTAAGCGTGCTGGTTTATTACATGATATTGGTAAAGCTGTTGACCACGAGATGGAAGGCTCACATATTCAGTTAGGTGTTGATCTTTGTAGAAGATATAAAGAATCAGCTCTTGTTATTAATGCAGTAGAAGCACATCATGGAGACGTTGAGCCAGAAAGCTTAATTGCTTGTCTTGTACAGGCTGCTGATACAATTTCAGCTGCAAGACCTGGTGCAAGAAGAGAAACGTTAGAAACTTATACAAACAGACTGAAACAATTAGAAGATATTACCAACTCATTCAAGGGAGTTGAGAAATCCTTTGCCATTCAAGCAGGTAGAGAGGTTCGTGTTATGGTAGTTCCTGAAGTCGTTAGTGATTCAGATATGGTAATTATGGCTCGTGACATTTCTAAGCAGATTGAGGATCAGATGGAATATCCTGGTCAGATCAAGGTTAGTATTGTCAGAGAGTCAAGAGCTGTAGATTACGCAAAGTAAACTAACATAAACCAAGGCTGTTACATAATGTTAATTCGTTATGTGACAGCCTTTTTTGATTTCAACACACTTAATATAATTAAGCATTTTAAAGGAATGTTTTAAAATATTAAGTTATTTTTAAAAATATTTGCAATTATGAATTATACATTGTAGAATAGAGCATGTTGATTATATGCTGATTAGGAGGAAGATTATGCAGTACAATGATATGAGTAAAGAAGAGCTTTTAGCTTTAAAGGAAAGCTTGAACAAAGAGTATGCAGAAGCTAAGGCAAAGGGGCTTGCGTTAGATATGTCAAGAGGTAAGCCATCAGCTAAGCAGCTTGATGTTTCTTTAGGACTTCTTGATACAATCAATAGTTCATCAGACCTTAAGGCTTTAGATGGAACAGATTGCAGAAATTATGGTGTTTTAGATGGTATTCCAGAAGCAAAGAAGCTTATGGCAGATATGATGGGAACAACGCCAGATCATGTTATTGTGTATGGAAACGCAAGTCTTAATATTATGTATGACCAGATTTCAAGAGCATACACACATGGTATTCTTGGTAATACTCCATGGTGCAAGCTTGATAAGGTTAAGTTCTTATGTCCAGTTCCTGGATATGACAGACATTTTGCAATCACAGAAAGATTTGGAATTGAGATGATTAACATTCCAATGTCAGAGTCTGGTCCAGATATGGGTATGGTAGAAGAGTATGTAAGCAAGGATGCTTCTGTAAAGGGTATCTGGTGCGTTCCAAAGTATTCTAATCCTCAGGGGTATACATATTCTGAAGAAACAGTTAAGAGAATGGCTGCACTTAAGCCAGCTGCTGAAGATTTCAGAATTTTCTGGGATAACGCTTATGTTATCCATGATTTATATGATGACAATAAGGATGAGATAGCTGATATCATCAGTGAATGTGAGAAAGCTGGTAACACTGATATGGTATTTGAGTTTGCTTCAACTTCTAAGGTGAGCTTCCCAGGTTCAGGTATTGCAGCACTTGCTACATCTGCTAATAATATTGCAGATATCAAGAAACAGCTTACAATCCAGACAATTGGACATGATAAGCTTAACCAGTTAAGACATGTGAGATTCTTTAAGGATATTAACGGACTTAAGGAACATATGAGAAAGCATGCTGAGTTCATGAGACCAAAGTTTGAGGCTGTAGAAAGTGTTCTTGAAGAAGAACTTGGTGGACTTGGAATTGGTTCATGGACAGAGCCTAAGGGTGGATATTTTATATCATTTGAAGCTATGGATGGATGTGCCAAGGCAATAGTTGCAAAATGTAAAGAAGCAGGTGTTAAGCTTACAGGTGCAGGCGCAACATTCCCTTATGGAAAGGACCCTAAGGATTCTAATATAAGAATTGCCCCATCATTCCCAACTCCAGAAGAGATGAAGCAGGCTGCTGATCTTTTTGTACTCTGCGTAAAGCTTGTAAGTGTAGAAAAGTTACTTGAAAACAAATAATTAAATGAATATAATTAATATAAGCTTGCTTTTTATAAGCAAGCTTATTTAATAACTGAGTATATAATAAGCAGATGTTATATATCATGATATAGTTGGGAGGATATACATATGGCTAAGATTGGTTTTATTGGAATGGGTAACATGGGATATGCAATGCTTAAAGGGGCTTTGACAGCATTTTCACCATCGGATATTATATTTTCATCACCAGACAGGGAAAAATGCGAAAGAATATCATCTGAGACAGGTGTAAGATTTGCAGAAAGTAATGCTGAATGTGGCAACAATGCCAAGTATATTGTACTTGCAGTAAAACCACAGATGTATCCAACAGTACTTAAGAATATTGCCAATGTGGTAACAGAAGAAAGCGTTATTATATCAATAGCACCGGGAATTACCATTGCGTCTATAAAGAGTGCTCTTGGAAGCAATATAAGAGTTGTAAGAGCAATGCCTAATACACCTGCACTTATTGGAGAGGGAATGACAGGAGTATCATATAATATGACAGATTTTTCATTTGATGAAAGAGATGTTATAGATAAATTCTTTACTTCATTTGGTAAGGTTGTTTACGTTGATGAAAAGCTTATGGATGGAGTAGTATGTGCAAGTGGCAGTTCACCTGCTTATGTATATATGTTCATTGAAGCCCTTGCTGACAGTGTTGTAAAGTATGGCATTAAGAGAGATGATGCATATAAGATGGTTGCCCAGACTGTCCTTGGTTCGGCAAAGATGGTACTTGAGTCAGGAGAACACCCGGCAGTACTTAAAGATAAAGTGTGTTCGCCTGGTGGAACAACAATTCAGGCTGTTTCTGCACTTGAAGAGAATGGTTTCAGAAATGCACTTATCAAAGCAACTGACGCCTGCTATGACAAATGTACAAGCATTAAGTAACACTTTTATATAGAAAGGCTGAATATGAAAGAACATATTAAAAGAGTGGATAGAATTCTTAAATATAAGGGTTCAATACTTGATATATATACAGATGTTATAGAGACTCCCGACGGACATAGGGCAGAATGGGATTATATTGACCACAGAGGAGCGGCAGCTGTTGTTCCGGTGTTAGATGATGGACGTCTTCTCATGGTAAGACAGTACAGAGACGCACTCGACAGAGAGACGATTGAGATTCCTGCAGGTGGTCTTAATGGCTGGGATGAGCCGACAATTAATGCGGCGGCAAGAGAACTTGAAGAAGAGACCGGATACAGGTCAGATAATCTTACCAAGCTTGTATCAGTTGTTACTGCGGTTGCGTTCTGCAATGAAGTGGTAGATGTATATCTTGCAACAGATCTTGTAAAAACAAGTCAGCATCTTGATGAAGATGAATTCATAGATGTAGAAAAATACACACTGGATGAACTTAAAGACATGATATTTGCAGGAACGATACAGGATTCCAAGACAATTTCAGCAGTTCTTGCTTATGATGCCTTGCTTAACCGTAAAAAGAATAATTAAGACAAAGTCTTCATATATTGATTCAAAGTACATTTTGATGGATATATATGAAGGCTTTTTTATTGTGGGTAATTAAGAATGTAAGATTTGCCGCATTAATTATTGCGGGAATTATACTTGGTACATGCTTTATAAAAATGTGGCACTATGGTGATGTGTTTTCAACTGAATATTTGATTGTATACATTAATTCTAATGCTGCATATGCAAATGTATGGCAGGAGGTGCTATCTTACAGATTAAGGAAGTTCATAACACTTGCAGTATTCATGATTACCCCATTCAGAAAATTGTATGTATACTGGCTGTGTCTATACAATGGATTCTGCCTTGGAATATGTATGACAAAGGCTGTTATGTATCATGGTGCAGGGGGAGTAGTTATGGTTCTGGTATGGCTGTTTCCACATTATCTGTTATATATAATGACCGTTCTCCTTATGTGTCATTATTTTCTAAACAGAATTGACATTTTAAGAAGAACGGTCATTATTGTGAGTATGTCATTGTTACTTACATTAATCGGAACATTTGCAGAAAGCTACATTAATCCCGACATAATGAAAATGTTTTTAAGCAAGGTCTGCAATATCGTATAAAAGCTTTTCAGACTCAGCCCATCCGAGGCATGCGTCTGTGATTGATTTTCCATAAACACCGTCGCCAACCTTCTGGTTACCCGGCTCAATATAACTTTCAATCATAACACCTTTAACAAGCTTCTTAACATCAGCAGAGTGATGGCAGCTGTGAAGAACTTCCTTGACGATACGGATCTGCTCAAGATACTGCTTACCTGAATTGCTGTGGTTAGCATCTACAATAACAGCAGGATTCTCAAGATCTCTTGCAGCATACATGTTATAAAGTCTTATCAAATCTTCATAGTGATAGTTAGGAATGGTCTGGCCATGTTTATTTACTGCACCTCTTAATATTGTGTGTGTAAGAGGATTTCCAGGTGTATTAACTTCCCAGTTTCTGTATATAAATGTCTGCTTAGACTGGGCAGCAACTACAGAATTTAACATAACTGAAAAATCTCCACTTGTAGGATTCTTCATTCCGGCTGGAACATCAATTCCTGAACATACAAGTCTGTGCTGCTGGTTTTCAACTGATCTTGCACCAACGGCAACATATGAAAGAACATCTGAAAGATACCAGTAGTTTTCAGGATAAAGCATTTCATCAGCAGGACTAAGATGTGTCTCTTTCATTACATCAATATGCATTTTTCTGATTGCAACAAGACCGGCAAGAAGATCAGGCTTCTTTTCAGGGTCTGGCTGGTGAAGCATTCCCTTGTAACCTACTCCTGTAGTTCTTGGTTTGTTAGTATAAACTCTTGGAATAATAATAACTTTGTCTTTAATCTTCTCCTGAACCTTAACAAGTCTTGATGTGTAATCAAGGACAGCAGTTTCATTATCTGCTGAGCAAGGTCCGATAATAACAAGAAGTTTGTCTGATTTGCCAGTGATAACATCAGCAATTTCAGCATCTCTTTCAGCTTTTAATGCTTTTATTTCTTCTGGTACAGGGTACTGTTCTTTGATTTCAGTAGGTGTAGGAAGCTTTGTGACGAACTCGAAACTCATATAATTTTCTCCTTAAAAATGTATATTCAATTAATTACATTTGCATAAAAGACACAATGTATATGTGATTATAACATTTGTTTTCAAAAATGCAAAATAATAATACAGAAAGTATTCTTTGTGGTACAATATATTAAAGATTGTCGGGAGGCGTGGCTATGAATATTAACAGAATTATATGGATAGTTTTAGATAGTGTTGGAATTGGTGAGGCCAGGGATGCAGCTAAGTTTGGAGATGAAGGTGCAGATACATTGGGACATACTGCAGAGGCTAATGGAGGTCTTAATATTCCTAATATGGTAAAGCTTGGAATAGGCAATATAGACGGTGCACATAACCTTGAAAGTTGTGATAATCCCATCGGGTGTTTTGGAAAACTGGCAGAAGTGTCTGCAGGAAAAGACACGACAATTGGACACTGGGAGATGGCAGGAATATATTCTCCTGATCCGTTTCCTGTGTATCCTGATGGATTTCCAGACTGTATTATTGATGAATTCATTAAAAAGACAGGGATTCCAGGAATACTTTGCAATAAGCCGGCTTCAGGAACACAGATAATTGCTGAACTTGGTGATGAACATGTTGCGACAGGAAAACCAATTGTATATACATCAGGAGATTCAGTTTTCCAGATCGCATGTCATGAAGATGTTGTGCCGGTAGAAAGACTTTATGAAATGTGTGAGACGGCAAGACATATCCTTACAGGAAAGAATGCTGTAGCAAGAGTTATTGCACGACCTTTTGTCGGGGAGAATGGCAATTATAAGAGAACACCTAACAGAAGGGATTTTTCACTAAAACCAAGTGAGGATAATATATTGTGCAGAGTCCGTGATAAAGGGTTTGATGTAATCGGAGTCGGTAAGATTCATGATATATTTGCTGGTGTGGGACTTACAGAGTCTAAGCACACTAATGACAATCAGGATGGAATGGATGTAACACTTGATTATATGAAGCAGGATAATAAAGGAATTATATATACTAATCTGGTTGAGTTCGATTCAACATGGGGACACAGAAGAGATTATAAAGGTTATGCAAGAGGTCTTGAAGAATTTGATGAAAGGCTTTCACAAGTGTTAGACACTATGAAAGACACAGATATGCTTGTTATTACGGCTGACCACGGTTGTGACCCAACCTATAAGGGAACTGACCATACAAGGGAGTATGTTCCGTTGCTTGTATATGGCAAATGTTTAAAACATGGCGTTAATCTTGGAACAGGTGACACTTATGCTGATATAGCACAGACACTGGCTGAGATTTTTGGCACAGAACCGGTTAAGATAGGAAATAGTTTTCTTAATAAGATTATGTAGGAGGTCTGCATTATGAGAATGGTCGATATTATAGAGAAGAAAAGAGATGGTGGAAAGCTTACTAAAGAAGAGATAGAGTTCTTTGTTAATGGCTATGTCAGGGGGGATATACCTGATTATCAGGTTTCTGCACTTCTTATGGCAATATATTTCAGAAATATGGATTATGATGAGACTCTTAACCTGACGCTTGCAATGGAAAACAGCGGAGACAAGCTGGATTTGTCGGATATTAATGGAATTAAAGTAGACAAGCACAGTACAGGTGGCGTTGGAGATAAGACTTCGCTTGTTCTTGCACCTATGGTTGCAGCACTTGGCGGCAAAGTTGCAAAGATGAGTGGAAGAGGACTTGGACATACAGGAGGCACGATTGATAAACTGGAAAGTATTCCGGGATTTAACACTTCTCTGTCTGAGGAAGCATTTGTTAAGCAGGTTAATGATATAGGAATTGCAATAACAGGGCAGACAGGTAATCTTGCACCTGCAGATAAGAAGATATATGCACTAAGGGATGTTACAGCAACGGTTGAGAATATTTCGCTTATTGCAAGCAGTATTATGAGCAAGAAGCTGGCTTCTGGTGCTGATGCGATTGTTCTTGATGTCAAGACCGGAAGCGGCGCATTTATGAAAAATGAGGCTGATGCCGTAAGTCTTGCTAAGGAGATGGTTCGTATTGGAAAAGGCGCAGGCAGAAATGTAACAGCACTTATTACTGATATGGACCAGCCGTTAGGATATGCAGTTGGAAATGCACTTGAAGTTATCGAGGCTATCAATACTTTAAAAGGTGAAGGACCAGAGGATTTAACTAAGCTTGTTATTAATCTTGGAACATATATGGTGCTTGCTGCAAGAGATGACCTTGATAAAGAAACCGTAAGAAATGAATTGGAGAGAGTAATAAGTGACGGAAGTGCTTTGGACAAGATGGCAGAGTTCGTTAAAGCCCAGGGTGGAGACCCTGACGCAGTATATAACACAGATAAGTTAAAGGTATCTGATACAATAACAGAAGTGTGTGCAGATAGCGATGGATACATCCAGTCAATCCAGTCTGAGCTTATAGGAAAATCTTCAATGATTCTTGGGGGCGGAAGGGCAGCCAAGGACGATGTGATTGATTTATCAGTTGGAGTTGTGCTTTCTAAGAAAATAGGCGACAAAGTCAGCAAAGGTGATGTGATAGCAAGAATTTACTGTGATAATGTAGACAAGACTAAAGAAGCAGAAACAATGATTAAGGATGCGTATACATTTTCACAGGAATATGTCGAAAAAAATGTACTTATAAAGGGAATAGTTGGTTAATAGTTGTAAATAATTGGATTTTGTGGTATTATAAACACCAAACGGGGCTTTGCCCTAGGTTTGTGAATTGAAAAGGAGAGTTACGATGGAAGTAAGACAGGGTGCTAACGCAAGAGATGTAAAGGGTTATGATACAGAAAGACTGAGAAATGATTTTCTTATCCAGAATCTTTTCCCAGCTGATGATTTCAAGCTTGTTTACAGCCAGATTGATCGTATTATCGTAGGCGGATGTATGCCGGTTAATAAGGAACTTACACTTGAGGCAGGTTCTGAACTTAAGGCTGCATATTTCCTTGAGAGACGTGAGATGGGTATCTTTAATGTAGGTGGCAACGGTTCAGTTATCGTTGATGGTACTGAATATAAGTTTAAATATAGAGATGGTCTTTATATTGGTATGGGTTCTAAGGAGATTAAGTTCAAGAGCGAGGATTCTTCTAAGCCAGCTAAGTTCTACTTTAACTCAACACCAGCACATAAGACATATCCTACAGTATTTATTGATCCAGAAAAGGATATCAAGGATGAGTTCAAGCTTCAGCTTGGCTCTGTTGAAGGATGTAATAAGCGTCTTAACAGAAAGTATATTTTACCAGGTCAGGTTGAGACATGCCAGTTAGAGATGGGTATCACAACTCTTGAGCCAGGAAGCGTATGGAATACAATGCCATGTCATACACATGACAGACGAATGGAAGTTTATTTCTACTTCGAGATTCCAGAAGAAGATATCGTTGTTCACTACATGGGTGAGCCAACAGAAACTCGTCATATCATCATGAGAAGTGAAGAAGCAGTTATTTCACCAAGCTGGTCAATTCATTCAGCATCAGCTACACATGCATATGCATTTATCTGGGGAATGGCTGGAGAAAACCAGGATTTCGATGATATGGACTGGGTAGACATGAAGGATTTAAAGTAATCCGTCAGTACATATTTTACTAAGGAATGTAACCTGTAGAGGGTTTCATTTATAAATTATTAATTGGAAAAGGAGAATTAAAATGTCAGTTAATTTTTCACTTGAAGGTAAGATTGCATTTGTAACTGGTGCATCATATGGTATCGGCTTCGCTATCGCTAGTGGTATGGCTAAGGCTGGTGCAAAAATCGTTTTCAACGATATTAAGCAGGAATTAGTAGATAAGGGATTAGCAGCTTATAAGGAAGCTGGTATCGACGCTCACGGATATGTTTGCGACGTTACTAACGAAGAAGCTGTTAACGCTACTGTAGAGAAGATCACAAAGGAAGTTGGACCAATCGATATCCTCGTAAACAACGCTGGTATCATTAAGAGAATTCCTATGTGCGAGATGACAGCTGCTGAGTTCAGACAGGTTATCGATGTAGATCTTAACGCACCATTCATCGTATCAAAGGCAGTAATTCCTTCAATGATCGAAAGAGGACATGGTAAGATCATCAACATCTGCTCAATGATGTCAGAATTAGGCCGTGAGACAGTATCAGCTTACGCTGCTGCTAAGGGTGGTCTTAAGATGCTTACAAGAAATATTTGTTCTGAGTATGGTAAGTACAATATCCAGTGTAATGGTATTGGACCTGGTTACATCGAGACACCTCAGACAGCTCCATTAAGAGAGAGACAGCCAGATGGATCAAGACATCCATTCGACTCATTCATCGTTGCAAAGACACCAGCAGAGAGATGGTTAAAGCCAGAAGAATTAGCTGGTCCAGCTGTATTCCTTGCTTCAGAAGCATCAGATGCAGTTAACGGACACATCCTCTATGTAGATGGTGGTATCCTCGCATACATCGGCAAGCAGCCACAGTAATCGCGAACTACAAGCGCAGTGCGCGAATGAATAAAGAACACAGGAATCAAGCTTGCTTGAATTCCTGTGTTTTTTTATGAATGAGCATAGAGCGCGATAGCGCGTGTGTCCTGACCTGCGGTCAGGACACGGCACTGCGCGGACATAGATTAGCGGTGCAGATAACAATAAAGGGCTTGAGACAAGTTTACTTGTGCTCAAGTCCTTTTGGTTATCTATAGCGCGACCAGCCTCAAGAGCGAAGCGATTGTAGGCGTCCGTTCCGGCACAGAGGAATTCTAACATATGTGGAGGCCTAAAAAACCTTCATATTTATCCAAGACAGACATGATTCATAATAATTAAATTCAATATTCGAACGTGATACCTATAATTAGTTGTATTATTTATCTTCTTATAGGCAGAAAATAAAAAGTCTATAATGATAGTTTCACAATTTGCCTATCAGATTATATTAAAAATAATTCTTATAGGAATACTACGCATGAATTCCGCTTTTTAGGCTAATTACCTATTGTAAAATACCTATTAATCAAGATATATTTATGAATTTATAGGATAGCAAAACGAAACAATCCTGCTCAACCTATAAAAACACTACTTGTAATTATTACAATCAATGCTAAAATCAAGTGTGAGGAGATAGTGGAAAATAACGCAGGAATGGAGAACACAATGTCATTATTTAAGAGAAATACAACAAAGAAAGAAATAGAAACATTATTGAATGAAATCCAGATAAATCTTGAGAATAATTATAAGGATCTCGCTATTAAGGCATTCAAAGATTCATCAGAATTAATTGAAAAGTATCACAACACCGCAGCAATTAATGAAAAAACATACATAAAATATAAGCAGCAGTTGGATGAATTCTCAAAGAGAATGGTAGGGTATAGTCACAGACTGAATGTAAAGTATTGATGATGGAACTATATGTTAAAAAAGTGGACTTGATTTCCCAAGCCCACCATTGTATAATCTAGTTGGGAAGATAATCGGATGAGTTATCCGATATGCCCTCAGTAAATTGAATTAATTAAGAAATAGCATCCAACTTTTCCAGGGCGGGATGCTATTTCTTTTTATTATGTATGTCTATATAAGACAGAGCCGTAAATATAACAAGCAATAAAGTCAGAACTTCCATTGTGTTCATGGGCATCACCCTCCTTTTGAAACTAGAGGGCACATTAAATATTCGGTAAATCACATCCTGCTTCTTTTTTAATTATACAATTAATAGTATATCATAGGTGTTGTAAATGTTCAAATAGAAGTTATTTGAAAATAAATATAAATACATAAATAATAAAATGATGAGCAACAAATTGCACATTTTATTATGCAATTAAAATTTATGCGATTTTTCATTGAAACTTAAGCGTTTATAATATATTTTTATAATAACCAAGTTGTTTTATTGTATTTAATAGACTTGAGATAGATTGAGATAGAGATACGAGGGAGAGGGTATACACTATGATCAAAAAGAATTTATTTAAAACCATGACACTTATTGTGTTATGTACAATGGTATTTGCCGGATGCGGCAGAAAGAAAGTAACTGTTGATACAAGTATTCAGCAGGAGAGCAGGGCAGGTGACAGTAAGGACGATAAGAAAAAGGTTGCTTCTAATCAGGAGCAGGTAACGGTAGCAGTAAAGGATGCTGATGGTAACACGGTAGAGGTTGCCGGTATCGTGGAAACTAAAG
>OGDN01002238.1_pt1 | contig 26173 bp, 26 predicted proteins | sample 1570271 | NCBI WGS metagenome assembly OGDN01 (sample SAMEA4384481, study PRJEB24528) | human gut metagenome | reverse complement strand
GTTTACGCGAGTCATAAAATCGCCACCCGGTCGTGGCTGGCAGCCGGTGGAAACCGCCGCCGGGAGGCTTTGCCGCACTGGTGCCATTGCCGGGGCGTGCGCTATCCGGACGGACTGTACCTGCCGACCGAAGAGGAGCCGTTGGCCGACGGCATCTCCGGGGCGACGCCCCGCGGCAGTTTCGGCGTGAAATTATGCCCGGCCGGCGGGTTGACGCGGTTCGTCGTGAAAGTCGAGGTGAACCATTCGACCGTTTTCAACGTTGCCTACACCGCGTCGGCAAAGGCGGGGGAGCCCGGTTATTCGGGCGGACGGCACGGGAGCGGCCAGCCTGCCGTGGTCTACGCCGCCGATGTCGACCTGTCGTCGGGCGTAACGGAGTTCGGGGCCGTGCTGGTCGGGCACAGCAGTCCGGACGGCAGCTCCGGGGATGTGTTCGCCGATGTTTCCGCACTTACGACGGCTTTGCGGATTGTGAAACGGATAACGGTCAGCATACGATGAAAAGGTTCGTGTTGCTGCTGTTTGCGGCGTTGGCCGTGCGGGCGGCCTGCGGACAGGCGCCGCGGCGTTTTTGCTTTTCGACGGCTGTCGGTACAGGCATCGCCTTGAGCGAGCCCGCGTCCACGCCCCTCGTCTGGCGGGTCGCGGGGTATTGTCGTGTCGGGCGGCGGTTCCTGGCGGGCGCCGGAACCGGGCTCTCCTTTTACGAAAAGACGCTGGTACCCCTCTTTGCCGATGTGCGGCTGCTCGTTACGCGCCCCCGGCGTTTTACGCCTTATGCTGGATGTGCAGCCGGCTATGCTTTCGCTCCGGGCCGGACGGCCAACGGCGGGTTTATGCTCAACCCCTCGGTCGGGGTGCGGTATGCGCTGCGCAGCGGGAAGGAGTTGTTCCTTTCGGCCGGTTACGAAATGCAGAAACTGGAGCGGCTCAAAAAATACGCGGGTGCGCATTTTGCGGCCGAATTCGGCGAGCGGCTCCGTCACGGCACCGTGCTGCTGCAGGCCGGAATCCTGTTTTAGGGACGTCGTCAGCAATATGCCTTTACGTCGTCGAGCGTAATCCGCTCCTCGCTCAGGATGATGAGCCGTTCGATGACGTTACGCAGTTCGCGGATGTTGCCGCTCCACGGCATCGACTGCAGTTCGCCGAGGGCGTCCGCTTCGATGCGTTTGGGCGGGATGCGGTATTCGGTGCAGATTGCGCCGATGAAGTGGTCGACGAGCTGCGGAATGTCCTGTGCGTGTTCGCGCAGTGCCGGGACGCGCACCACGACCACCCCGATACGGTGGTAGAGGTCTTCGCGGAAATTACCTTTCTTAATCTCCTCGCGCAGGTTCTTGTTCGTCGCCGCGATGACGCGCACGTCCACGTCGATGTCCTTGTCGCTGCCCACGCGGCTGATTTTGTTCTCCTGCAGCGCACGCAGTACCTTGGCCTGCGCCGCCAGCGACATGTCGCCGATCTCGTCCATGAAGAGCGTGCCGCCGTCGGCCTGCTCGAATTTGCCTTTGCGCTGTTTGATGGCCGAGGTGAACGCGCCCCGCTCGTGGCCGAAAAGCTCGCTCTCGATCAGCTCCGAGGGAATCGCCGCGCAGTTGACTTCGACGAACGGCGCCGCGGCACGGGCGCTTTTGGCGTGCAGCCAGCGCGCCACCAGCTCCTTGCCCGTGCCGTTTTCGCCCGTAATCAGCACGCGGGCCTCGCACGGCGCGACCTTGTCTATCAGCACGCGGACGTGTTCGATTTGCGGCGAGGTGCCGATGATATGTTCCGTATGTACGCTGTGCGTGCGGCGGGTGCGCCGTGCGGGCGCAGCCGCCGGTGCGGGTGCGGGCGCAGGATTGTCCACGGTGCGGTGGATGGACTGCAGCAGGCGGTTCATGTCGATGGGTTTGGTGAGGTAGTCCTGTGCGCCGTTGCGCACGGCCTCGATAGCCGAGTCGATCGAGCCCTCGGACGAGAGCACGATGAACGGGACTCCGGTGTCGGGGACTTTGCAGCCCGTGTCCGATAGGATGATATCGAACGGAATTTTTTCGCACATGTTCGAGGCAGCCGCCTCATCCTCGGCTGCTTCCGTCGAGAATCCTTCGTATTCGAGCCGTTCGCGAAGCGTGTTTCGCATGCTTTTTGATTGGTCCAGAATTAAAACCTTTGTCATAGCTTGTTTTTCCTGAAATTTTACCTACTTTTGTCCCAAAGTTATGACTTTCTGCGGTGCAAAACCAATCCCGAGGGGTCTTGCCGGTGGGTGCGGGAAGTCGGAAAAAACGTCTTGAATCGGCCCATTGCAGCGGACCTGCCGAACGCTTCGGCGGACGGTTTGCAACAGTGCTGCGGACCACAAATACAATATGAAAAAGAATTACAATTACACACGACGCAAGTTGTACCTGCCCGAGTACGGACGCCATATCCAGGAGATGATCGATTCGCTGCAGCTGATTGAAGACCGTCGCGAACGCAACCGCCAGGCACGTGCCGTGATTGCCGTGATGGGCAACCTGAACCCGCTGCTGCGCGATACGGCCGATTTCACCCACAAGCTGTGGGATCACCTCTTTATCATGTCTGATTTCCAGTTGGATGTGGACTCTCCCTACCCGCAGCCGTCGCGCCAGGAACTGACCATCACGCCGCGACGCATGTCCTACTCGCAGGGCCGCATCGCCTTTAAGCATTACGGCAAATACGTCGAGCGGATGATCGGCGGGCTCGCCGCTGAAAAAGACCGCCGCCTGGTGACGCGCACGGTGGACAACCTGGCCCGCTACATGCGTACCAAGAGCTACGAATACAACCAGGAGCATCCCAACAACGAGGTGATCGTAAAAGACATCAAACGGATGTCCGGAGGTACGATCCAAATTGATGAAGTTGCTTTAAACAATCTCCGAAGCGACTATAAACAGCCCTTTTCGTCGCGTCCCCAGAAGGGGGCGCAGCAGCACCGTCCGCCCCATCAGCAGCGGCAGCAGAAAAACCGCGGCCAGCAGCACCGGAATTTTACGAAAAACAACGGCCCGCACCGCAACTCCTCGAAGTAGGGTGTCGGGGTCGTAACGACCCTTTTAGGGGTCGGGACGTTTTACGGAGCCGCACGCGATTCGGATTTGGAACCATCCGGTTTTTTCGTATCTTTGGTGTCGTAACGACACTTTTAGGGGTCGGATGGTTTGGCAGAACCGTGTGTTATTCGGATTTGGAACCATTGTGTTTTTTGCTATCTTTGTGTATTAATAACTGCGAAAACGATCGTAAATGAATAAGCAAACGCTTTTCGTGACGCTCACGGCCGCTGCTCTGATGTGCGGCTGCCAGTCGTCGAAAGTGAAGATTTCGGGCCGTTTCATCGGCAGCGATGCGAAGAATGTCTATCTGGAAAACGCCTCTCCGCTGAAGCAGGCGCTCATCGACTCGGCCGTGCTCGGCAGTGACGGCAGCTACCGTTTCGAGCTGAAAGGGGTGTCCGCGACGCCTTCCCTGTACAATGTCATCTACAACGGCGAGCGGATTCCGCTGCTCATCGCCGGGGGCGACCGTGTGACGGTCGGCTCGGTGGGCAGCGTCGTGCGCAACTATACGGTCGAGGGTTCCGCCGAGTCGGAGTTGCTGCGCCAGTTCTACCAGGCTTTCGTCACGGGGGCTCAGCGGTTGGACAACATCGCCGCACAATTCGCCAAGCCGGACCTCACGGAGGAGGAACGCAAGACGCTGGTCGAGGAGTATACGGCCGAATACTACCGCATCCGCCGCGAGCAGCTGCGGTTCATCATCGAGAACAAAGCGTCGCTGGCGGCGGTCTACGCCCTCTACCAGCGTCTTCCGGGCGACCGTTACCTGTTCAACGGCGACAGCGATGTGGTCTACTTCCGCACGGTGGCCGAGGCCCTCGAAAAGAGCTATCCCGATTCGCCCTACCTTCCGTCGCTGCTGGCCGAGATCGCGCGCATGGACGCGCGCAACAGCCTGACGTCGCAAATTTCCGAGGCGGGGTATCCCGACCTCGAACTGACGGACATCTACGGCAAGAAAATCCGCCTTTCGTCGCTCACGGGCAAGGTCGTGCTGCTGGACTTCTGGTCCGCGGAGCTGGGTTCGAGCAATGCGCTGAACGCCGACCTGAAAGAGATCTATAAGAAATACGAAGACGCTCCCGTCGGGTTCGAGGTCTACCAGGTGGCGATCGATACGTCGAAACCGCTGTGGATCAATGCCGTTCAGGAACAGCAGTTGCCGTGGGTTTCGGTGAGCGACCTGCGCGGGCGCGGTTCCTCGGCGCTGGGGCTCTACAACGTGCGGAAACTCCCGGCCAACTTCCTGATCGACAAGGAGGGTACGATCGTTGCGCGGGACATCTACGGCAAGAGCCTCGAAGAGAAACTGGATGAACTGACAAAATAATATCCGCTTTCGGAAACGCGACTTGCCGCTTGCGGCACTCCAGCCCCCGCCGAGGCGGGGGTGCGGGGGTGGGTCAGATCTGCAAACACGGCGGTACGCCGTGGAAACAATCCGGGAGAGCGTTCTGCAGTGGAATAAACCGAATAGAATCTGTTATGTATTATTTCGCATCCGACATACATTTGGGGGCGGGTGACGAGCAATCCGCACGGGCGGTCGAACGGCGCTTCGTGGCGTGGCTCGACGCGGTGTCCCGCGATGCGGAGGCGATATTCCTGGTCGGGGACATCTTCGATTTCTGGTTCGAATACCGCCGCGTGGCGCCCAAGGGCTTCGTGCGGACGCTGGGCAAGCTGGCCGAGCTGACGGACCGGGGCGTGCGGGTGGTCTTCTTCACGGGCAATCACGACATGTGGGTCGGCGACTACCTCACGCGCGAGTGCGGGGTGGAGATTCACACCTCCCCGCAGGTGATGACGCTTGCGGGCCGAAAAGTATTTATCGCCCACGGCGACAACATGAACATCGACGGACAGCCGATGCTGAAACTTCTGAACCGGATATTCCGGTCGCGGACGCTGAAATGGCTCTTTTCGTGGGGCGTGCATCCCGACCTGGCGCTGAAGTTCGGCCACTGGTGGAGCGGCAAGTCGCGCAAGCGGCACAACGCCGCCGACGAGGAGGCGGCGCGGACCGGCCGCGGGGGCGGTTTCAATGCCTCGCTCACCGAGCCGCTGGTCGACTACGCGCGGCAGTACGCCGCGACGCACGATGTCGATCATTTCGTCTTCGGACACATGCACTTCCCGTGCGAATGCCGCGAGGAGAGGCTGCACGTGGTGAACCTCGGCTGCTGGGAGAAGAGTCCTTCGTATGCCGTGCTGGATGCGGCGGGCGAAATGCGGCTTCTAAAATTGGAATCATGAAACAATACCTCGATTTGCTGCGCCGGATCAAAGCCGAAGGCGTCGTGCGGGGCGACCGCACGGGAACCGGCACCAAAGGCGTTTTCGGTCATCAGATGCGCTTCGACCTGGCGGAGGGATTCCCCCTGCTGACGACCAAGAAAGTCTTTCTGAAAGGGGTGATCCACGAACTGCTGTGGTTCCTGCAGGGGGACACCAATATCAAATACCTTGTTGAAAACGGGGTTCATATCTGGGACAACGACGCTTACCGCTATTACAACGAACTGTGCGTGCGCCACGGAGTGCTGCCCGTCGACCGGGAGACTTTCCTCGCGGCTGCGGGCGTCGAGTCGCCGATCGAGGGTTACCGTTTCGGCGACCTGAACCACGTTTACGGCTACCAGTGGCGTTCGTGGCCCCGCCCCGACGGGGGCGCCGTCGACCAGATCGCGCAGGCCGTCGAAATGATCCGCACCAACCCCGAGTCGCGGCGCATCGTCGTTTCGGCGTGGAACGTCGCGGAGGTCGATGTGATGGCCCTGCCGCCGTGTCACGTGCTGTTTCAGTTCTATGTGGCCGAAGGGCGGCTTTCGTGCCAGTTGTACCAGCGCAGCGCCGACACGTTTCTGGGCGTGCCGTTCAACATCGCCTCCTACGCCCTGCTGACCGAGATGATGGCGCAGGTGTGCGGCCTGAAACCCGGCGAGTTCGTTCATACGCTGGGCGACACGCACCTCTACCTGAACCACTTGGAGCAGGTAGACGAACAGCTTGCGCGCGAACCGCGTCCGCTGCCGCGCCTGCGGCTGAACCCCGCCGTGAAGTCGGTTTTCGACTTCCGTTACGAAGATTTCACGCTCGAAGGCTACGACCCGTGGCCGGCGATCAAAGCCCCGATGTCATTCTGAACCCTATGATCTCAATCATCGTTGCCGTTGCCGAAAACGGCGTTATCGGAGACAAAAATGCCCTGCTGTGGCACATTTCCGAAGACCTGAAGCATTTCAAATCCGTGACGACGGGCCATCCGGTCATCATGGGCCGCAAGACGTTCGAGTCGCTCGGGCGGCCGCTGCCCAACCGCACCAATGTCGTCATCACCCGCCGGCAGCTCGAAATTCCCGGCTGCCGGGTCGTGCATTCGCTGGAGGAGGCCGTGCGGCTGTTTCCAGAGGACGAAGAGGTGTTCGTGATCGGGGGTGCCCAAATCTATGCCGAGGCCCTGCCGCTGGCCCGGAGATTCTACCTGACGCGCGTTTTCCGCGCTTACGAGGGCGATACGGTGTTTCCCGCATGGGACGAAGCCGACTGGCGGCCGGTGTCGTCCGAATCGTTCCCCTGCGGGAAGGACTATCCCTTCGCCTTCGCCTTTGAACTCTACGAACGGCGTTGAACGGCGCGGCATGTACGAGGGAATGGGGATAGACATCGAAAAAATAGAATAAAGGCGGGGAATGAAGATATAACCGCAAAGCGGGATGGTGCGAAAAGGCCGTCCCGCTTTCATTTTTCTCTCAAGATAAATACCCCCAAATTGAAATAACATTGTTCAAAGTCAATATTGATTTTCAGGAACTTTTTGGCGTAATTTGCGATTGTTTTTACATGAGTGTTGTTCAATGTGAAAATTATTTTCTATTTTTGTCTTGTCGCGTAAGCGGCAGACATACAGAAAGTGTTTTCGCACTGTCCTGAATGGAAAATGTGGCAATTTTCTACTGAATCGGGGGCAACGAACAGCACTCATTTCTTGTTAGTATATGGCGGCGTATTTTTGTACGCCTATATCCCATATCTATCAAGTGTGGGGTATTGTATCGTTTATCTGATTCGGGTTTGCCACAACCTTCCATTCGATAAACGAAATCGGCTCCACACTTTCTTTTTATATGCCACGAAGGAGCCGCGTGGCGTTAGTAAATCAACGTGTTATGAAAGCAGAAGCACAGTATGAAGATTTTACTGGCACGGTGGCGGCCGATTTTAATGCCGACGATTCGTTTGTCGAATTTTGCCGAGCAGTCGGCATTGATCTTAAACGATATAAACCAGTCGGATTCCGATTCCATTGCAATTACGGAAAATTCGATACGGCAATCCATTGTCAAGATTTGCATGAAGCGAAACCATATCTTGTCGAATTGAAATTTAAATGCGAGCCTATCGAGGTGTTTTTCCATTTATTCCGTGCATTGCAGGTGGTGGCATATGATCACACTTGTGGAGAATATATAGAGTTGCCGATTGAAAAGTCGTTTGTACTCGAATAATTAATTATTAAATGTTGTTATTATGAAAAAACTTTGGCTGGTAGGATTGGTTGCGGTTATTTTGTGCAATTGTAGTAAAGAAAACGAAGGAAACAGCGGGGCGTTACCGCCATTACCTGATCCGGATGATGTTTGCTCGGCGATGGATAATATTGAATTTATGAATTTTTGTTATGAAAAATTCGATGCGAACAAGGATGGTAAAGTATCGGTAAGAGAGGCCGAGGCTGTGCGAGAAATAGCTTTCTCTAAGGGAGAAGGATTAAGGGGTTCGTTAAAAGGAATCGAACGGTTCCCTAATTTGGAAATATTAGATTGCGATAGCTACTATTGGGCTTCGGGCACGTGGTATTATGCATTTTCTTTTGCAGAATTGGATCTTCGATATAATAAAATGCTGAAAGAAGTGCTCTTACATACATGTTCCAATCTTGTAACACTGGATTTGAGCCGAAATACGATGTTGGAGGAGTTGTCTGTATATGAGTGTAATGCGCTAAATACTTTGATACTTCCGGAAAATCTGAAAAAAATCGTTGTAGGTGATTGCCCGACATTACAGAAAATAATATGTTATGCAAAAAATCCTCCCAAGAATTCTTATTTGAGCTTCCCGGAAGAATGTGTTGTTTATGTTCCGGCCTCAAGTGTGGAAGCATATAAGACAACAACGCTTTGGATGAAACTTGACATTCGGCCTTTGAACTAAAAGAAAAAACCGAACTTTCAAAGTTCGGTTTTTTCATAGGGTTTTTCCAGTTACAATCTAAATAAATTTGAATCAAAAGCTTTGGTTGAATTTGTTTTTCTTTCATTTACAATACATTGTGATTCTTGATTAGTTTCCCGGCCAAAGATCAAGGCACGATGTGCCGGACACCTCTTTGTATTCGATAAGGGTTATTTGACACGATGGTTGTGTATTTTTACGCATTTATACCACCGCCCGGCTCGGGCGGATTCCCTACCTTTGCAGTGCAAAGGTTTTTTTGTATATAGGTATGGGAAAATATTTCGACATGCTCATGGAAGACGTGCGGATGAAGGAGGGCCTTCATGCGTGCATGAACTGCGGCGTTTGTACGGGCGTCTGCCCCGCGGCGGAGTTCTACAACTACGATCCGCGGCAGATCGTCTGCATCGTCCAGACACGCGACGACGACGCCATCGAGGAGCTGCTCAAAAGCGATACGATCTGGTACTGCGGCGAGTGCATGTCGTGCCGTCCGCGCTGTCCGCGCGGCAACACGCCGGGCTATGTGATTCAGGCGCTGCGGACCCTTTCGCAGAAGCTGGGGTTCTTCGTCGAGAGCGAAAAGGGCCGTCAGCAGCTGGCGCTCAAGCGTATCATCGGCGAGAACATCCTCCGCACGGGTTACTGCATCGTTCCGCGGCTCGTCAAACCGGAACTGCACCCCGAACAGGGAACCGTGTGGCAGTGGATTTACGATAACGACAAGGAGATTTACGGTCAGTTCACGCCGGTCTACATGCGCCACGGCGCGGGTGCGCTGCGCCGTCTGGACGAGAAGTCGCTCGACGAGATTCACCGGATTTTCGAGGTCAGCGGCGGCAAGGAGATGTTCGACGCCATCGAGGAGCACTCCGACCGCAAGGCCCGCGAATTGGGTTACGAAGAGGGAGCCGATCAGAAGTACATGATGGACGTCTTCCTCAATAACAGCAACGAACACTATTAGCAGATGATAAAACGAAAGAGTTGGCAGGATTACCAGAAGGAGATTGCCGACGACCACTACTATTACGCCCGCAGCTGTATCCGCCAGAATTTCTTTCCCGGCAGCGAGAAGCTGTTCATCGACATGCTGCGCAACGATCTGGGCAAGGACCTGACGGACGATCCGCTGCACTCGTCCTGCACGGGCATCGGCTACCACTCGGACATCGTGCCGCTCGAAACGATCATGACGGTCGTGGCGCGGCAGTTCGCGCTGATGACCGAAGCCGGGTATGAAAACCTCGTTTCGTCGTGCATCACTTCGTTCGGCGTCTACACGGAGATTCTGGCCACATGGCACGAGTTCCCGGAGACCGAGGCGAAGACCCGCGAGAACCTTTACAAGGCCACGGGGCGCGAATTCAAAAAGCCTGCGAGTCTGGCCCACACGTCGGACGTCGTCTTCCACTTCCGCGAGCAGATCGCCGCACGGGCCAAACACCGGCTGGTCAATGCCCAGACGGGCGAACCGCTGAAGGTCGTGGAGCATATCGGCTGCCACTACGCCAAGATATTCCCCAAATCGGGTATCGGCGGATCGGAATTTCCCTACGTGCTGGCCGGCATGGTCGAGTCGTGGGGCGGCGAGTGCGTGGACTATCCCGAACGGCGGCATTGCTGCGGCTTCGGGTTCCGCAACTATCTGGTGCAGGCCAACCGCGGCTATTCGATCGCCAATTCGCACAAGAAACTGGAGAGCATGGCCCCTTACAAGCCCGATTTCATCGTGGCCAACTGTCCGGGGTGCGCGATGTTCCTCGACAAGTGGCAGTACACGATCGCCGAGATGGAGGGGACGACTTACGGCCAGAACGGCCACGGGATTCCCGTCCTGACCTACGAGGAGATGGCCGGGCTGGTGCTCGGTTACGATCCTTGGGTGCTGGGCATGCAGATGCATCAGGTCGACGTCGAACCCCTGCTGGACAAGATGGGCGTCGAGTACGACCCCGCGGCCAAATACCTCGGCCGCAACGGAAAATATATCGGTAAACCTGCGTCGGCGGTGGTGAACTGCTGCCCGACGGACACAATATACGACATCAGAGAGTAATGAAACGAGTGGCAGTCATAGGCGGCGGCGTTGCGGGCATGCAAACGGCCCTGCGTCTGGCAGAACAGGGCATCGAACCTGTAATCATCGAAAAGGAGGCCGAACTGGGCGGCAAACTCCGGGGCTGGCACGTGTTGTTCCCGTCGTTTACCCCGGCGTCGGAGATTCTCACCGAACTGCGCCGCCGCGTTGCGGAGCGCGGTATCGAGGTGCTGACGCAGACCGAAGCCGCCGGGTTTACCCGCGAGGGCGTGCGGCTGACCGACGGGCGTACGATCGCGTGCGACTCGGTGGTGTTGTGTTCGGGATTCACGCTGTTCGACGCGTCGATCAAGGAGGAGTACGGCTACGGCATCTACGACAACGTCTTTACGACGGTGGACATCGAGCGGATGCTCAACGAAGGCCGTGTGGCCAAGGCCGACGGCTCGCGTCCCAAGCGCATCGCTTTCCTGCACTGCGTGGGTTCGCGCGACGAAAAGGTCTGTCAGCAGCACTGTTCCAAGGTGTGCTGCATTACGGGCGTGAAGCAGGCGATGGAGATGAAACAGCTGTTTCCCGATGCCGACGTCTTCAATTTCTACATGGACATCCGCATGTTCGGCCCCGGATACGAAGAGATGTACCGCGAGGCGCAGCAGAAATACAACATCCACTTTATCCGGGGACGTATTTCGGAAGCCAGCCCGACGATCGACGGCCGCGTGCAGATCAAGGCCGAGGATACGCTGACGGGACGTCCGCTGCGCATGAGCGTCGACATGCTGATTCTGATTGTCGGCATGCGGGCCAACGACGACAACGCCGTGCTGGCCGAAGGCGCGGGCCTGCACCGTGCGCCGAGCGGTTTCATGGCGCCGCGCGACATGTTCTTGGGCAACGTGAAGAGCAACGTGGAGGGCATTTTTTACGCCGGAACCGTCACGGCGCCGAAGAATATCGGCGAATCGTTGAACGAAGCAACGGCCGCTGCCGACGCCGCGGCCCGTTATCTGGGGGCATAGCGTATGGCGGCGATCAATTTCGGATATACCATCTCCAAGCCGCGGGCGATCGACATCGACCGCAACAACCTGCGCAAGAGCGACGAAATCCTGCACGAAATGCCGGAGCTGCAGGCCTGCATCGGTTGCGGGGCCTGCACGGCGGTCTGCACGGCCGGAAACCTCACGGAGTTCAATTTCCGCAAGGTTCACACGCTCGTCCGCCGCGGCGAGTATCAGGGTGCCTACGAGGAGATGAACAAATGCATGCTCTGCGGCAAATGCCGGCTGGTGTGTCCGCGCGGTATCAATACGCGCGGCGTGGTCATGCTTATCAAACGTAAACTGGGAGACTTCTGACGATGACTTTTTTCGCACCATTCTGCATACCGTTCATGGTCGGCGCGGCCGTGATGTTCGTCGTACTGCTCTGGAAGTGGGGTTCGTGGCTCTGCCGACTGCCCCGCGCCGACAAGAAACGGATTCTGTTCGGACTGCCGACGCGCCGCACGCTGGCGGCCGTGTGGGAGGTGATCAGCGAATCGCTGCTGCACCGCCGCATCTTCAAGGTCAATCCGCTGCTGGGCTACATGCACATGAGTCTGGCTTTCGGCTGGTTCCTGCTGATCGCCGTGGGGTGGATCGAGACCATCGCTTACCTCGGATTCCGGTATGTGCCGCTGCAGGGACACGTCTTTTTCAAATATTTCGCCACGGGGCTGGAACATAAGCCCGTGTTCGACTTCCTGATGGACCTGCTGCTGCTCTTCGTCCTTTCGGGCGTGGCGCTGGCTTGGGGCAAGCGCGTTTACTCGCGGGCGATGGGCATGCGGCGTACGACCAGACACGTGCTGGGCGACCGCGTGGCCCTCTCGGCGTTGTGGTTCGTCTTCCCGGTGCGCCTGATTGCCGAGAGCACGACCTGCGCCCTTTATGGCGGCGGGGGATTCCTGACGGGGTCGGTCGGCGCGTGGATGGCGGAGCATGTCAGCACGCTCGCGCTGATGAATCTCGAAAGCGCGGCATGGTGGGCCTATTCCGCATGCCTCGGTATTTTCTTCGTGGCGTTGCCTTTCTCGCGGTATATGCATATCTTTACCGAGATTCCCCTGATCTTCCTGCGGCATTACGAACTCCGCTCGACCGAAAAGGAGGGGGCGTTCGATCATTTTCAGGTCGAAGCATGCTCGCGCTGCGGTATCTGCATCGATCCCTGTCAGTTGCAGAGCGTGCTGGGAATCAATGACGTGCAGTCGGTCTATTTCCTGCGCGACCGCCGTTACCGGATGCTGCGGCTGGCTACGGCCGACAACTGCCTGATGTGCGGCCGCTGCGCCGAGAAGTGCCCCGTGGACATAGACCTCAATACGCTGCGGCTCAATTCGCGCGATACGATGCGCAACGTGCCTGACGAGAAGCGCTACGACTATTTCAAAGGGTTGGACCGCTCTTCGGGAGAGGGCAAGGTGGGCTATTTCGCGGGGTGCATGACCCTGCTTACGCCCCGTACGATGTCGGCGATGGACAAGGTGTTCCGCGCCGCGGGCGAAGAGGTGTGGTGGGCCGACCGCGAAGGGGGCGTCTGCTGCGGCCGGCCGCTGAAGCTGGCCGGCGAGACCGATTCGGCGCGCAGGATGATGCGCTACAACACCGATCTGTTCCGCAAACACGGCATCACGACGCTCGTGACCTCGTGTCCGATCTGCCTGAAGGTTTTCCGCGAGGATTACGAACTGGCCGGAATCGAGGTGCTGCACCATTCGGAATATATCCTGCGTCTGATCCGGGCCGGACGGTTGGATGTCGTGCACGGCCCGACGCGCTTCACCTACCACGATCCCTGCGAATTGGGGCGCGGAAGCGGCATTTACGACGAGCCGCGTGCCGTGATCGAAGCGGTGGGCGAACTGCTCGAACCCGCGCAGACGCGCGAAAACGCACCCTGCTGCGGTTCCTCGGTCGCCAATACGGCCATTTCCGACGGTCAGCAGGTGCGCCTTGCGCAGGCGGTGGCCGAAGAACTGGAAGCCACGGGCGCCGAGGTGATCGTGACGGCCTGCCCGCTCTGCAAGAAGGCCATCGGCCGCGGCACGAGGGGCGAGGTGCGCGACTTGGCGGAGATCGTCGCCGCCGGGCTGAAATAAGACTGAGTTAGGTTAGTGAGTATAAGATGAAAGCAAAGAAAACGATTTTGGATACCATCGGTTCTACGCCGATGGTTCGGATCAATGCGTTGTCGCCCAATCCGAAAGTGAAGATATTCGCCAAGCTCGAAGGGTTCAATCCGACGGGCAGCATCAAGGACCGCATTGCGGTCAAGATGATTGAAACCGCCGAGCGCGAAGGTCGTCTGACCAAAGGGAAGACGATCATCGAACCTACGTCGGGAAATACCGGCATCGGACTGGCTATTGTCGGCATCGTCAAAGGCTATCCCGTGGAGATCGTGATGAGCGAGGCCGTGTCGATCGAACGCCGCAAGATCATCCGCGCATACGGCGGCACGGTGCGTCTGACGCCTGCCGCCGAAGGGACGGACGGCGCGATCCGTCTGGCCCGCAAACTCGTCGCGGAGAATCCCGACAAATATTTTATGCCCGACCAGTTCGCCAATGCCGCCAATTACTTGGCGCATTACGAAAACACGGCGCTGGAGATCTGGCAGCAGACGGGCGGACAGATCGACTATCTTGTCTGCGCGATCGGAACGTCGGGGACCCTGATGGGGCTGTCGCGCTTTCTGAAAGTGATGAATCCCGCGATCAAGGTGGTTTGCGCCCAGCCGACCAAGGGGCACTATATTCAGGGTCTCAAGAATATGGAGGAGGCGATCGTGCCCGATATTTACGACCCCTCGAAGATCGACGTGCAGGAATTGGTCGAGAGCGAGGAGGCGATCGACATGGCCCGCAGGATCATCTCTGCCGAGGGTATCTTCGCCGGGATGAGCAGCGGCGCCGCCATGCTGGCCGCCGTACGCACCGCGGCGCGTATCGAATCGGGGAATATTGTCGTCGTATTTCCCGACCGTGCCGAAAAGTACCTCAGCACGACGATGTTCCGGGAGTTTGAGGATTGAGGCCCGGCAAGCGAGGGCTTGGGGCCGGTAGATTCGGATTCCGGGAGCTGTTGGAGAACTTCCGGGTTGTGCTGGGTGCTGAGAAACGAAAAAAAATAATTGTTGGCGGCTGATAAATAGCATGATAGATCGTAAATGCCGCATTGTGCCCGGAAAAATTTGTAGAATCCGAATTTTTGTCTTATCTTTGCACACGCAAAAGCGATAGTACATCACTAAAGACATATCGCGGGATGGAGCAGTTGGCAGCTCGTCGGGCTCATAACCCGAAGGTCGGAGGTTCGAGTCCTCCTCCCGCTACTTAAAGGCCGATAACGAACTGAAATATAGTTAGTTACGGCCTTTTTTCTAAAATAGCCGGGACAATTCCGGGACAAAATATTTGTCTGAATTGTTCTGAAAATCAACATTCTACATTTTTGCGTCGGGTCGCTGACCGCGAAAATGTAAAAAAAATGTTGTCTGTAAAAACTGCGCGAAATTCTGCGTTAAACGAAATCCTTTCGTACACCTATCCCCGTTTGCATACGGGCGCTTGCTGGTTTATCAGTTTTTACGCCTTCGACCCAGCAAAGGGCGAAATGCGTCGAAAGCGGATAAAAATCAATTCCGTTGGGACTGCCTCCCAGAAACGGCAATATGCCGCGCAGGTATGTCACCGGCTGTCTGCAAAGCTGGAAGCTGGCTGGAATCCTTGGATAGAGGCTGATGCCGACCGCTCCTACAAACTATTTTCCGACACGCTGATTCATTATCGAAATTACATCACCAAACTCTTGAATGACGGAGTACACCGGGTATCAACGCACCACGATTATATCTGTTTTGCTCGCATAATGGAAGAATGGAATGATAATCAGCGGGTGTCTATACGGTATGTTTATCAATTCGACCGGGCTTTCTGTGTTCGTTTTCTGGATTATGTCTATATTGAACGGGAGAATTCTCCACGCACACGCAACAATTATTTGGCTTTCCTTCGGTCGTTCAGCGCCTTTTTGGTGCAACATCTGTATATCAAAGAAAAACCGACGGATGGGTTGGTCAGTATTGGCAAGGCTTTGCTCAAGAAAGAACGTAAGGTTATTGCCGTGGATGATATGCAACGCCTGCATGATTGGCTTCAGGAGAATAACCGTTACTTCCTTCTGGTTTGCTACTTTCTGCACTACATGCTTATCCGTCCGAAGGAAATTGCCAAGCTCCGGCTGTGTGATATATCCGTCAGTAAACAGACGGTCTATATTGACGATACAATCTCGAAAAATAAGCGATCTGCATGTGTCACTATGCCCCAGAAGATTATCGAGTTGATGGCCGAACTTGGGTACTTTAATGCTCCGAGTACCCATTACATATTTTCCAAGGATTTCAGACCGGGGCCGGAGTGGGTAAACGAAAAGACTTACCGCGACTTTTGGAGCCGGAAAATCCGCCCTGCTCTCCGCTTTCCCAAAGAGTACAAATTTTATAGTCTGAAGGATACCGGAATTACCGCGATGCTCCGTGCTGGGTATGATACCCTTTCGGTTAAAGAACAGGCGCGACACTCGTCGCTATTGATGACCGATGTCTATACGCCGCAGGATATTCGGGATGCAAATCCGCTTTTATTGAACTATCAAGGGGTATTGTAGCAAAATCCCCACCGGTTGTCTGTGGGGATTCATATGTTCAGGGAAAAAATTTCCCTGAACATCATTTGAAATATTTGTTCTTGAGTGCGACCAGCTTATCCCAATAGGTGACGATCAAGCCGTCCATGTGATAGTGGTATTCCCCGGCATAGTTGGGCACGCCTCCGAGCCGATTTGCCGACCTTTCGGTGTAAAAGTGGTAGTAGTTCGCCGCGCGGCAGAAAAGGTTGTGCAGGCCGCTCGGAATTGCGAATACAGGCAACCATAGCCAGCCCCAGCGCCGCGACTGCCGGACGTGGCCGAACTCATGGTCGTAGACCGGTTCCCGGTCGATGTTCCCCGGTGCGATAAAAACGTACCGCCCAAGCGTCATGCCGCCCCGCACATGCTTTGTCGCATAGAACACGGCCCCGCGTTGCTCGGTGATTTTCACGCGGTCGAAACAGAATGCCAAGTACGCAAGGCCGAGCAGGTTCTGCGGGAGCTGCCACAAGTAGAGCAGTACCGCCCATGCTGTTTTCAGAAATTTTTTCATCGGTTTCATTTTTTAAGTTCGATATAATCGGTGTAGACGATCCGTGTATGCGGGTTCGACGACACGACCTCCTGCCGTATCGCTTTGGTTCCCCAGCGGATGAAGAGGAAGCGCCGCGGTACCCGGTGTACAACCTGCCGGAGCGTGTCGGTGCTCTCGACGCGGCATGCGACCGAGTCGCGCTCGATCAACCCCTCGACCGTCACCCACGGATCGCGCCAGCGAAATGTCTGCATCGAGTCGATAATGACCGCCCCGGCCGGGGTCTCCCGGACGACGGCTGTGTCCCGGAGTTTTGCCCGCAGTTTTACGACGGTCGCTGTCGCCGTCTTGGCCGTCGATTCCACCCGCTTGAGTTTGATGCCGAGGTCGCGGATGCTCTCGGCATCCGCCGCCCGGAGCCGCTCCAGCTCCGAGACGCGGAGATTCAGCACCATGTTCGACGCGGCGGCCTTGCCTGCCTTTGTCCGGTAGATTTCGACATCTGACATCAGCGCGGTCTGGTTCGACTCCAACCGACGGCGTTCGCGTTTTTCCGAGCGGAGCCGCGCGGTCTGCAACCACAGCAGACCGCCCATGATCAGTAGCGCGAGGAATAGGTACTTTTTCATGCCTTTTCGAGCGTTTTGGATATCTTGAGAATCAGCCCCGCATAATCCGCCGGCTTTGCCGTGCAGTATCCGCAGGCCGCAACCCGGTAGGCGAACTGGTACACGTCGTCCTTGTACGGCATCGCGGGGGCATAGCGTTCGGTCAGCAGAATTCGGGAGTGGTCGGTCAGACACTCCCTGACAGACGTATAATCTCGGAAGGCGCGATCCACGACATATTTGTAGCGCCCGTCCGGCATCCGCGTAATGGAGTGTACTTTGGGGAATCGGTGGCCCTGCTTGTCGTCGTCGAAATACTCGAACGTCCGCACGTATTTCACCGCCCCGCGCCACTTCTTCGTGGCGGTTATGCCGAACAGGTTGTGCCCGATGGCGGACTTCCCCCAGCCAGTTTCGAGCGCGGCCTGCGCGGCCACGAAGAGCGGGTTCAGCCCGGTTTCCTCGCAGGAGGCCGCGATGTCCGGCCAGTAGGTTTTCTTAAATTCTTTCGGTGTCATGATCTTGGTCGCCTTTATAATTTTATATGCCGCGGTCTTCCTATTCGTCCTTTTACATTGATCACGAGCGCCTCGCGGCCACCAGCTGCCGAGATAATTTTCGCTCCTTTTACAATATCCGGGATATTGATTGCCGAGCCGACCTGATAGCCGTCGCACATCAGGAGATAAGTGGCGGCAAAACCGTCTTCTGTTTCCACTTTCTCAAGGGTGTAATTTGCTTTCATGGTAGTATGGTGTTTGAGTGGTTTTTACTTTTCGTCGTAAATATCCGGGTTCGGCATGAATTCGGGGCCGGGGGCTTGCTCGCTTCTGGCCGGGCCGCGGGGGCTGCCGGACTGCCGACCTGCTCTCTCCATGTACTCCAGCACCGCGGCCACGATGCCCTGCGTCTCCCGGTTCTTCAACGCCGAACCCAGCGCGGCCGCCGCATCCGCAATCTTGGCTTTCTCCTTATCCTCGGACTTCTCATATACGCTCTTCAGCTCGATGAAGCCGATGAACATGGCACCCAATACCGTCAGAATCGGAATCAGCGGCAGGCGGCTCCCGGTCTGCTCGTTGATCTGCCATACGGTCAGCATCTGCACCGCGTCGATGGCCGTTACCACGAAAATCAGGTTGAAATACTTGGCGATCTTCTCGACGGTCTTGCGGTAGCCGAGCGATGATCGCAGCTCCCCGCGTTTGCGGGCTTTCCGGATGCCTGCCCATAGGTCGAGGAAAATCACGAACAGTACGAGCAGGTAAACAATCGTGAGAATGATGAGCTGCGGACGTATCGCCGCGAAAATATGGTCTATCATAGTTCAGAAATTTCAAAAAAAGTGACGAGTAAGGTTAAGTAAATCCCCAGTGAATGAGTCATAATACAACCATCTCCCGCAAAGGAATATTTGTTATCGGTCACACCCCGTCAAAAAAGTTATACATGTACTATCGTTGCTGTTTCATCGTAGTTTCGGGCTATTACTCTGAAATAGGCGCGTGCCCCCTCGGTTCGGTATTGAGGATTACCCGTAAACAATACAACTCCGCCGTAAAATGAAACCTGCATCCTGCGCTTTCCGGAAGGCTCCAGCTTTCCGCCGCGGTCGCCTATATTGGTGCCGCGATGCAGCTCGAATTTCCCCCCCCCCACGAAAACGGGGTCGGCAATGCGCACGACCCACCTTTCCAAGAGGTCTGCAACGGAAATTATCGGCATCCAGCCCGCGGCGTTTACCTTCGTTGCGTCGAACGGTACGGGATTGATCCGTACTGACGTCCAGTTTACCTCATCCCGCGAGAAGGAGTCCTGTACGAGCTTGAACCCCGCATTCAGAGGACGGTTTTGTGTCTGCCCGGTTTGAGGATTCCGGCGGTATCGCTTCTTCGCGTTTTTGTAGTGCAGGATGCCCACGAAACATTGCTTCAGAATCGGATTTTTCAAGTCCGTGGCAGGCTTTACGCAGAGCATTCCGCCCTGTACTTTCCACGTAACCGCCGGGACGGCTTCGGCATTCATGGGATAGGGTAATTTCGTCCACTTATTCACTCCGTCCCCGATCTTATGACGACCCGTGTCTGATTCGTAGACGACCTCGCCATCGAGTAGTAAGGGATTGGCCGCTTTGAGCGCCGCTGCCGTATATTTCGGGTGTTGTATTCTTCCAATCATAATTGCATCTGCTTTTCTGCCTGCGTCTTGCATTGCTCCGCGTATTCGAAGTATGCTGCGAACTCGTCCGGCTTGGTGTCGCGCTGGCGGAGAATCGCCAGTTCATCGGCGATCGAGTACTGCTCGCGGATCAGCGTCTGCACTCGTTCCTCATAGGTCATAACCGGGGATGTTTCGACACATTCCGTCAGAACGGGGCGGCCTTGCTCGTCCTCGGTTATCATCTTACCAGCGTTCTGCCCGTCGATCAGTTCCTCGAACCTCTCGTTGGTGATCTCTATGGCTCCCTCGATGGGGGTTTCGTAAAATCCTTGCTTCCAGTATTTCATAGCTTCCTGTATTTTATTTCCAGCGTCCGATCACCAGCCAATGGACGGTTTCGGTAGAGGATGCGAGACCTCCGTTCTTGTCGGTGAGGTTCGCCCAGCGCGATTGGTAGCGTAAATATTGGGCGGTCAGTTCCACATACGACGCGGCTGTGATAACGTTGCCGTTGCCGTAATAAGCCGTCAGAAAGCATCCGAACGGCTTTGCGATGAATGCAGGACTGAAATAGTACTGATACGCCCCGCCGGGGGATATCCCCCATTGAAACATCAGCCCGTCCGGTGCTTTGTAGTAACCGTTGGATGAGAGCGCTTTTGTCAGCGTTACGTTCGACAGGTCTTTGGCGGCCTTATCGCCCCACGTCTTTTTCTCGCTGTCGGTCACGAAACGGTGCGTTTCGTCCGTAGTGATCTGTGAAGCGTGAATACTGCCTGCCATTTCACCATCCGACTCGTAGGGGAGAGACTTCCATGCGGTAACACCGTCGCCGATTTTCCGCCTGCGTGTGTCGGATTCGTACACGACTTCGCCTTTGAGAAGCACCGGATTTGCGGCGGCCAGTGCGGCCGCCGTAAACATCGGGAATTGAACCCGCCCGGTTATCTTTTCAGTAGCTGCCATAGCGTCAGTTCATTCCGGGGATGGTACACTGAATGACGAACGTACTCGCCTTGAACTCGTCGATGGCCGCTTTTGCCGCTGCCTCTCCGGCACCCTTCGGGTCGTAAAAGTTGTCGTATGACTTCTTCAAGTCGGCCGCCAGTTTCAACGACAGCACGGAGTAGTTGAGCTTGATTACGTTCGACTCCGTCACTTGGATATACTGGTCGTCGCCCGTGTAGACATCGACGAGATCCTGCACGGGCAGGTACTGCGGGGTGTTGTTGTTCTGGAAGAGGAACTCGATGTACTTGTCGCCGACTTTGGCCCCGGAGTAAGGCGAATTGGCCGTCACCACGGTCTTGATGGATGATCCGCGCAGCACCTGATCGAGCGGGATGTTGATCGGCACGCCGATACGGCTGCCGTTCCGCGTGAGGTAGTAGGTCGCGGCGAACCCGCTAACCGTCGGAGCTTTCTCCGTGCTGTATTCGGGCAGGGCATCTTCCATGACGATACGCCCGGTGTAAGGGACTGCCGCCGTCGTCACGGTGCCGTCGGACTTGAACGTGATGGAAGCAGTAGCGAGGAATACCGTGCGGCCGCTGTCGTCCGAAGCCATGCGGATAGTATCGATTAATCCGGTAACGGCCGATGCGGAAACCTCGGTGATGGAAACGAATCCGCTCACAGAATCTTCGATCTCCTGCACGGTGACATTTTGTGCGACCACAACGCATTTTTTATTCGCATTGATCGCCGCGACGATGTTTTTTGCGACCTGCCCCTGCGGGTTTAGTCCTTCGGTCGGTGGATGCAGATAAGCATTGTAGTTGAAAGTAAACACTTCTGCCTTGTCGTTCCACTTGGTTTTTTCGGTATCGGTCACGAGCCGATGCGTTGCGTCGGCCGTGAGCTGGGCAAGAGAGGTGACATTGCCCCAGCCGAGCGCCGACCATGTCTTCGTGCCGTCGCCGACCTTGTATTTCAGTGGCGAACTGCCCCGGATAAGTCCGTACTCGCCGTCGAGCAGGACAGGGTTGGCCGCAGTCCATTCGGCTTCGGTGCCCGTTACGAATTTGATGCGGGATTTGAGCAGGATTTCCTGCAATACCGCTAAAGTTTGATTGTCTGCCATGATATTGTGTATTTAACTGTTGCTCTTCAGGTCGGCCGGGCTGTATCCGCCGAGGATCAGGCGGTCGGTTTTTTTGATGTAGTCGCCCGCGGATGCCACTGCGGGGAATCTATCGTATCGTTTCCTTGTTACGATGCCGTCGGTTCTATTTACCAGATAGTAGATTTGGTAAATTTTGATTGTTCCGTCTTCCTCCGATGTCTCGAATATTCCTGTAAATAACTGATAGCCTCCGTCTACTTTTTGAACCTGAATAATGGATTGTTGGGGGAGTTCCGCCCTTTCTTTTATGTAGATATTCGCCGTAATACCTTTTTCGAGCTTTTCCATAATCTTGAGACAGGTGGCCGGATATGCAGAACTCGTAAGGTCGATAATGTCGTATGAGGCATTGATTATCGTGGCAATTACCGCCTCCCCGTAGGCTGTCTGCTTAAAATTGTCTGATGGGCCAAACCAAAGGAATAGCCCTGTTTTGGCGGGGAAGCATATGCTTTTTATTTGATTTAAAAAATTGTCATCCGGTATTATCAAAGTGAGTTCCCGCCGAAGTTCTCCTTTGCACATGCGCCTGCGCGATAACGGGATGAATACTTCGAGCGAGTATTCATCAACCTGACGGCAGTCTTTGTAAACTCCGTCAATGCGGGACGCTTTGAAGTGAGTTGTACCGTCTGTAAAATAGTCGATGGTGAAATCGATTCCCGCGTCCGGAATTGCCGCTTTTACAAGGGTACCATCACCTTGCCGTTCATAGAATGTTTCTATGTAAGCAAGGTCGGTAAGTATGTTCCAGCGTCTATACGATGTCATGGTTCTTGTTTTATGCAAAAATATTTGATTGCTGTCGCTGCGGAAAGGACAACTTTATTCCCGCCGTATCGATGGAATTTGCCAGAAATCGGTCGGGAGTTCAGGTTCCGGAAGTTCTGCCCGGTCATAATAATTTCCTTCGTCTTTTTCCGATAAATGGTATTTGAAGGTGTAACTGTTCAAGGTGGACTCTTTGTGTTTGACTTCGTACTCCGTGACGATTATTTGTTTCCACTCCCCGTCTGCGTATAGGTAGCGATTGCTGGAGTGCAGAAACTCCTGCCATTGCCGGGCTATGCTGCTCGAACTGATGTAACCTGTGTTTTGCTGCCAGATTGATGTGTAATCGTTGCTTAATTCCACTTCGCGGCCTTGATTGATGAACGTGTCGACCTCGCCTTCTGGAAGTAATGTCGAAAGTCCGGATGCGATTATCGTGTCGAATCCGCCGAGCGAGTTTTGGAATAAGAAACAGCGGTCTCGAAAGTTGCCAGACCGCAAAATATATCGCTGGGCGAAAGGGTAGTTCTTTGCACCTGCCGTATCGGGTTCAGAGACGGAGTTCGCTCCCAATCCGTAGATGTCGTATGCAATCGGCGTCAGTTCTTCCGAAACGCAGATATTACGCCAGAGTAGCTCGAACGAAACGTTGATCCGGACGATGCCTTCTTCGGATGCTGTGAAAATGTCCTGTGTGCGCTCGATTCCTTCGGCTGTATATAGGCGCGACTTGATTCGCAGAAATTGCGGATCTCGATTGAGTTTTACCACCGATAACCATTGCGGTTGCCATGCCGGCATGGTGACGATTTGCCCTTGCCAAGTCAGAAAGTTTCTGGCCCACCAATCCAGCCCTACTTTGCGAGGAGCTGCAACCCCGCCGGCAATGACCTGAAAACGATATGTTTTGGTTGTCGCCGTGTCGGTCAGCGTTATATACAAATATGTAAAGTCGGTAACGCCGGTTTGTCGTGGAAATTCACATTCCAGCAGGGTATGGACGATGTCCCGCAGGTTGATCGTTATCAAACTCTCTGCATCGTAATAAAGCGTCAGTTTGTCGCATATAGTTGCATCATCAAGTCTTACTGTCATGTAAACACAAGTCAGGCTTGAATTTTTGTTCCTGATGATCATTTTCCCCAAATTCTCAGAAAACTGACAAACTTCGGGCTTCTTGATTATTTCGAAGGTATCTACCATTGGCTCGGCTTCTATTCTCGGACAAAAATATCTACATGACGCGCGGACTGAAAGGACATTACACTTCGACCAACTCCGCATTCGAGTGAAGGATGTCGTGAGTGGTATTGCCGGTTATTTCAAGGGTTTTTATCAAATAACGCACGTTGAAGACCAACACTTTGACCCAGAGGCGTAGGTTTGCAATATCTGATGCGGTCAGGTTGAGATCGACTTTAAGCATTTCTTTGTCCCGTGCCAGCCACTCCGCGTAGGGTTTATGGAATCTGTTGTACAAACCATTTTCCCCTCCAATCGCAAGGGAGTACTCGCTTCGGTCTTCGCTGCCAGCAGAAAGGTCGGGAATGCCACCTTCGAAATAATATCCTTTATCCGAAAAATTATTTTTGATCAGCAAGCCGATATACACTTCTGACGGGCGATTGCCGCCTGCGGTGGGAAAATCTACAATAGGAGTTATGGCGTTCAGTCCAACTGCTTCTTCGATTGATCCGTCAGCATGTATTTGCTTTGACGGGTATACGGCCAAAGGAACGCATTTCGGACATGTGAAGTCGATCGAACAGTCGTAGTTTTGATCTTCCGAGTCGGCAGCCGGTTCCATTTTCGTAAACCCGGCTTGATGTACGATATCCAGAGTGGCTATTGGTGTCGTATATTTGTTCCATGCGGCACCGCGTCCTGAATAATAGAGCAGAGCGTCGATTTTCTTACCTGAATAGATATCCCCGGTTTGGGCCAGTCTGATATTTTTATAGTCGGGAGACACTCTGTATTTGTTGATGATGTCCTGCAGAGAATAGCTTTCGATAATCTCATCAGTCGGCTCTTGCCCCAAATCCTCTTCGTAGGACTTGGTGTAGTTGTCATCCTCGTTACGGAATGCGAGGGTATAGCCTTTCTTTTCATAGGCGGGGAGCGAATAATTGTCGCTGACTTTGGCCGTCCAGTCTACAAATTTATTGCTTGCGAGAATCGACTTGTTACTCATCAGGAAATACTTTTTCCCGGAAAAAAACAACGTGCAGCAAGGTATTTTGAGTAGACTGATAAGAAAATCGCTCAAGTCCATGTCCGGCATCGAGTCGGCAAGATCGAGCGTACATTGGGTAGGATATAACCCCGGCCGGGCACCGGGCGATGTATCTTTTACCCCGTATCGGTTGTCGTATTCGGAACTTTTGTAAAGTCCGAGGATCGCTAACATATTGAGGAGTTTTTCGAGTTCCGGTTCCCCCAGCTCTAACTCCGGAAGGATTTTATCGAGGATATAGCGTACCTTGATTGCTGGGACAACATAAGGCCGGGTGGTGTAAAGCCAGTTCGCATATTTATCGACCGTTGAGCATTCTGCTTTCGTCGGCCCCGACGTCACATACTCGATCGAGGCGCTCATTGCCTTGCGCATAATCTGGGGCAGGCCGAACTCGTCATATAGTCCTTTACGGGCGTTTTCTACCATCGTCGAGAATTTGATGTCCTCAAATCCGGAGAATGGGATGTCGGTCAGCTTTCCTGTGACGATGTGGTCGAATTCAGCCCCGACGAATGAGTATTGTAAGGACTTATCGGAGTAGTCGTCATATTTCAGTTCACCCTGAAATGCGACTATGCCATTGAATAACGCCTCGCAGGCGGTAGTCTTGCGTGACGGCCGCCGCCGGATGCCGGGTGTGAATCCGAAAAATTTGCAGTTTTTCGGCGACAGTTTGAATTCAACATTCGTGGAAACGGCCACTGGCACCCTATCATCTTCAAAGATTGGATTGTCCAGTGTAAATGTCACATCCTGATCAGGCTGTACATCGAGGATTATGCCCTCGGATCGGAATTGTATCATCGTTTTTTGCCTCCAATTTGCCCACGTTCCCGCGTGCGGTTGTACTCTTTCATTTTCGCAACGATTCCGTTCTCGCCCAGCATTGTCACGTAGGCAAGAATCGGATTCTTCAGCACGTCGCATAGACGATCGACGGCCGCGATGAATTTGCCGGCCGTGCCTGCGTCCAAAGAGGAAAGCCCCGTGTCTGTTGTGTCGAATGACGGGATATCTCCTGTTGGGCCACCGGATACGAATCCGGGTACCGGTGTATTTTGCCGGTATACGGCATTGAAATCGAAGCTGCCGAGTGTCCCCTGTCGGCGGGCCGCTTCGATCGTGTTCAGTACGGGAATCAATGAGGGGTTATCCATTGCGGCCGCTGGAACGACATACTCCTTCCCGTTTTCCGATACCAGCACCGTCGGCGATGAGATGAAGCCTCGTTTATCCGGAGAATAACGGGCGTTGAATTTCTTGCCGTCCTGCATCCGCTCGATGACCTGACCACCCTCTTCGGCGCCAGTCGTTATTGGGGTTGATGCAATCATAGCGATTTGTGCGGCCCCCATTGCAGCGGTAATCGCGGCCATAATATAACCAGCAGGTGGTGCTACTGTTAAAGCTGCTGTAACTCCCAGAGCGGTGTTTACAATAGCGTTAGTAAGGCTCATGGCCTTTTGTCGTTTTGCCTGCTTGAGTTGTAATTCCTCTTGTTTGGCTTCGAGATTTGCGGCCATTCGATCCTCCTCTGCTTGGGCTTGCTCTTCGGTCATCAGTCCTGCTTTGACACGTTTTTCGTTGGCTTTTTTCTTCTTATCCTGATTTTTCTGATATTTCTTTAATTCAGCATTCTCCTTTTTTGTCATCATATTGTCGTAGGTAGTATAT
>OGDN01002236.1_pt1 | contig 26201 bp, 17 predicted proteins | sample 1570271 | NCBI WGS metagenome assembly OGDN01 (sample SAMEA4384481, study PRJEB24528) | human gut metagenome | reverse complement strand
CATCTTTTTGAAGTAATAGTTTATGGGAAGAATTAAATCGGAATACCCTATGGGGATTTTCGCGGCTAGTAATAAGCCGAATGCAAAAGGAGAGATCACCATTTATTTGGTGTATTATGTAAATGACGAAGGTGTCCCGCGGTCTACGGGCATACGTGTCAATATTGCTGATTGGGATAAAGTAAAAGGCCGTGTCCGGCTGAAAAATCCGAATGCCGGGCGGTTGAATGATCGGCTAAAAGAGTGCCGGGATAAAATTGATGCCTAGATTCTGGAATATGGTGGCCCCTATAAATATCCGTCATACATGAGATGTAATGAATCCGGGTTGATTACCTTATAAACACGAACATACGGTTCATATTTTAAATCGCATGGTATTTTAAACCCTTCTGGAGCATATATTAATTTCATTGTATCAATGTAATCACCGATATATTTTGACCCCTCTATTTTTGATACCCCTATAATCTTCCCCTTATATGGAAAATAGTCGTATCCTCTGCGTTTCATTTCCACATATCCTAAGGTGCTCGATATAGAAATGCACTCTTCCTGATTTCGGACTTTGGAAGATGGGGCAAAACTAATATGGATGAAGGCCAATCACTAAAACTAGTCGATTGTAATGAATCAATAAATAAATCAACAACCCTTTTTAGCGTAGAATTCATAATACTTGTTTCCATCTTTGGTTTTTCTCCATAATTCGGCACTGTCGTTTTTGGTTGATTACGACATGCGTATAAAATACCACCAATGAAAATTAGAATCAAAATCGGTTTCATATTAATCCTATATTAAGATTCTGTTTAAATGATAGGAGACTTAGAACTATTTGTTGTGAACCCAAATGAATTCATACGAATGATAATCTTTAATATCCATTATTACCATCATTTGCAAATTTTGATACCGATTTTATTGAATTATCATCGTTGAAAATGAATATGAATGAAAAATCGCAGATTGGCAATCCACTTTCAGGTGAAATGAGATAACTAATTTGGGGAAAGAACATCCTATTGCATTGGAAACAATATGCCTGAATACTATTATTTACCTGTTTAGTAAATACAACATACCAATCTGTTTTTTCATTGCGATTAAAAATGTAATTTATTAAAGGCTTAAATCCGGAAGCATCCTTACCATCTGGAAAAATATCCGGGATTATATTGATGGGAAACATATCTTTATATTTTTCATCACAGATGTCTTCTTTCCAGAATGTGAGATTTTCACAATTATTTATATATTCATATGCTGCCTGGTATTTTGATTCATACTTTGGCGCATTTGATTTACACCCACTTTGTGTGGTCAATATAACAATAAGGTACAAATAATATTTCATAGCCCCCTTTTTAGAATTTTAAATTGAACACTCACAAAATAGCTATATTAGTATTGGAAATAGTCAAGACGACTGACTGTTATAAATTATAATTCATCCAAAAATGATTTATATTACAATTCGATATTTTCATCATACACCTGCGTCGAAACCGTTTTTATAGAATTGTCACGGTTAAATGTAAATATAAAATTAACATCGGGGAATAAAAGACCTGCTGAAATATTATCAATATAATCCTCCGGTGTCATCTCCTGGGCGATTCTGTTTTTTCTGTCAAAAGGACATCTAATTAAAATGGCTCTAATAACATTATTACGTTCTGATGAAAATGCAACATACAGATCCGATTGAATATTCCTATTGAAAATATAATTAATCAGAGGTTGTAAGCCCGATGCGTTCTGATAAACATATTTATCAGCTTCCGGGAGAAACTGCGTAAATATATTTATCGGGAATTGATCCTTGTATTTTTCACTGCAGATGTCGCCTTTCCAAAATACAAGATTTTCACAATTGTTTATATATTCATATACTGCCTGGTATTTTGATTCATATTTAGGTGCATTTGATTTACACCCCAATCCAAGCAAGCACATTGCAAATACGCTAATTATCAGGTTGAGTTTAATATATCTTCGCATTTAATCTTTCCTTTAGTTTGTTCTTATATAAGAGCGATGTGGTATTTTATTATTAATCATTTCGTTAAATGAATTTAGGCTAAAGGGAATGATTCTTTTACGTGAAGGATATGAAAATCTTTCACCGAACCGAGGCCCCAGCTCTCGTCTGATTTGATTCATATAATCAACATTTGGTCCTGTCTGTCCAAAAAGCCCATGGGATTCGAAATCATAATAATCCCGTCGGTTTCCTCCTATTTTAGTATGCCCAAGTTCGTGAAGAAATGTCATGCCATAGCCCATAGTCCGAGAATCCAAATCATTTGATGTCCCTCTAACAAAACATCCAATTTGGCTTCTATCCATCATTACAGTCATACCACTTTCCGGACCAATATTTTCATTGCGAGCCCGCGAACCTTCGAAAGTTGAAGTAACTGTAACTCTTTCCTCATGGTCTATTGCTCCAATCAACATATCCCGTGCAGTCGCACTGAAATTATCACTTATACTCACGGCGTTTCCATCTTCATTGCGACCATATACCAATTCACCGTCTTTGTAAGATAAATCTAATCCTGTGAAATCCCGCAAATCCATTATAATGGCGATCATTGCCATTGCAGACATCCCGCTGAAATCAATCTTTCTACCATCCGGATCAATAAACTTCACTGGATCCCCTGCGCAATAGGCATACGGGCTTATGGAATAATAATCACCAGCCAGCGGGTCGGGAGTTATGAACCTTCTGCCCAGCGTCGGATCCATCAGGCGAGCGCCGTAATCGTACAGATTCAGACCGCAGGTCGGGTCAAATTCTTTGCCGTTGTACTTATAGGGCTGGTCGGAATCTCCGATGCCTTCGGCAAAGGGTAGACCATAGGGATAATAATGGTTTGTCTGCAAAACAGTGCCGTCAGCCTTCGCTGTCACGCGCGTGTTGCCTAAGTGGTCGGTCAGGAAGAAACAATATTCTCCGTCCTGGATATACCCGCCATCGACCAGAATGCGTTTCAAAGAACCGTTTTCATAGGTATAGCCGCCTGTAATGTTCATAATTGCATTAAGCAGATATTCAATTTCCCAAAGATAATTATTTTTCCAATGATTAAGGCGGCCTTTATCCGGCCGCCTTAATGATCTGTTGCTATTTACCATTATAAATATCCGTCATATATAAGATGTAATGAGTCGTTATTAATAATTTCATAAATACGCAACCAAGGTTCTGATGCTCCATTAAATTCATGGGGAATATCTTCGGGGGCAATCTTCTGAAGTCTAGTGGTGTCGATAAAATTATCGAAATATGGACCTCGATGCTTGTTTATCCCTATTATTTTGCTTTTATACCGGCAATATCCCGTAATAAACTGCTCCTGATACGTAAGACTATTTGTAATCCAGATGCAATTGTTACATTATACCTCTCTCGCTGCGGGGCAAAATAAAACATTGATCACAGGCCATTTTTTATATCCGTCAGAGTCTGTATGACTGATAAAATCACCTACTTTCTGCAGTAATACAGAGGATAGACCTAGTATAGTACTGTCAATACACAAGTCGATTTCTTTTTTCTCCTGAACTGCATTTGTATTTGTCCTGAATATATTACATGCTACCAAAAAGGATAACACAAAGATTAATAATAGTTGTTTCATGGGTTAAAATCCTAAATTCCGATATAAATCAGCACTGCGTCTTACTTTACCATGCATCCACCCAATATGCAACATAATTATCCCATATCGTGACGCCTGCGGTACTTCCATGCTCCCAATTCTTAGGTAATCCGGCTCGATCGATTCGCAACATTTTTTTATTCGGAGCCATTCCTTGAGTCCAGCTGAGATTATATATAATTGCTTCTGATTGATATTTTGAACCCCATATTCCATTTTGTAGAAAATCAAAATTTGGGATTGGATTTATATCCAGTGTATCCTTTATAGCTTTGAGATTTCGAAAATGTCGAATTTTATTAGCGTCATAATCCAAAATAAGAAGATATTGATCATTAAAGCTGTAGGTTATACTCGTCTCATAGGCAATTCTTAAAATACTATCCATTTTATCTTTCGGATATTCCATTAAAAGATGTATATAATTCGGTGTCTTTCCATCATGGCCTTCATGAGGAAGAGATACTTCAAACAATAATAGTTTCGCGGCATTCAGGTTTGGCAAAAAATAAGTGCTTGATGCCGGAAATGCTAATTTAGCCTCTTCATATACTTGTTCCAAATTGCCATCGACCAAAATTCCCCTAGAACAACTAGAAAGGAAAACGGAGAGAATTAATAGGCTTAAATATTTAAGGTTATTCATAGTATGTAATTAATATCTATATTCCAATAATGGTCCCATGCCTTTTGTTGATTTATCATAAAGATTCCAGCTGGAATAAATTTTTGTATCAGTGTAGTCATGTTGTCCTAGCATAATCGCAGCGCCATATTTGATCACGTTGCCAATTATTCTATTCATTCTTTTTTTATTTACAGGTGCATAATAATTTCTATAAGTATGAATTTTGTGTTGTCCTCCAGACATGGTTTCTTTCCAACTTTGTCCTGCCTTGAAGTAAAGGGTTTCTGATTGAGTAATCTCCATTTGTTCATTCGCTGAAATGACTTTATAGTTGCTATTAATAATCGTGTGTGAGCCCGATTCGATAGTAATATTATATTTTCCCGTAGGACACGGGGATTTCGATGTCTCAATATGTATTAATTGTTCGGCAGGTTCAATACCGAATCCCCTTTCCGAGGCAAACTCCTGAGCACTTTCATATGTATAGTAACTTATAGCAACCCCTTCCATATCACCCATCATTGTATTGTCTCCAACCCTATTATATGTTTGACCTTTAAACTGAACTGTTTCATCATTGTACTTTTCATTATAATACAACTCACCAGTTTGATTGTTCAGATACCAATCTTTTCCATCCGGATCGATCCGATTCACCGGATTTCCTCCGCAATACGCATACGGAGAGATCGAGTGGCGTTTTTCGGCCAGCGGGTCGGGGGTCGTGAACCTGCCGCCCAGTATCGGATCCATAAGGCGTGCGCCGTAATCGTACAGATTCAGACCGCAGGTCGGGTCAAATTCTTTGCCGTTGTACTTATAGGGCTGGTCGGAATCTCCGATGCCTTCGGCAAAGGGTAGACCATAGGGATAATAATGGTTTGTCTGCAAAACAGTGCCGTCTGCCTTCGCTACCACGCGCGTGTTGCCTTGGTGGTCGGTCAGGAAGAAACAATATTCTCCGTCTTGTATATACCCGCCATCGACCAGAATGCGTTTCAAAGAACCGTTTTCGTAAATGTAGTTGCCGACATATTCGCGCTTGAGCGTATCACGCGGCGTCAGTACAGTCATCCTCAGTTTACGGCCGTCGGCCGAATACAAGTAGTGCTGCGTCGCAGAACCGTCGCTGTTCGAAATGCTCAGCTTCGAAGGTAAATTTAATAAATTATATCGAATCGAACTAATTCCGCGGGATTTATCTTTCGTCAGATTGCCATTATTATCGTATTCAAACTGAGACATGAGAATTTCCTCACCGATAATCGGTTCTGTGTTTTCTACCTGAAAATCGACCGTGCGGGATAAATGTTGCACCTCGGCCTGTTCTGTCAATGTCCGGAGGCGATTTCCCGTATAGGTCATATTCAGCCTGTCGAGTACTCCGAAAGTCTCCTGTCCGGTACGTCCGTGACGGTAAATTTTCGTCAGATTCGTATTCTTATCGTAAGAATATGAAGTAGCATAATGATTAGCAGACACATCATTCTCGAAATAGGCGGCACTTGTAAGTCGGGAAAGTGCGTCATAATCGAATGCATACGCCCTGTTGTCTACGCGATCACCCGCGACGGTCCACTTCATGGCGGAAATATTGCCGCTGTATGAAGGGGTATTGAAATGACTGCTTGTCTGCGTGCGGGCATAGTCATCCTGATAGTAGAGGGTTTGCGAGAACAAAGATCCGGAAAGCGATTTGGTCCACGAACGGATATTATAATCGTAATCTGTTCGCAGGTTCGGATTTCCGTTGCGCTTATTGGCACAAAGACGCCCCAGATGATCGTATTCGTTGTCTACGAGCGTGACTTGGGGGTTATCTTCACATCGGTGGGTGATGGTCAGCAAGCGGCCCCAGTCATCGTAAGTGTATGTAAAAAACTGTGTCGGATATTGGAAGACTTCCACCAACCCTTGCCCTGGATCTTTTCCAGAGATCAAGTCGTTGTTATCAAATTCTTTCGATACACCATCAGGCCAAACCAACTCTCCGGGATTGATTACATGAAATTTGATCCTATTTTCCAATCTGCTTTTCGTCGGTTGTCCGGTGTAATTATAGGCAATCATTTCGACATCCAACCTCCCTCTGAGATCGGTGGACCGGGTTTGAATTAGTCGGTCCCGCTGGTCGTAATACATGGCACAATAGTCATATCCGGTCGCGCCGGAGTCATCCAAACGGGCAGTAACGGTTCCCGTCAGCAATCCCCTGGCACTCGGATGACATGCTGCAAATCCGCTCGAAGTCTCGAATTTGAAAGGGTTTGAGAATCCGGCGTATGACTTTGGAAAAACGTTCGCATCGATAAAATGGTAATGGTCGTAAAAGTTTGCCGTATAAACTACAGGCGAAACAAGTTTAATTCTATTGACTGCATAGCCCATCAAATTTCCGCTATTCCCCATATAGGTGCAGTCTATATCGAAGACAAGCAAAGGTTGTTTCTCGTGGTTAAATGTATTTTTACAGGTTCCGGTTATACACTCCCGTCCCGATCTGTCCGTTAGATGAAAACTCCATTCATTACGGTTGCGTTGATTTCCGTCCTGCGAAAAAACGGCACGGCCACTGCGATCATAAAGGTAATAAACCCAGTCTGCATCGGGGAGTTTTTTTGCTGTTAAATAGTCTCCGACACCGTAGACATAAAGAAAGGCATAGTTTGAGATTTGCTCGTTATCAAGATATCCGGCTTTGATGGTGTCGGAAAGCTTCGGAGGGAGGACAGCCGTCAAATGTCCTAAATCATCATAGACATAATAGGTGTCGAAGAAATTCTTTCCAGTGTCGGAATATTCTATCAGACGGGAGAGTATAACACGGTCGTCAAAATCCTTGAATTCGAAAATGACGGCTCCGTCTTCATTTTTTGTCCGGGTAACCTGCAGGCGTCCTGTCGCATATTTATTCGCATAAAAAGATGTGGCACCTACGGTTTTGATATGCCAGCAATCCAATGTGTCGGCTCCTTCGATATTAGTCAGGTAATTCATGGTAATACCTTTTGAATGTGCGCGCCAATCGTCGCCCGGACCATATTGCGCGACGAGTCGGTTGAGGGACGAATGTTCGTATTTGAAATCAGAGTAACAAACAGTTTCTCCTCCGTATGTTCGTTGGCATTTCTCTTGAAAAACAGCGGCGCTAACAGGCGCACCTCCGTTTGTTTCGAGGACTGCAGGCAGCCACGAGCGGCTGATGTTGTCTCGAATATCGTATTCATTCAGGATTGCCAGATCTTTGCCGGGCATATAATTCCGCTGTACAGTCTGATCGGGCCGTCCGAAATCATCATAATAATTCACGGTCAGATTGCCTCCGGCCAAAATATTCGAATCTTCACCCGTATTACTGATAAAATCATAGACTGCATTCCGGCGAGTAGATTCAAGTTTTAGCGGTATGGGGTCAAAAGTTGTGTCGTAAACGGGAATTTCATCCGTTATGTTTAACGATGAATCATCTGCATTGGGCAAATAATGAGACGAAACCGTCACGGAAATATAACACGTCGGCGGTGGTAATACCGAAGTCAAAGGGATAATACCTATATTGCCCTCGCCTACAACAAGACCGCCACCTTCTGAGGCATCGCCCATAAATAGAACATCTGTCTCTATTCCTCCATTGAAGAAACAAGAGTATTCTCCTTCCGGCAGAGATATTTTGTCTTTTGCTTCCGGATTGACCAATTCCTGAGTATTGCTGTATACGGAACGTGTAAAACTGCCCAGAATCTTATCTGTCATTTTGTCGACGACGTCAAACTGGAGATTTACATATTTCAGGGTGAGTGGTTGTCCCCATCCCTTGACATACATATATTCGGAATATTGGAACGCAACCTCGGACGGTTCGATCACTTTAAAATCGAATCGGTTACGCTTCTGTTCCGTATCCAAGCAGACATGAGACAGGGCCAGCGTACTCACTGTTCCATCAAAAAGATCAATGTTTTCTATAGGAATCAGAGGCTCCAGAGGTTCTAACGGTTCAGACGGCTCTTCCGGAGAGCTTGTATTCATTTGTCCTGCGTACATACTCTGATTCTGTGCTGATGCTAAATAGAAGGAGCCTGCCAAAAGTATAAAAACTCCCAACAATGAATATATTTTCATGGCTTTGGTGCGTTATAGTGAATAATTATAATCATATCGATTCAGCAGACGTTTTTGCCAGCCGTTTTCCGTCCGCTCGGTGTAATAGCGTTCGATCAAACGCCCTAAGAAATCATAATTGAAGAATTCGGTCACACCGTTAGGATTGGCAATTGATTGCAATTTAAGCCTGTTGTCATATGTATATACGAAAAATTGTGACGAAGGCAGCTGTTGTCGTATACTCTCAATTTTTGCATAAGCCGACTCCCAATTATCCTCATAATCGAACGAGCCGAATCCGGGCAATTCATATAGCCGCTCTAACGACGCATTTACTATTTTCGCTATGATTCGCTGTCCGCCATAGCCCCATAGTAATAGAGATGTGACACCCTGCTCTTCAATCTCAACAGGTTTGCCATTATATCCGGCAGATTTGACTTTATATGTTGTCTGGGACGGATCGTTATTTATCGTGGTGGTAACCTCACTTAGATATGGGATACATTTTTCTCCGTAACCATATCCATATTCTTCTTGTCGTTTTTGATTGTTTTCCGTTGTCGTTTTTTTAGTAAGAAGGTTAAGTATATGCTTCAAGCCGGGCCATTGATAGGAGGGATTATCCGAATTGTATTCGTATTCCACGGTCCGAAGATTGCCTTGGCTGGTCGCAGTCGTAGTCTTTTTCAAAAGTTTACGGGCGGTGTACTCCATAGTCTGGATTTTCTCGATCGCGACATTTTCCAAATCAGTGTAAAGTGTCTCTGTAATCGTATCAGTCAAATAACTGTATAAATAAGTTTTTGTAAGATATCCTATTGCAAGGTCGGGGTACGAATTATTTTCTAAAAATAATGGAATCTGATGTCCTGTAATAAGATAAGATGAGTCTGTCTTCGTGTAATGGTAGGTTATCTTTTTCTTCAGTTTATTATATCGATCGAAATGTTCCTCTGAAAGTAATTTTCCCCGCTCCATAGATCGGCTGGTATACGGAGACGTGGAATTAAGTTCCGTTATCCCTGAATAATACCATGCCGGTTCATCCAAATGTGTTTGACCATAAATATCCTTATCATAATTAGTATAATGATATTTGACATACCCCTGAGAAACGTTATCGGCATTCAGTGTTTCTTCGATAACACATGAATATCCAACATTTGGTGAATTATGATTGGTTGTAGTTGCAAAATATCCGCCTACGGATGCCAACTCTATATAATTTTTGGGTGTAGTATAACGACACTTGCTAGTTGGTAAAATATTCAATATCCCACTGCATTGAGATATGCCGGTTGCATTGCGCATCTCTGAGTAATGATATTTCTTTATCTCGGTAACATTATCGTTCGAATCTATTTTTGTAATCTGTGCCACCCGCAATCCGCCTGCATATCCTCTCAAATTATCCAGCTTTTGGCGAGAAAAATTTTGGATCTTAGAATAAGAATGTCCCTCATAATCAAATACGACCTTACCTCCAGTGGGATATCGGATTTGCGCTAGGATATCGGATTTAGCTGCCGTAGCACTGACAATGGGTAATTCGAACATATCTGCACCAACATGAAAGATATCATTCTGGCCTCCGTTGTAATAACCCCACGAGTCTGCTTTGGGATCGATCAAACTAACAGGTAGTTTTCGGGGACCATATGTGAATAGGTACGTTCGAGTTTTCGGATCTAAAATATGGGCTTCATCAATCTCAATTAAATCCGAAACAGATGCATTTGTGAAAGGAGACAAAGAATTTGCATATTTTTCCTCGATAGATAATAATTTTCTCCGCTCATCGGGACTCTTTGTATATCTAAATTTGATTTCTTCATAAGCATTCCCATATTGGTTTTTTTTCACCGATATCGTATTTAATAATAAATTTCTCAGCTTATTACTTATCATTTGACAAAGTTCTTGATTATTAGTTTTATAGGCTTGATTTTCAAATCCTAAAAACACATGGAATTGATTGTGTGGTTGATTATCATCCCCCAAGGATTCGTATAGGTTAAAACGGCTTATATCCTCATTAGTGATGTTAGTCCAACCGAGATAACATTTTGAACGATAATAGAAACCTTGAGAAAAATACTTGTCCAGTATATAGGAAAACTCAATTACCTCATTGGGGGTAGTGATTTTTGAAAGATTTACAGGAAACATCAGATATCCGGTCATACCTGCGCGTCCGGTTGTCGGGTTGGGATTCGCGGCTGTTTGGATCCCGTTAATTATTCTTTGTTGAGGTACGTATTTGATTTCACAAACAATACTTGATGTGTCATAGATCAATTCGATTATTTTTTTATCGACTGTGATAATTTTGGTGAGCCGCCATGTAGTGGGAACTAGATCGCTTTTTTTCCGGTGAAAGTAAGGAGCGCTAAATTCTGTTGCATTAGGTCCCCCAAACTCATAATGGCATCCATCAGGTGTTACTAACGTAAATTTATTGAAGAATCTCTGATTATAATTTTTATGATCCCATTCGCTGCAGTCGATTCTTTTTACTTGCGTTAACAAATCAGGAGTAATAAATCCGTCCTCCTGAGGATCAAATAAGACTTTGATATCCTGATCGGAAACAACGGTCCAGCCGCCATCTTGGTTATAATAAAAATTACCCGTATAGCCGCAGAAATCGAATGCAAATTCATCTGCAGAAATCTCAAAAAATTTATCTTCTTCTTGATTTACAGCATATTTGTTAAGATTTTCAAATTCTTTAGTACTGATATTTTTTAACCTATATGCATTTGAATAATATCCTGGGGCTATAACTTTACCGTTGTTGACAGTGCAATATTTTTCATCAAGAATACCATTTACTTTTCTGGTGATGTATCCCCCTGCCATGAGATTCCATCCTAATCCCAAGCAGCCTGACGGACTGTTCGCCTTGACAGATGACGGATGATAACTTGCGGATATAGGTAATGAAAAGTTACCTACCTCGACTTTGTAGAGAGGAATGGAAATATTAGGTGTCCCCGTAAAAAGGCTAACCGGAACCTTACCATATTCGCCTAACCCAGCAATTTCAGGACTAGGGACATTTTTAACGGGCTGAAGCTGTGCTTGTGCTGAACAGCATAAACCCGAAAGAAATAAGAACGAGATTAATAATTTCTTTTTCATAATTAAGGGGATTAGTGGTTGATTCGTATTTGATATTCCGCTTGATCTTGCAGTCATTATGGAAAGGAAGATAATCTGGTTGGGGCAGCAGGAAAAATGTACAGTATTCAGGTGTATAACAAAAATAATATGCGCAAAAAGATTTGCATTGGATTATTACAAAAAAGCAGTCTTACATTTTATCGCATATGTTATTGATTATGAGTGTATTTGCATGCTTAAATCTTATCTTAGAATTTCTAGTCTAAAACTAATTGATTATTAGTGTGATGCATATTTGGATAAATTTATTTGACCGGAGTTTTTTTGCATATACTTCTTCTCAAGACAAAGATTGGAGTTTGATTCTGCCGACTTGTGAACCAGCTAATCGTTGGCTTATGTACTTTTCCTCCCCGGTTTTAGGGGGGGGCTTCGGAGTGGCTGCAGGAATATTATAGAGAATTGCAGGTGATTTTTCGGATCGCTGTAAATATAAAACGGCCGCTCCCGAAAGAAGCGGCCGTTCTGTTTGCTGTCCGATCCCGTTTACTGAACGATCGAGATCGTGGGGTTGATATTGTTTTGTACGGATATGCGGTGCGTACCGCCGTTGGGTGCGGCTAAGGCTCCCTTTCCGCTGGCCTGCCAGTTGGCCATGCAACGGAGCCGGATCAGAATATCCCCGTTATTGATGGCATGCTCGAACGTCATGTTGCGGTCGATCAGGCAATGGTCCGTATTCATCATTTCGTAATTGTAAGAGAACGTCTGCGCCTGATCGCCCTCTCCGACGGTCGTCGTCTGCAAGGGCGCTCCGGGCTTCCATTCACCGCCGTCGTAGTACTCCAGCATCCAGTATTTCATACCGGTTCCGGATGCGCGTGCGTGGAACTTGGCGTTGATGACCGTTCCGGCCTTTATGGTCATTTCCGGAATGGTGAACAGCCACCAGTCGCCCGGCCATCCGCCCGTGATATAAGGCTCGCCGGCCGTATTGGCACGGGCTATCTTGTTGTTTACGTCGAGCGCCGGATCGCAGTTGCTGATATAGCTGATATAGCCCTTTCCGGTCGCTGACGGCATTTTGTTGTCCACCACGAACTCATCGACATTGACACCCTTTGTAAATACCCATTGCGCCGGCAGATTCGAAGGAATTTCCCGTACGATCGTCTTCTCGTAGACGCCGCCGAACGGATCCGTTACGACAACCTTGATCGTCGAGCCGGGAACCTGCGCTATGGCGGAGAACATATGGGCATTGTAGCCCGTGAGGTAGGTGCTGTTGGGCGAGCCGGGGGCATGGGCCGGTTCCAGTACGTCTTTCTGCCATGTGTAGTGCGTCGGGTCCTTGCGGTATACGCGGGTCGCCGTGAGCGGCTGTCCGTTTTCGGTCACGGATACCGTCCAGTCCTCGTCCCAGTTCCATACATTGACCAGCACTTCGTTGGCCTTGGCGCCCACGGCGCTCTTGTAGTCGCTCTTCACGAAATTCATGTCGTATACGGCGAACTGCTCGTTGCGGGCCACCTCGATCCCCTTATAGTACCACTGCACGGCCGTTCCGTTGAATTTGAATACGCCGTAGCCCGTCGGGGAGCCGTCCTTGCACAAGTCGTAGTCGGCGCCTCCGTTGGCGCTTTTCACGTTGAACCACCACGTGCCGCATACGGCCGCTACGTTATGCTCGCGTACGCCTTCGGCGATCTTCGCGTGGTGATTGTTGTGCGTATGTCCGGTGAGGAATTCCACCTGATAACCCTGCAGCAGACCGAGCAGGTCGTTTCCGCCCGAAAGCGTCACGATCGGGTTCAGTCCGGCCGAGGTCATCGGGGCATGCATGGCGACCACGATCTTCTTGGACTTGTCCACGTATTTCAGGTCTTCGGCCACCCACGCCATCTGCCATTTCTGCGGGTCGGAGTCGCCGAGCAGCCCGATCCGCTCGATGCGGCTGCCGCCGTTGTAATTGTCGTACTGGTCGTTGTCCAGAACGATGTAGTGTACGTCGCCGATGTTGAACGAATAGTAGGTGGGGGCTATGTGCTGCTTGAAAGGCAGCTCTGTGAAGTAGTCTCCGACCACCTTCGGATCGTTGTCGTGGTTGCCGATCACGTTGAAAACCGGGCAGGGGAAGTTCTTCATCAAGTCCTTGTAGTTCGGCAGCTGGTAGCGTACCTCCACCATGTTCTCAGGACCCTGATTCATCGTTTTGTACCAGAACGCATCCCATGTGATGTCGCCCAGACAGAGCGCATACACGTTCGCATACTGCGCCATTTCGGCCGTGATGTCGGGCATGAACTTGTTCTTGTACTGGTCGATGTCGGCATATTTGCCGGCCGTGTTCGGGGTCTTGCTCGCCAGATGAAGGTCGGTGAATACCATCATCACATGGTTCGTGTTTCCGCCGGGGATCTCCGTAAGCGCGAAATCGTGCTGCTCGTTGTCTTCGTTGAGCAGCTGCTGGCTCATGGCCGGGAAGGCCGGATAACCCGCTTCGCTCTCGATGTTGTATCCGGAGGGGATGGAAACGAATACGTACCCCATCTTCTTCTCCGAGGGCAGGTAATAGACGCCGTCCTTGTCGGTCTTGGTGACGATGACTCCGTCGGACACCACCACGTCTGCGACCGCCTTTTTCCCGCAGTAGACGCGGCCCTTGACGGTCATGCCCGCCTGATCGGGAATCGCGGGGAAGTGCGCCTTGTAGATGGTCATCGGACCCAGCACCTGCTGCTTGTTGTAACGCTTCAGGATAAGCTCGTACGAGCGCAGGTCGATCGTTTTGGGAACGGTTATTATGACGTAATCCTCGGCCACCTCGCTGATCTCGGCCTGAAAATATTTGGTCTCCTCGGCAGGGTCTTCCGACGTGGAGCGGAACAGGAATACGTCGTATTTGTCGAATCCGGTTCCCATGATCTTGATGGGGTCCTCCGGGATGAAGATCTCCTCCGCATCGGGCATCACGAGATCTTCGATGAAGACGGCGGGGATAATTTCCTCCTGTTCGGGCGTCGGTTTGGTCCATGTCGGATCTTCCGAACAGCTGATTCCGATGCACAACAGCAGAAATGCGGCTGCGAACAGATACGGTAATCTGAATTTTATCAATCGTTTCATTTTTCTCATTGTTTAGATTTTTGTCTAATCCTGCCGAATCGCTCCGGGAGGGGAGCGGTCCGGCAAGATTATCCTGCGTTACACCGGATTAATTGACTTTTTTCTTCAGGCTCGTATAGATCATGCGGTTCGTACCCGTCGCGCTGTTGGCGGCCTTGCCGTCCACGCGCTCGTCGGAATTGACGCGGAACCGCAGCCAGAGCGAAGACTGGTTCTTGCAACCGTCGGGCAGTTTGAAGGCGAAGTTCTTGGGACCGGGTATTACCTCCCAGTTTCCGGCCTTGTAGTCGGTTACGAAGGTCCACGGACCGGCCTCGGCCGTAGCCCACTCGATCGAGAAGGGACCGGGGCCCGACTGCGAGCTGGTGGTGCAGAAGCATACGTAAAGGTCATCCGAAATGCCTGCCGTCGAAGTCTCGAAGTACCATGCCTTCTGGGTCGGCGTATAGGTGTCGTTCGACTGGGCGCCCCAGCCGCCGCAGTTGGCGGAATAGTATCCCTTCTCGGTGCCGTTGACCGACGCATCGACGCGGACATAGGCGGCGCCGCTGTAAAGGCGGAAGGTGGTGCTCTGCGCGATGACGGCCTTGGGGGCGAAGTTCACGAACAGCTGTCCCGTGCCGACTTTGGGAACGAGTATCTCCTTGTCGGGAAGCGTTTCGGGCCAGTAGAATTCGGTGACGGGCACGTAACGCCGGGCTTCGGTCAGTTTGTCGCGGTCGTTGATGTTGCGCATGCGGATCGCCCATTCGTTTTCGACCTTGATCAGAATACCCGTTATATCCAGCATCGGATCGTCCGTCAGCAGTTCGTAATGCTTGAACATGGCGCCCGTCTCGACGCTCGTGCCGCCGTAGACGTAGTGGCTGATCGTGTTGCCGTCGCGGTCCAGAAGCAGCTGGGCGAGGTCGGTAGGACGTCCGCCGCTGTAAATGGAGCCTTCGTTGGCGTTGTAGTAGGTTCCGTGCGGGAATACGAACTGGAGATTTCGGATCGTTACCAGCGTACCGAGCATTTCGTCCGTCAGGCCCTGCGTGCTTTCCATCACCTTCGGTTCGATCGGAGCGCCGCCCGTGGTGATGACGTCGCGGATGCGTTCTGTCGAAATGGTGATGTAGGGCTGTCCGTCGTCGTCGATCACCGACTGCGTGTTCATGAGCGGTATGGTCACCAGCGAATTGAGCTGGAGCGAGTGCGAGCCTTCCTGAACGCGGAACTGAATGGCGCGTCCGCTGGCGTCCTGAACGAAGAACGCGGCGGGATTCGGGCAGTTGCCGGATACGCGGTCGCTGATCACGGTGCCCTGTATCTTGACGTTCTCACGAACGGTTCCCTGCAGGCCGCCCAGTTTCTCGTACACCTCGGCAATGGTCTTGAGTTCGGCGTTTTCGCCGATATCCAGCGGAATGCTCTGGTAGACGATCAGCTCTACCGTCGTCATACGCTCGGTGGTGGCGTTGAATTCGATACGTCCCGTGCGGGGCACCGTTCCCGCATATTTGGGTACGGAGAACTTGATTTCGTTGTCGCTGATCTCGTCGATCGTGATCCAACCCTCGCCGGAGTCGCCGACCTTGGCCGTCCACTCCACGTTGCAGGTGACGCCTACCGAGTATTTCTCCTCGCCGTTGCTGTTGATAACCACCTTGGGAGGCGTCGTGGTCACTCCGAGTTTGAGCGCCGGATCGACGTCCCGCTGCGAAATCGTGATTTCCTGAATGATGTTGTCGTGCTCGTGCTTGCCCACGACGCGGAAGCGGGCCTCCCGCAGTACGGGGTCCTTGGACGGCTGTTTGGATACCTTCACGGCGAAAACGCCGTCGTCGGAACCCTCCTTGGGCCAGATATTGACCCACGTCTGGGAGGTGTCCGCCATTTCGACCTTCCAGTCGATATTGGAATACACGGTGAAACTGTGCGTCTCTCCCGCTGCGTTATACAGGAAAGCGTCTTCCGACAGCGTGATATGGGGATCCCGGACAACGTCGGTCTCGTCGTCCTTGCAGGCGACGAATGCCGTTGCCGCCATCGCGCAGAGAGCGAGCGCCTTCAGGCCGGGCCATCTTCCGGAGATGAATTGTTTTATTTTCATATGAATTGTTTTTTCGTTATTTACGGGTTAAATTCAAAACTCGACCGGGATGCTGCGTTGCCTTTCCGGTTGCGATTCGTTTTACGGACACTCTTACCATTTGATGTCCGCATCCCATTTGTGGCCGGTGTAACCGAGATTGTTGTCCTCCTCCGGATTCTCCAGCTTGACGGCCTTGCGGCTCCACCACACCGGTGTTTTCATGTTGTCTTCGCCCATTTTGGCCAGCTGGGCCGCATAGTTCTTGTTGGACGAACGCAGCACCAGCGGGTAGGGGAAACGGGTCGGATGCACGCCGTCGTTGCGGATGGCTTCGCCCATTACCAGCAGGGGATAACCCGTCCGGCGGTACTCGTGCCAAGACTCGTAGCCCACCGTGAACAGCGAAACGTATTTTTGGGTGATGATGATTTCGGTCGTAGCGTCGTAAGCCACGGCTCCGTTCTGCAGGAAGGTTTCGACGGCCGATTCTGAGATGTCGGGAATCCACTGCTTGAGCGACGCCGTGACCGCAGCATAGTAGGTCTCCGACGCTTCGCCGTCCATCATTCCGCGCTGAATGGCCTCGGCCTTGATGAACAGCACCTCCGAATAGGTCATGAACGTGTACGGGGAGGTGTACTGCCTGAAGGTCGTATTGTTGCTGTTGGACGCGCCGTCGGCCGACTGTTTGGAGATGACCGAAGCCGGGGCGCCGCTCGTGATTCCCACGTAACCGCCCGCGTTGGCTCCGGAGCTTACGCGGTTGCAGTAAACCGAGATGCGGGGGTCGCTTGAGTCCACCATGATGTTGATGAAACGTTCGCCCATCGCGCTGTCGTCGGTGGCGTTGTCGCCGAAATCATTGACGAACGGGCGCGTGCCGCTGTATTTCAGCGTGGCGTTGTCGTCGTTGCTCTCGAATATGGGGTACTGCGAGGGGTTCTCGAATACGGTCTTGATGCGTTCCGCCGAATTCATGTCCCTGCGGTTGCTCACGCGCATCAGCAGACGCAGATAGAGCGAGTTGGTGAACTTCCGCCATTTGGTCACGTCGCCGTTGTAGAGCAGGTCGCGCTTGGCGTCTATCGTGGAGGTCTTCGTGTAAAGCGTGTTGGCCCTTTCGAGGTCCATCAGCAGCGAGTCGTAGATGACTTTCTGATCGTCGAATTTCGGCTGCATGATATTCTCCTCGATTCCCTTGAACGCCTCCTTGAAGGGCATGTCGCCGAACAGGTCGGTCATGTTCGAAAGGTAGAGCGCCTTCATGGTCAGGGCGATGGCCTGCGCGTTGGTATTCTCCTCCTTCTCCGCGAGCTTATACATCTCTATGGCATTGACGGCCCAGCGTCCGCAGAAGTTCCACGCGCCCTTGAATTCGCTGTCGGTGAGCACGAAGCGGTGCAGCTGATTCAGCGTGCTGGTCTCCACCGTATACTGCATGAACTCGTTGTTGTGGCGCCACGTTCGGTATTTCATGCTTCCGGCGCCCTCGAAAATCAGGTCTTCGAGCATCTGGGAGGAGTTGGCCTTGCCGACCTCCGCCCGGTTGGGGTCCTTGTTGTAATCGTCGAAATTGCTCGTACAGCCGCACAATCCCAAGATTATCACTCCCCCGGTCAATATATATGAATTGATTCGTTTCATCGTCTTATTAGAATTGAAGTTTAAGATTAACGCCATACGTGCGTGTCATCGGGAATGCCGCGGTTTCGAAACCCTTGGTGATTTCCGAACCGTTCATCGTCGCGATCTCCGGGTCGAACTGCGGCCAGTTGGTCCAGCAGAAGAGGTTCGTGGCGAAGAAGGCGATCGAAGCGCCCTGCAGCACCTTGGTCTTGGCCGCGATCTTCTTGGGAAGCGAATATTCGAGACGTATGTCCTTCATCTTCAGGAACGACGTGCTGAAGGTGTTGTTCACCACGTTGTCGCGGTTGAATACGCGCAGGTTGTAGTAGCTCTCGATGCTGGCCGTCACGGTCTTGTTGATCGAGTAGGTGCCGTCGGCGTTCTGGTTCACGCCCTTGTGGATCAGACCGTCGTAACGGCCGGGGAGCGTCGCCTTTATCTTACCTTGATAGCCCAGCATGGCGTTGGTGAAGGAGTAGGCCTGCCCGCCCCATTGCGCCGAGAACGAGAAGCTCAGGCGGAAATTCTTGTAGGAGATCGAGTTCATCCAGCCCGCCTTCCAGTCGGCCTGCGTGTTGCCGAGGTTCTCGAATTCCGAAGCCAGTACGGGATAACCGTCCGAATCGACGATGTCCCAGCCCGATACGTCGATCGTCGATCCGTCGTCGGCCGTGACGTAGGAACCCTTGGGGGCCTTCTCGTAGCCCGAACCGTACAGGTCGCCCAGCGATCCGCCCGGAACGGCGCGGATTTCGCCGCGGGGACCGGTTGCGATGGTCCAAGAATCCAGATTCGGAGCCAGCTCCACGACCTTGTTGCGGTTGCGCGACCACGTGAAGTTCATGTCCCAGCGAATGTTCTTGTTCCTCACGGGCTGTATGCGGGCCGATACCTCCCAGCCGCGGTTGTTGATTTCGCCCGCGTTCACGATCGTATTGTAGACGCCGGTGGTGATGTCTACGGGCACCGAAATGATCTGGTTCGTGGTGGTCGCGTTGTAGAACGCCACGTCGAACGTCAGACGGCTGTCGAAGAAGCGGCCCTCGACGCCGAACTCCCAGCTCTCGACGTTTTCGGGTTTGAGGTTGTAGTTCGCCTTGTTGGTCGGCATGTTGAAGCCGCCGGTGAAGGAGGAGTTGTTGTAGTAGTTGAGCAGCTGATAGGGCGACGTGTCGTTACCCACGTTGGCCCACGAAGCCCGCACCTTGAGGAAATTGACCATCGGGGTGTCGATGTGCAGCAGGTCGCTGAGAATGACGCTGCCGCTGACCGAAGGATAGAAATAGGAGTTGTTGCCCGGAGCCAGCGTACTCGACCAGTCGTTGCGGCCGGTGACGTCGAGGAATATCATGTTGCGCCAGCTGGCCGATATGAGTCCGTAGAAGCTGTTGATCGACTTCTGACGGCGTATGGAAGTCACTTTGGGACGGTCCACCGAGTTGCTCAGGCGGTAGTCGCGGTCCACGACCAGACTCTCGGCCAGCGAGGTGTTCGAACGGTAGGACTGCATCATGTTGTTGCCGCCGAACGATGCGCTCAGGTCGAAGTCGTTCAGTTTCTTGGTATAGCGCAGCAGGAAGTCGTTGTTCATCTCGTAGTCGAACACGGTCTGCTCCTTGTACATACCGTTGATGTAGGTCTTGGCGCCCTTGGGTTTCTGCTGGGTGCGGAAATCGTTGTTGAGGTCCATGCCGCATCGCAGGATCAGCGAAAGCTCTTCGGTGAAGTTGATCGTTGCTGCCAGATTGCCGAACACGCGGTCGCGGTCCAGTTTGTTGAGCTGCTCGTAAGCCGTGTAGTAGGGGTTGTTGCCGTTGGCCGATACGTGCTGGGTGCTCTTGCTCAGGTCGCCGCCTTCGCGCACCCACTTCTTGTAGTCCGCCTTGAACCACTGGGCGTCCACGTTGGGCGTATTCCACAGCAGCGGATACATGATCGACGAGCCGCCGTAACCGGTCATCGGCAGGTTGTCGCTGTCCTTGCGGTAGTAGTTCACCTTGGCGTCCAGCTTGATGTACTTGTTGATCTGCTGCGAGAGCGATATCGAGAAGGTCTGCTGTTTGTAACCGGTGTTGGGAACGATCCAGTCGTTGCGCACGTCGGTTACCGAAACCCGGACCGAGGTGCCTTTGCCGTTGTTGTCGCTGACCGAGATGTTGTTGTTCCACGTTACGCCGGTGTCGAAGAATCCTGCGAAGAAGTTGCGCGGACGCCACTCCATCATCGTATAGGTGCCGTCGTCGTTCAGCGAGGGCCACTCGTAGGTCAGATGGCCGTCGAACTTGTCGCCGAAGGCATAGGACGACCAGTTGCGCGACACGCCGTCTACGCTGTAGAACGAATAGGGGTTGCCGCCGAAGCGTCCTGCGCCGTATTCATACTGGAAATCGGGCCAGAATCCGGCTTTCTCGAACGAAACCGACGAGCTGAACGTAACGCCTATGCCTTTGGTGGTGCGACCCGACTTGGTCGTGATGATGATGGCGCCGTTTGCGGCGCGCGATCCGTACAATGCCGTTGCGGCGGGACCTTTCAGTACGGATACGTTCTCGATGTCTTCGGGGTTGATGTCGCCCGCGGCGTTACCGAAGTCGACGGCGCCGTCGGTCGAGTTGTATGCGCTTTCCGACGTGCTGGAGGTGGAACTGCTGGTGATGGGCACTCCGTCGACCACGAACAGGGCCGTGCCGCCGTTCATGTTGATGGATGTTTCGCCGCGGAGGGTCACGCGCATCGATCCTCCGGGACCCGTAGACGCCTGATCGAAGTTCAGACCGGCGACCTTGCCTGACAGGGCGTTCATCCAGTTGCTCGATACCGTGCTGGTGAGTACGTCGTTGTCCACCTTCGTAACGGCATAACCGAGCGCTTTTTCGTCTCGCTTGATACCGAGTGCGGTTACGACGACGCCTTCGATTTCCTGACTGTCGGCCTCCAGCGTGACGTCTATCCGCGTTTTAGGGCCTATTAGTATCTTCTGGGTCTTATAACCCAGCGAAGAAAAAACGAGGGTCTGGTTTTCCCCCCCCCTTATTTTGTACTTGCCGTTGATGTCCGTGATAACACCTGTCGGCGTTCCCTCGATCGTTACGGCGCAGCCTACCGCCGGGGTAGTGCCGTCCGAATCGTAGACGGTTCCTGTGATATCCGCTTTCTTCTGGGCGTAGAGCATCGTCGATGCCAGCACCAGAAACAGGGATAACAAAAACCTCTTAACGTAGAATTTAAAATTCATAAGCATTTGTTTTTGGTTAGATGTTTAAGTTGTTTGAATGTTCCGGAATAAATATATATAGGTATAATCTCCCTGCGCGGTACGGAAAGCGCAGGGAGCGATCAGCGGATTCAGGATTCGATTCGGTTTTTTCCGGCAGGGAATGTTGCCGGTCCGGGGGAGGTGCAGTCCGAAACACCGTCTCCGACGGTTGCCGCAGGGCCGTGGCGGCGGCATTTCGCGGCGGGTGCATGTGCCGTCGCATCGGCGGCGGCCATCGCTGTTGTTCTTATTCCGGAGAGTTCCGGAATCCGGTTTGGCGGCAGTTTCGATTTCATGGTCAGTTGTTTAGGGTTCGGCTGATTTCTGCGTTCATTGCAATGTCCATTCTCCGTTCCCGAAGCCTCTTTTTAATTTCAATATGAAAATAATGCCTTTCGTTTCAAAACAAAAATACGAATTAGTTTTTACTATGCAAAATATTTCGTATTTTTTTTAGTTTACAAAACGAAAAATATCCTGTTACGAAGGTTTCATGTAATAAGGGCGCCGAACCGGGTGGAAAAACGGAGACTTTTTTATTATTTACCCTGCTGAATTTCAAATATTTGTCAAATGTCGCCCCGCAGTTGACCGCCGCGGCCTTCCCGTGGCCTTTCCGCCGGCTCCCTGCCGGTCCGAAGGAAACGGGACGAACGCAGGGACCGGACGGCGGTTTTTCCAAGGATCCGTTTTCACCGAACAGATCGAAAGTCGGTCTGCCGAACCGGGGCGGGAACGCTTTTGTCTAAAAGCTGGGCGGCGGATTCCGAACCGCAGCTATGAAGAATACGTTGCCGGGAGGGGACGAAAAAAGCCGGAAGCTGGGCTTCCGGCCGCTGCGGACACGCGGCCCGCTTCTGGTCGTTTATTTCGAAAGCACTTCCTGCATGTCGCCCGCATGCAGTTTCTTGTTTATTCGGTGGCATTTGACATATACCGAATTGAGGTTGTTCAACTCGAATATGATACATAGCTCCCGCGGTGAAAATCCCTCTTTATGAAGCATGTATAGCAATTGGTCGTTGCTGTTCACTTTCACTCTGGCGGAGAAAAGACGGTCGCATCGGTTGTCGATCACATGATAAGCCAGCAGTTTTTTGATCGACATCTCTTTTTGCAGGTGTTTTTGCAGCAGTTCCGGCTGGTGGGAATAGGTATATACGGTATCGATCAGGATACGGATATAATTCAGTCTGGCTTTTGCCTGCCCTGAAACGTATTGGATATGGTGGCGCAGGCGTCGATATATTATGAGGACAATGAATATGTCCATGACGAGAATCGTTATTATGAATTCCATATGGAGGTGGATTAATAGTTAATGCTTGAGATTTGGCGGAGTCGGTCTTCGTTAAGGCGAATGATTCTTTATGAGCATGCTGCAATCCCTTTTTTATATTAAGTTATTGCAGAACTCCCAGATTCGGATAACCGGCCTGATATGCATGTCGTTAGCAGTCAAATCGTTGGATTTTTGAAAGCCAAAGATAAGATTTTTAACGAATTTCCATGTTGATAATCAGTGCGGTAAGATTAAAATGTAATGTTGTTTTCTGTACAATATTTTATCGCAAACGTCTGCTTCTCGGCAATTTTTTCGTAAATACGGGCCTCGAAATCAGGTGGCGGAACATCCCCGCCGAGCCGTTGAAACTTCGTCTCTTTTCGTGGCGGAACCGCCGGCCGCACCAGTTGCCGCCGTCGGTCCCGGAGCCTGCCGCGCCGCGGCATCCGCTCCCTCGGATTTCGTGTGCCGGAGCCGCCGGAACGTGTGCGGGACGGCGGCTGCGAACTGCCGGACCGGAACCGCGGAAGCCGCGGAATTCAGTTCCCGCGCGACCGTTGCGGCCGCTGATTTCGGCGGCGCGGTCTGCAATGTCGAATGTATGTTCGGGATGACAGGATATGGCAAAGGCTGCCCCGCAGTGGGGCAGCCCTTGGTTTTTATCAGATGGTTGCGCCTATTTTTCCGCCACGAAGAACAGATCGAAACTCTCGTCCGTCACGGGGCCGATCCGGTAGTCGTCCATGCGGATCGAGGTCGTGAGATCGGTGTTGGACTTCAGGAGTCTGCGGCGGTTTATGCGGTTGAGAACGTCGTAGGGGAATTGCAGCAGACAGCGGGGGAGCCGGTGCTGCAGGTCGAGGATGTCGAAGCGCGTGATGCGCTTCACGCTGCGGCGGTTCTGTTCGTAATATTCCATGACCCGCGCGTTGCCCGAAACGCCGAGCGCCTCGACCGACGAAAATTCGCTGCCGAGCAGGCTGCGCAGCTCCGCGGCGGTGTATTCCCGGATATGCCACGGGTTGCGCGTGAGCGACATCGGAGCGTTCGGGGTCGTCACGATGAACTTTCCGCCCGGACGCAGTACGCGCTTCACTTCGCGCACCAGTTCGAGGTCTTGTTTTATGTGTTCGATCACCTGAAACGAGATCACGAAGTCGAAACTGTCGTTTGCGAAGGGCAGCGGCGGAACTGTCGCCTGCCGGAATTCGACGTTCGGGAGCTGCGTCGGTTCGGGCGCGGGGGCCAGTTTGTCGATGGTGATGAAACTCCGGGCGCGGGGCGCCACGACCTCGATGCCGTAACCGGCCCCCGTGCCTATCTCCAGCACGTCGCCGCTGATGCGCTGCGCCGCGGCATGGTAGGCCAGCAGCGAACGCTGGAATACGAAATTGTCGGAAGCTTCGCGCGAAACCCGTTCCGCGGTCGTTATCTTGGCCATTACTCGTTGATCTTTATTCCCTGTTCGTCCACCGTGACGGCGCCGCGTTTGAGCAGCATGCCCAGCGAACGTTTGAAAACCTTCTTGCTCGTCTGCGTCAGCCGGTTCACCTCTTCCGGGGCGCTGTCGTCGTTCAGCGGCAGGAAGCCGCCGTTGTCGCGGACCAGCTGCAGCAAAACCTCCGCCGAGTCCTTCACCTGCGCGAAACCCTCCTGCTGGAGGCTGACGTCGATGCGGTTGTCTTCGGTGAGTTTGCGGACGTAACCTTTCGTCCGGTCTCCGACCGCTATGGGGCGGAACAGCTGGTTGCGGTAGAGCATGCCCCAGTGCCGGTTGTTTATGATCACGCGGTAGCCGATCGGACTCTCCGAAGCCACGAGCAGATCGACTTCCTGACGGGGCGCCACCGTGATGCTGTCGTTGTTGATGAAGCTCTTGAGCTTGCAGGTCGCCACGCAGCGGCCCGTCACGCTGTCTTCGTAGAGGTAGACGATGTAGCTCCGTCCGGCGATGATGCCGCCCTGCTGGTTGCGGTTCGGCAGGAAAAGATCCTTGCCGTACAGCCCCCAGTCGAGGAACGCCCCGTGGGCCGTCTTGTCCACGACGCGGAGATAACCCGCCTCGCCGACGCGCAGCAGCGGCGTTTCGGTCGTCGCCACCAGCCGGTCTTCGGAGTCGTGGTAGAGGAAGACCTCCTTTTCGTCGCCCGGCTTGTCTGTCAGGGATATGTAGCGGTTGGGCAGCAGAACCTCGTTCTGCTCCTCGTCCGCAAGGTATAATCCGTAATCCGAGATGCGGCTTACGGTGAGTTTCTGGATGCGTCCTGCTCTGAGCATATTGTCGTTTGTCGGAATTGACCGACTGCAAAAGTACGTTTAATTTCGCGGCTATGCAACTTTCCGCGCGGGAATAGATCGGACCCGCCGCTTCGAATGAATCCGATTTTCCGCCGAGGCTTTGGCTATTGCGGAAAAAAGCGTACCTTTCGGACACTAACCGAAAACTCCCGACCATGAAGCTGCGCCTATTTTCCGCACTCCTGCTCGCAGGATTGCTCACGGCGGCCGCGGCCTTTGCCCGGCAGCCCGTCGATGAACTGTACGACAAGGCCGAATACCGTATCGCGATGCGCGACAGCGTGAAACTCTATACCGCGGTCTATACGCCCAAAACGGATGCCAAAGCCCCCATCCTTATTTTCCGCACCCCCTACGGCTGCGCCCCCTACGGTCCCGGCGAGTTTCCCCGCGGCTTCGGGAGCGGCTATATGCGCAGTTATATCGACCGCGGCTATATCGTCGTCATGCAGGATGTGCGGGGCCGCTTTATGAGCGAGGGCGAATTTGTCCATGTCCGCCCTGCGGGATACGGCGAGACGGACGAGACGACGGACAGCTACGATACGGTCGAGTGGCTCGTGAAACATGTGCCGCACAACAACGGCAGGGTAGGTTTCGCCGGCAGTTCCTATCCGGGCTTCTACGCCATGATGGGCGGTCTCTGCACCCATCCTGCGGTGAAGGCCGTTTCGCCGCAGGCTCCTGTCACCGACTGGTTCATGGGCGACGACGTCCGCCACAACGGCGTGCTGATGCTCACCGACTCCTACCGTTTCCTGAGCGGCATGAACACCCCTCCGGGCCATACTCCGACCGAAAAGATGCCCCCGATGTCGAAGCGGACCCGCCCCGACGAGTGGACGTTCTTCCGGGAACATGCGACGCTGGCCGAACTTACGGAACTTCAGCGTCCCAATCCTTTCTGGGAAGAGCTTGCCGAACACACCTCCTACGACGCATGGTGGCAGGCGCGCGACCTGCGCAGGGCCTGCTACAACGTACAGCCGGCCGTGCTG
>OGDN01002233.1_pt1 | contig 26246 bp, 27 predicted proteins | sample 1570271 | NCBI WGS metagenome assembly OGDN01 (sample SAMEA4384481, study PRJEB24528) | human gut metagenome | reverse complement strand
CTTCGCCCGTCGCCATCTCGGCGATCTTGCCTTTGTGGAGCACCACGCCGCCGAACAGCTGTACGTCGTAGTGGATCATGTCCCACTTCACGTCATTGCCGCCAGCCATCCAGTGATTGGCGTATACGGCCTTGTCGCCCTCGATGGTTACGAAATCCTTGGCGGCGGCCAGATCGCGGTCGAAATCGTTGGCCGTGACTACTACCGTCTCGTTCTGGGCGAAGCGGCGCGCCGTGTCTTTCATGATGGCGAACGCTTCGGGCAATATTTCGTCGAGTTTCTCCTCGATCTTTTCGTCGATGCGTTTGGTCGTCTCGTCGATCTCCTTCGAGACCTTCTCCTTCTCTTCGAGCGACGTCTCGGCCAACTCCAGCTTGGCCTTCAGCTCCACGATGCGGGCTTCGTCGGCTGCGATGAAATCGGCGATCTGCTTCTTCAGCGCTTCGCTCCGGGCGCGCAGTTCGTCGTTGGAAAGGGCTTCTATAGCAGGGTAGACTGCTTTGATCTTTTCGAGATAAGGCTCGATCTGCTTGCGGTCCTTGTCGGCTTTGGAGCCGAAGATGAGTTTGATTAAACTGGCAGCTATATCCATATTCGTTTTCTGATATTTCGGGGTTGTGGTTGTAAATCCTACAAAGATACTTATTTTTCCCGAATGCACAAAAAAATAGGTCCCTATAAAGGGACCCGAAGCGGGTTTTCCGCGATTCGGAGCCGCATTCCGGCCGACGGGTCACCGTCTTTTGTGAAGCCGGTAGTAGAGGACGAAAAGCGCGGGCGCGCGGTTTATCAGGAAATGGCGGAAGTTGTATCTGCGGAATGCGAGCGGCAGGACTCCCTGCTGCCGGGCGTCACGCAGCATTTCGCGGGCGTTTCCCTGCCTGCCGAGTATCGTCTGTTTGCAGGCGAAAAACATCGTTTTGCCCACGTGCAGCCGCATCAGGCGTGCGCCTTCCGGATCGCTTTCTTCGATACGGGCCGCGAAGCCGGTCAGGCTTTTCATCGCCCGGACAAAGTCCGAGCGGCGCTGCGGATCATAGCTTCCCATGAACGATCCGTTGTGCTGCAGGTAGTTGTACACCCGGATCGGGACATATCGGATCCGTTTTGCGAAGTAAATGGCGCGCGGGGTGAACTCTTCGTCCTCGTGCCGCATCGGGAGCATGGCGAGTCCATGCCGTTCGAGCATCGCCCGGTCGTAGAGGTAGGCGCAGGCCATGGGCAGGAAGCAGTCCCGACGCAGGAAATCGCGTCCGCTCTGCACCTCCCCGCCGCCGCGTGCGAAAAGCCCGTCGCTCCAGAGCGGAAGGTCGCCGCCGTGTTCGTCGACGCCCGCCATGTCGAAACAGAGCATGTCGAGCCGCTCCCGGTCCATGATCTGCGTCAGCCCTCCGAGTACGCCGGGCGAAAGGTAGTCGTCCGCATCCACGTACATGACATATCTGCCTGCGGCGCGCTCCGTGCCGTAATTCCGGGCCAAGCTTACGCCTTCGTTGGGCTTGGCGTGCACTTGGACGTTCGCATGCCCGCAGGCCGCCCGCTGCGCTGCGGCCAACGAACCGTCGGTCGATCCGTCGTCCACCACGATCACCTCGTACTCTTCGGGCGGCAGGTCCTGATCGAGGGCCGAAGCGATACACTTGCCGATCAGCCCTTCGAGGTTATACAGCGGAATTATGATGCTGATTTTTTTCATGACGCGAGAAGTCGGACGAGGAACAGACGTTTGTGAATCCAGACCCTCCACGACGGATAGAAGAGTCCGCAGGCCATTTTGTACCGGCGCATAAGCTGCCGTTTGAGCAGCTTGGGATCGTGTGAATGCCGGATACCGGCCTTGTAGAGACGTGTGAGAATGCGGCGGTACGAGGCGAGTTCCCTTTTCTTCACGTTTCCGGTCCGCAGGGAGAAACGGGTGAAGATGCGGGCTTCGTCGTCCGAGAGCCGGACGCCCAGTTTGCGCGCGAGTTGTTCCTGCTGGGTAAGCTGGGCGCTGAGGGTCTGGCGGTCCAGCTGGCGTGTCGAGATTTGGTCTTCCCATCGGCGGTAGAAGGTCAGGTACTCCGGAATGTTGGCCATGCGGAGGTGCTCCGAAAGATCGACCCATAACTGATAGTCTTCGGCCATACACTCCCGGAAGCGTATGCCGGTCCGTTTGAAAGGTTCGCTGCGCAGCATGACGGACGACATGCCGAACGGGCACCCGAAAAACAGTTGGTACTGGATTTCCTCGTGGGTGAGCGGGACTTGGATTTTCAGTTCGCCATTACCCCCCCCCTTGTGCCGAACATCGTGTAGTAACTGCCGCAGATGTCGGTTTGCGGGTGTCGTTCGAAGAAGGCGAGCTGTTTGGCGAAGCGTTCCGGAGAGCAGAGGTCGTCCGCATCCATGAAGGTGATGAATTTTCCGCGGGCGGCGTCCAGCGCCCGATTGCGGGTGCGTGCGGCTCCCGAATTGAGTTCGTTGTGCATCAGTACGATGCGGTCGTCCTTTGCGGCGTAGGCGCGTGCGATCTCGGCCGAAGCGTCGGTCGATGCGTCGTCGATGACGATCAGTTCGAAGTCGCCGACCGTTTGCCGGAGGACGTTCTCGATGCTTTCGCCGACGAATCGCTCCGCATTGTAGAGCGGCATGATGACGCTGATCAGTGGTGTCTGTTTTTGCATGGCGGTAGAGTTAGTTGTTTCCGATTTTCAGATTGTTCAGGATGCGCCGTCCGACGGGGCACTCCGCGCACCGTTTGGCGGCGCAGTATTCCGTCGCCAGCTGCAACAGGGCCTGCGACTCGAAGGCGCTGCGGGGCGTCAGTCCCGCGTCGTGCCAGCCGCGCATGTAACGGTTGTCCTCCGCGGGCAGGCGTTCGAGCAGCGTCAGGGCGCTGTCGCGCAGGGCTTCGCGTCCGGTGTAGCTGCCGTAGGCGAATTGCAGCACCGAGACGAGGTTGATGCCGATGATGTTGGCCTTGAAAGCCCCCAGACGCTTGGGCCGGTCGTCGCCTGCGATTCCCGGAATATGGTGCGTCCGCCAGTAATCCGAGGCCTCGACGCAGAAGAGCCGCCGGATCTCCTCTTCCGTGCGGCAGGCCATGGCGCGCTCCATGACGAACTCGTCCTGAGCGAAGAATTCCGCGGCTTGCGCCAGCCGCAGTACGGGGTGGTTGGCCGGGCGTATGTCGCCCAGCTGCCAAGCTCCGGCCTGCATCGGTTCGATGTCGTATTTGGCCGCCAGATATTCGAAATTGCGGGCGAGGTTGAGCGTGTAGGTGTCGTGCGGATAGAGCGCCAGCAGTCCCGACGCTCCGAAGAGCAGCGATTCGACGGCATGCGGCGCCAGCCGTTCGCGCAGAACGGTTTTGTAGGATACGCGCCGCGCCAGCGTAAGGTAGGCTTCCTGATTCTGACGGTCGCCCAGCGTGCGGAAGTAAAGCAGGTAGAAGGTCTGGTTCCAGTTCTCCGCCGCTTCGTGCCGCAGCGCCTCCACCATGCGCATTTTGCGTTCGAGCCGGTCGAAGAGCAGCGACGTGCATATCTCGCTGCGCTGCAAGGCAGACTGCCCCGCGAGGAATCCGCCGCAGGCGTAAGCCCCGGCTCCGGCCCGAAGCCGGTTCATCGCGCGCTGTTCCCGCTCCGCCGTCATGCTAAAACAGATTGAGTTCCAGCAGTGCCTCTTCCGACATCATGCTTTTGTCCCATACGGGATCGAACGTGAGAATCACGTTCACCGACTTCACGCCTTTGACTTTGGCTACCTGCTGGTTTACGTCTTCGACGAGCATGTCGGCCATCGGGCAGTTGGGCGCGGTGAGCGTCATGCGGATGTTGGCGACGCCGTCGGGCGTGTAGTCGATCTCGTAGATCAGTCCCAGATCGTAGATGTTCACCGGGATTTCGGGGTCGTATATGTTCTTGAGCGTAAGGACGATCTCCTTCTCGACCTTCAGTATCTCTTCGGGTGTCATCGTGACATTGAAATTAAGCGTTGAAAACTAAAAACCGCCGGAAACTCTCCCTTCCGGCTTCCCGGTTCCGGCCGATTCGCAGGGCCGGACGCCTCTTCTGCCGAAAGAAACGTTGGTTTCCGATTTTTTATTTTTCGTTCGCACCGTCCTTGCTCGCGAAGGCCAGCGCATAGAGCCGCATCTGCTTGACCATCGACAACAGGCCGTTCGACCGCGTGGGCGAGAGGTTTGCGCTCAGGCCGATGGCGTCGATGAAATAGAGGTCCGTGTCGAGTATCTCCTGCGGCGTGCGACCGTTCAGCACGCGGATCAGCAGGGCGATGATGCCCTTGGTGATTATGGCGTCGCTGTCTGCGGCGTAATAGACCCGGCCCTGCTCCATGCGGGCGTCCACCCATACGCGCGACTGACACCCCTCGATCAGGTACTGTTCGGTGCGGTGCTCGGCGGGGATGGCCGGCAGCGAATCGCTCAGGCCGATGAGGTAGTCGTATTTGTCGAGCCAGTCGTCGAATACCGAGAACTCCTCGATGATCTCCTCCTGTATCTTATCCATGTCCGTATATTTTTTTAATCCTTAAAAATCGATGATTTCCGGGAGCACTTCGCCCTCCGACGCCGCAGGTTCGGTGATCTCCAGCACCCGCGCCACGGTCGGCGCCACGGCCGTCATGTCCACGCGGCGCTTCACGCGCAGGGGTCCGGCTCCGAAGCCGTAAAATACCAGCGGCACCTGCGTGTCGTAGCCGTACATCGAACCCGACGACGATGCGCAGCGGTCGTTCTCCTCGATCCAGCCGGGCATCAGGTTCATGATCACGTCGCCCGAACGCCGGGGATAGAAGCTGTTCTGCATCTTGCGGGCGTAGCCGCTGCCGAAGTAGCTCGTGCGCATGGCCGTGGCCGAGAGGGCGTGCGAGACGCCGCGGAACTGCATGGCGAAGATCGCCACCTCGTTCTGCACGTCGGCCAGATTGAGTCCCCGCTCGTAGATGAGGTTGTGGTTCAGGTAGAGGCATTTGTCCTCGTACTCCAGCACCCAGTTGCCCATGCCGTAGCGGACGTTCAGGAACCCGTTTACGATCACCTCGAACTGCCGGGCGTTGAACCGGTCGGCCTCTTCGCGGCCCGCGTCGTACGAGGGGCTGGTTCCGTGGTCCGACGTGAATACGACGAGCACTTCGCCGTTCTTGACCTGCGCGAATACGAACGTCAAAAAGTCGGCCAGATCGCGGTCGAGCCGGTAATACATGTCCTCCGCCTCGACCGATTCGGGACCGTAGGCTTCGCTGATGCGGCGCGACGAATCGAGACAGATGTTCAGCAGGTCGGGCGTGCCGTCGGTGCCGAGCTTGAACTGGGCGATGGCCTGCTTGGCGAAGCCGAATACGGCGGTGTTGCCCGCCGGGGTGTAGAGCATCCGGTCGAAATCGGTGGTGAGCTTCAGGCGGCCGCTGCCCGTCTCGTCCTTCTCCTTTTTGTTCTTGCCCGTGAGGATTACGTCCCAGTTGCGGGAGTTGACGTAGCGGCCTTTTTCGTAGAGCGTCCGCCATTCGGGGGCGATGTACGAGAGGTTGTAGCGTTCGCGGTTGCTGCGCCCCACCCATTCGGGAACGTCGGCGGCGTAGTAGGGCGAGGTGGTCCAGCCGCAGCGCGCCGAGTCGAGCCAGAAGACCTCGCCGCCGCGTCCGCCCAAGACGATCGCCGACGTGGCTTCGGCCGCCACGGTGACGGCCTTGCTGCCGGGTTCGTGCTGCAGGAGCGCTTCGGAGAGCGTCGGGGCGATCAGGTTGTAGGGGCCTGCGCCGTTGCGTCCGGCGATCAGCTCCACGGCCTCGTTGGCGACGTAGTCGCGCCAGCGCGAGCCGATGACCCCGTGCGTCGAGGGCATCGCGCCCGTCGATAACGTGGCCAGCGACACGGGCGTGGTGGTCTGCTGGTAGTCGTAACGGCTGTCGGCGAAGACCGTGCCGCCGTCGATCAGGCGCCGGATCCCCCCTTCGCCGTAATTGTCGGCGTAACGCGAGAGGTCTTCGGCGCGCATCGAGCCGACGACGATATTGACGACCAGCCGGGGCCGTGCGGCCGAGACTTCGAGGGCCGCGAAGGCGGCTATGGCGAGTAAGATGATTTTGTGCTTCATGGTATGCGAATGATAGACCGCAAATTTACGAATTTATTTCGATACATCGGCGGAAATATTCCGCTTCGGTCCGAAAATCGATCTGCGGCAGCGCCGCGATCTCTTCGAGCCTGCGGCGGCAGAACTCGCGGTAGGTTGCGCTCTGCGGGTTGCGGGGCCGGTGCGCCGCGGCCACGACGATATGGCGGACGTCGGGCAGCAGACGCCGGGCCTGCTCCGAGAGAACCGCCGCCGAGAACTTCTCCCAGACGTATTCCACGGCCTGCGGAGCCGGATGCACCAGATCGTCGGCGTAGAACCGGTAGTCGCGCAGGTCGTCGTTGAGAATTTCGTATGCGGGGAAATAGTGTACGTCGGGAAAACGTTCCGCCAGCTCTTCGGCGGCCAGACGGAGCGCGGCTTTGCTCACGGCGTTGCCCGCCAGTGAGTCGCCGAGATGCCGCACGGGGCTGACCGTAAGGATCACCTCCCTGCCGCCGAGCGGACCTGCCATGAGGTCTGCGAAAGCGGTGACGATCTCGTCCACGCCCAGCCTGCGCCGCGTGAACTCCGCGGCGGGCCGGCGGTGGCAGTTGGCGACCACCGCGCCGTCGTGTTCGTAGACCCACGCCGTGCCGAAGGTCAGCATGATTCGGTCGGCAGCGCGCAGCGCTTCGGCTCCGCTTTTTCGGGCGGCGTTCATCGCCGCGAGGGCTTGGTCCGCTTCCGGGGCGGAAAAAGAGCCGTGGAATCCGTAATGGAACCACAATTCGCCGTCGAATCCCAGTTCCGAATGTCGTACGGGACTCTCCCCTGCGTAGCTGCGCAGCGCGGCGGCGATGGAGAGCGGGTTGAACAGAATGCCTGAAGGATTGGCCGTGACGCGGAATTTTGCCTGTGCCAGCCGTCCGGCGATGTGTTCCGCGAAACAGGAGCCGAGGGCCAGTATGCGGTTCTCGTAGCCGATCTTCGTTCCAAGGGGCGCAATTTCGATTTCGGTGCGGAATTTCATACTGCAAAAGTACAAATTTTATATCTTTGCCGTATGATCTTACGGGCAAACTGCAAAATAAATCTGGGGCTGGATATCCTGCGCCGCCGTGCGGACGGTTATCACGACCTCGAAACGGTGATGTTTCCCGTGCGCGGACTTTACGACGAAGTCGAGGTCGTGCGCACGGCCGGGGCGGGTGTGGATTTCCGTGCCGAAGGGCTGGCGGTGGACTGCGAACCCGAACAGAATATCTGTATCAAGGCTTTCCGGCTGATGCACGACCGATACGGCGTGGACGGCGTTGCGATCCGGCTCGACAAGCGGGTGCCGTTCGGCGCCGGGCTGGGCGGCGGTTCGTCCGACGGCACGGCGGTTCTGCTGGCTCTCGATCGGCTTTTCGACCTGCACCTGTCCGAAGCGGAGCTGATCGCCCGCGCCGCCGAGCTGGGCAGCGATACGCCGTTCTTCGTGCGCAACTCCCCGCAGTTCTGCACCGGACGGGGCGAGATCATGTCGCCTTTCCCGCTCGATCTTGCGGGGCTGACCCTCGTGATCGTGAAGCCGGACGAGGGGGTCTCGACGCGCGAAGCCTATGCGGGCGTACGTCCGCGGGTGCCCTCCGTGCCGCTTGCCGAGCGTCTGCGGCGTCCCGTTGCGGAGTGGCAGGAGATCGTGACCAACGATTTCGAACCGCATATCTTCGCCGCGCATCCCGCCATCCGCGCATCCAAGCGGAACTTACTCGATGCTGGTGCCCTTTACGCTTCGATGTCGGGCAGCGGCTCTGCGGTTTTCGGACTGTTCGACCGTCCCGAAAAAGCAGAGAGCCTGCGGTCGCAGACTCCCTTCATCTTTTCGTTGTAGGCGTTGCCCGGTCTTGGGCGGATGTGATTCCGGCGCTTGCCGGTGCGTTGCCCGGCTGGCCGTGCGCGCAGGCGGCGTCCGGTTTTCCCTGCTTTTGCCGGAACGTTTGCTGCATTTGCGGATCGTCGTATCCGTCGATCCGTACCTGCCGCATTCGCTGTCCGCGCATCGCATCCGTTCTGTCCGCGTGGCCTTTGCCCCTATCGCATCCGCTGTCCAGCGCGCCTGTCCGGATTGCATCTATGGTTGCGCGCATGGCACTTGTCCGCATCGCATCTGTGCTGCGCGCTTTCGTTTCTGATCCGCAGGCGTCTCCCGATCGGCTATTTTTCAGCCGCGACGCCGCAGGGTACGGCCATCTTCTCGATGCGGTGCTGGTGGCGTCCGCCTTCGAACTGCGCCGCGAAGTAGGCGTCGAGCATCGCCACGGCCTCGTCGTTGGTGATGAAGCGGGCCGGGAAGACGATGATGTTGGCGTTGTTGTGACGGCGGATGAGCGATGCGATCTCCGGTTCCCACGCCAGTCCGGCGCGGATGCCCTGATGTTTGTTGAGGGTCATGGTCATCCCTTCGCCCGAACCGCAGAGGGCGATGCCGCATTCGAATTCGCCTTTCTCGACCGCTTCGGCCAGCGGGTGTGCGTAGTCGGCATAATCGACGCTTTCGGGGGAGCCGGGGCCGAAGTCGTGGACGTCGTAACCCATGGCCGAGAGGTAGCCTACCAGAAATTCTTTCATTTCGTAGCCGGCGTGATCGCTGGCGATACCTATTTTAGTCATCGTATTTTTGTTTTTGTGTTGTTTTTAGGTTCTGTCATACAAAGATAGGCAAAAATAACGGTCGCCGCTCTTCCGGGTTCCGAATTTATGCTATTTTTGCTCCATGAAATTTTTCCTCGCCGCCTTGGGGTGTCTGTCGTTCGTGCTGGGTGTCGTCGGTATTTTCGTGCCGCTGCTCCCGACTACGCCGTTTCTGCTGCTCTCCGCCGCATTGTGGGTCCGCTCTTCGCCCCGGCTTTACGATTGGCTGTTGGCGCACCCCTGTCTGGGCGGGTATGTCCGCAACTTCCGCGAAAATCGCGCCATACCGCTTCGCGCCAAGATCGTTTCGCTCACGCTGATGTGGGGAACGATGCTCTACTGCGTTTTTGCGCCGCTCTCCGGATGGTGGTGGGCGCAGGCCGCGCTGCTCGCCGTTGCCGTGGGCGTTACTTGGCATATTCTTTCGTTTGCGACGCTGAAGAAATGAGGCTTGAAGGGAATGCCGGACGGATAATGTCGGATGAATGGCGCCGGACGAATAACGCCGGACGAATGGCGCGGATGAAAACCGCCCGGCGTCCGGAAAGTAAAAACCGGCCCCTCGTAAGAAGGGCCGGTTCTTAGGTATCTCTGCCGGTTTACTCCTGCGCCGGCTGTTTGTCCAGCATTTCGAGCACCGAATACTGTACCGTGTAGTATCCTTCGTCCACTCCGACGACCGAGGTGCCGACTTTCAGCTTGTAGCTGTAGCCCTGTTCGTAGTCGAATCCCTCGATCCGGAACGGCCACCGCTGCCAGTCGTTCAGGCCGACTTCGGGGAAACGGACGCTGAGGTACAATTCGCCGTAGTAACTGACGGGTTCGGGGGCTACCTCCATCGTGAACGTGGGGTAGTAGCTGTCGGGAATATTGGACCGCGCCGGGGTTTTCGAGATCAGTTCCAGCAGCGAGTACCGTACGGACGATGCGTCCTGCGGCGGTTCGGCCAGCTGCTTGGCCTTGATGCGGAGTTTGTATTCGTATCCGGGTTCGTAGTCGAATCCCTCGATACCCTCGTATACGGCGCGCCACGAGGTGTCGTCGTTGGCTTTGACGAGCAGCACGGGCTGCAGCGTGTGGAACCCGTGGGAGATGCCCAGCTGGGATGCGACGGTCCATTCCCGGACCGTATAATCGTCGTTCTTGTCGCATGCGCCGAGCGCAAAGGCGGATATGAAGAGCAGTATGATGTATTTTCTCATGGCTTTCCGTGTCGTTTTATTGTATAAATGGAGACAACCGCCTGATACTGCATGGGATATACGAAAAAAACGGACATATGTCCGTTTTTTGCATCTTTTACCCCAAATAGCGTTCCGCCACGCCGATCAGGAACCCGAACAGCAGGCCGTTGAACACCACGACCGGGATCGCCTTGCGGTCCTTGCCCGAAAAGGTGAACAGCACCGGAATCATCAGCATCAGCGTGACGGCCATGCCGTCGGCCCACCACGGCAGGTAGGGCAGGTCGCTGTAGAAGACGATGACCGCGGCGAAGAAGTAGATGAAGAACGCCGAGAAACACGACCGCGCCGACAAATTCTGGAAAATCATCGGAATTACGTCGAGCGCTCCGGCCACGGCGCCTACCGCCAGCGAAAGGGTGAAGTGGTCCATATCCCGGAGTTTATTTCGATGCCCGTTTGCGGTCCACCTCGTGCAGCAGAATCTTGCGCAGACGCATCGAATGAGGCGTTACTTCGACGTATTCGTCGGCCTGAATGTATTCGAGCGCCTCTTCGAGCGAGAAGATCTTGGGCGGGGCGATCGAGGTCTTCTCGTCCGAACCCGACGCGCGCATGTTGGTCAGCTGCTTGGCTTTGGTGACGTTTACCGTGATGTCGTTCTGGCGCGTGTGCTCGCCGATCACCTGACCTTCGTACACCTGCTCCATCGGGCTGATGAAGAAGCGTCCGCGGTCCTGCAGCTTGTCGATCGAGTAGGCGTAGGCCGTGCCGGTCTCGCCCGAAATGATCGAGCCGTTGACGCGCATTTCGATATCGCCGACCCACGGTTCGAAGCCTTTCAGCCGGTGGGTCATGATGGCTTCGCCGGCCGTCGCCGTCAGCATGTTCGACCGCAGGCCGATGATGCCGCGCGAGGGGATGCTGAATTCCAGCCGCGTGCGGTCGCCGTTCGACGCCATGTTCGTCAGCGTGCCTTTGCGTTTGGTCGCCAGTTCGATGACCGTTCCCGAATACTCTTCGGGGCAGTCCACGGTCAGCTCCTCGATCGGTTCGCATTTTTTGCCGTCGATCTCCTTGACGATTACGCGGGGCTGGCCCACCTGCAGTTCGTAACCCTCGCGGCGCATGGTTTCGATCAGCACCGAGAGGTGCAGCACGCCGCGGCCGAAGACGTTGAAACTGTCGGCCGAGGGGCCGGGCGTGACGCGCAGCGCCAGGTTTTTCTCCAGCTCGCGGTCGAGGCGCTCCTTGATGTGGCGCGAGGTGACGAATTTGCCGTCCTTGCCGAAGAAGGGCGAATCGTTGATCGTGAACAGCATGCTCATCGTCGGTTCGTCGATGGCGATCGGTTCGAGCGGTTCGGGGTTCTCGTAGTCGCAGATCGTGTCGCCGATCTCGAAGCCTTCGATGCCCACCAGTGCGCAGATCTCGCCGCAGGCAACCTCCTCGACCTTCTTTTTGCCCAACCCTTCGAAGACCATCAGATCGCGGATGCGGGTCTTCTGCATCGTCACGCCGTCGCGCTTGGCCAGCGTGACGTTCTGGCCGGTGCGGAGCGAGCCGCGCGTCACCTTGCCCACGGCGATCCGTCCCACGTAGGGCGAATATTCGAGCGACGTGATGAGCATCTGGGGCGTCCCTTCGACGGTTGCGGGTGCCGGAATCTCGTCGATAATGGCGTCGAGCAGCGGGGCGATCGAGTCGGTGCGTTCTGTCCATACGTGCGACATCCAGCCCTGTTTGGCCGAGCCGTAGATGGTCTTGTAGTCGAGCTGCTCCTCGGTGGCGTCGAGCGAAAACATAAGGTCGAAAACCTGTTCGTTCACCACTTCGGGGCGGCAGTTGGGCTTATCGACCTTGTTCACGACGACGATGGGTTTCTTGCCCAGCGCCAGCGCCTTCTGCAGTACGAAGCGCGTCTGGGGCATGGTGCCTTCGAACGCATCGACCAGCAGCAGCACGCCGTCGCACATGTTCAGGACGCGCTCCACCTCGCCGCCGAAGTCGGCGTGGCCCGGAGTGTCGATGATGTTGATCTTATAATCCTTGTAAATTACCGAGACGTTTTTCGAGAGAATCGTGATTCCGCGTTCACGCTCAAGGTCGTTGTTGTCGAGGATCAGCTCTCCGGATTGTTTGGCGTTGTCGCGCAGAATGTTGCCGGCGAGGATCATTTTATCGACGAGCGTGGTCTTGCCGTGGTCCACGTGTGCAATAATTGCGATATTGCGTAGTTTTTGCATGTGAATAGATTTTGTGGTGCAAAGGTAACAATTTCTCCGGAAAATGTACTAAATTTGTTGGCTTCTTAAAAAAGTTAAAGATCATGAAACCCACCTTCAACGTTCGGGAACAAAGCGAGATTTACATCGGTCCCACGGCCGACATCCTCTCCGGGGTGCTGCCTGAGGGGCGCGTGATCGTCGTTTCCGACGCTACGATCGACCGCCTTTACCATCCGCTGCTGGCGCCGTACGACACGGTGCTCATCGGTGCGGGCGAAAGCATAAAGACCCTGCAGACCGTGGAATCCATCTACCGGCGTTTCATCGAGCTGGGCGCGGACCGCTCCACGTTCGTGCTCGCCGTCGGAGGCGGCATCGTGACCGACGTGGCGGGTTTCGCCGCGGCGACTTACATGCGCGGACTGTCGTTCGGATTCGTCTCGACCACCCTGCTGGGGCAGGTGGACGCCAGCGTGGGCGGCAAGAACGGCGTGAATGTGGACGGGTACAAGAATATGGCCGGAACCTTCAAACAGCCGCGCTTCGTGATCTGCGATCCCGAAATGCTGCGCACGCTCTCCGACCGGGAGTTCCGTGCGGGGCTTGCCGAGGTCGTCAAGGCGGCCGTCATCGCCGACGCCGATCTTTTCACCCGGATCGAAAACGTCTCTTTCGAGGCCCTGCGCACCGATACCGACCTGCTTACGGACGCTATTTCCGCCGCGGTCCGCGTTAAGGCCGATATTGTCGAACGCGACGAGCATGAGATGGGCGACCGCCGCAAGCTCAACTTGGGGCATACGCTGGCCCACGCCATCGAGAAGTGCTCGAACCGGATGAATCACGGCGAAGCGGTGGCCGTCGGCACGGCCCTGATCTCCGCCGCCGCGGTGAAGCTGGGCGTCCTGCAGCCTGCCGACCGCGACCGGATCGTGAACGTGCTGGAGAAGCTGGGTTTCGACCTCACGCCGCCGGTCGATGTGAAACGTCTGCTCAAAGAGGTGGGCAAGGACAAGAAGAGCGAGGACGGCATGCTGCGCATCGTGCTGCCCGTGGGGATCGGCGACTGCGAGGTGCGTCCGATGCCGATTGCCGATTTCGCCGCGCTCTTTGCGTAGGGCATACGACGCATATCCATAAAAAGAAAGGCCCCGCTCAACGGCGGGGTCTTTTCTATATATTACTTATCGTTAAATCTCGGTCATGGTCCTCAGCTTCTCGATGTAGGCGTCCCAGTCCGTGATGGGCTGCCGGGCTACGCCCGATTCGATCGCGGCGCGTGCCACGGCGGACGTCACGGTGCAGAGCAGACGCGGATCGAGCGGCTTGGGAATGAGGTAGCCGCGGCCGAATTCCAGTTTGCCCAGCGCATAGGCGCGCAGCACCATGCTCGGTACAGGCTCCTGCGCCAGTTCGGCCAAGGCGCGTGCCGCGGCGAGCTTCATCGCTTCGTTGATCTTCGTGGCCCGCACGTCGAGCGCCCCGCGGAAAATGTAGGGGAAGCCCAGCACGTTGTTTACCTGATTGGGGTAGTCGGAGCGGCCCGTCGCAAAGATGATGTCGGGACGCGAAACGACGGCTTTGTCGTAGGCGATCTCCGGATCGGGATTGGCCAGCGCCATGACGATCGGATTGGTCGCCATCGTGCGCAGCATTTCGGGGGTCAGCACGTCGGCCTTGGATACGCCGAGGAATACGTCGGCGTCGTGTATGGCTTCGGCGAGGGTGGTGATGCGGCGGGAGGTGGCGAATTCGCGTTTTATTTCGTTGATGTCCGTGCGGTAGGTGGTGACCACGCCCTGACTGTCGCAGAAAATCATGTTTTCGCGGCGGACGCCGACGGCGATGAAGAGCCGCGCGCAGGCGATGGCCGCCGCACCGGCGCCGTTCACTACGACGCGGAGTTTGTCGAGCGCTTTGCCGGCGATTTTCGCCGCATTGAGCAGCGCGGCCGTCGAAATCACGGCCGTGCCGTGCTGGTCGTCGTGCATCACGGGAATGTCCAGCTCTTCGCTCAGCCTCCGGTCGATTTCGAAGCACTCCGGAGCCTTGATGTCTTCGAGGTTGATGCCGCCGAAGGTCGGGGCGATGGCCTTGACCGTGCGGATGAACGCTTCGGGGTCGGTCTCGTCGACTTCGATGTCGAAAGCGTCGATGTCTGCGAACGTCTTGAACAACATGCTTTTGCCTTCCATCACGGGCTTGCCTGCCAGAGCGCCGATATTACCCAATCCGAGGACGGCGGTGCCGTTCGAAATGACTGCTATCAGATTGCCTTTGTTGGTGTAGCGATACACGTCGTCGGGATTGGCCTCGATGGCGCGGCACGGGGCTGCGACGCCGGGCGAATAGGCCAGTGACAAGTCATGCTGCGTGTGATAGGGCTTCGTCGGTACGACCGCTATCTTCCCCGGACGGCCCTCACTATGATAGCGAAGCGCCGCCTGATCCATTTTGTTACCTTTGCTCATTATCCTAACTGTTTTGTTTGCGTCTAAAAGACACAACGTTAAATAACCTGCAATTATTGCGCCCGGCCGGCATTAAAAATAGAACCGGATGCCTCCGCCCAGCTGAACCCGGAAGATGCCGGCCAAGTTCAGCTCGGCCCCGTCGTCCACGTCGGGCGAATCGACGATCAGCCACTGCCCGCCGACGGTGACTCCCAGTCCGAGGAAGCGCGTCAGCATGAACTCGGCCGATACCGACTCGTGAATGCCTACGCCGCCCCTGCTGCCAGTCAGGCCGGCGTAGCCGCGGATGTAACGGCCGTAGCCGATACCCGCGCTTTCGCGGAAGAGCCACCTGCGTCCGACGCGCTGCCGCGCGACGAATTCGGGGGCGATGTAATGAATGCGGCTGGTGCGTTCGAAACCTCCGCGCCGGGCCGAGATGAACCCGCCCGAATAGACGACGCCGACGCCCAAACCCCGGCGCGATGTCCAGTTGTATCCCGCGGTGATCTCCAGTCCTTCGTTCAGCGAACCGGAAGAACTTTCGCGGAGGTAGATCGTGGAGAGGATCGCCGTGTACCCGGCGTTGGCGAAGAACGTGTGCTGCGAACGGCCCCGCGGGGCGAGATGCCGGGCGCGTTTGCTCCGGTCGTCCGACGGCGCCGTTCTGAGCTGTTCTTCCGCCGTTCTGAGCTGTTCTTCCGCCGTCCGGGCCGGGTCTTCCGTTGTTCGCACCTGCTCTTCCGTTGTCCGGCCCCGCTCTTCCGCCGGCGTGCAAGCCGCCGCAGATATGTCCGTGCGGGATGCGGCCGTTGCGGGAGCGGCCGCATGGAGCCGTGCGGCGCCGCAGGTCAGCAGGACGAGCGCCGCCGTGCCGCAGATTCGTGAAGACAGAGATGATCGTTGATTCATAGTCGCATCTGTTTTATGCTACGTCCCCTAATGGGACTTGCCGCTAAAAATAAAAACGCAGGCCGCCGTTGAGGCTGATGCGCGAAATGCCGCCTTTCTGGTCGTCGTTGTATTGCGACACCGCGTCGTCCATCGAACTGAACCGTGTGCCGTAAGTTCCGACGCTGGCTCCGATTCCGACGTTTTGCGCCAATTTGTGTTCAAAGCCGACCTCGACATGAAAGCCCAGTCCGCCGATACCGCCTGACAGACTTCCCATTTGCTCCGTATAACGCGCGTATCCCAAGCCGACCGACTCGTGGAAAGCCCATCTGCGGTTGCGGCCTGCCTCCTGCCGCAGTACGAATTCCGGGGCGAAGTAGTGCAGGCGGACCTTTAATTTCGCCCCTTCGCTCATGACCGATGTGAAATAGCCCGAATAGCGCAGTCCGAAACCGATTCCGATACGCGATGTCCATTGATAGGCGGCGTTGATGTCTAGTCCCTGCTTGGGATTGCCTGAGACTCCTGCCGGAAGGTAGAAGTCACTGGTGATAAAGGCGTATCCTGCATTGAATGTCAGCGTGTTGTTGTTTGCCGCCTTGGGCGTCTCCCTCCCCGGCGCAACTGTCCTGTCTGCCGGTATGAGACCGTATGCCGCCAGCCGGGCGTTCTGCGCCGCTACGTTGTCGAAGTAGGAAGCCGTGTAGACCGAGTCGGGAAGGAGAAGCATATGGGCCGCGATGCGGTGGCACGAGCTGCCCAGCGCCGACGGCTCCTTGTGCCAGAACAAATGAAGCCCGTTGCCGCCGATTTTGTTCGTTTCGTCCTTGGCCCGCTGCATGACCTTCGCATAATTGCAGTTGACCGAAAATCCGCTGTCCTTGACCGTGACGCTGCCCAAGATTTCGGCCGGTTCCGGCAGCGAGTCCGCCATGTCGTAAACCAGCACGGTCGAACCTTCGATGCGGGCCGGGTAGCTTTTTTGAATGCTCGTGTAAACCGAGGGGGCGCAGCCTGTCGTGAGAAACAGTGCTCCGGCGGCGAGGGCCTGCAGTGAAGCGGAGAAATGGCGCATGCTATGGGATTTTTGAGGGTTAGGCAGGCGGACGGGTCAGAACAGCAGGGTATCGCTTCCGCCGGGCGGAGTGAATCCCATGTGGCGGTACGCCAGCTCGGTGGCTTCGCGGCCGCGGGGCGTGCGTTTGAGGAAGCCTTCCTTGATCAGGAACGGCTCGTAAACCTCCTCGATCGTTCCGGCGTCTTCGCCGACGGCCGTGGCGATGGTGTTCAGTCCTACGGGACCGCCGCCGAACTTTTCGATGATCGTTCCGAGGATCTTGTTGTCCATCTGATCGAGTCCGCGCGAGTCGATATTGAGCGCCGCGAGTCCGATCTGTGTGATTTCGAGGTCGATGTGCCCTTCGCCCTTGACCATGGCGAAGTCGCGCACCCGGCGCAGCAGCGCGTTGGCGATTCGGGGCGTGCCGCGCGAGCGGAGCGCCACCTCGTGCGCCGCGTCGTCGTTGATCGAGACGTCCAGAATGCGCGCCGAGCGTTTGACGATGCCGGCCAGCACCGGGGCGTCGTAATATTCCAGATGGCACTGGATGCCGAAGCGCGCCCGCAGGGGCGAGGTCAGCAGGCCGCTGCGTGTGGTGGCGCCTATGAGCGTGAAGGGCGCCAGCTCGATCTGGATCGAACGCGCCGAAGGGCCTTTGTCGAGTACGATGTCTATTTTGTAATCCTCCATGGCCGAGTAGAGGTACTCCTCGACGATTGGACTGAGCCGGTGGATTTCGTCGATGAAGAGCACGTCGCCCGGATTGAGGCTCGTGAGCAGTCCCGCCAGATCGCCCGGCTTGTCCAGCACGGGACCCGACGTGACGCGCAGCTGCGCGTTCATCTCGTTGGAGATGATGTTGGCAAGGGTCGTTTTTCCCAGTCCCGGAGGGCCGTGCAGCAGTACGTGGTCGAGCGAGTCGCCGCGCATGAGCGCCGCCTTGATGAAGATGCGGAGATTATCGACGATTTTATCCTGCCCGGAGAAGGTTTCCAACTCCTGCGGGCGGATCTTGTTTTCGAATTCGAGATCGCTCTCGGTGTTGCGTACGATAGACATGATGCAAAGATAGCACATGCCGCGGCCAAAAACAAATTTATTTGCGGCGTGCCGGAAGGCCCGGTTTTGGCCTGAAAGGATGGGGTGTTGCGGGGTTTCCGCGGCAAGACAAAAAAATCCGGCCCGCAGATTCTGCGGGCCGGGGCGGTCATGTTTCGGGAGTGGCTACTTCTCCTTCGACATGTTGATCTGAAGATATATTACGCCGTTCTGACGGGTGTTCATGCGCAGGATGATGCCGTTCATGCCTTCGAGGTCCTCCTTGAACTGATCCAGCTTGAACGAGACGTAGCGGTCGTCGTAGCTGTATACTCCGCTGGTGTCGGTGCCGGCGTCGTGGCGCAGTTCGAGGTTGAGGTATCCCTCTTTCTTGTTGTCGGGGTCGATCTGCGTGAAGTCGTTGCGCACGAGCAGGAACTTATGCTTCGAGAGATCCGAAGCGTTGAAGCCGATTCCCACGTTGAGCCAGTTGCTGTTCATGCTGCCGCCGAAATAGCTGGTTTGTGCGTCGGGCAGTTCCTCCACCTCTTCCTGCGTGGTCACGATTCTGGTCTCTCCCGTGTAGATGTTCCTCACGTCGTAAAGCGCGATGTTGTAATCGTACCCTTCGACTCCCGTTTTCAGCAGGTTGAAGAAGATGATGACGCGCTGGTCGTCTTCGGGCTTGTAGCCGGCTACGCGCGATTTGTCGCTCGGATAGACGGTTTTGTCGTCGTCCAGCACGAAGTAGTAGTCGTTGCTGAGCGTCTCTGCCGAGGCGAATGCCCAGCTGCTCGCGTAATCTCCGTCCGAATCGTTGCAGGAGGAGAAGAATACTGCGGTCAGGACCGCAAGCGTGATAAATCCGAATCTTTTCATATTTTTATACTATTTTTGTATTATCTTTCATGTCAGTAAACGTATTCTGGAGGATAATACTGCATGCGGATTAAAATTTTTTTTGATCCCGTGCAGTCTTTTGGTCTTTATACCATTTATAAGAGTGAACGCAAATATGGAAATGGAGGAACAGATACTGGCCGAGGGGTGCAGAGAGGGGGAAGATACGGCCCGGCGTGAGCTGTACGACCGCTATGCAGCCCGTTTGCTGGCCGTCTGTCTCCGTTATTCGGGCGACCGGGCTACCGCCGAGGACCTCATGCACGATGCGTTCCTGAAGATATACGGGGCTTTCGACCGATTCTCCTACCGCGGACCCGGTTCGCTGCGCGCATGGATGGAGCGTATTGCGGTGAATGTAGCGCTCGAATGGCTCCGGAACCGGAATAAGCTCAACTTCAGGACGCTCGACGAAGGCCGGGCGCTTCCCGACGTTCCCGAACCCGATCCGTCGGAGGTGGCGCGTATTCCGCGCGACGTGCTGATGGAGTTCGTGGGCGAGCTGCCCGACGGTTACCGTACGGTGTTCAACCTTTACTGCATCGAGGGGTATTCGCACCGCGATATCGCGCAGATGCTGGGGATCAACGAAAAAAGTTCCTCGTCGCAGTTGTTCCGGGCGCGGACGCTGCTGGCCCGCAGGATTGCGGCGTATATGGAGACACATTAGATTATGAAACAAAATAAAGACTGGACAGATGTAATGCGGAGCGCGCTCCGGGACGCCGAGGTAACACCCCCGGCCGACGGATGGGCGCGTCTGGAGCGGGAGCTGAAAACTCCGGCGCCCCGGATTTCCGTATTGCGCAGATATTGGCCGCGGATTGCTGCCGCTGCTGCTGCCGTGCTGATTTTTGTCGGAGGCGGGGAACTGCTGCTGCATGAAAATCGTAGTTTGGGGGATAAAGGGTTTGTTATCGCATCGGCAACAGACGGCGGCAGTTCCGCCGCGGACAATCGGACATATCCGGCCGGGGGGATCAGAACGCTCGAAGAGTCGCTTCGTGCCGTCGTGCCGTCGCAAGAGGCGGTGCGGGCCGAGTCGCTTCCGGGCCGAGAGACCCAAACCCGGCAGGCGGTGCGGGCGGCGTATCCTGCGACTGCCGTTGCGCGGAACGCTGCGCCGGCGGTCGTGGCGGTTGATGTGACGGACTCCCGGCCGCAACCCGCTCCGGAGAATGAAGCTGCCGCAACTTTGCGGTCGGAAGAAACGATCGCGCAGAAACAGGCCGCCGCAGAGACTTCCGGCGTGCAGGAACGGACGGCTCCGAAAGAAAACGCTGCATCGGCGAGGACCTATCCGAGCACCACTTCTTATTACGGCGACCAGATCGCCTTCGAGCAGCCGAAATCCCGCAGGCGGACTTCCGTGTCGCTCTTTGCGGCAGGCAGCGTGACGGGCGGGGGAACCGTGTCGGCGGGGCCCGGCCCCGGCATGATGATGTCCGACGCTCCGGTAGGCGGCGGCGCCGGCACGATGGCCCAGCTGAAATACAATTACGACGATTATTCCTTCAAACATCACCAGCCGCTCAGTTTCGGACTCTCGGTGCGCAAGGAATTCGCGCACGGTCTGTCGCTCGAAAGCGGCGTCAATTACACGCTGCTCTGGGCCGACGTCCGCATGAAGTCCAGCCGGCAGGATATCAGTCAGAAACTCCATTTTATCGGCGTGCCGCTGCGTATGAACTGGCAGTTTCTGGATACGGGGCGCTTCTCGCTGTATGCAGGCGCCGGCGGTATGATCGAGAAGTGCGTCTCCGCGAAATTCGGTTCGAGGGCGATGGACGAGCCGGGCGTGCAATGGTCCGTGCTGGGCGCCGCGGGCGCGCAGTACGATCTGGGCGGGCTTGTCGGGCTTTATTTCGAGCCTGAAGTCTCCTATTATTTCACGGAAACCGATCTGCGGACCTCGCGTACCGACTCGCCGCTGTCGCTTACCTTGCGGCTGGGCGTGCGTCTTTCCTTCTGACAATCCCTCTGAAACAAGCTTTTGCAGTGCCTTTCGGGCACGAAATACGACCGGAAAAGTCCGTATCTTCTGTTGCGCGGACTTTTTTCGGTCGTGTCTGAATATGCTATTAAAAAGCTTAATTGTGCTATTTTCTATTGTCTAATGGAAATTTGTTATTATTTTTGTTGAATAATAGATTGTGACTGGAGTTGAACAAAAAAAACACAAGTGCTTGAATCTCTGCACTTGTGCTTTGTAGTCCCGACGGGAATCGAACCCATATCGTAAGAACCGGAATCTTATATTCTATCCATTGAACTACGGGACCGGGAGTGCAAAGATGCAAATTTTTTTTTAATTATTGCTAAAAAAATGCGAGAAAAGCAGAATAATTGGCAAAGAATCGAGGCCGTAATCAAGTGGGCGAACATGTCGACCAACTATTTTGCGCGTTATATCGGGTTGGCCCGCGGGGAAAACCTTTATCAGATCAAACGTGGCAACAACGGCATATCACTCGATGTCGCCGACCGAATCGTCTCTAAATTTCCTCAGGTGGACAAGTTGTGGCTGCTGACGGGCGAAGGACAGATGTTCTCCGACGAAAAGCTGCGCGGCGTGCAGATACCTTTTTATAATGTGGATGTCGAACAGGCCATCGACCATGTCGCGCATCTCGAAGCCGAGAGCAGCCTGATGGTGCCGCAGGCCGGGCAGTGCGATCTGGCGATGTGCTACATGGGACGCGCCATGGGACCCGCGCTGCCGCCGGGTGCGGTGGTCCTGCTGAAAGCCGTGGACCCGGATGCGATTATTCCGGGGGGCGAATATGTGATTGTCAGCCGAAAAATTGTAACTTTGCGGATAGTTCGGCTCTCCGACGGGGAGGATAAACTCCGTCTGGTGGCCGGAGACAAAGAGAATTATGACGACATAATTCTGAATGTCAGCGACATAAAGTCGGTCTACAAGGTAAAAGGCAAGTTGATAATTAACAGTTGAGAAGTATGTTTTCAGGTATCGTGGAACGCATGGGGGAGGTCGTGGAGATCCGCACCGACCGTCAGAACAAGGATTTTACGCTTCGCGCGGACTTCTGCAAAGAGCTGAAAATCGATCAGAGCATAGCACATAACGGCGTATGTTTGACAGTTGTGGACATCACGGAGGACACCTACACCGTGACGGCCATGAAGGAGACCCTCGACCGGAGCAACCTCGGGCTGCTGCGCGAGGGCGACCTGGTCAACCTCGAACGCTCGATGAAGCCCGACGCCCTGCTGGACGGGCACATCGTGCAGGGACACGTCGACCAGACGGCCGTCTGCACGGCCAAAGAGGACGCCGACGGCAGTTGGTACTTCACGTTCGAGTACGAGCCGCAGGGCGGGGGGCTGTGTACGGTCGAGAAGGGCTCGGTGACGGTGAACGGCGTGAGCCTCACGGTCTGCGACTCGAAAGAGTCGTCGTTCCGCGTGGCGATCATTCCCTACACCTTCGAGCATACGAACTTCTGCCGGATCGACGTGGGATCGGTGGTGAACCTCGAGTTCGACATCGTGGGCAAGTACATCGCCCGGCTGATGAAAAACTACATGAAGTAAACCCGAAAATTATGGTGCACATCAAAACGAAGGAGGGGGCGTCGCTGTGGATAGCCCTGCTCGCCGCGGTCATCGTGGCCGTGGGCATGACGTTGCTGGACGTCGTGTGGTGGATCACGCTCTGCACGTCGGTCGGCGTGTTCGTCGTGGTGGCGCTCGCGGCGCTGTTCATCATCCGCAAGTACGTGGCTTACAAGCTCAAACCGATCTATTCGATCGTACTTTCGCGCGATGTGCACACCAACGAGATTTTCTCGGAGCTCAAAGACAAGCGGGTCGAGAACATCGGCGAGGAGCTCACGGCCTGGGCCGACACCAACGACCGGGAGATCGCCCGGCTGAAGGAGGCCGAGTGCTTCCGCAAGCAGTATTTGGGCAATGTGGCGCATGAGCTGAAAACCCCGATATTCAATATTCAGGGCTACATTTCGACCCTGCTGGACGGCGGGCTGGAGGACGAGCTGATCAACCGCAAGTACCTCGAGCGTGCCGAAAAGAGCATCGACCGCCTGATAAACATCGTCAACGACCTCGATACCATTTCGAAACTGGAGAGCAGCATGAACAAGCTCAATCTGGAGAAGTTCGACGTTGTGGCGCTGGCCAAGGAGATCGCCGAGCAGGCCGAGATGGAGGCCGACCGGAAGGGAATCAAAATCACGGTCAAAGGGGCCGAGAACCTGCCTTCGCCTTTCTGGGTGATGGCCGACAAGCATTATATCGGTCAGGTCTTCGTCAACCTCATCATCAACTCGGTGCGTTACGGCAAGGAGGGCGGCATGACGCGCATCCATTTCCGCGACATGCTCGACAAGATATTGGTGGAGGTCGAAGACAACGGTTCGGGAATCGGCAAGGAGGATCTGCCGCGCGTTTTCGAGCGTTTCTACCGCACGGACAAGGGCCGTTCGCGCGAGCAGGGCGGCACGGGACTCGGACTGGCCATCGTCAAACACATCGTCGAGGCACACGGGGAGCGGATCACGGTTCGCAGCGAGCCGGGAGTGGGCAGCACCTTTTCCTTCACGCTGAAGAAAGTGAATCTGCAGGAGATGAAGTAAGGTTGAAGGTGAGAGGCTTGGGCCGAAACCCCGATCGAAAGTCCGGCCGATATTTTGAGCGATATTCCGGTTAAGAACCCGGTTGCGTTGCGACAAGCCCCTCCCGAGGGCCGTTTAAGAAACGGCTTTTAAGTGGTGGAAGCGCAGACCGGATTGGAAGGTCAACACCCATGCATCGCCCCTAAAGCCCGGCTCTTAGCCGGGGGCAGACTTGTAAACGCCGCCGAAGGCGGCGAGTACGGCGGTCGGGAGCGAGAGCCGGATGAATAATGTATAAACTTAGATAAATGATACTAATGTCACAACCGCTGTCCGTTGTCTGGGATTTCGACCCGGTGTTCTTCACCATCGGGTCGCTCGACATCCGGTATTATGGCCTGATGTGGGCACTGGCCATCCTGATCGGCGCCAAATTTTTCGATAATTTCTGTAAACGCGAGGGACTTCCCTCGAAAGTTTCGGAGTCGATATTTATTTACGGTACGCTCGCCACGATCCTCGGAGCCCGGCTGGGGCACTGCCTCTTCTACGATACGATGGAGTATCTCTCGAAGCCGTGGACCATCATTACGGGTTTCCGTGACGGCGGTATGGCCAGCCACGGCGCCGCCATCGGCCTGCTGATCGGCTTGTGGCTCTTCTCGCGCAGGAACAAACTCCCTTATATCTGGTCGCTGGACCGCATTATGATCCCGGTGGGCATCGGCGGGGCGATCGTGCGGCTGGGCAACCTCTTCAATTCGGAGATTTTCGGCCAGGCGACCACACTGCCCTGGGGTTTCGAGTTCGTCCGTTCGCACAAATGGGTTGCCGAGTTTGCGCCCAGTGCCGTGCATCCGACGCAGATTTACGAAGCGCTTTGTTATCTGGCGACTTTCGGCATCCTCTGCTGGCTCTATTATAAGAAAGACATGGCGCGGCGCCGTCCGGGCATTCTCTTCGGGATCGGCCTGATCGGTACGTTCCTCACGCGCTTCTTCATCGAATACATCAAAACCGAGCAGGAGCCTTTCGAACTGGGATGGACGCTCGACATGGGACAATGGCTCAGCATCCCTTTCATCCTGCTGGGGATCTATATGATCTGGCGGGGTGCCGCGCGGTCCGCGACGGTTCCGGCTCCGGTCGCTCCGGCGCCGAAAGCGCATGTCGCTCCTATTAAAAAGAAGAAAAAATGAACGGTACACCGATGACGGAACAGGTCGGCAGGCTCGTAGGCAATCTGTTGGCCGGAGGCGGGGAGGTATTCCTGCCCGGGGTGGGGTCGCTCTATACCGAGCGGCGGTCTGCCCGACGGATTGACAGGCGCACCGTGCTGCCTCCTCACCGCGTGGTGTCGTTCACCTCGCAGCAGCGGGGGGCATCGCTGGTCGACGAGATCGCCCGCGTCATGCGGGAGGGCGGTGAAGCTTCGCAAGCCGATCCGCAGGCTGCGGCGCAGGAGGTTTACGACCGCTGGCTGGCCCGTGCACAAGAGGAGAACCTGTTGACCGTCGAAGGCGTCGGAGTATTGGCGTTCAAGAATTTTACGCCCGACGAGGCGTTCGAACGGCGGTTGAATCCCCAGGGACGCGAACCCGTGAAGATACGTGCCCCGCGCCGTTTCGACTGGGCATTGTGGATCGGCGTTGCGGCGATTCTGGTCGCCCTGATCTACGGGGGACGGGAGTTCCTGATGCTCTCCGGGGAGCCGGAGGCCGTTGCGACCGAAGCCGTCGAGACGGAGCGTGCGGATATGCCGGCCCCGGTCGAGGTCCCCGATGCGCTGGCCGAGGTTCCGCAGGCGGAATTGCCGACGGCAGGGGAGGAGTTCCCGCAGTCGCCCGGTACGGCATCGTCCGAGGCGTCCGTTCCCGAAATGACGCCCGCTGCGGAGGCGCAGGCGGAATCCGGAGAACCGATGAACCTGCTTTCAGGACGTCATTACGTGGTGCTGGGAGTTTTCAGCACGACTGAAAATGCCGGGCGTGCCCTGCGGGAGATTGCGGCCAAGGAACCTGCGTTCCGCTGCCGGATCTATCGTTTCGGGGAGAAATTCATGGTTTCACCTTTTTCGTCGGACAATTCCGGACCGTGTGCGCAGTTCATCGGCCTCCATGCCGAACGGTTCCCGGGCATGTGGACCTACACCGCCCGGTGATGCGGATTTCGGAGCTGATAATCAGGGCGATCGACTGCTTCTACATCAAGCCCGTCCGGGCGTTGATGCCCTTGCAGGTGTTTCGCTATGCCGTTTGCGGAGGTGTGACCTACATGCTGTTCGATCCCCTCTGTTATTTCCTGTTTTACAATTTCATCGTCGCCCACCGCTATTTCGACCTGGGATTTGTGGTCATATCTCCGCATATCGCGGCGATGGTTCTCGTCTTCCCGTTCACCTTTTTCGTGGGGTTCTGGCTCAACCGGTATGTGACGTTTCGCCAGTCGCCGATCGGCGCCGGAACACAGTTGTTACGTTACCTGCTGTCGGTGGCGGGGTCGATCCTGCTGACTTATGCAGGATTGAAATTCTTCGTTGAAATGTGCGGGGTATGGCCTACGCCGGCGAAGGTGCTCACGACGCTGCTGACGACGGTATACAGTTTCCTCGCGGCCAAATATTTCACTTTCCCCGCCTGAGAGGCGGGTTTTAGGAGGCGACGTTAAGCCGCGGCGTGTCGGAATCGTATCACGCCCCGCCTGAGAGACGGGTTTTTAGGGGCGACGGCAGGTCGAAGCGTTTAGGAATTCCGGTTGCCCCGCCTGAGAGAAGGGTTTCAGTTCCTTTTGTTTTTGTTCTCCTCGCGGAGCTTCTGCAGTTCGTACATCCGGTCGCGGAATTTCGCCGCGGCGAGGAAATCCAGCGATTTGGCCGCCCGTTCCATGTCCGCGCGGGCCTTGTCGATCAGCGCGTCGATGTTCTCGCTGGCCACGTAGTTCTTCTGCACGTCGGCCACCGCAGCGTAATCATCCTCGGCGATGGGGTAGGCCGTCAGGTTGACCTCCGGGGTGTCGCGTCCCGTCAGCAGCGCGCTCTGTCCCGTGCCGCTGCGCTGCGCCCGCCGCGGCAGCATTTCGTGCTCCATGTTGTAACGCAGCTGTTTTTCGCGGCGGCGGTTGCTCTGTTCGATGGCGTAGCGCATCGAGTCGGTG
>OGDN01002218.1_pt1 | contig 26413 bp, 26 predicted proteins | sample 1570271 | NCBI WGS metagenome assembly OGDN01 (sample SAMEA4384481, study PRJEB24528) | human gut metagenome | reverse complement strand
CCGTTTTCATCGTGTGCTCCTTTCAGCCTACGGTAATTTTCTCCTGCGGATAGCGAGCGTAAGTCAGATCATGTCCGGAGAATGCGGCGTAGATCAAGGTCAGCCCGCCGACGCGCCCGAAATACATCAGCAGGATGAGAATGCTCTGCGACAGGACTCCCAGCTGCGGCGTCAGCCCCAGCGTCAGGCCCACCGTACCGGCGGCGGACGCTGTTTCATAGAGACAGGCACCGAGGGGAAGCTCTTCCGCTGTGCTGATGACCGCCGCCCCCGCAAAGGTCAGCCCCAGATACAGCAGCAGAATGGCGGCGGCGTTGCGGACAGTGGATGTCTCCAATCTGCGGTGGAAGAGCTGCAGATCCTCTCGCCTGCGGAAGGCGGCAATGGCGTTGGCAATGAGAACTGCCAGCGTCGTGACCTTCATGCCGCCCGCCGTGGAGCCGGGTGCTCCGCCGGTGAGCATCAGCAAAATGGTGACCGCCTGAGAGGCATCCGTCATCTCCGTCAGATCCACTGTGTTATAGCCGGCCGTCCGCGGCGTGACCGACTGAAAAAGGGAGGCCAATATCCGCTCTCCCACGGGGAGGTCCGCAAAGTCCGTCAGATAAAAGAGAACCGCCGGAATCGTGATCAAAAGCGCCGTCGCGCTCAGAATGACCTTGCTCTGCATCCGGTAACGCCGCAGGTGCAGACCGTGCGTACAGACATCGTCCCACGTTAGAAAGCCGATGCCGCCCACGATGATCAGCAGCATGATAACGATGTTGACCAGCGGGTCGGCGGCATACGCCGTCAGCGAGGGGTAGAGGGAATCCGTCCGCCCCAGAATATCGAAGCCCGCATTGCAGAAGGCGGAAACGGAATGGAAAACGGACATCCATACGCCCCGCAGTCCATAGTCCCGGCAAAAGGCTGGCAGCAGCGCCAGCGCGCCCAGCAGCTCGACCAGAAAGGTCCCCTTGAGGATAAATCTCGTCAGGCGCACGATGCCGCCCACCGCAGGGGCGGAGATGGCGTCCTGCATGGCGCTGCGCTCCTTGAGCGTGATGTTCCGCCCGGCGAGCATCAGGAAGGTCACCGCACCGGTGATCACCCCCAGCCCGCCGATTTGGATCAGCAACAATATGACTGTTTGACCGAAGGCGGACCAGTAACTGCCGGTATCCTGCACCACCAGCCCCGTCACGCAGACAGCGGAGGTGGAGGTGAACAGTGCCTCATGAAACGGCGTCCAGACCCGCTGTACTGTGGCGATAGGCAGCATCAGCACCAGCGCCCCCAACAGGATCACACCCGCAAAGCCGAGGATCATGATTTGAAAAGAAGTCAGATGCCGCTTTAAGCGAAACACGGTCTCCGTCACATCACACACCTCCTTGAAACAATGGTACTTTCAATTTTCCATACAGTATAGCACGGCTTTTGCAATGTGTCTGTATGTATCTTGTAAAATTTTTAGGTGCAGAGTCCTTATTTGCAGCCCAGAGGCGGGCTGCAAAGCTGCGGTTGACAGACTTTGGTGTATAGAATTCTCCGCGTGACCTGTAAATCTTTCCTAATTTTTTACAGGAACCGTTGCCTTTTTCCAATATTTGTTTTAAGATAAGCTCTCTATCTGTCATATTCAGCTGAAATTCTACGAAGCTTTTTAAAGAAGCCCTAACGGGAGAACTAATATGCTCAAAGAAAAAACATCCGATGTATCCATGACAAATACAAATCAAGGCTCTGGCACTGCTGCTGAAGCGGCAGTGCCCATGAGCCATGGCCTTTGGAATACGTGGCGCAAAAATCTCCTGCTGTTCTGCCTGACCGGCGTTTATGTGGAGCTGTGCCTGCATCTGTGCGTATTCGGCTCGATGGACCGGTACGCGGGATATCCTGTCCTGTTTGGCCTGCTGGGTGGCGCACTCTGCACGCTGGTAGTCTCAAGCCTGCCAAAGGTTCTGCGCCAGATCACAGGGGTTTTCCTGGTCGCGGCACAGGTGCTGCTGGCCGAGGTGCAGCTGGTCTATCACTGCATCTTCGGAGATTTCATGCCCGTCAGCCAGATCGGCATGGGCGGAAATGTGGTCGTCAATTTCAACTCGCAGCTTCTCTATGGGATCCGCCAAAATCTGCTGAAGATCCTGCTCCTCCTGCTGCCGCTGATTGTCGTGATCCTCTGCCTTGCCCTGCGAAGGGGGCAGGCTCTGAAGCTGCGGCTGCGCTGGAAACAGACTATGGCCTCCTTTGCCGTGCTCCTCGCACTGCTGCTGACGGTCACGGGACTCATGTATGTTGGACGGGACAACGCCTTTTCCGTCTATCGTACCTTCACCAATGTGAACACCTCCACCGACAGCAGTTATAAAAAAATCGGTATGCTGGCCACCACGGCGCAGGAGCTTCGATACATGCTCTTCAGCGGCAGCGGCAGCATTATGATCACGCCGTCGTCCTTGAATATAAGCGATGCTCCGCGGACATACAGCAGCAACTCCTATAACGTGATCGAAAGCATCGATTTTACGGCTCTTGCAGACAGTACCGACAGCGATATTCTCAAGGCCACAGACGAGTAGCTATCAAATGCAACACCCACCCGCAAAAACAACTACACAGGACTTCTTAAGGACTATAACCTCATCACCATCTGCGCCGAGAGCTTCTGCCCGTGGTTTATCAGCGAGGAGCTGACGCCGACGCTCTACAAGCTGAGCCATACGGGTATTCTCTTTGAAAATTACTACGGCACGTTCCAGTCCGTCACCACCAACGGCGAATACACCATGTGCATGGGGCTTTATCCGGATATGTCCCGCACGAAGACGGATTCCAGCTTCAATGTGGCAGGCACCAACTATCTGCCGTTCTGCCTGGGCAATGCGCTCAAGGGCATGGGCTATCAAGCCTGGGGCTATCACGATTACATCGGGGATTTCTACAACCGGAACATCACCCACGCCAACATGGGCTACACGTTCAAGGCGGCGGATTCCGGTCTGGCCATGAAGATCGACTGGCCCTCCTCCGATCTGGAGATGATGGAGGCCTCCGTGGACGACTACATCAACAGCGGAGAGCCTTTCCACGCTTACTACATGACCTTCAGCGGTCACTACCAGTACAACTGGGACAACGCCATGAGCGCCAAAAACCGCGACGCGGTGAAAGATCTGCCCTATTCTGAGCCGGTGAAGGCGTACATTGCCTGCAATCTGGAGCTGGAATACGCACTGGAGTACCTGATGCAGCGGCTGGAGGAAGCTGGCGTTGCCGACAAGACCTGCATCGTCCTGACCAACGACCACTACCCCTACGGCCTGACCGAAGACGAGTACAACGAGCTGGCAGGGCAGACGCTGGACACCACCTTTGAGAAGTACCGCAACAGCTTCATCTGCTATGTTCCCGGCCTTTCAGAGAACATCGTGGTGGATGAATACTGCTCCACGGCGGACATCTTGCCGACACTGCTGAATCTCTTTGGCGTGGACTACGATTCCCGCCTGCTGGCGGGCACCGATGTACTCTCCAGCGGCCTCCATGTAGCGGTGTTGTCGGATAAGTCCTTTCTGACGAAGACCTTCCGCTATGACGCCGGTACGGAAACCGTGATCCCCGCCGACGAGAATACCACAGTCTCCGACAAGCTGGCGGAAGCCTACCGGCTCTATGTGGACAGCAGGTTCCAGCTCTCCGGCAACATCCTCAACAGCGATTACTACGCCCACGTCTTTGCCAGAGAGTCCAGCGGCGGAAGCCTTGCGGACACGGTGGTATTCACGGACATCAAGAGCATTTTCAATCAGGCCAGCGTCCTCTATATGTACCGCAAGGGCTATGTGGAGCCGGAAGCGCCGGACACCTTCGGCGGCAAAACTACGGCAAGGCTGGGCGAGTTTGTCGATGTGCTCTACCGCATCGCGGGTCGCCCGGAAACGGACAACACCGCCCTTCCGGCTGACTACGAGAACGAGGAATTCAACGCGACCCATCCCTATTATAATGCCGTGTGCTGGGCCTATCAGACAAGGCTGCTCCGGCAAAATGATCCCAATGCCGAATACGATGACAAGGTGGACTATCAGACGGCGTGCGTACTGATCCGCCGCTACGCGATCATGGCAGGCGTCGATACCGGCGTGAATCAGACGCAGCTCAGGCAGCTTCTTCGGGATGCCCCCGATCTTGGCAGAGAGGCAGCCAAAGCGATGCTCTGGTGCGATGAAAAGGACATCACCACCCGGGACAGCGACCTTGACGAGCTGCTGGCATCCGCTGGCACCCGCATCAGCCGCTACCAGATGACGTCGTTCCTGTTCTACCTCTGCACCTACGAGCTGGATATTGGCAGCTGAGCATGCGGCGCAGATCCTGCCGGAGAAGTGTTCCGCGACCGATTCGCAAAAAGAGTCGCCTTTCTCGGCTGTGTACCGGAAGATACCCATTCGATGCCGCACTACGCTTAATGTTGGAATAAGTAAACATACTCACAAGCATTACACTCAGTGTAGACCTAATGTAGATTCAGACCATTCTGTGTTTACGAAAGTTTACATTGAGTGTAATTTTTTCTGCCTTGAATGGGTGGTCAAACAGGGCCGGTTTTCTACATTTATTACGAAGGGATGAGACATCCACCCCCTATTCTCACACGAAAGAAGGAGTTTGATTTGAGCAAACGAAAACACGGACCTACGATTGTGCCGGCCTTATCCGCCAAGGTGGATAACAAAGAAAAACGATTCATTCAGGTTGGAAACTCACTGCTCCTCTCCAAGCAGTTCCACGCACTCAGCACCGGCAGCCGGTTTCTCTATTTCTGCATGGCCATGGAGAGCGGTGGAAGGAAGAATTTCATTCTTCCACAAAAGGACGCAAAAAAGTACGGGATCGCGCCTTCCGGCCTGCGGAAGCACATCAACGAGCTGAAAGCTGCCCGGTTTATCAGAGTCTATTCCGAAAAGCCAACACGCGAGCCAAACCGATATGAATTTTGCCTGAGTTGGAAGCTGCCGCCGTCACCCCTTCGTTCGCATACCCTCATGGCTATTGTAGTAAATCTGTCTCGGATGGAAACAAGGGCGGGCCGTAAAAAATCTCACTGGTTATGTCTTTTAGAATGAGTGCCGGCTGACAGAACGGAGGTTACTTGTGCTGTTTTGATACAAGATTGGCATTTCTCTTGCGCAAAAAAGAACCAGCCGAAATGAATGAAAGGATACAAAATGGATCAATTCAGTTTCCATACAGCAACATTGGGATCAACAAGATCGAGAGTATGCTGCGCAGTCCGAATTGCCCGTTTGTTCTCTATGTTGGGTCCAAAAAGCTGGTCAAACGCAGGGAGTTCGAGCAATATATCAGCCATAAGTTGATGATTTGACGGTAAGTTCACTATTGAGAAAAGAAAGTCCTTGTGCTACAATTATAAAATGCATAGGGGGTTCTTCTCATAGTGGGAAAGGAGCTTCCGAATGGGTAAAAGTTTACGAGGCAAAGAATGCGGCAAGGGTATCTGCCAGAGAAGGGACGGATTATATCACGCACGTTTTGTAGACAAAGCAGGAAAACGACATGAGAAATATTTCCAGACGATTCCCGAGGCGCGTAACTGGATCGAGCAGGCGAAATATGCCGACAAGCACGAAGATGTGTTTTGCCCCTCGGACACGACGGTTGACGCATGGTTTTCATTTTGGATTGAGAACATTGTGGGCGATTTGGCACCCAACACCCTGCGAAATTATCGGGAGCGATACAAGCAGAACATCCAGCCCATCATCGGCAAAATGCTCCTTTCCGATGTGAAGCCCATGCACTGCAAAAAGTGCTGCTTTCCATGGATGCGGATTATGCAGGTTCTACCATCCGGCAGACCTATATCACAATGGGAACAATGTTCAAGGCTGCGAAGATGAATGACCTGATTGCCAAGCACCCAATGGACGGCGTTCGCTACACAAAGCCGGTCCGAGCGCCGGACGACATCAAATGTCTTACAACGGATGAGCAGCAGAAATTTATGGAGGCAGCCAAACGCTCCCATAACTATGCGCAGTATGCCCTGATTTTAGAAACAGGGATGCGGACAGGTGAAGTGATCGGACTGACATGGGATGCGATAGATTTCCAGAATCGGACGCTGACGGTCAACAAAACCTTGGAGTACCGCCATAAGCAGCACTTTTGGCGTGCAGGACCACCGAAAACGCAGCAGAGCTATCGCACAATACCGTTGACGGATCGGGCTTATGAAATCCTCAAAGGTATTTGGGACAGCCGCCCGGAGCAAAAGGAGTCACCGACGCTGGACAAAGCGCTTGAGTACATAGACAGACGTACAGGCGTTTCTTCTCGGCTGGTCATGCGTGATCTTGTCTTTATCAACTGGCGTACCGGGGAACCGGCGAAAAACAGTTCCTATGATACCCACCTTTACAAGCTATGCGACGAAGCAGGAATTGAAAAATTCTGTATGCACGCATTGCGCCACACCTATGCAACGCGTGCAATCGAAAGCGGTATGCAGCCGAAGGTGCTGCAAAAGCTGCTGGGTCACGCAAGTATAAAAACAACAATGGATCGGTATGTTCATGTGACTGCCGAATCGCTGGATTATGCCATCAAGCAATTTCAGCAAAATGGTGTAGTCTGATAAAATCCAATAAAGCCAAATGCGGAAATGGTGTAAAAATGGTGTAACAGCCAAGACACCAAACGCTGAAGCCCCTTGAAAATCAAGGAAAATCGAAGGAGAATGAGTACAAATGAAATTAGGTATCGTCGGACTGCCGAATGTCGGCAAGTCCACTCTCTTCAACGCGATCACCAACGCGGGCGCGGAAAGCGCCAACTACCCCTTCTGCACCATCGAGCCGAACGTCGGCATGGTGGCCGTTCCCGATGAGCGCCTCGATAAGCTCGCCGAGATGTACCACCCCAAGAAGAAGACCCCCGCCGTCATCGAATTTGTCGACATCGCGGGCCTCGTCAAGGGCGCAAGCCAGGGCGCGGGCCTCGGCAACAAGTTCCTTGAGAACATCCGCCGCACGGACGCCATCGTGCACGTCGTGCGCTGCTTCGACGATGAGAACATCATGCACGTCGTGGCTGACGCGAGCACGAACGTCCCCGTCGACCCCCTGGGCGACATTGAGACCATCGACCTGGAGCTCATCATGGCAGACCTTGAGATGGTCAACCGCCGCGTCGAAAAGGCGACGAAGATGGCCAAGGGCGACAAGAAGTTCCTGCACGAGGTCGAGCTCTTCTCTGCTCTTGCCAAGCACCTCGACGCGGGCAAGAGCGCGCGCACGTTCGAGGTTTCGTCCGACGACGCTGAGCTCATCGCGACCGCCGATCTTTTGAGCCTCAAGCCCATCATTTACGCCGCGAACATGGACGAGGACGGCTTCGCGAATCAGGACGGCAACCAGTATCTCCAGCAGGTCAAGGAGCTCGCCGACCGCGAGGGCGCGCAGGTGCTGCCGATCTGCGCCAAGCTTGAGCAGGACATCGCCGAGCTCGACGGCGAGGACCGCGCGATGTTCCTCGAGGAGCTCGGCATTCAGGAGTCCGGCCTCGACCGCCTGATCAAGTGCTCCTACGCGCTGCTCGGCCTCATCTCGTTCCTGACCTACGGCGAGGACGAGTGCCGCGCCTGGACCATCAAAAACGGCACCAAGGCCCCGCAGGCCGCGGGCAAAATTCACTCCGACATCGAGCGCGGCTTCATCCGCGCCGAAACGATCAATTTCGACGACATGATCCGCTGCGGCAGCGTCGCGGCGGCAAAGGAAAAGGGATTGCTGCGCAGCGAGGGCAAGGAGTACGTCGTCAAGGACGGCGACATGATCTACTTCCGCTTTAACGTGTAAAATTCCGAAAATTCCATCATAAATTTCCGAAGGCGGTGCAGCTCAGCTGCACCGCCTTTTTTAAGTGAAACGAGTGCGCTACCATGGTAGCGATTCTGCAAACCGTTGGTATCACAGGAAAAACCGCACTTTAAATTTTTGAACCGCTACCAAACCGCTACCGCGATAAGCCCGCAAAGCGCTGGAATACAAGGAAAGGCGAAAATCCTAAGGGGATGCGGCATCCGCCGAATTGAACGATTTTGCCATGATTCTGCTGCATTTTGATTATTTTCTATTATTTCTGCAATAATTTGAGAATTTACGAATTTTGGCGGCAACCACGGGGAAGCGGGAGAGACGGCGGGTGTTCGGCCGCGAGAAGATGGAAATTTATGAAAGGAGAGTAACATCTATGAAAAAGTTACTCGCAATGGTGCTGGCTCTGGTCATGACTCTGTCTCTGGCCGTCAGCGCCAACGCCTTCAAGGATGACAAGAGCATCAGCGATGATTACGCTGAGGCTGTTGCCGTTCTGAACGGCATGGGTGTGTTCAAGGGTTATGAGGACGGTTCCTTCCAGCCCGCGGGCGACATCACCCGCGCTGAGGTGTCCGCGATCGTTTATCGCGTGTACACTCAGGACGTCAAGGATGCTAAGGCTTCCATGTACGCCACCTACAACAAGTTCAGCGACATGGCTGGCGCCGGTTGGGCTCAGGGCTACATCGGCTACTGCGCCAATGCCGAGCTGGTCAAGGGCTATCCCGATGGAACCTTCAAGCCCTCCGGCAAGGTCACCGGCTATGAAGTCCTCGCCATGATCCTCCGCGCTGTCGGCTACGACAAGAACAACGAGTTCTCCGGCGCTGACTGGGCGCTCCATGTTGCGCAGACCGCGCAGCAGCTCGGCGTGCTCAAGAACATCAAGGGCGTTGACCTCAACGCTGCTGCGTCCCGTGAGCTGGTTGCCGAGCTGCTGTTCCGTGCCATCGCTGAGGCTTCCACCGTCAACTACACGCCCGCTTTCGGTTATGTGACTGATAAGGTGCTGAAGCTCGACGAGAGCACTCTCGGCTACAAGAACTTCAAGCTCGTCGGCAAGGCTGACGCTGATTCTTTCGGCCGTCCCGCCACCAAGTGGACCTACAACGTTGGCGACAAGAGCACCCTCGTTGTTGCTAAGGCTGACGCCTCCTACACCACCAAGGTCGACGAGTGCGACATCGCCAAGGATCTGGGCATCACCTCTTCCAAGAAGATTCCTATGAGGTCTACAAGATTGGCGAGACTCAGGCTACCACCATCTTCTCCACTCAGCCCAACCTCTTCAAGGAGTCTGCTCAGTCTGACGGCTTCTACAAGATCACGCTGGGTGCCGACAACAAGGTCAGCAGTGTTGATCTCTTCATGGGCGCCTATGGCGATGGCCACACCGCTGCCGGTGTTGCTTCTCAGGTCGTCGATGAACTGAATTGGTCTCGCGGCTACATCAAGGACTACAAGGGCGGTTCCCTCGTTCTCACTCAGGAAGACAAGACCAGCACGTTTGCTGATTACATTGCTTCTGGTGCGAAGTTCTTCGATGTGACCATGACCATCTGGGCTGATGGTGCTAACACCACCACCAGAACCAGCATTACTGCGAACGAGTCTCAGGCCGTTACCGCCGGTGATCGCGTTATTGTCGGTTACAAGGATGGCGTTGCTGCTTACGTCTACGCTCTCAAGACCGTGACCGACGGTCAGGAGACCCCGACTGAGGCTGCTTCTCTCATTCTGGTCAACAACGCTGCAAAGCAGGTTCAGGCTACCTACAAGACTGGTAGCAAGGCTTTCGATATTAAGGTTGTCTACTACTATCGTCTGGCTGGTACTTCCAACTGGTCCGTGATGGATACTGGTTCCAACCACTCCTATGCGGCCGGTTCTGCTGCACAGACCTTCGATGCCAGAACTGTGCCCGGCAATGCAACTCCTGCAAACTATGAGGTTTATGCCGCTGCGGCCTCTACCGCTGCTGCTACCCTCGATACGGTCGTTGCTACTTCCGGTATCGTCACTATTCTCGCGTAATTAGCTGTGCGACAAAAAACTAATTAAAGTTTCAGCCCCGAGGCAAAATGCCTCGGGGCTGTTTTTCATTTCTTTACACCGAATAATATTGCCGCTGCACCAGCGTTGGAGTCTCCTTTAATCATAATTTTGTTAATTGTTGTCCAAGCAACCGTTTTGCACGTACCACAGAAACCGCTTAGCGACGTTTTGTTGTCTGTACAGCCAGTTACAGCGCAGGAGATTCCGCCGTTGATCGGTACGAACCATGCAATACCCGCGCTATTATAAAAATTGTTGCTGCAAATTGACGATACGACTGTATCGTTAGCGGATAATTTAATTTCTCCGCTGCCGCCCGCACTGAACACGACGAACAGCGCCGCAACCTTGGTCATGTCGACCTGCGAGAGGTCGAATTCCATCGCGGCGTTGGCCGCCGTCGTCACGAGCGGGCCCGCGAGCTTGACGAGGCAGTTGGCCTCGCGCGCCGCCGCGACCTCCTGCTGCACGGCGGTGACGGCCGAGGTGTCTGCCTTGGTGTTCAGTGTGTCGTCGTGGCTTTTGAGCGCGGTGTCGAGCTTGTGCGTCAGGTCGTTGAAGTCGGACATTTGGATGAAGTCCGATTTTTCCCAGTCGGGAAGAGCGTAGTTGGTTGTACGTTTCAATGCAAAATCCTCCGTTATGATAGAAATAAAAAAGCACTGCCGAAGCAGTGCTTTCATGTTTCGCAAACATGAAAAAATGCAGGGCGAAATGGTACAACGAAGCAAAACGACCCTAAATAACTGAGATTGTGTGAGATTATGACTGATTTCGCAAGTCAAATTATGACTAAATATGCAGATAAATTTTACAAATCGGCCGACATGAAGCCGCCGCGGAGCCAGTTGGCGAGCTCGGCGGGGGTGCCGGGGACGCCGACGGTGGCGAATTCCGTGCGCGAGGGGACCATCTGCGCGTTGTCCGAGCTCTCTGCCCACTGGACGCGCTGCAAAATGTGCTCGGTGCAGTGCTCGAGCGGGCCGTCGGGCGCGGGCTTATATTGGAGGAGGATGGTCACGTAGCGGTTGTCGGACGTCCAGCGGCCGAAGTTCGTCGTGGGCTTGCGCCACTTCCAGAGGCATTTGTCGCCGCGCTGCTTTTTGAGCTTCAAATAGCCGTTTTCGATGTCCTGCGTGCAGCGCATGAGCCAGATGACATGGTAGCCCGCGCGCTGGAAGTGGGAGCAGACGTCGAAAAAGTGCTCCTCCATGAGTAAGCCGTCCTGGAGCATCATCACGAAATGGTTGATCTGCACGTAGGCGGTGACGGTCTTATCGCCGACGGTGACGGGGACGTTGCGGCACTCGGGCGGGACGATCGCGCGCCACTGCTCGCGCCACGCGGAGGCGGAGGACTGGACGAGCGGGGGCGTTTTCTTCTTCCAAAACAGCATGGGGGCTCCTTTTTCGCAATTTTTGTTCCATTATAGCGAAAACGGGACGAAAAGGCAAGAAATATTGGTGCTTTACGGGAATTTGACAGAGCGGCGGGCGACGGGCGCTTGCTATTTCGGCGAAAACATGATATTCTACTGTGATTCTAAGGAAATCGACTTTTCTTTGCAAGGAGAACGGCTATGAAGCTTGACCACAAGCGCACGGTGCTGGTGGGGCTGGCGTTTTTGTCCATCTGCGCGTTCTGGCAGATGTACGACAACATCATCCCGCTGATTTTGACGAACACGTTCCACTTAGACGAGACCATTTCCGGCGCGATCATGGCGGCGGACAATGTGCTGGCGCTGTTTTTGCTGCCGTTCTTCGGCGCGCTGAGTGATCGGACGAGCACGAAGATCGGGCGGCGGATGCCGTTTATCCTCGGCGGCACGGCGGCTGCGGTGATCCTGATGAATCTGCTGCCGCTTTTTGACAACGGCTACGCAAATGGCGCGAGCACGGGTAAGCTCGCGATGTTCGTCGTTACGCTGGGGCTGCTGCTCGTGGCGATGGGGACCTACCGCTCGCCCGCGGTGGCGCTGATGCCGGACGTGACACCCAAGCCCATAAGATCGCGCGCGAACGCGATCATCAACCTGATGGGTGCGGTCGGCGGCATTTCGTATCTGATCGTGGCGGCGGTGCTGTATCCGAACAGCAAGACGGCGGGGGCCGCGCATGTGAACTACCAACCGCTTTTTGTCGTCGTGTCGGTGCTGATGGCGGTTTCGGTCATCGTGCTGTACTTCACGACAGACGAGCCGAAGCTCGCGGCGGCGGAGAAGGAATACGAGGCCGAGCATCCCGAGCAGCAGCTCGTGGAGGAGGAGCCGGACGGCAGCGAGGAGCTGCCCAAAGAAGTCAAGCGCAGCCTTGTGATGCTGCTGAACTCGATCGCGCTGTGGTATATCGGCTACAACGGCGTGACGACGTGGTGGACGACGTATGTCGGGCGCGTGATGGGGCAGGGCCTCGGCGGCGCGTCGACGTGTTTGCTCGTCGCGACGGGCGGGGCCATCGTGTCGTACATCCCCGTGGGGCAGCTGGCGTCGAAGATCGGACGCAAGAAGACCATTCAGGGCGGCGTCATCCTGCTTGCGGCGTGCTTTGCGTCGGCGTACTTTTTGACGACGCATTATCAGAGCATCAACGCCGTGATGTTTGTCGTGTTTGCGCTCGTCGGCCTTGCGTGGGCGGCAATCAACGTCAACTCGCTGCCGATGGTCGTTGAAATGTGCAAGGGCAGCGATATCGGCAAGTTTACGGGCTACTACTACACGTTTTCGATGGCGGCGCAGGTCGTGACGCCGATTTTGGCGGGCACGCTCTTGAAGCACATCAGCTACAGCATGCTGTTCCCGTATGCGGCGTTCTTCGTGGCGTGCAGCTTTGTGACGATGTGCTTTGTGCGCCATGGCGACTGCAAGGTGGAGGCCAAGGCTGGCCTTGCGGCGTTTGAGGACATGGATGCGGACTAAATCGAATACAAGAAGTGATCTAGAATGAAAATTTTACAGATCGTTGTCGGAATTTGCCTGATTCTGGCGGTCGCGTGGGCGGTTTTGCTGCGCGCGCGGCGCGGGACGGAGTCGATGGCGGCGCTGCGGAAATTCCGCTATGCGCACCGCGGGCTCTACGATAAGGAGGCGGGCATTCCCGAAAATTCGCTGCCGGCATTCTTGCGCGCAATCGCGCGGGGCTTTGGCGCGGAGCTCGACGTGCACCTGCTGCGCGACGGGACGCTTGCCGTGTTCCACGACAGCGATGTGAAGCGCATGACGGGCCGCGAGGGATACCTCGAAGACCTGAGCGCGGACGAACTCAAGGACTATGCGCTGGACGGGACGAAGGAGACCATCCCGCAGTTCAAGGATGTGCTCGCGCTGTTTGCGGGGACGGGCCTGCCGCTCATTGTGGAGGTCAAGAGCTTTCGCGACAACTTTGCCGAGCTGACCGAGCGCACGATGGCGGAACTCGACAAGTTTGACGTCAAGTACTGCGTGGAGTCGTTCGACCCGCGGTGCGTGGCGTGGCTGAAAAAGCACCGGCCAGAGGTCATCCGCGGGCAGTTGAGCTGCGACTTTTTGAAAGACCGCGGCAATTTGAGCCTGCCGATGGCGTTTGCGACGACGAACCTGCTGGGCAACATCATGGCACAGCCGGATTTTGTCGCCTACAAATTTGAAGATAAGAAAAACTGGGCGCCGCGTTTATGCCGTAAGCTCTACGGCGCGCAGGGCGTTTACTGGACCATCCGGTCGAAAGAAGACTTGGAGACGGCGGAGCGCGAGGGCGCGATCGCCATTTTTGAGCGGTTTATTCCCTAAAGAGGGGTCCCACTTGTGGAAGGGTGGGGGAAAAGAAGCAAAACCGAAAGAAAAGGAAGAAGGTTTTATGGCAGAACAGAAAAGACGCTGGGGCGACCGGCGCGACGCAACACTGCTGCGGGATGTGGATTCGCTGCACTTTATCATGGGCATCATCTATCCCAACCGCGCGGACAACGAGGCGTATATCGCAGAGCGCGTGAATTTAGAGCCCATCAAGGACTACATTGCGACGAAAAACTATGAGGGCATTCCGTTCAAGTACACGTTTTTCCACGTGATCCTGACGGCGCTCGTTAAGACGGTCATTTTACGGCCGAAGCTCAACCGCTTTTACGCGAATGAAAACTACTATCAGCGCAATAAGGTGACAGCGGGCTTTGTCATCAAAAAGGAGTTTGCCGACGGCAGCGAAGAGGCCATGGCTCTGCTGGAGATAAAGCCTGAGAGCACCATCGAAACGATCCACGAGGAGATCCACCAGGAGGTTGCGGCCTGCCGCGAGCAGAAGAAGGTCAACACGACCGACAACAGCATGAATGTGCTCAACAGCCTGCCGCGCTTTTTGTCCAAGGCGGCGGTGCGATTTATCCGCTGGCTCGACAAGCACGGCTGGTGCCCCGATTTCCTGATCGGCAAGGACCCGAACTACAGTTCGGTGTTCATCTCCAACCTCGGTTCCATTCATCTCAAAAGCGGCTACCACCACCTGACGAACTGGGGCACGAGCTCGCTGTTCTGCATCATCGGCGAAAAGAAGTGGACGCCGCTGTACGACGAGCACGGCCTTGTCGAAATGCAGGAGACGGTCGACCTCGGCCTCACCGTGGATGAGCGCATTGCCGACGGCTACTATTACGCAAAGAGCGTGCGCCTTTTCAAATATCTGTTAGAACACCCTACCCTTTTGGAACGACCGCTATCGGAGGAAGTAGAATATGAGTGATTCCATTGTCAGAACGCCCTGGAAGGATTACATGGGCGAGGTGCCGATGCACCTTGAGTATTTCGACGGTTCGATGTTCGAGGCCGTGGAGCAGATCGCTAAGAAATATCCGGGCAACATCGCTTTTACGTTCATGGGAAAGTCGACGACCTACCGCCAGATGATCCGCGAGATCGAGCAGTGTGCCAAGGCGCTCAAGACCATCGGCGTGCGCGAGGGTGACAAGGTGACCATTGCCATGCCGAACTGCCCGCAGGCCATCTATATGTTCTACGCCGTCAACCTCGTCGGCGGCATTGCGAACATGATCCATCCGCTGTCGGCAGAGAAGGAGATCGAGTTTTACCTGAACGCCTCGGAAAGCGTGGCGGCGGTGACGCTCGACCAGTTCTACAACAAGTTTGAAAAGGTGCGCGAGCGCACGAAGGTCGTGAACATGATCATTGCAAGCGTGCGCGACGCGCTGTCCCCGACGATCAAGGCGGGCTATATGCTGACCGAGGGACGCAAGATCGAGAAGATTCCCGAGGATGCGCCGGTCATCATGTGGAAGGACTTCATGAAGCTCTCCCACTCCTGCTACTATAAGACCTATAAGGTCAAGCGCGAGGGCGCGGACCCCGCTGTGATCCTCTATTCCGGCGGTACGACCGGCACAACAAAGGGCATCGTGCTGACGAACAAGAATTTCAACGCCCTCGGCCAGCAGGTCATCGCGGCGAACCCGATGTTCCGCCCCGGCGACCGCATGCTCGCGGCGATGCCGCTGTTCCACGGCTTCGGCCTCGGCGTGTGCGTGCACACGATGCTCTCGCAGGGCGGACGCTGCATCCTGATCCCGCGCTTTACGGCCAAGAGCTACGCCAAGCAGATCGTGAAGTACAAGTGCAACTTCATCGCCGGCGTGCCGACGCTTTACGAAGCGCTGCTGCGCCTGCCGAGCATGGACGGGGCGAACCTCAGCTCGCTCAAGGGCGTATTCTCCGGCGGCGACAGCCTGTCGATCGAGCTGAAGAAGAAGTTCGACAAGTTCCTCTATGACCACAAGGCGTCCATTCAGGTGCGCGAGGGCTACGGCACGACCGAGACGGTCACGGCCTGCTGCCTGACACCGCCGCACATGTTCAAGGAGGGCTCCATCGGCCTGCCGTTCCCGGATACCTACATCAAGATCGTCGAGCCGGACACTGACCGGGAGGTTCCCTACGGGCAGGAGGGCGAGATCCTGCTCGCGGGCCCGACCGTGATGAAGGAGTACATGAACAATCCCGAGGAGACGGCGCAGACGCTTCGCACGCACGCCGACGGCCTGACGTGGGTCTACACGGGCGACCTGGGCGTGATGGATGAACAGGGCTTTATCTACTTCCGCGGCCGTGCCAAGCGCATGATCATTTCGTCCGGCTACAATGTCTATCCCGGCCAGATCGAAAATATCCTCGACGCGCACGAGTACGTGCAGATGAGCTGCGTGATCGGCGTGCCCGATCCCTACAAGATGCAGAAGGTCAAGGCGTTCGTCAAGCTTGCGCAGGGCGTGCCCGCGACCGAGGAGACCAAACAGGTGCTGATGGCTTACTGCCGCAAGAATGTGGCGAAGTACGCCATGCCGTATGACATCGAGTTCAAGGAGGATATGCCCAAGACTCTGGTTGGTAAGGTGGCGTATCGCCAGCTGGAGGAAGAAGAACTTTCTAAGCTGAAGGCTCAGGAAGAGAAATAAGGTTTTCTGCGCTGGTGCAGAGAGAAGATTCCCCCGCCTGATGCGGGGATGCGAATAAAGGGGGCCATTCTCTCACGTGAGAGAATGGCCCCCTTAGACCCCCAAGAGAACGCGAGGGGAGGACCCCTCGACCCCCAACATTGCCGGCCTGGGGCTTGAAGAGCTGCACGCGCTGCGCAATGTAAGTGCGGTGTACATGGCTTCGCCATGAATCCCTACGTTTCGTGACAACTCTCAACCGCGCCTTACTATCGTGAGGCGCGAGTGACGTTTGCTCGGCGGCAGACTGCGTGCCGAATGCGGCATTGCTTCGCTCGCCGCATTGTGGAGACTGGCGGTAGACGGAAATTAGGCTGTACTCCTACAAGATCAGCAGAGCGGCACCCGCAAGGGGTGTACCGCATCCGTAAGGCGGCAAAGCCGCCAACGGCTGCGCAACAGCGGATGATAGAAGCAGCGGCAAATCGTATAGCAACATCCAATGCGGCAACGCCGCGCGCAGGCAGCGCAATCGGCAAGCGCCGCACCTCTTCAAGCTGCTCGCTTGCAATGAAAATCCCTTTCTCTTGGGGGTCAAAGGGGGATATTCTCTTTCGTGAAAGAGAATATCCCCCTTTGACCCGTTCCCCATGCGGCATGGGGAAACTATTTCCTGTCAGCGACAGAAAGAATTCTATCCGCCGCTGCTTTCGCGCCGCCGCAGCGGAGGAAGCTCTCACGAATATTCTGCGCATTCGCGCGGTACGACGGTGTTTGCAGAACGGCGTCGACCGAGGTGCGGATGGAGGCGGCGTCGGCTTTTTCGAGCTTGAGGCCCGCGCCAAGTTCGGCGACACGGGCGGCGACGCCGCCCTGTTCGTTCGTCTGCGGGAAGAGAACGAGCGGCACGCCAAAGTAGAGACTCTCGCTCGCACTGTTCATGCCGCAGTGGGAGAGGAAGACGTCGGCTTTTTGCAGCACGGCGATCTGATCGACGTGGGGGAGGGCGGTGATGTTGTCGGGAAGTGTGCCGAGGGCGGAATGGTCGATCTGCTCGCCGGTGGAGAGGATGACCTGATAGGGCGAGTCCGCGAACGCGGCGATACAGGCGCGGTAGAAGGGGAGGAGGTCGTTGTTGACTGTGCCCATCGAAATGTAGATGAGTACATCGCGGGTCTTTTCGACAGTTTCTGTCGCGGGGCGGATGGACGGGCCGACGAAGGCGTACTTGTCTGAGAACGTGTCGGCGCAGGGCTGGAACTCGGGCGAGGTGTAGACGATGGTGTCGGTCCGGTCGTCGTTCTGGATGATGTCGAGAATATTCTTGATGGGATAGCCGCGGTCGCGCAGGCGCTGGAGATCGTGGTTGATCTTTGGCATGGCGAGCATCATTTTGAGCATCTGGCCGCCGCTCTGCTTCATGACCTTGGCTGAATAGCGGTTGAAGGCAAAGGTCGTGGTCGAGGAGATGAACGGGATGCCGAGCTTTTTGGCGACGGCCTTGCCCCAGACAGCCATCGAGTCGGCAACGATACAGTCGGGCGCGTAAGCGCGCATGTCGGCGCAGACCATTTCGTCGAGGGCGAGGGTGGTCTCGACCAGAATGTGCGTCGAAAAGGCGATGTCCTTGCCGATGCGCGCGCCGTCGGCGGGCGTGAGGTGCTGTTCGCAGTCATACGGGTCGCAGGCAACGAATTGCGCGCCTGCGGCTTCGATAAGCGTGCGCATGGGTTCGTAGGAGTAGTAGCGGACCTCGTGACCGCGCGCGGTGAGCTCGCGCACGACGCCGAGCGTCGGGTTGGTGTGGCCGTAGGCCGGGATGCAGAAAAAGACGATCTTGCTCATTTGCTGTCGCCCCCGTTGTCCATTTCGGAAAAGATGCGCAGCATATATTCCCGCTGCATGGCCTTGGGCAGGATGGCGATGCCGCGCTCGTCGTCGCCGAGGACGAGCAACTCGTCGCCGGGGTGAAAGCCGAAAATGTCGCGCGCTTCCTTGGGGATGACAAACTGGCCCTTTTCGCCGATCTTGACCATCCAGGCGTGCTTGCCCTGAGGTACTTCCATAAAATCAACCTCCTAAAGTATGATTGGTTATATTAATCATACTACAAAGCGTAAAAAAGTCAAGCCAGCAGGCCTGACTTTTTTATTTCAATTCATGGCATCGGCGTTGAGCTCGAAGAGAAGCTCGACGCGGGCTTTGAGCAGCGGATGATTTTTGAGCGCGGGGTCGGCGGCGAGGAGCTGCTCGGCGGCGGACTGCGTCTCGTGCAGAAGGGATAAGTCGCACGAGAGATCGGCGACGCGCAGCGACGGCAGGCCGTGCTGGCGGGAGCCGAAAAAGTCGCCCGGGCCGCGGAGCTTCAAGTCCTCTTCCGCGATGGCGAAGCCGTCGCTCGTGGAGGACATGACCTTGAGACGCTGCTTGTTTTCCTCACCCTTGTTGTCGGAGACAAGGACGCAGTAGGACTTGTGCCGGCCGCGGCCGACGCGGCCGCGCAGCTGGTGGAGCTGGGAGAGGCCGAAGCACTCGGCGTTTTCAATCAGCATGAGCGCGGCGTTCGGCACGTCGACGCCGACCTCGATGACGGTGGTGGAGACGAGCACGTCGATCTCATGCGCGGCGAAAGCGCGCATGACGGCGTCCTTTTCCTTAGGCTTCATCTTGCCGTGGATGGGGGCGATGCGAAGGTCGGGGAAGACCTCTTTTTGCAGCATTTCTGCGTAGGCGGTGACGGCCTTGCGCTCATCAGGGAGCTCGTCGTTTTCCGAGACCATGGGGCAGACGATATAGGCCTGACGGCCCTCGGCGACGAGCTTGCGCAAAAAAGCGTAGATACGCTCGTGATAGCTCGACGGGACGGCAAAGGTGTCAATCTTCTGCCGTCCGGGGGGGAGCTCATTTAGAATGGAGACGTCGAGATCGCCGTAGATCATCAGCGCGAGCGTGCGCGGGATGGGCGTGGCGGACATGACGAGAAGGTGCGGGTCGTCGCCCTTGGCGGACAGCGCGGCGCGCTGGTCGACGCCGAAGCGGTGCTGCTCGTCGGTGACGACGAGACCAAGATTTTGATACTGTACATCGGGCGAGAGCAGGGCGTGCGTGCCGATGACAAGGGAGAGTTCACCGGACCGGAGACGTTCATTCAGTGCACGGCGCTCCCTGGCCTTGGTCGAGGCGGTGAGCAGCGCGCAGGGGATGCCGAGAGGCTCCAAAAGCGGGGCGAGCGAGCGATAGTGCTGCTCGGCAAGGATTTCTGTCGGGGCCATGAGGGCGCATTGGAGACCATTTTTTGCGGCCATGTAGATGGCGGCGGCGGCGACCATCGTTTTGCCCGAGCCGACGTCGCCCTGCACGAGGCGGTTCATCGGGCGCTGACCTGTCAGGTCGCGCGCGATATCGCCGATGGCGCGGCGCTGTGCGCCGGTGAGGGAAAAGGGGAGAGAGGTGAAAAAGGGCGAAAGGTCGACTTTTTTGCACTGTTTTCCCGCGACGAACGTGCGGCGCTCGCGCAGGAGCTTGAGGCCGAGCGCGAGCAGGAAAAGCTCTTCGAACGCAAGGCGGCGGCGCGCGGCGGAGAGGGCTTCGTCGTCTGTGGGGAAGTGGATGTTTTCGTAGGCAAAGCGGGTGTGGCAGAGCTGGTAGGCGAGGCGGACGTCCTCAGGCAGGATGTCAGGAAGTTCGTCGACGCAGGCGGCAAGGCCCTGCTCGACGGCCTTGCAGAGCATCGACTGGCTGACGCCCGCGGTGAGCGGGTAGATGGGCATGATGCGGCCGGTGATCTGGTGCGCGCCCTCGCGCTCAAAGAGAGGATTGGTCATCTGCGGGCGGCTCGGCGTACCCTCGGCACGGCCGAAGAAGACGTAGGCGTCGCCGGTGTGGAAGGTGTTTTTGAGGTAGGACTGGTTGAAATAGGTGAGCTCAAGCGCGCCGGTCTCGTCGACGGCGCGGAGCTTGACGAGGTCGAGCCCCTTGCGGATGCGAGAGAGCCTGGGCTCGCCCGCGATGACGGCGCAGACACAGGCATTCTCGCCGGGGATGAGGTCGGCGATCTTCTTGTACGCGCGGCGGTCGTCGTAGGTGCGGGGAAAGTAGGAAAGGAGGGAGCGCAGGTCGGTGATGCCGAGTTTGGCGAGCGACTTGGCGCGCGCTTCGCCCACGCCCTTGATATAGCGGATATCGGTGTTGAGCGTCGCCATGCGGTGGACCTCCTTTACAAATGCGGTGTCTTCTATTATAATCAACTTGGATGGAAATGAAAAGACCCTTTGCAAGGATGAAGAAAGGAGTATTGTCATGCAGAAGAAACATTCCGGAAAGATGGGCGCGATCGCGCTGCCGGTCGCGCTGATCGCCGCGGCGGTCGGAGTCCTCTTATGGATGCTGACCGGTGCGCAGGGATACCGCGCGGCGGACTGGACAGACACAGACGGGCAGCGCTACTACCGCAACCTGGTGACGCATCAAGCCTTTGCGGCGGACGTTGACTGGGACGGGAGCGACGGCGCGGTGATCGTCATTCCCGATGAAGTGCACGGCTACAAGGTGACGGCGCTCGGCGGGTATATCGGCCGCGGTGTGCCGACGGCGTTTGCGCTGAACGCGCCGGAGATATGGAATATCCAGGTCGCCTTCGGTGACGAGAAAGTTGCGGCGGACGCGGAAAAGGACTATCCGAACGCGAAGATCGTCGACTGCACGGTGACACTGCGGCTTGGGAGGAACGTGAAAGCGCTGAACGAGGTCAGCTGCTTCGGCTGGCAGGGCTATGACGAAAACGGAGCCGAGACAGTGTGGCGTCTGCGCTGGAACGTCGAATGCGACGAGGGGAATGAGACGTTTTACGCCAAGGGCGGGCGGCTGTATCGCTGCGCGGACGGGGAGGCTGTGGAAGCGTTCCGCTGCGCGTGATGCAGCGCGGCAGCGCTGCGTGCTTTTCCCTGCGTACCCGCAGGGGTGCGGCAAAGGGGGCCATTCTCTCGCGTGAGAGAATGGCCCCCTTTAGATCCCCCAAGAGAACGCAAGGGGCCTTGCCCCTTGACCCCACACATTGGCAGTTTTTATCTTGAAGAACTGCACGCGCTGCGCATTGCACAGCCGTTGGCAGCTCTGCTGCCTTACGGATGTGGCATACCCCTTGCGGGTAATCAGGTGCGGTGTACATGGCTTCGCCATGAAGCTTCTGCGATTCGTTACTGGTTGCAACCGCGCCTTACTATCGTGAGGCGCGAGTGACGGTGGACCGGCGGCAGACTGCCTGCGGGCGCGGCATTGCTGCGCTCGCCGCGCTGTTTAGTCTTCTGCTGGGTGGGAGCTGCTGATGGGTTCGTCGGGGATGATGTCGTGGGAAATGACTTGGTCTTCTGCGTCCAACAGGGCTTTTTTCAGGCCTTCGCGGGCGAGAATGCCCTTTCCCTCATCGTAGAGGTCGATGGCTTCGCTCATACTGCGAACCAGGGAGCAATAAAGGTTTTTGTAGGTCAGCATAATCATATCCTCCTTTGAAATACTATATAAAAAGTAACTATAAATAAGCGAATAGTCAAGACGTTACTATCACCATAGTATACCGTTGAGGTGAAAAATATGGCTGACAGCGGTATCATCACAATGGAAGAGTATGGAAACGTGCGGCTCAAGTTAAAGGAGCGCATGGACAGTGACGGCATCAACCGCAACACGCTGGCAAGAAGGATCGGTGTGCGCTTTGAGGTCGTCGACAAGTGGTATCGCGGTGACGTTGAAAAACTTGACCTTGACATTCTGGCCCGCATCTGCTGCGTGCTGCACTGCACCGTCGGCGATCTGCTGGAATATCACCGCTGACATAACCGCGGCGAGCGCAGCAATGCCGCCTTGGCAGGCAGCAGCAAAATTGATAAAATCCGAAGTAGACGGAAATTAGGCTGCACCTCCACAAGATCAGCAGAGCGGCACCCGCAAGGGGTGTGCCGCATCCGTAAGGCAGCAGAGCTGCCAACGGCTGCGCAACAGCGGATAATAGGAGAGAGTCAAGTCGTATAGCAACACCAAACGCGGCGAAGCCGCGCGCAGGCATTTGCATTCCGGAGGCATAAAGGCTGTTCGAGCCTCAGACTGCCAATCGAAACCTTTCTCTTGGGGGATTTAAAGGGGGCGATTCTCTTTCGTGAAAGAGAATCGCCCCCTTTTCCCGTGCAGCGCCGCTGGCGCTGCTTCCACGTGCCCTTTAGGGCGCAAAAAAAGAGGGGCCAAGGCCCCTCTTTTTACTTGCGGACATAGTCGACATAGCGGAACTTGAGGCCGTTTTCCTCAAAGGTCTCGCTCTCCGACTCGATGCGCCAGTCGGGATTGTCGTCGAGGTTGGGGAAGAAGCTGTCGGCGTCCGGGTCGGCGTCGACCTTGGTGACGTAGACGCGGTCGCAGCGGGAGAGGAGCGCCATGTAGACGCTGGCACCGCCGATGACGATGGCGTCGTCGCCGCCGAGCGCGGCGGCTGCATCAAACGAGTGGGCGATCTCCGCACCGGGGACGTCGAGGTCGCGGTGGGAGAGGACGATGTTGCGGCGGTCCTTGAGGGGCTTGCCGCCGGGGAAGGTGTCGAGGGTCTTGTGGCCGAGGATGACGGTCTTGCCGACGGTGAGGGCGCGGAAACGCTTGTGGTCGGCAGAGATGCGGAACAGCAGCGCGCCGTCGCGGCCGATGCCCCAGCTCTGGGAAACGCAGACGATTGCGGTCATAGTATCAACTCCATGGCTTTCTCTATAAATTTTGCCGGTGCGAACGCTCAGACGGCAATGGGGATCTTGTCTTCAAAGGGACTGAACTGATAATTTTCCAGCCGGACGCTGTCGGGAGTGAAGGCGTAGAAATCCGTCACGGCGGGATCGAGGGTGAACTGCGGGGCGGGGTGCTCCGGCTCGGAGAGCATCTTTTCGATGATGGGGATGTGGCGGTCGTAAATGTGCGCGTCGGCAATGACGTGGACGAGCTCGCCTGCTTTGAGGCCGGAGACCTGGGCAAACATGTGGACGAGCACCGCGTACTGACAGACGTTCCAGTTGTTGGCGGCGAGCATGTCCTGCGAGCGCTGATTCAGGATGGCGTTCAGCGTGCCGTTCGAGACGTTGAAGGTCATGGAGTAGGCGCAGGGGTAGAGGTTCATGTCGTGTAGGTCCTCGAAATTGTAGAGGCTTGTGAGAATGCGGCGCGAGGCGGGGTTATGTCTGAGGTCATAGAGCACGCGGTCGACCTGATCGAACATACCCTCCTTGTATTGGTGCTTGACGCCAAGCTGATAGCCGTAGGCCTTGCCGATGGAACCGGTTTCGTCCGCCCAGGCGTCCCAGATGTGGGAGGAGAGGTCGTGGACGTTGTTGGACTTTTTCTGCCAGATCCAGAGGAGCTCGTCCACCGCGCTTTTGAGGTATGTGCGGCGCAGGGTGAGGATGGGAAACTCCTTTTGCAGATCGTAGCGGTTGACAAGGCCAAATTTTTTGATCGTGTGGGCGGGGGTGCCGTCCTCCCAGTGGGGACGGACGGTGAGGTCGTCGTCGCGCACGCCGTTTTGGAGAATGTCGAGGCAGTTGGCGCGGAAAACCTGATCGGCATAGCTCATGCGCGCGCCCTCACTTGGTTTCACAGCCCGCGGCGCGGACGGCAGCAAGCGCCAGCTCGAGCGTCGGGTCGACGTTGGGGTAATCGAGATGATAGATGTCGAACGCGGGGGGGAGCTCGGTGCAGCCGAGAATCAGGACCTCGGCTCCGCGCGCGAGAAGATGCTCACAGGCGGCGCGGAAGGCGGTCGCGTCATGCGTGAGGTCGCCGGCCTTGACGCCGTTGTAGATGATGTCCATGACGGCGGATTGATCTTCGGTGTTGTCGGGGGTGATGAGCTCGACGCCGCTGCCCTCGAACGTGCGCTGGTAGATGCCGGTCTGGACGGTGCCGTCGGTCGCGAGGAGACCGGCGCATTTGACGCCGCGGGACTTGAGCGCGTCGCGCGTGATGGCGATCATGTGCAGAACGGGGATGGAGACGGACGAGGCGACGGCGTCATAAAAGTTGTGCGCGGTGTTGCAGGGCATGATGAGAAGATCCGCGCCGATGGACTCGAGGCGCTGCGCGCTCTTGACCATTTCGGGGACGGGGTCGGCGCCACCGTGCAGGAGGGCTGCCGTGCGGTCAGAAATATTGGTATTGGAGTCGATGCACACGCGCGGATGGTCCTGATCGCAGGAGGCAGCCGTGTGCAGGGTGATCTTCTGAAAGAGGTCGGCGGTAGCGAGAGGACCCATGCCGCCGAGGATACCGATGACCTTTTTATCACTCATGGAGAAGCCCCTTTTCTTTCTTTTCGAGCAGCTTTTGATCGTGATTCGGGAGCGCGGCGAGCTCGCGGTCGCGCTGGATGATCTTCTTGAGACCTTCGACGGCGACCTTGACGGAGGCGGAGGTGTCCTCGCTCATGTCCTGATCGAGGCCGGCCTTTTCGCGCTCCTGGTTCCAGACAACGTGGAAGCAGGAGCCGCAGCGGCAGCCGAGCGCGGAGGCGACGACGAACATTGCGGCGGACTCCATTTCGCTTGCCTTGACGCCAAGGCGCTTCCAGCTCTCCCACTTTTGCAGAAGCTCATAGTAGACGGGGCTCTTTTCCGGGGAGTGCTGGCCGTAGAAGCTGTCCTTGCACTGGACGACGCCGGTGTGGGTGCAGTAGCCGAGCTCTTCGGATGCCTGACGAAGGGCGAGGGTGATGTCGAAATCGGCGACGGCGGGGAACTCGATGGGCGCGTATTCGAGCGAGGTGTGCTCGTAGCGGATGGCGCCGGTGGCGACGACGATGTCGCCGGACTTGACGTTTAAGTCAATGCCGCCGCAGGTGCCAGTGCGGATGAAGGTGTCCGCGCCGAGCTGATGCAGCTCCTCCATGGCGATGGAGGCGGACGGGCCGCCGATGCCGGTGGAGCAGACGGAGACCTTTTCGCCCAGCAGCGTGCCGGTGTAGGTGGTATATTCGCGGTTGCGCGCGACGAGATGGGCATCGTCGAACAGTGCGGCGATGGAGGGGCAGCGGCCGGGGTCGCCGGGCAGGATCACATAGCGGCCGACTTCACCCTTGGCGCAGTGGATATGATAGAGACGTTCCAGTTCATGCATGATGACAGCGCTCCTTAACTATAAAATCATTCAATAATTATATCAGAGGAGAAGAGGGGGCGCAAGGGTGCAGACGGAGAGATATGAGCAAAAACGGGGTTGCGCTTTGTGCATGAAGCAGATTATAATAAGGCAACAAAATAAGAAAAGAGGAAGAATATGAGCTATAAAGCGGTTCTTTTTGATATGGACGGGACGCTGCTCGATACGCTGGAGGACCTGCGCGACAGCACGAACCATGTACTGCGGCAGATGGGCTATCCAGAGCGGAGCCTTGAGGAGATGCGGCGCTTTGTCGGCAACGGGGCGGAAAAGCAGATCCGCCGCGCCGTGCCGGAGGGGACGAACGAGGAAAAGATCATGGAGACGCTCGCGGCGTACCGCGCGTACTATCAGGATCACTGCCAGATCAAAACACGGGTGTACGACGGACTTTTGGACATGCTGAGCGAGCTGAAGGCAAAGGGCATCAAGCTGGCGGTCGTGTCGAACAAGCCGGACAGCGCGGTGCAGAAGTTGAGCCGTGAGTATTTCGGCGACCGGATGGACTTTGCCGTCGGTCCGAGCGACGGCGTGCGCTGCAAGCCGTACCCCGACATGGCGGAGACGGCGCTGAAAGCGCTGGGAATTGCAAAAAAGAACGCGGTGTTCGTCGGAGATTCCGAAGTGGACGTGCAGACGGGGCTGAACGCCGGACTGGACGTCATCGCTGTGAGCTGGGGTTTCCGCTCGAGGGAAGTTGTGATCGAAGCCGGCGCGAAGATGATCGCCGATGATGCGAGTGAGCTGGAAAAGCTCATTCTCGAATGATTGTCTCCCATGCTGGGAGGGGATTCCCCTGCGCCGCGCAGGGGTGCGAATAAAGGGGGGCCATTCTCTCACGTGAGAGAATGGCCCCCCTTTAAATCCCCCAAGAGAAC
>OGDN01002215.1_pt1 | contig 26426 bp, 22 predicted proteins | sample 1570271 | NCBI WGS metagenome assembly OGDN01 (sample SAMEA4384481, study PRJEB24528) | human gut metagenome | reverse complement strand
TGATGTTGTTGCAAAAGCGTGAGGAAAATGCCATTATGCTGGCTGCTACTGCGAATAACGCAAAGATAATAGATGAAGCTATTGCCGATGTTATCCCTGTATCTCCAAAGCGAAGCATTATCTATTTAGCTGCCTTGGTCTTGGGAATTGCGATCCCTGTTGTCGTTATCTTTCTGATTGATCTGACGAAGTTTAAGATCGAAGGTCGTGCTGATGTGGAAAAACTGACGAGTGTACCTGTTGTAGGCGATATCCCATTGACAGATGAAAAGAATGCTAAAGATGGTTCTATTGCCGTATTCGAAAATCAGAATAACCTGATGAGTGAGACCTTCCGTAACATTCGAACCAATATCCAGTTTATGCTTCAGAATGATAAGAAGGTAATACTTGTTACTTCAACAGTCAGTGGCGAAGGGAAATCATTTACTTCGGCTAACTTGGCTATCAGTCTTTCTCTTCTAGGGAAAAAGGTGGTGATTGTAGGTCTTGATATTCGCAAACCGGGATTGAATAAGGTTTTTAATCTTTCGAGCAAGGAGAAAGGTATTACTCAATATCTTGCCAATCCGGAAATGGATTTGATGAGTTTGGTACAATCATCTGATATCAATAAGAATCTATCTATTCTTTTGGGTGGAACAGTTCCTCCTAATCCTACTGAATTATTGGCACGTGATGGTTTGGATAAGGCGATTGAGACTCTGAAGAAGAATTTCGATTATGTCATCCTTGATACTGCTCCTATTGGTATGGTAACAGATACCTTATTAATTGGCCGTGTGGTGGATTTATCCGCATACGTATGTCGCGCGGACTATACGCATAAGGCAGAATACACATTGATCAATGAGCTGTATCATGAAAAGAAATTGCCTAACCTTTGTACCATCATTAATGGTGTAGACCTGAAGAAGAGAAAATATGGTTACTATTATGGTTATGGCAAATATGGTAAGCATTACGGTTATGGCAAACGTTATGGATACGGATATGGCTATGGTCAAGAAAAGAAAAAATAAATATTTGATAATCTATAATTTATTCACAGTAAAAGAGTCCCGTAAGGGACTTTTTTATTGTTGATCCCGAAGAATGGATTACATAAAGTCTTGTTTTGAGGATATGGCTTGAAACTTGCTTAAAAATCGGAAGTTATAGTAATGGAATATAGAAATGATGGTTATCTTTAAATCACAAAAAATGAAGAATTGTTATGGATGGCATAATGCGTAAACTTCCAATTGGGATACAGACTTTTGAGAAACTTCGTGAAGATGGTTATCTTTATGTAGATAAAACTGCTTTTATCTGGAAGATAGCTTCTACAGAGACTCCTTATTGTTTGAGTCGTCCCCGTCGTTTTGGTAAAAGTCTTCTCCTTTCCACTTTTGAAGCGTATTTTGAAGGCAAGAAGGAATTGTTTGAGGGACTTGCTATTGCCGGACTAGAGAAAGAATGGAAGAAGTATCCGGTGTTGCATTTGGATTTGAATGCTAAGAAATATGTCAATTCGGATGATTTGCTTGCCATACTGAATCAGCATTTGGAAAAATGGGAAGCGGTATATGGAGATGAGAAAAAGGATCGTAGTCCGGAAGAACGATTCAGCTATATTATTCGTCGCGCCAGTGAACAGGCAGGTTGTAGAGTGGTGGTATTGGTGGATGAATACGATAAACCTTTGTTGCAGGCTTTGGGGAATGATTCTTTGTTGGATGATTATCGTAGGACATTGAAGGCTTTTTATGGAGTACTGAAAAGTTCTGACCGCTATCTTCGTTTTGTTTTTCTAACAGGTGTGACCAAATTTGCACAAGTCAGTGTATTCAGTGATTTGAATCAGTTGAATGATATAAGCATGAAACCTCAGTATGCAACGGTTTGTGGCATTACGAAGCAAGAACTGGAAGCGACTTTTACTTCGGAGCTTAATCGGTTGGCAGAAATGAATGGATTGATCTATGAAGAGACATTGAATAAGATGACGGCTCTATATGACGGTTATCATTTCTGTGAATTTGCAGAAGGTGTTTTCAATCCGTTTAGTGTGCTAAATGTTTTCGATGGGTATAAGTTTAGTAATTACTGGTTTCAGACCGGAACACCTACGTTCCTTGTCGAGTTACTTAAAGAGAGTGACTATGATCTGCGCACCTTAATTGATGGGATAGAAGCCAGTGCATCTTCTTTTATGGAATATCGGGTGGATGCTGATAACCCGATTCCATTGATTTATCAGAGTGGGTATCTGACTATCAAGGGCTATGATAAAGAGTTTCAACTTTATCGTCTGGCTTTCCCCAATGATGAAGTTCGTTACGGTTTTCTTAATTTTCTGGTTCCTTATTACACACCTGTCAAGGAGGATGAACAGAATTTCTATATAGGCAAATTCGTTCAGGAATTGCGTGCCGGAGAGGTGGATGCTTTTCTTACCCGCTTGCAAGCTTTCTTCGCTGATTTTCCTTACGAACTGAATGACGCTACAGAACGCCATTATCAGGTCGTTTTCTATTTGGTGTTCAAACTGATGGGGCAATTCACCGAAGTTGAGGTCCGTAGTGCCCGTGGACGGGCGGATGCGGTGGTGAAGACACCTAAATATATTTATGTGTTTGAATTTAAACTGAATGGAACTGTTGAACAAGCTTTGCAGCAGATTAATGAGAAAGGTTATTTGCTTCCTTATCAAGCAGATGGACGTGAAGTAGTAAAGGTAGGAGTGGAATTCAGTGCGGAGAAAAGGAATATAAACCGATGGTTAAGTAATGTCATGCCTGACTAACTATGTGTAGTTATCGTAAATATAAACCTGAGTCCGATAGTAAGAAGTTTGGTTGATTACGTCAACAGTTCTTCTATCGGCCTCAGGTTGTTTTATTTAAGACCGTTTTTCAATATAAATATCTCAAATGTTCTTAATGGTATCAGCAGGTGTTTTTCCGAAATGCTTTTTATAATTATTACGGAAATGATCCATATCCCTCATTCCGATTTTCTCTGGTACCTCGTTAACGCGATATTTCCCGCTTTCTAACATTTCATGCGCTTTTTCCATGCGGATTTGGAGGATGAATTTGTTAAGTGCTTCGCCTGTTAATTGCGTCCACTTATTATAGAGACTTGTCCGGCTAATTCCAAGTTCTTTGGCTATGAAGCTTATGGTTAGTTTTTCATTGTCCAGATTCTCCAGAATGATTTTAGTAACTTTACTTATCAAAGAGTGTTCACCATCCTTCAATATTTCCGTCTCTTTTATTTCCAAAAACTCTTCTCCAAACAATCGTTGTAAGAATGATTTTCGAAGAAAACGATTGTTCTTAATAAGGATTGACATTTCAATCTTTAAATCTGCTACACTAAAGGGCTGTTGTAAGAATGTATCGGCTAAAGAAATCTTTCTTCTGTTGTATTGGTCAATATCTATACGCGAACTATAAAGAATGATGGGTATGATTGATGTTTCGCAAGATGTTTTCAATCTTGACGAGAGTTCGACACCGTCCATGTTCTGAAGTTCTGTATCACAAATCGCTAAATCAGGATATTCATTTTTTATGCAGACCATCGCTTCGATGCCATCACTAAAACTTCTAACGGTAAATTCTTCCGTTAAACAATTTGTCAGATAGGATCGGAAATCATCGTTACTGTCGGCAAGTACGACTATCGGTTTGTGGGAATTTCTTTTGCAGGGAGCCTTTACGAGCAAACTGTCTATCTTTTCAATTTCAGTATGATGGGTGATACACAGCGCCGAATGATTTGATTGATCTTCACAAGAGCATCTCACAGGAAATCTTAATGTGACTGTATGATTTATATTGCTTACTAAGATCTTGCCATTGCACAAATTTGCTAGTTCCTTCAATAATATGCTTTTGGAAAAATGGTATTCAAATTCTGCTTTCTGTCTTATCATCCGGTGTTTATTCTGATTATAAAGCTTTGTCAGTTGACCATTTCCTGAATCGGGCACACTTATTTCCCAGTGTTCCTGACTGATGGAAATCAGCAATGTTATGTTTGATTCTGGCTCAGAACAGTCGATTGCATTCGTTATGAATTTATCGATAATAGGTGAGATTTTACCTTTGTCAAACCATACACTGGCATAAGTGAATTTTGTCTTGATTACTAATTTGATGTGTTTGTTCGTTGCATAACCTTGTAAGGAACGAATTCTGTTTCTTAAATAGTTTCCTAATTCATGTTCGGTAATATTTAGGACTCCGGGATGATTATGCAAATATTTCAATCCGGACAGTTTATCCAGATTCTCATTTAAGCATTCTATATTTCGAATAGCCAGTAACAAATCATTCTTGATGTTTTCGGGACAAGTATCACTACAGATCGTTCGCAAAGGAACATGAACTAATGCTATTGGATTTCGAATGCTTTGGAAAGAATCTATAAAGTACTGGTTCTCTTCTTTGAGGAAATTTCTTTCTTTTTGTATGGAAAGATAATGGAATAAATGCCAGTACAGAGAGAAACCTGCTACTATCAGCAATAAAACTAAGTATGATTGATTTTCAAATATTGTTGCTATGATGAAAGATGCAGCAATAGATATTGTCTTTAAATATATCATGTTATTATATTTTAAATGACGTCACTCGATGGGGTTTGCTTATTCTTTCTGATTCAAGAGACATAAAAGATGATGTGCCAACTATGATACCATAATTGCACATATCTATAAACTCAAATAATATGATCTCTAATTTGTTTGTTTCTTTGGGAGGTCAATATTTGGTCGTGAGTTATGTTCACTGAGAGTTCAAATTCTAAATGTCCTGAACTATCAATAAAAAAGCAAAGTCCCCCAAGTAACAATAATTATTTTCATTTATTTGTATTAGGCGTAGCAAACTAGCCTCAAGTGAACAATCAGGAGAGGAGGTGGTCTTATATTATATATGCTATCGGACCATGATGTCTCGATAGTTGTTTGTTTGTGCTCAATCATGAATTAATATCAAATAAAATACATTTATTCCCTTTTGGAAAAATAGGAAATTGTATTTACGAAGTAAATGTAACTTGTAATAACATAAAAACAATCATTTTGTTTGTGTAATTTGGCAGATTGTTGTAGAATTATTTGTTTTATTGATTAATTGAAACTGAAAGTTGTATAATCGCTTTAGATTAATACAAGATATGTTGTATATGAAATACTGGAAATTATAGATGTAAGATAGAATGACGCATTTGTATTTTAAAATAAAATATAAATATATGATATGATAATGTACTTATATGTATTAAAAGGTGATGAATATGCACTAATAATATGTAAGTTGGTTATTTTAGCTTTCTACTTCCTTTTCCTGTCCCTTTTTTGTTTTAAGCAGGTGGCTTTGCTTTAAGAAACTCCATCTCAACGCCTTCTGACCACGATTTTATCTTGTCCTTTCATTCCCTGAGAAGATGCTGCATCTTTGCACCGTTAACGTTAGCGAAGTAATAATCATTAGTATTTATCTTAAAAAGAAAGGACCAAAATTATGGCAATTAGATTTAGAAGAGTGTCTCGTTTGTGTGACCCTACCAACAAAGAATTGGGAAAGAAAGTGTATCCGGTAATCTCTTACCAATATGACACGAGTGCGACTCTGACAGAATTTGCAAAGGAGATATCCTCCAATTCGGGAGTGAGTGAAGGAGAAACAATTAGTGTGTTGAAAGATTTTCGCACTTTATTGAGAAAAACATTATTGGCAGGGCGTTCAGTAAATATTGAAGGGTTGGGCTACTTTTTCTTGTCTGCCCAAAGTAAGGGAACAGAGAAAGCGGAAGACTTTACCGTAGCAGATATTCAAGGGTTGCGCATCTGTTTTCGTGCTAATTCGGACATTCGTTTGTCTACCGGAACATCGACTCGTTCGGATGGCTTGAAATTTAAGGATCTGGATCATATCAAAGATACGGGTACTACAGGTGGAAAGCCGGATGATGGAGATGACGAAGAGAAGCCGAATCCGGGTGGTGGATCGGGTGACGATGACGAGGCTCCGGACCCGACAGTATAAGGAAAAGTAAGGTAACTCGTTACGACAAAGTTGCTATTAGAATGGGGCTTTGGCCTCATTCTTTCTTCTCGACTTTTCAAAACAAATATTGTCTCCATTTAATTAATATCATTTTAATAGTATGCAAATAACTACAATCCTTGCTTTTATTACTGCTATGGGTGGCCTGGAAGCTGTGAAATGGGTGGCGCGGTATATCACTTGTCGCAAAACGGATGTCAGGAAAGAGGAAGCTTCGGCCTGTAATCTGGAAGAAGAAAACCGGCGCAAAAAGGTCGATTGGCTGGAAGATCGTCTGACTCAACGGGATGAAAAAATAGATGGCCTTTATATTGAACTTCGTAAAGAGCAGGAAGAGAAAATAGACTGGATACATAAATGCCATGAGATAGAATTGATTCAAAAGGAATCTGAGATAAAAAAATGCGAAATCAGGGGATGCAGTAAACGACTGCCTCCTTCGGACTATTAAAAAATAATTCATAAAAACATCATGAGAAAAATAGATTCTATTATCATACATTGTTCGGCTACGAAAGCCGGACAAGATTTTACAGCAGCAGACATTGACCGCTGGCATCGTGAACGTGGATTTAATGGTATAGGATATCATTATGTCGTCTGTCTGGATGGAAGGTTGGAAAAAGGACGGGACATTTCGTTGATAGGAGCTCATTGCAAAGGCTGGAATGGGCATAGTATCGGGATATGTTATATTGGTGGATTGGATGAAAATGGATATCCTGCGGATACCCGGACGAATGCTCAAAAACGAGTACTTTATCAATTAATCATGGATTTGAAGCGCGAATATAATGTAGACCAAGTATTGGGACATCGGGATACTTCACCGGATTTGAATGGCAACGGAGTAATTGAACCTTATGAATATGTGAAGGCTTGTCCTTGTTTTGATGTGAAGGAGTTTCTGAGGAATGGGAAAGGAATGTTATTTGTATTGCTTATGGCCCCGGTTATTTCTTTGATGTTCTCCGGATGCAGGAGTGGAGAGAAGATTGTGAGGCAATACAATCGGCTGGAGATGGATTCGGATGCTTCAACTATTTATGAGAAAGAGGTTGTGCTCCATTCATTTGCTTTAGAAAATGACTTGGAAGCCGTGGAGGAGCATATGGAGCAGGTGGCTTTTATACTTCCCGCAGATAGTATGAAGCAGGGAAGGGTAGTGGCATTGAAAACTGTTGTTGAACGAAGGACGGGGAGAAAGAATAGGATGTTTGCTGAAAATTCTTCGATGAAAAAGGATTCGTTATGCTTGGATTCCAGACTGGAAATTAGAGAAGATAAAGAAGTGGAAAATGTTGTTTCTTCCAAATCCGGTCATTGGAAGACGAAAGGAGCACTATTATTTTTAGGAGCGGTTTTGCTTTATTGCGTATGTAAATGGAGGAAGCTGTTTAAATTGTAACTGACGAATTTCATCTTTCATCTTTTTTTAGTAGTTTTGCCCAATCAACTCAATAACAAATAAATAATGGATGGAATGAATAACGGGGAACAAGAGCAATATGCTGAACCTGGGAAGAATGGGAAAAGAAGAAATACGGGGAAAATTGTAAAAAGAACCATATTGGTGGCAGGATTAGCCTTGGCTGTATACATGGTTTATTCTATAGTCTATTTATTTGTTTCGCCCGACCGGAATATCCAGCAAATCTATCTGGTACCGGAGGATGCTGCATTTATCATTCAATCATCAGCTCCGATTGAAGATTGGGGAAAATTTAGCGGAAGTGAGACATGGCAGTGTCTGAAGAAAGCGAAGTCTTTTGAAGAAGTAACGAAAAGTGTAGAAAAACTGGATTCGGTTGTCAGAAGCAATAAGGTGTTGTTGTCGCTTGTTGGCGAACGGGACATGCTTATTTCACTTCATAAGATTCGTGCTACGGACTGGGATTTTCTGCTGGTTCTGGATATGCAAAAGGCTTCCAAAATGGATTTATTGAAGGATCAGGTGGAAACAGTCCTGGTAATGAGTGGCTTTACGGTAACTAACCGGATGCATAATGGAGTTAACATTCTCGAAATGCGTGATCCGGATACGCGCGATGTCTTTTATACGGCTTTTGTAGATAATCATCTGGTGGGTTCTTATACTTCCGGATTGGTGGAATCTGCTATCGATTCGCGCAACAAACCTAAAATAGGCTTGGATCATTCTTTTATTGAGGCCGAGAAGAAGGTTTCCGGCAAAGGACTTGTCAGGGTTTTTATCAACTATGCCCGTATTCCTCAGTTTATGTCTATTTATCTAGGAACCAGAAACGAATATGTCGATCTGTTCAGCAACTCTATGAACTTTGCCGGTCTTTATCTTAATATGGATAAGGATCGTATGGAAGTGAAAGGTTATACATTTAAGAAAGATTCTGTTGATCCTTATATCACTGCTTTGTTGAATTCCGGAAAACATAAAATGAAAGCGCATGAAATCCTGTCGGGACGGACTGCTCTTTATACGAACATAGGTTTCGATAATCCGCTTACCTTTGTGAAGGAACTGGAAAATGCTCTTTCTGTTCATGATAAACAGCTCTATGATTCTTATCAAAGTTCCCGTAAAAAGATTGAAAGTCTGTTTGGCATATCATTGGAGGAGAACTTCTTGAGCTGGATGTCCGGAGAGTTTGCCATTACCCAATCCGAACCGGGCTTGTTAGGGCATGACCCTGAATTGATTTTAGCTATCAGAGCTAAGAGTATTAAGGATGCCCGCAAAAATATGGAGTTCATTGAAAAGAAGATCAAGCGCCGGACTCCGGTTAAGATTAAATCTGTCACTTATAAAGATTTCGAGATCAACTATGTTGAAATGAAAGGTTTCTTCCGGTTGTTTTTTGGAAAGCTCTTTGATAAGTTTGAGAAGCCATACTATACTTATGTGGATGATTATGTCGTTTTCAGTAATAAAGCTGCCTCCTTGCTTTCTTTTGTAGAAGACTATGAGCAGAAGAATTTGCTGGAGGATACTCCGGGATTTAAAGATGCTTACTCATATATGAAGTCGAGCTCTACTATCTTTTTATATACGGATATGCATAAATTCTATTCTCAGTTAAAGCCTATGATGAATCCTGCTACATGGAATGAAATACAATCGAATAAGGATGTTTTGTATTCGTTCCCTTACTGGACTATGCAAGTGGTTGGAGATAACCAATTGGCTTCTTTACAGTACGTGATGGATTATCGTCCTTACAAGCCGGAAGAAGTGACAGTTGTAGCCAGCGATGAAGAAGACGAGGAAATGAACGAAGATGCTGTGACGGAGAAAGAACAGTTGAGTGAATTGAAACGTTTTTATGTTGAAAAGTTTGAAGGAAACGTGTTACGGGAATTTTATCCGGAAGGAGCGTTGAAGAGTGAAGCGGAAGTGAAGGAAGGGAAACGTCACGGACGTTACCGCGAATATCATGAAAATGGTAAGTTGAAGCTTCGCGGAAAATATTCGAATAATCAGCCTAAAGGTACATGGAAATATTATACCGAAGAGGGTGACTTTGAACGTAAGGAGAAGTTTTAGACAGACTTCTCCCGATTTGAATTATCTTATTCAATATTTTCTTCTGTGCTGAGATAAAAAGTTATCTATAAAACGAACGATATAGACTACAGCAACTCCGGCAATGACCAATACAATAATGCGACTCAACATAATTCTGATTTTATATTTTACGTGGTGCAAAGATAAGTAAGATATATGCTATTAGCAAAAAAGATTATGCTAATAGCATATTTTTTTTAGCTATTGTCATATTGGTTTTTGCTAATACCTTATCATCCGCTCCTATAGAGGTGTTTTTATAAATTGCTGATTTATAGTGATAAAGAAAAATATGAATAAAAAAGTTTCGAAAAGTTTTTGAGTTTTCGTAAAAAGCACTACCTTTGCATCCGCAAATAAGGATGGTTCCGTAGCTCAGCTGGATAGAGCAACGCCCTTCTAAGGCGTGGGTCAAGCGTTCGAATCGCTTCGGAATCACTTAAGGATAGACGTTGATTATTTAATTATAATCAGCGTTTTTTCTTTTTATACCCCTCATTTCAGTTGAATGTTTGTTTATTTATTGCAATCGTCAGGAGTTTGGCCAAGTTGATTATTCTGTAATGTCCGGAAGTTATATGGTAAGATACAGAATCTTGATTATCCCCTGTAAAACATAAAATATACCCCTATATATCCTCTTGCTATATACTATATTTAATTGATAAACAGTGAGGTATTGAGTTTTACTGGAAATGTATTTATACCCCCGTATTATCAAGCGACTTTCGTTATTATTCCTACATTTGCAATCAGAGAGTCGTCTCTCTAAATTGGGAAACATAAAGCATTTGTTCATGAGATATTTACGACAAACATTTCTTTTTTTATTATTAGGAACCTTATTGGCTGCTTGCCATCATCATACGTGTGAGCGATTATTGTTTATTGAGGAATTAATGAAGCAGAAACCGGATAGTGCACTTTCTTTGCTTCATCAGATTCAGAAACCGGAAAAATTATCAGGTTCGAATAGGGCGTTATATGCACTACTGATGACTCAGGCAATGAATCATTCATCTGAGGATGAGTATTATAGTTATAGTGACTCTCTGATATCTATTGCCATAGACTATTATAAAACAACGCCGGATTCCATTCATGCGGCGCTGGCTTATTACAATGCAGGTCTGATAGCGATGGAGGATAATAATTCAGAAGCTTCTTTGCACAATTTCCTAAAAACAATAGATTGGCTGGGAAATAGTGACAATGATGAACTACAGTTCATGGTTAGATATAAAATGAGCAGACTTTTCAAATTGCGACTGATTCCCGATGAAGAACTGCGACTTGGGAAAGCGGCTTTGCCTTATGCTGAACGAATAGGCAATCCCTTGTATATCTGTGCGCTGCTTCCGTACATCACTCATGGTTTTATGCAAACGAACCAGTTGGACAGCGCTTATAAATATTCAGTACAAGCGATAGAGCTTGCTGAAAAGGAGAATCTAGTACGTGCATTATCGCATATTTATTCTCAGCATGCCCATATCTGCATGGCGATGAAAGATTATAAACAGGCACTGTTATATCGTGATAAAGACTTAGCTGTTCTATTTAAACTTTTTGGAAAGGAGAATGAGTATGTCTATGACCATTATATAAATAAAGCAAATACATTGACTGAATTACATCAGTATGACTCTGCCTTTTATTACATTCATAAAGTGATAGAAGATACTACGGATATACAATATACAACAAGAAAGTTCCTGGCAAAAGCGGAAATATACGCTGCAGTTGGACGGACGGATTCAGCATATTATTATATGAACCGGTATGTAGCTTTACAGGATAAGATTATGGAGCAGAAAGATAAGGAAGGGCTGCTGGTATTGCATAAGAATTATCATAACGATGCCTTGAAAAAGGCTAATACTCTTCTTTGGCAACAAGCTATAGAGAGGAAATTACAACTGTATGTTGTGACTATCATCTGTTGTCTGGCCATCTTGTTGGGAGTGTGTGTGTACTTTCTATTATATAAAAGAAAACAGCAGGAAGTTTTGCGTCAGAAAGGACAGATTGCTCACCAACAGGAATTGCTGAAGTTTCGTGAAATAGAAAAGTTGCAGGCTGAAAAGGATTTGTCAGAGGCAAAAGAGAGAGAAGCGGAGATCCGCGAGAAAGAGGCTTTACTTAAAGTTGAGTTCTTCAAACGCCTGAATGAAACGTGCATTCCTGTGATCGAGAACCCGAGAGCTCAGCAGAATATAATGCTTAAAGATGAAGACTGGAAAATTATATTCAAGAATGCAAATACTATTTTTCTGAACTTCACAGAACGTCTGAAAAGTCAGTATCCTGCGTTGAATGAGGAAGACTTACGTTATTGCTGTATGGTGAAAATGCAGTTTACCCAGACCGATATCGCAAAGATCATGCATCTGGAGAAAGACTCGGTAAAGAAAAGATTAAAACGAATTCGTATTGAGAAAATGGGTATTGCACAGGAAACGACATTGGAGTCTGTTCTCCGTTACTTTTAAGCAGATATATTAAAACGAGAATGAAATAATTTGTTAAACCAAACATTAGAATTATGAAACAGACACTGACTTTTCATAGTCCGATCATTGCTTCTACACAAAGCAAAGTGGATGTAGAAGCTTTTGAGAAGAGTACGGATGCTTTTGAACAGGGAGAGCACTTACAATCGTTTTATCTTTTACTGGATTATATTGATCCGGAGTTGCGCAGTAAGTTTGGTAATGCCGAAGGAACCGAATTTGCAGTACCGCATGGTTCCATTATGGTTTATCTGAAACTGGAAGATGGGCAGTTGAAAATAACGGCTCCGTTTTTATCCTTGCCGGAGAAAGGCAGAATACCTTTGTTGCGCCAGGTGGCTGCTTTGAATCTTACAGAACTCACTTTGGCGTGCATCTTTTTGGAAAAGGATAAATTGTTCTTTGAGTATCATTGTCCGGTGGCTTTGTGCAACCCCTATAAAGTATATTATGTACTCGAAGAAATTTGCCGGATAGGTGATAAATACGATGATGAATTTGTGACTAAGTTTAAAGCTGAACGTATTTATGAGCCGAAGGTTACACCTTATGACGAAGAAACAGTGGATAAAATATATGAGGCTGTACAGCAAACCTGTAAGGAATGTATGAGCGCTGTGAAATACTTTGAGACAGAACGAAAATATGGTTATGCCTGGAATATACTGTCCAGTACCCTTCTTAAAATCTGCTATTTTGTTTGTCCGCAGGGACAATTGCTAAATGAACTGGATAAAGCAATTACCGATCATGGCAGGGAAGATATGCCGTTACCTGAGATTGTATCACGTACGAAGGCCGTCATTACCCGTTTGCAGGAAATGCCTAAAGAACAGCTGGCTGCCGACCTTTATTTTGTCGAGATATTCATTTCGGACAGACGTCGTTCTGTATTGAAAAACATTCAGGAAAATTTTGAGGATACATACGAGAAGGCGGGTTCTGCGCTCGAATCCGGCAATTTTATTGTTTGCTGTTTGCTCATCATAAATAAGTTCTATGAATTGTATTACTACAATAATGTGCAGAATGATGTAAATGCGGTAGTATTGAAAGCTATGAAAACAACCTCTGCTATGCCATGGGAAGAAGCTGCTCCTATACTATATGATGCTATGGATAACATTATGGAAGGAGAACTGGATATTGACGACGATGAAGACGAATCCGGAGAGGGGACAGGTTTTGATATGTCGCAATTGCAACAGATGCAACAGGAAATGATGCAGCAAGCTATGCAAAACATTGATATGGAACAAATTCAGAAACTGCAACAGCTCGCTATGGAAAACATGCAGAAAATGATGGCGGGCTTACAGGGAAATAATAATGTGGAGGATACTGACAAATAAAAGAGGATACTATGGAACAGAATATATATAATGCTATTTATAAAGTGAATCATGCCGGCGGCTGTGGCAGTTGTTTTTATCTGAAACAATATGATTTATTTGTAACGAACTACCATGTAGTAGAAGGATTCCGGCAAGTAGCCGTTCAGGATAATGATAAGAACTCATTCTTGGCGAGAGTGGTGATGGTAAATTCCGTTTTAGATATCGCTTTGTTGGCGGTGGAGGGAGATTTCTCTGCTCTGCCGGATATTCGGCTGTCAGAATTGAATGAGGTCAATATCGGTCAAAAGATCAATGTAGCCGGTTATCCGTTTGGCATGCCGTTTACTGTGACTGAAGGTACCGTATCTTCTCCGAAGCAGCTGATTAACAACAGCTATTATATTCAGACAGATGCAGCAGTGAATCCAGGTAACAGCGGAGGACCGATGTTTAATGAATGTGGTGAATTAATAGCTATTACTGCCAGTAAGATTACTGATGCGGACAATATGGGCTTTGGTATCCCTGTCGCTACCTTGAAGAAGGTATTGGAGAACATTGAAAGTCTGGATCGATCTGCATTTAGTGTGCAGTGCAATAGTTGTGATGAGTTTATCTCCGAAGAGGATGAATATTGCCCTTGTTGCGGTGACAAACTGCCAGAAGAGATTTTTAAAGAGAGGGGATTGACAGAGCTGGCCGTATTCTGTGAAGAAGCCATTGGAGCGATGGGTATTAATCCAGTATTGGCTCGTGTAGGATATGAAAGCTGGAAATTCCATAAGGGAAGCTCGGAGATACGGATGTTTGTATATGACCGTTCTTACCTGTTTGCTACTTCTCCGCTGAATATTCTTCCGAAGAAGAATCTGGAACCTATATTGACTTATCTGCTTCAGACAGAGGTATCACCTTATCGTTTCGGACTGGACGGTAATCAGATTTATCTTTCTTATCGGGTGCATATCTCCGATGTATTCTCTGATTTTTCAGAGGAAATTAAGAAAAATCTGACAAATCTTGCTTTCAAGGCAGATGAACTGGATAATTATCTGGCAGATACTTATGACTGTGAATTTTCTGAGTATGCAAATAAGAATGCAATCTAATCTTATTGGAGATAACTAATATTATAATCAACAAAAAAAGAAGCGACATGAAGAAGAATTTTTTATTGTTAGGTGCTGTCCTTACAGCTTTATTCATTTCTTGTTCTGGAGGTAAGAGTGGTTCTGCCGGAGAAGGTGTAAGTGATGCCAACGCCAATGAAATTATTGAATATTACAATAGCTCATTGAATGTACTGAAGAACTATGCGAGTGAAAGTCATATGACCAGGATTCTGGAATATATGGGTTCTAAAGGAAAATCGTTTGCCCCGGTTATTGCCGGTACTTTTATATATGAGCGTGATACTGCAAAGTTAAAGAGCCCGGGCAGTTGTTTTGACAAAGAGGTTCGTCAACAATTGTCCGACAAGTATGCGGCTCTATTGAGTGTGCGGGCTAAGTTTTTTGAAAACTTTGAAACATTCAAATCTTATATCAAAGCTGAGGACTATAAGGACGATAATTATGCTAAAGCCACTCAATTACTGGATGAGAATAAGAAACTGTATGAAGAGATTAACGGACTGAAAACAAGTATTTATGATATTCTGTCGCCAATAGCAGATGCTGCCGAAGCTGTTGTTTTGGAAGACAATCCTTTGAAGGAACATATTCTTGCAGCCAAGAAGATGTTTACTACTATGGAAGCCGTTCTGGAAGAATATGCGAAAGATGACGTGAACAAAGAAGAGATAGAGAAACAATATACCGAACTTGAAAAACAAGTGGCGGAAGCGCGTAAGATATCTGCTGTAGCTGATCATAAATCTCAGATGGACGCGTATGCCCGTTTTCTGGACGAAGTTGATACTTTCCTGGGCGAATTGCGTAAATCTAAGAGAGATGGTAAATTTACAGAATCCGGATTTAAGTCTCTGAACAGTGAATATGAAAGTGTGATTAGTGACTACAATTCATTTGTAGACTAGTAGACTAAACTATCTATGTATCACTCTTTTCGCGTTTTAATTGACGTGGAAGGAGTGATTTTTTTATCAGAGCGAAGATACTTGTATGACTGTTTTACGAAGAATAACGAACGTTATATAGGTTTCAAAAAGCTCAAAAAAGGTAAAAAGGTGTTGCATCTTTCTGTTATTACTTATACTTTTGGACGATTAACAACTAAAAAACACAATAAAGTTATGGAGAAATTGATTTTTTTATTTGCATTTTGTCTTACTGTGACTAACATTTTTGCTCAAACTGACCCTAACCTATTGAAAAAAGAAGGAAGCGACGCTTTTAATGCCAAGAACTATCCCGTAGCTTATGCTAAATTCAGCGAGTATTTGAAACAAACGAATAATCAGGACTCTGCAATCGCTTATTACTGTGGTATGGCCGCAGATGAAGTGAAAAAGTATGCAGAAGCTGTGACTTTCTTTGATATCGCTATCCAGAAGAAATTCAATACAGGTAATGCTTATGCCCGTAAAGCTCTGGCACTGGATGCTTTGAAGAAGACTGATGAATATGTAGCTACCTTGGAAGAAGGTCTGAAAGTAGATCCGACTAATAAAACAATGATTAAGAATTATGGTCTTCATTATCTGAAAGCCGGACTTGCTGCTCAGAAAGCAGGAAAAGCTGAAGAAGCAGAAGACTGTTTCAAGAAAGTAATTCCATTGGATCATAAGACATATAAAACAAATGCTTTGTATAGCTTGGGAGTTTTATGCTATAATGATGGTGCTAACATCCTGAAGAAAGCTGCTCCATTGGCTAATTCTGACGCAGATAAATATGCTGCAGAAAAAGAAAAGGCAGATGCCAGATTCAAAGAGGCAGTAGGTTATCTGGAAGAAGCAATGAAAGTTTCTCCGGAAGATACAAAGGCTAAAACAATGCTTACTCAGGTACAAGGTGCCATGAAATAACAAACTACCGATTCTATATTGAAAAGGGTTGCCGGATTTGTTTTCCGGTAACCCTTTTTTAGTACTTTCCCCTTTCGAATCATATACTTTTTGTGTACTTTTGTTCTCCCAATAAAGAAAAGTACTTTATGCAATTATATACAAAAGAAGAAACGATCGGACAAATAAATCAGTTGGGACAATCCCGGCGACCCTTTCTTTTTATCATTAATTATTTGCAGGATGCTTCTTACGTAGAAGAGGTGGAGCGTGTCGACTCTTCTGAAATATTATATGATCTGAATGGGTTTACCAACCAGTCTTCTTCGAATAAGTCTGTTGTGCCTTCAGCTCTGAAAGAGTCTGTATACTGGAATTCATTTCCGGAATCTTTCGAAAGTTATCTGCGTTCATTTGATATTGTTCAACGGAATATTTTTGCAGGAAACAGTTTTCTGACTAACCTGACCTGTTGTACTCCGATAGAAACGAATCTCAGTCTGAAAGATATTTTCCTCCGTTCGAAGGCAATGTATAAATTATGGGTCAGAGATCAGTTTACCGTTTTCTCTCCTGAAATATTTATCAGAATCCAACAAGGAAAAATCTGTTCTTATCCCATGAAAGGAACTCTTGACGCCTCCTTGCCCTCAGCTGTCCGGCAGTTGATGGATGACCCGAAAGAGGCAGCAGAACATGCTACTATTGTAGATTTGATTCGCAATGATTTGAGTATAGTGGCTGATCGGGTATCTGTGTCCCGATACAGATATATTGACGAATTGCAAACGAATCGTGGAACGATTCTTCAGACGAGTTCGGAGATACAGGGAACCCTACCGGATAATTATCTGGAAAATCTGGGAAATATTATTTTCAGACTTTTGCCTGCCGGTTCTATCACCGGTGCTCCTAAGAAAAAGACCATGCAGATCATCAGTGAGGCAGAAACGTATGAAAGAGGATTCTATACGGGTGTGATGGGGTACTTTGACGGGAATAATCTTGATAGTGCCGTTATGATACGTTTTGTGGAGCAGGAGGGAGACAGGATGTATTTTAAGAGCGGAGGTGGAATAACCTGCCGTAGTGAAGCGGAAAGTGAGTATCATGAAATGAAACAAAAAATATATGTGCCTATTTATTGAAACTATTCGTGTAGAAGACGGACAGGTATATAACCTGCCATACCATGTGGAACGCCTGAACAGAACTCGTGCTGCCTTTTGGAAGGATGCTTCTCCCATTGATTTGACCGGCATTATATCCTCTCAGTCTTTATCCGGTATCTGGAAATGCCGGATTGTATACGGTAAGGAGATCGAGGAGGTTACATACATGCCTTATCAAATGAGAATGGTCGCTTCTTTGCGTCTGGTTGCTTCGGACAAAATTGATTATAGCTATAAAAGAACAAATCGGGAGGAACTGAATGAACTGTTTGGCCGAAGAGGGGATGCAGACGATATCCTGATTGTGAAAGACGGATATCTGACGGATACCTCCATTGCCAATATTGCGCTATATGACGGAAATAGCTGGTATACTCCGGCTCATCCGTTGCTTCGGGGCACCAAGCGTGCTGAACTGTTGGATAATCAGTTAATCGTGGAGAAAGATATCTCGTGGCTTCAATTGGATGATTACACCCATATAATGTTGTTCAATGCAATGATTGACTGGGAGCGGATCATTATACCTGTCGATAGAAAGCATTTAATTCTATAACTAAAATTAACTGAATTATACATAGAATCATTGAACAAAGCCTCTTTTTTATCTGTTATATCTATGTGTTTTTCATAGTATTAGATAAAGATTAATTAAAAGAGATTGTACTTCACTTGTGAAAGCTTAAAGTACGTCAGAGACAGAAGAGTCTGTTTTTTTGATAAATGTGTTAGAGCATCGGTTTTACCAGGCCGATGCTTTTTTTATGTCCTTTTGTTGCGTTTTGTAGTTTATATGAAATAAAATTTGTACGTTTGTAGGGTAATAATAGAAAATGATGAAGATGAACATACCCGTTATCTTTCAGTTTTTAAAAGATCTTTCTGCGAATAATAATCGTGAGTGGTTCAATGAGCACCGGTCAGAATATGAAGTAGCCCGTGCCGAGTTTGATAACTTTCTGGCAACAGTAATCGCCCGCATCTCTTTGTTCGATGAAACAATCCGGGGAATACAGCCCAAAGATTGTACCTATCGTATTTATCGGGATACCCGCTTCTCTGCGGATAAAACACCCTATAAGATACATTTTGGCGGCTATATCAATGCCAAAGGCAAAAAGTCTGATCATTGCGGATACTACGTGCATCTGCAGCCTGATGGAAGCATGCTTGCCGGAGGAAGCCTGTGTCTGCCTCCCAACGTGTTGAAAGCTGTCCGACAGGCCATTTATGATAATGTGGAAGAGTATATTTCCATAGTAGAAGATCCCGAGTTCAAAAAATATTTCCCTGTAGTGGGAGAGGACTTCATGAAAACTGCTCCTAAGGGATTCCCGAAAGATTTTAAATATATTGATTATTTGAAGTGCAGACAGTTTGTTTGTTCTTATCTCGTTCCTGATGATTTTTTCACCCGGGCCGACGTGATGGAACAGATAGAAAAAGCATTCCGACAGTTCAAGAGATTTGCTGATTTCATTAATTATACAATTGATGATTTTGAATAAAATAATACCTAAATATATAAACTTAAAAATTAAACTCATATGGTAGTAGATACTTTAGAAAATCTGGAAAAATACGCGTCTTTGAATCCTTTGTTTGCACAAGCTATTGAGTTCTTGAAATCTCATGACCTTCAAGCCATGGAAATAGGCAAGACTGAACTGAAAGGAAAAGATCTGCTAGTGAATATCGCACAAACAAAGCCTAAAACAAAGGAAGAGGCTAAACTGGAAACGCATAATGAATTTATCGATATTCAGATTCCACTGTCGGGAACAGAAGTGATGGGGTATACTGCTGCCAAAGATTGTATGCCTGCCGACGCCCCTTATAATGCAGAAAAAGATATTACTTTCTTTGAGGGACTGGCAGAAACATATGTAGCCGTGAAACCGGGAATGTTTGCTATCTTCTTCCCGCAGGACGGACATGCCCCCGGCATTACTCCGGATGGAGTGAAGAAAGTGATCGTAAAAGTAAAAGCATAAACCTAATTCAATTCTGATATGAAAGAGACACTCAACATTATCAAAAACGATCCCTGGCTGGAACCTTACGCAGACGCCATTATCGGTCGTCACCAATATGCACTGAACAAGGAAGCCGAGTTGACAAATAAAGGAAAACAAACTCTTTCGGACTTTGCATCAGGCTATCTTTACTTTGGCCTGCATCGCACTCCCAAAGGATGGACGTTCCGCGAATGGGCACCGAATGCTACTCATATCTATATGGTGGGTACATTCAATAACTGGGAAGAGAAAGCGGCTTATAAGCTGAAAAAACTGAAAAATGGTAATTGGGAAATCAATCTTCCGGCAGATGCCATTCAGCACGGAGACTTGTATAAGTTGAACGTTTATTGGGATGGCGGACAAGGTGAACGTATTCCTGCCTGGGCTACACGTGTAGTACAGGATGAACAGACCAAGATATTCAGTGCACAAGTCTGGGCACCGGAAAAACCATATAAGTTCAAGAAAAAAACATTCAAGCCTACTACTAACCCGCTGTTGATTTATGAATGTCATATCGGAATGGCACAACGGGAGGAAAAGGTCGGTACTTACAATGAATTCCGCGAAAAAACACTTCCGCGCATAGCGCAAGAAGGCTATAACTGTATTCAGATTATGGCTATTCAGGAACATCCTTATTATGGTAGTTTTGGTTATCATGTTTCCAGCTTTTTTGCAGCTTCTTCCCGCTTTGGTACTCCCGATGAGTTGAAAGCATTGATCGATGCTGCTCATGAGATGGGTATTGCCGTTATTATGGATATTGTCCATTCGCATGCGGTGAAAAACGAAGTGGAAGGTTTGGGTAACTTTGCCGGTGATCCGAACCAATATTTCTATCCGGGCGCACGTCGTGAACATCCGGCATGGGATTCACTTTGCTTTGATTATGGTAAGAATGAAGTGATTCATTTTTTGCTGTCCAACTGTAAGTTCTGGTTGGAAGAATATAAGTTTGACGGTTTCCGTTTTGATGGAGTGACTTCTATGTTATATTATAGCCACGGGCTGGGAGAAGCATTTTGTAATTATGGAGATTACTTCAATGGTCATCAGGATGGGAATGCTATCTGTTACCTGACATTGGCGAATGAATTGATTCATCAGGTTAATCCGAAGGCTATCTCTATCGCCGAGGAGGTTTCCGGTATGCCGGGCCTTGCTGCAAAAGTAGAAGATGGCGGCTACGGTTTTGACTATCGTATGGCTATGAACATCCCTGATTACTGGATTAAGACCATCAAAGAAAAGATTGACGAGGACTGGAAACCTTCCAGTATGTTCTGGGAAGTAACCAACCGTCGGCAGGATGAAAAAACAATCTCTTATGCGGAAAGTCATGATCAGGCATTAGTAGGAGATAAGACTATTATTTTCCGTCTGATTGATGCCGACATGTATTGGCACATGCAGAAAGGGGATGAGAATTACGTAGTGAATCGGGGAATCGCTTTACATAAAATGATCCGTTTGCTGACCTCCTCAACGATTAATGGAGGTTATCTGAACTTTATGGGTAATGAGTTCGGACATCCCGAATGGATTGATTTTCCGCGTGAAGGAAACGGATGGTCTTGTAAGTACGCTCGCCGTCAGTGGGATCTGGTAGATAACAAGAATCTGGCTTATCATTATATGGGAGACTTTGATGCTGAAATGCTGAAGGTTATCAAGAGCGTGAAGGATTTCCAGGCTACTCCGGTTCAGGAGATCTGGCACAATGATGGTGACCAGATATTGGCTTATGGACGCAAAGATTTGATATTCGTATTTAACTTCAATCCGAAACAATCTTTTGTGGATTATGGTTTCTTGGTTAGTCCGGGAGCTTATGAAGTGATTCTGAATACGGATAATGTTGCATTTGGTGGAAATGGTCTTGCTGATGATTCAGTGGTTCATTTCACGATTGCCGATCCGTTGTATAAGAAGGAAAAGAAAGAGTGGTTGAAACTCTACATTCCTGCACGTACAGCTGTCGTTTTGAGAAAGAAGAAATAATTTAGAAGAATAGAAATAGAAGCCCTTGCAATCATTTTATGTTTTGCAAGGGCTTTCTTTATAAAAATGTTCCCGGTCCGAGAATGTCGTACATGTAACTGACATTGCGGGTTTTCAGCAACCTTCCTTGTGGAGAATAGAAAAGCTGATATTTGATATCTACGTTATCTTGTCCTACTTTGATGACAATGATTGCCTGCCATTTAGGAAACTCCACCATGGTTACATCATCTACTACCCAACTGGCGTAAGGACCGGATACAAATGCATTGTATACAGTAGGTGTCACCCGGTCGAGACTGACAAGGTCGGTCTGTGTCATTTGCCATTGGGCTTGAGCATTGAACCAGACGCTTTTAGTAAATCCATTCATTACGAAGTTTGCACAATAGTATCCATCGTCTTGCGACCAGGCTGCACCGTTGGCTTTGGGGTACATCTTTTTGAAGGTAGTCTGTACATTGCCGGGTGGTAAGATTGCGAAGGCAGATACAGATAATAACCATATGACTGCCAAAAAACTAATTCTTTTCATAAGGAGCTGTTTAGGTAATTATTTATCTAACTAAACAGCCTTCGAGAATTTTTGTTTTCAGCGGGGAAATATAAAATGAAGAATGATGAATGAAGAATGAAGAATTACTTTGCAGTGTGATAGCGCAGCCAATTCTTCATTCTTCATTCATTCTTCATTATCAGAAAGTAATTTTTAGAATCTTTCCATTATAAGCGCCTACAGAAATTTCAGTGGCTTTATAAGGTAATAAACAGATTTCCTCTTTGGCACCGGTCAATAAGTCTGTGGCCTGATACTTCTCCATTTGTGGTATCTGAAGGAAATCAAACGCATGAGAAGGTACATTGATTGCGATATCAACCAGTTGGCTGTCGAAATTGACAATAATGAACAATAACTCATTCTTATACTTTCGCATAAAAGTATATTGCTTATGTTCATCAAAACGCCATCCGTTTTTATTGGCGTACATCAGGTCGAAGAATACTCCTTTTGCGATAGCTGTCTCTTCATTGCACAGAGTCAGCACTTTCTGATAAATGCTGTACAAACGTTTATGCTCTTCGGTCAGCATTTTACCATCAAACTTACCGCCATTGCGCCAGCGACGGATCGTATCCACACTCCAGTAATCAAATATCGTAGTTCGTCCGTCTCTTCCGCTGAAACCTTCGCTATCCATTCCCAGTTCTCCGAACTCCTGACCGAAATAGATCATCATAGGATTGGTATTCATACAGGCGGAAACAATCAGAGCAGGGATTCCTTTACGCGGATCTCCGGCGAAGAAATCAGAAGCGATACGTTGCTCGTCATGATTTTCCAGGAAGTTCAGCATTTGCTTTTCTATTCCGTTCAGACTTTGCCAACAGTGAGTGATAGAAGCTGCAGATTCATAACCGCAAGCTACATTACGAAGTGTGTCATATAGGCCGACCTTATCATATAGATAATCAAATTTTCCACGAAACAGATAATTACGGTATTCGTTGGGATTGTAAACCTCTGCGATAAAAATAAGTTCCGGATATGCTTCTTTCACTTGTGGAATAGCCCATTCCCAAAATTCTACAGGAACCATTTCCGCCATATCACAACGGAAACCGTCAATACCTTTTGAGGCCCAGAATAAGAGAATGTCCAGCATCTTTATCCACGTATCCGGAGTTGGCGAGAAGTGGCATGTACCACCATTCAGATAATCCACCCCATAGTTCAGCTTGATGGTTTCGTACCAGTCGTTGATGTTCGGAGTAGCGTCAAACCGATTGTTTCCTGTTGCTTTGGCCGGATATTCGTGGTAGGGTTCTGCTGCACCCTCTTTCATGTCAAACTGGGCACGCAATTCGGCCTGCGGTATGTAATAGAAATTATTGTATGGGCTGAAGGAGTAATTCGGATCATCGTTTGCTCCCAGTTCGGTAGTGCCGTCCGGTTGTGCATCTGAGTGATATTGGCGTGCTACATGGTTGGGCACAAAATCTATAATGACTTTCAGTCCTGAACGGTGTGTCCGATGTACCAGATTCTCAAATTCCTTCATTCGCCCCGGAACATCGTTTGCTAAATCCGGATCTACGTCATAATAATCTTTGATAGCGTAGGGAGACCCCGCTTTACCTTTTACAATAGCAGGGTGGTCGGGACTTATGTTGTAGCGACGGTAGTCCGTTTGTGTAGCATGTTCGATAATGCCTGTATACCAAATATGGGTAGCACCCAACTTTTTGATTTCTCCAAGTGCTTTGAGCGTGAAATCAGCCATTTTGCCACATCCGTTGGCGGTAATGTCTCCATTGTAGACACAATGATTGTTGTTGTTTCCAAACAGGCGTGTAAACACCTGATAGATAATCATTTTGTTTTCGTTGTTCATATAGAGTAGATTTTATTTCATATCATAAATGTTTTCCGGAAAAAGGAAGTTATTTCCATATCTTCCCTTTTTCCGCCAGCGTCTGGTCGATCAGATCATTGGCTATTTTGTACCCTTGCTCAAAGATTTCCTCGGCTTTTTCCAGCTCTGTATTGCTATATCCATAGAGATTGTAGGGTTCGATCAGCAAGTCACATTTTTCTCTTTCGGGGAAAGTATTGGCACGAAACATGAAATGGAATGAACGCATGGCAATGCTTACAATATTCATTTTATAGTCTTGCGCCATGATGGGACTTACATTGATAGCTACAACCTTGTCGCATATTCTGCGAAGGGTGGAAACCGGAAGATTCATCATTAATCCGCCATCTACGTAATTTGTCCCGTCGATGTTGACGGGAGCAAACATGACAGGCATACAGCAGGAGGCGGCAACACGTTCGGCTATAGAGCCACGGTGAAAATGAACCATACGTCCGTGGTCAAGATCGGTAGCCGTGATTATCATAGGAAGTTGTAACTCTTCCAGATTCTTGGCTTTCAGGTTAGTATGGAGGAAATCAATAAATTCACAGAGATCGAATAATCCTTTTTTGGGAATGACTAGCTTTGTCAAGTCCTGAAACTTATGACCGGAGAAGTAATCAAGCACTTTGTGAGGTTCATTTCCGTCGGCATAAAAAACTCCGGCAAGTGCACCGGCACTTACACCGGAGATAATATCCGGTTTGATGTCATGCTCCAGCAGAGCCTGCATCACCCCCAAATGTGCAAATCCTTTAATAAATCCTCCGCTTAAAGCATAGCCTATCTGATATTTATGGCTATTCCAGTTATTAGTGAATACCTCCATGGATTACTTTCTTTTTTAGTTCGCCACGAATTTAGTGAATTTATTGAAAGTAGGAGGAATATAATGGATAGTTTTTTGGGTAAGACACGGCTAGAATCCGAAATCGTCAATCTCGACTTTATGTTCTTCTGATTCTTTGAAAGGTTTTGCTTCTTTTTGTACAGGATTGCCTTCAATGTATACAGCGCGGAACGGACGGGCAGGGCAGACGTATTCGCAGCCACCGCATCCGACACAGATCTCTGTATTGACATGAGGGATGGTCAATCCGTCTTTGTATGGTACCATAGCAATGGCTTGCGTAGGACAATGCTCAGAACATGCTCCACAACTGGTTCCGTCTGTAAGGACAATGCAATTTTCTTCTATAAAGACAACGTATCCCATCTGAGTGAGATGTTTTTGCTCTACCGTTAATGGAGGAATAGCACCGTTAGGACAAACATCACCGCATACGGTACAGTCGAAGTTACAGAATCCTTTTTCGAAGCTGATAGTCGGTTGCATTATGCCTCCTAGTCCGTATTCCATGAAAGCGGGCTTCAATACATGCGACGGGCATTTGCTGACACAAAGATGGCAGGATGTACAATGTTGCTGAAAACGTTTCTGGCTGACAGATCCCGGAGGAGTAATCGGATTTTCTTTTTTGTATGCTGTTTTGCCTTCCATAGTCGCAATGGATTCCTGTGCTTTCGAAAGAAGCTTGGGAGCTGCTCCGGCAGTGGCTAATCCGGCAAGCAGGAAACGGCGTTTGGAAGAGTCTGTTGTAGCTGAAGATTGCTCTGCAGTTGCTGAAGTTGGATTTTCTACAGCAGAAGATAACTGTTGTTTCTTTAAAGCAGGGGCATAAACCAACGCTTTCTGTTTACAAGCTTCGAGGCAGTCGAAACAATCTACGCAACGGCTGTAGTCAATCGTATGCTCTTTACTATGAATACAGGCTGCCTTGCATTTGGTAGCACAGAGCCCGCAACCATTGCATTTCGCAGTATCAATGCGGACTTTAAACAAAGAATAACGGCTCAGCAGTCCCAATACTGTACCTACCGGACAGATGGTGTTGCACCACGTACGTCCGTGTTTCCATGCCAATATCATAATGACCGCAAAGGTTATTATTGCTATGAGAAGGGAAGAAAGACTTACTATCGAGGTATCTACCTGATAAAATGTGTAATTATCGAATCTGGAAAATATAGACTCCAGCAGATTGTTTCCCAGCATGTATACGGGTTTAAAGATATGTACAATGATACGTCCATAAGCACTATACGGGTCCAGTAGTCCCAATACTGCTACAAATCCGCATACGGAAGCAATAACTGTTACTCCGAGTACTGTCCATCTCAGTATATTTTTTGCAGGACTGTATTTATATCTTTTTTTCTTTTTTCCCGTAGACTTTGAAATACGTGCTATGACATCCTGCAATATTCCCATCGGACAGATGGTGGAACAATAGATACGTCCGAATAACAGGGTTAATGCAATCAGTACAATCAGTATGCCTATGCTGAGAGATAGCACGGCAGGGACAAACTGTATATGTG
>OGDN01002213.1_pt1 | contig 26430 bp, 22 predicted proteins | sample 1570271 | NCBI WGS metagenome assembly OGDN01 (sample SAMEA4384481, study PRJEB24528) | human gut metagenome | reverse complement strand
AACATATCTTATGGATGCTCTGTCTATTAATTTCCTACAGTAAATTTACCCGAACCTTTTTTGGGCTTTACTTTGCCAGATTCGTTAGATATGATAAAGATAGAAAATGTATTTACCGGCTATAGGGGGAGGGCGTATGTACAAAAGAAAGCTTCACAAAGAAATAAGCAGCGGATTACTGGTATTGATCATGGCATTTTCTCTGACAGGCTGCGGCAGCAGTAGGGACGCTTTGGAAATCTCTGATACCGAATCTGCTCAGGCAGAGGAAGTCGGTCAGGAAACCGCTACAGCCACCTCACAGACAATCCCGGAGACGACAACGGAACCTGAGCCGGAGAAACTTACCTACCAGACCGGACTATATCAGGAGAAAACCCAGGCAGATCAAGTCTCGGTGGATGCTGCCCGGGAGCTGCCGGAAGGAGAGTATGGTGTGCTGTCATACTCCTATGATGAGACAGTCAGTGTCTGGGGCAACGGTGCAGAAGACTGTCTGGTGATCCACGACGGAGACGAGGAATATCGGGTGGAGATCCCCTGGCGAAACATGTATTCGGCACCACCTGCGATAGAAGCCGCAGATTATGATGGGGATGGCGACAAGGAGTACTACATTTCTACCATACAGGGGACAGGAACCGGTATTTATGTGGAAGGACTGTATTATGTAGATGTACAGAAAGGAACACCGAAGGTCTCCGAATATACAAATGTGGTTGAAGATTTTGACAGACGGATCCTTGCGGCGGATACGCTGGATGAACAGTTCCATACACTTCATGTGGATTTTCTGGATAAAAACGGAAAGATAGATGCTCAGAAGAGTATTGATCTGGATCAGACCCGTCTGTTGCAGAAACTGGAAGGATACACTTATAAAAGCATCGGTGTGGGGGCGCAGATCCGGTATGATTTTCGTGGAGGACAGCCCTTTGCAAATGTAGGGGTTGGCATAAATATGAACGAGATGGCGGACCTGGTTTATGAGACTGGCTTTAATATAACGGCACCGGTATCCATGCAAAAAGATGGTAATTTTTCTCTGGGAGATTTTTCGGTACAAAAAACATATTCTCGTTATCTGGAAGAGGAGAATATCGACAAAGAAGAACCGGATATGACAGAGGTCTATACCGGATATTATGATCTGACCCATAACGGCTACAAGGAAAAGGTCGTAACGAAGGTCTATCTGGAGGAGGAAAACGAAGACTTTACGGAAGCACTGCACAAAGCAGGAAACTGGGGAACGGTAGAGGTCTACGAGTATCTAGGAGACGGACAATATGGAATCATCCCGCTGTGGTCGCAGGAATTTGCCATTGCTCATGCCGGGAACGTACAGATATTCCTTACACAAAAAGACGGCTACGATTATCTGGTAGTGACAAGCTTCTGGACAGGGCAGGGTGTCTGCTATTATGACTATAATGTATTGTCTCCCGTGGACTATTCCTTTGACAGATATCATAATGAGCTGAACGGGGCAGATCACTACGACCCGCAGTTTTTCACAGGGCTGGAAAGCTGGCTGAAGGAGGATTCCCTCCTGCTTGCGGCAACGGATATTGATATGCCGCAGGGGCAGGAGGTAATTCTGACAACCAACGAAGAGACACATTATGCGGAAGAATATCTGAAGGTAAAAAAGGAAAGATTGCAGTCTGTGGAAGATATTGATTAAACCAAGTATCTATGCCTGATAATTTTCGTTATCTGTATAATCACTGTCGGCATGAGAGCGAGCCCCACGATCTGACCAAGTGCTGTCGTAGGCAGAGCGGCTATGCTGAATACACTGTGTAGCCCCGGGATGAAGATTACCAGTGCCAGTAAAGAGACTCCCGCAGCGAAAGCATAGAGGCTGTATCGGTTTGAGGTCAGTCCTAACCGGAAGATGGATTCGCTACCACGGCAGTTAAAACCATGGAACAATCTGGCCAGTGTCAGTGTGGCAAAAGCCATAGTGGAGGCCATAGCCGAACTGACTGTCAGTCCGATGTGATAAGCTGTCATGGAGGCTGCTGCGATCAGCAGACCTTGTGTTATCATCGTAATCATAAAACCTCTGGTGAGGATTCCTTCGCGTGGATTCCTGGGTTTTTCCTTCAGAAGGTCATCATCTGCAGGTTCCATGCCGATTGCCAGGGCCGGAAGAGAATCGGTCAGCAGGTTGATGAACAGCAGATGTACCGGTGTAAGAGGCACAGGAAGTCCCATCAGGGATGTGTATAATACTGCTAAGATACCGGCGGTATTACCGGACAGCAGAAACAAAATGGCATTTTTGATATTTCTGTATACATTACGCCCGTTTGCCACTGCCTTGATGATCGTTGCAAAATTATCATCTGACAGAATCATGTCAGCGGCATCCTTAGACACCTCGGTTCCGGTAATTCCCATAGCGACACCGATGTCCGCCTTTTTCAATGCAGGAGCATCATTCACACCGTCTCCCGTCATGGAGACAATATTACCTCTGCGCTGCCATGCCTCGACAATGCGGATTTTGTTCTCGGGAGATACTCTGGCATAGACGGAGATTTCTGCTATCTGTTCCTCCAGTTCGCTGTCACTCATGGCATCCAGCTCAGCACCTGTCAGTGCAAGGTCTCCTTCTTCGAATATTCCGATCCGGCGGGCAATCGCCACTGCTGTTACCTTATGATCACCGGTGATCATGACCGGACGGATGCCGGCTCTCTTGGAAGCTGCAACGGCAGCCGCTGATTCCTCTCTGGGAGGATCTACCATAGAGATCAGTCCCAGGAAGGTATAGCCATACTCCGCATGGATGTCGAGATTTTCATCAGATTCCTTGTAAGCAAAAGATAATACACGCAGGCCATTTTCTGAAAAAAGCTGATTCTGCATACGGATCTTGTCTTTTTCAGCTTCCGTCATAGGACGGATACCATCGTTGCAGCGCACATAGTCACAGCGGTCTAAGAGAACATCCACAGCACCTTTGGTAAGGATCGTGGGTACACCATGCAGCATATATTTCGTACTCATCAGCTTTCTGTCGGAATCAAAAGGCACTTCCTCAAGGCGTTGCATGTTCTGCCTGAGGATATCTTCATGCATATTTGCTTCTTTCAAAATAGAAAATGTATCCGCTTCAATCCTTCGAAACATCTCTAAAAGGGCATATTCTGTAGGGTCACCGATGCCCTTGTCATCGACGATACAGGAATCATTGTTGAGGACAGCGTCGTAGAGCAGATAGCGATGTGTCTGATTCAAAAGGTCAAGCTGATCCGGCTCGTATAACCGGTCTTCTATATAGATCTGCTGCACCGTCATTTTATTCTGTGTCAGTGTTCCGGTCTTATCAGAGCAGATGACAGAGACACAGCCCAGACTTTCCACCGCTTTCAGATTCTTGATAATTGCATTTTCCTTTGCCATTTTCTGCGTACCAAAGGCTTGCACTATGGTCACAATGGAGCTCAGTGCCTCAGGGATCGCAGCAACAGCCAGCGCCACTGCAAACATCATAGAGTCCAACAACGTCATCCGGCGATAGATACACAGGCAGAATACGACAGCACATATGATCATGATCAGTATGGCAAGTCTGCTGCTGAACTTGTCCAGGCTCTCCTGCAGCGGTGTCTTGCGCTCTTTGGCTGCATTCATCAGTCCTGCAATCTTACCCAGCTCCGTCTCCATGCCGGTAGCAGTCACCAGCATCTTAGCGCGTCCGTAGGTGACCAGACTTCCGGAATAGACCATATTTGCCCGGTCAGCAAGTGCCACATCACCCTCTATAACGGCATCTGTTTTCTCTACATTGGCAGACTCGCCTGTCAGAGAGCTTTCATTGACCTGCAGCGAATAGCTGTGCAGGATACGGCCATCGGCCACGATCATGTCACCCGCTTCCAATAAGACAATGTCTCCCGGCACAATATCCTTAGATGGAAGTTCCCGTTTCACACCGTCTCTAATGACTTTTGCACCGGGTGAAGATAACTGCCTGAGACTGTCCAGAGAACGCTGAGCTTTTACATGCTGCAGGGTGCCCAGGATGGCATTGATCACCAGTACCAGCAGGATTACAACGGTACTCTCCACATTGCCGGAAAACATGGAGATCGCAGCTGCAATGATCAGGATTACTACCAGCAGATCAGCAAACTGACTGATAAATACTTCCGGAATACTTTTGCGTCTGCTCTCCTGTAGGATATTTTCGCCCTTTTCCAGGCGAAGCTCCTTGGCGCGGGCAGTGGTAAGCCCCTGTTCTGTCACCTGATATTTTTCCATGAGTTCTTTTACAGAAATATTCCAGATGTTTTTTTGTGTCATATACAAATCCTCCTTCTTTAAATAATGTACCCGGATCCTTTGTTTATCACGCAAAAAAAAGACTTTTACTGCACGATAAACATACAATAAAAGTCTCGTTCCATTTCTGTAGAAGTGTACTGCCCGGTTAGCGACTGCCTGAGGCTTCACTAACGTGATGACGACCAACACAACACCGGTTACCCGATGTGAACTACTCCCTAATATTGGAAATATCCTAGCATATGCGAAAAGTATTGTCAAATATTTCTATTGGTTGCTATACATAGAAAATTTTTTTTGATAAAATAGGATGATAATCCCACGATATGCGAATATCACGAAGCAATCCGTAGGTATCAAAGTCGGGGGCTTTTGACCCCGACATCATAGGATCAAAAAGAAATCGTCCCACAGGAATAAAGTTTGCAGATTACGGAAAGGCAGGAAGGTTAAGAGATGAATGAAATGATCAGAAAAAGAAATGAACAGCTGGCCAAAACAGTGATCAAGGGATTACAGTCCCGTAACATGTCAGGTTATTACGCAGAGGATAAAGAAGCTGCACTAAAGCAGGCACTGGAGCTGATCCCGGAGGGAAGCACCATCGCTATGGGCGGATGCATGAGCGCCGGAGAGATCGGACTGATCTCTGCTCTGGAAGCAGGCAATTACCACTATATCGACCGCTCTAAGATGGATGCCAGAGCAGGACTGATGGCAGCATACGATGCAGATATCTTCCTCTCCAGTGCCAATGCCATCACCAGCGACGGTGTCATGGTCAATATCGACGGCAATTCCAACCGTGTCTCCTGCATAGCTCAGGGACCGAGGAAAGTAATCTTCATCGTCGGCATGAACAAGGTCTGCGCAGACTTAGACAGCGCTATGAAGCGTGCGCGAAATGTGGCTGCACCTATCAATGCCCAGAGATTCGACATCAAGACTCCATGCAAAGAAACCGGAAAATGCTTCGACTGCAAGTCTCCGGATACCATCTGCTGTCAGTTCCTGATCACGAGATATTCCAGACATACGGACCGGATCCATGTGATCCTCGTAAACGACACCATCGGTTATTAGACAACAAAGGGGAAAAGACAATGACATTAGTATTACAAAAAGGAAGACCTGCCGATACCACCGGCAGACTGGACAAAGAGATACGTACCTATGATCTGCTGGATGGCTTAGGCGTGGAATATGACCGCGTGGATCATGCGCCGGCGATGACTATGGAGGACTGCAAGGAAGTGGATGAGATCCTGGAATCCATGGTTTGTAAAAATCTGTTTCTGTGCAACCGTCAGGAGACCGCATTTTATCTGCTGATGATCCCTGATACCAAGGTGTTCCATACCAAGGATCTGTCGGCGCAGATCGGCTCGGCAAGGCTTTCTTTTGCCAAGCCGGAATACATGGAGAAATACCTGGATATCACCCCCGGCTCTGTCAGTGTGCTCGGTCTGATGAACGATAAGGAACATCAGGTGAAGCTGTTGATCGATGAGGAGGTGCTGGATAGTGAATATTTCGGGTGCCATCCCTGCATCAATACCTCCAGCCTTCGTATGCGGACGGCGGATCTGATCGAAAAGGTGCTTCCCGCCATGGAACATGATTTTGTAAAAGTAAAGCTGTAAAAAGCATCTATGAACTTACGAAATAAAAGTGAGGAGCTCCCATGATACTGGAAATTCTGACATATACACATAATATTACGACTATGCTGTTCGGCATCTTCCTGTCGGCTTTTTTCCTGGGTGTGAAGAAGGACAAAAAGAATGTATGGAAGCTGTTGCTATTGGCAGTGATTTCCGGGGGCTTATATATGGTCTGCGTATCTCTGCTGGGTCCGGAGATGGTGGATCAGATATACCCGCTGATCGTTCACGTGCCGCTATTGCTGATGCTGGTGTTCTATTATAAATTCAGACTATTGCCGTCCTTAAGCTCCATATTCACAGCGTATCTGTGCTGCCAGTGCAGTAACTGGATAGGGCTGTTCGTACTGTCGATAACGGGAAAGGAGTGGTGCTATTATGCCTGCCGTATCGTGGTGACGCTGGTAGTATTCTGGGTGCTGTGCCATTATGTGTGTCAGACGACGACAATGTTGTTTGCGAAGACGGACCGGGAGCTGCTGATCATCGGAAGTCTGCCCCTGGTGTATTATATTTTTGACTATGCCACGACGAAGTTTTCCAATCTGCTATATACCGGTAACAGAGCGGTACCGGAGTTCCTCGGATTTGCTATCTGTCTGTCGTATCTGTTCTTTTTGTTGATATATTTCAGGGAATATGAAATGAAAAGCAAGGCAGAGCAGTATAATGAGCTGATCCGTATGCAGATGAATTCTTTTCAGGCGGAGATGGACAATACAAGGAAAAGCGAGAAAAAGATGTCGATCCTGCGGCATGATACCAGACATCACATGGCCGTTCTGCGAACACTGCTCCAGCAGGGAGATTGCGAAAAGGCTCTGGAATATCTCAATGAGGTCAGCCAGACCTATGATGATACCGTCATCAAGGCATATTGTAAGAATGAAATGGTGAATTCAGTACTATCTACATATAATACCCGATTTGAGGAGCAGAAGATTCCCTGGGATACACAGGTCACGATCGGAGAAAAGCTTCCCTGTTCGGAAATGATGTTCTGCGCGATCCTGTCCAATGTGCTGGAAAACGCCATGCATGCGGTACAAGAACTGCCGGAGAACAGACGGAGGATTGAACTGTCTCTGTCGGAGAAGGCAGGGCATCTCTTACTTATGGTGAAAAATCCGGTGCAGACACCGCCGCTATTTACCGATGGAATCCCGGTCACAGAGCGGTCCGGACATGGACTGGGGGTCCGGAGCATCGTATATTATGTGGAAAAACTCCACGGACAGTATCAGTTCCGGATGGAAGACGGGGAATTTGTAGTCCGGCTTATCTTCTGAGCACACTGGAGACGTTCTCCAGTGTCTTTTTCTATTGAGAAAACTTCTTTCTTTCGGTATAATGATGTCAACAATAACAGGTTGTCTGTGGGAAGGAGTCATTGGACAAATGAAATATACACTGGATTATCAGAAATATGCGGAGCTGGCAAGACGCGTGGCGGCAGAAGGAAGCGTGCTGCTGCGGAATGAAGAGGATGCCTTACCGTTACGCAGGGGACAGAAAGTATCTGTATTCGGAAGAACGCAGTTTGAGCATTACAAGAGCGGCACCGGCTCCGGCGGCATGGTCAATGCGCCCTATGTCACGAATATCATTGACAGCTTGAAAGAAGATGGAACCATACAGGTAAACGAAGCGCTGGAGCAGCAGTATCGTGAGTGGCTGAAGGAGCATCCCTTTGATGTGGGAGAAGGCTGGGCCATGGAACCCTGGAATCAGGAGGAGATGCCCGTAGATGAAGAACTGGCGGCGCAGGCAGCCGGACAGTCGGATGCAGCGATCGTGGTCATCGGGCGTACTGCCGGGGAAGATAAGGATAACAGTGCGGCGGAGGGAAGCTATCTGCTGACAGCTTTGGAGGAGGAGCTCCTTCGTAATGTATGTCATGCTTTTGAGCATACGATCGTGGTACTGAATGTCGGCAACATTATAGATATGAAGTGGGTAGACCGGTATCAGCCGCAGGCAGTACTCTATATCTGGCAGGGAGGCCAGGAGGGCGGCAGGGCCTGTGTGGATGTCCTGACCGGCAAAGTAAATCCTAGTGGTAAATTAAGTGACACGATTGCAGAAGATATTGAAGATTATCCTTCCACGGATAATTTCGGAGATCCGGTGGAGAATTTCTATACCGAGGATATTTATGTAGGATATCGTTATTTTGAGACCTTTGCGAAAGATAAGGTGAAGTATCCTTTCGGATTTGGATTATCTTATACGAAGTTCCAGACAGAGATCCTGGGATTCTCAGTACAGGGCATGGCAGTCACGGCAGTTGCAAAAGTAACCAATGTCGGGGGAGTATCCGGCAGAGAGACTGTGCAGCTGTATCTGGAAGCACCTCAGGGGAAATTAGGAAAGCCTCTGCGCCAGCTGGCTGCATTTGCGAAGACAGAAGAACTGAAGCCGGGTGAGACAGAAGAACTGCTGCTGAAAACAGAGCTGACGGAGTATGCTTCCTATGATGACAGTGGTGTCACCGGACATAAATCCTGCTATGTACTGGAAGAGGGAGACTATATCTTCTATGCAGGAACCGATGTGCGAAGCGCAGTAGAGGCTGGCAAGGCGACCCTGACAGAGCTTCGGATAGTACGGATGGTGACGGAAGCAATGGCACCGGTACAGGAGTTTAAGCGTCTGAAACCTTTCTTTTTCGAGGAAAAGGATCATGCCATCGTAAACTGGGAAGATGTACCTTTACGAACGATAGACCTGGCGGAGCGCATTCGGACAGAGAGACCGACACAGAGTAAATATGAGGGGGATCATGGCTGGAAGCTGTCGGATGTGCAGGATGGAAAAATTACGTTAGAACAGTTTCTGACACAGCTGTCGGACGAAGATCTGATCTGTATGACCCGCGGAGAGGGCATGTGTTCCCCGAAAGTGACTCCGGGCACGGCAGCAGCTTTCGGTGGAGTGACAGAAGGTCTGAAGAGATTTGGGATTCCCATAGCCTGCTGTTCGGACGGACCCTCCGGTATCCGTATGGACTGCGGCACCATGGCATATGCCCTGCCTAACGGCACATTGCTTGCATGCACTTTTGATCCGGAACTGGTGGAGGAGCTGTATGAAATGGAGGGCATGGAGCTTCGGAAGAACAAGATCGACACTCTCTTAGGACCCGGCATCAATATCCACAGGAATCCATTGAACGGTCGTAACTTTGAGTATTTTTCGGAAGATCCGTATCTCACCGGTATCATGGCAGCAGCACAGCTGACCGGCATGGGAAAATACGGTGTCACCGGCACTATCAAGCATTTTGCATGTAACAATCAGGAATTCAAACGGCATGATGCCAACAGCATCGTATCCGAGAGAGCACTGAGAGAGATCTATCTGAGGGGCTTTGAGATCGCGGTGAAACAGGGTGGCGCTTACAGCATCATGTCTACTTACGGACCGGTAAACGGACTGTGGACAGCTGGCAACTATGATCTCCTGACGACCATTCTCCGTAAGGAATGGGGATATCAGGGCATTGTGATGACTGACTGGTGGGCGAAGATCAATGAGGAAGGGGAGCCCGGCTCCGGCAGACAGACGATTCCCATGGTGCGGGCACAGAACGATATCTATATGGTCGTAGCGGATGCGGCATCCAATTCCGCGGGGGACAATACCGCGGAAGGGTTGGCAGACGGCAGACTCACCAGAGCACAGCTTACGCGGAATGCGGCAAATATCTGTGGTTTCCTGTTACGTTCCGTTGCTATGGAACGGCTTCTAGACAGAGAGGAAGAGGAATGCACGGAGCTTCACAATCCGATAAGTACCGAGGGCGCAGGAGACAGCGGACAGGTTCTGGCACGTCTGGAAATGCCAGAGCCGAAGACCGGCGAAGAGATAGAACTTCCGTTGGAAAAACTGTCCACGAAGAAGGGAACAAGTGCGGTATACCAGTTGCGTTTCCCTAAGATCGGAAGATATGAGCTGGTATTTCGGATGAGCTCTACGTTAGGAGAACTGGCGCAGCTGCCGATCTCAGTGTTCCTGAACAATACGTTACAACAGACCGTGACCCTTAACGGCACAGAAGGTCAGACCATGGAACGTGTTGTAACACTGCCCATTCGTCAGGACGACGAGAAATACATGAAATTATATTTCGGAGAGAGCGGTATCGATATGCACCGGATGTTCTTGCGTTATGTAGGGCAAAACGATATCGAAAGCTTCCGAAATGAATGATCATAAAAAAATTTAACGGAATATTTATGTGCAGAGCCCAAAGAATGATTGACTTCCCCCTCTTTTTCAGATACAATCTACTCTTGTACGTTTATAAGAAAAACTAACGAGGAGGCAGGAAAAGTGATAGCACAGATACTTGCAGTAATCATATTTGTAGCGATGTTTATACTGATCGTTCTGGAAGTATGGGAGAGACACGTTATTACCCTGGGCTGCGGTCTGCTGACGCTGGTGCTGGTATTCGGACTGGGAATGCACAGTATGGGTGCAGTGTGGGAGACCCTGAATTTAGGAAGCTTTTTTACAAGTCATTTCTGGTATACGGCGGGACAGTCCGCGGAGACTTCCAGTGGTATTAACTGGGAGACTATCGTATTCGTAGCGGGAATGATGATCATGGTAGAGGGAATGGCGAGAGTCGGATTTTTCCGCTGGCTCTGCATGCGCCTTGCCAAGATGGTTAAATATAAGGTAGTGCCGCTGTTCGCGACCTTTATGGTATTATCCGGTATTCTGGCAATGTTCATTGACAGTATCACCGTAATTCTGTTCCTGGCAGCAGTCACGATTGAACTGTCACAGCTGTTGAAATTTAATCCGGTGCCTATGATCCTGGCAGAGGTATTCTGCGCGAACCTGGGCGGATCTGCTACCATGTGTGGAGATCCCCCCAACATCATCATCGGTACTTCCCTGGGATATTCCTTCACGGATTTCCTGACCAATACCGGTCTGATCGCAGGTATTTCCCTGGTCGTAGTTGTATTGTATTTCTACCTGGTATTCCACAAGGAGCTGCGTGCCAGCGAGGCGGCAGCAGCCGGCAGCAATCAGACTTATCCGGATCCTTCCGAGGCGATCACCGATAAAAAGGGCTTTATCATCAGCACCGTTATTTTCCTGTGTGCAGTAGCATTGCTGGTAACCCATGCACAGACCGGTCTGACTGTATCCTGCATCGGTGTATTTATCTCTATCGTGACGCTGATCGCCGCAGGCAGAGATGCGCTGAAGCTGATCAAACAGATCGATTATAAGACGCTGCTGTTCTTCATCGGATTGTTCATGGTGGTAGGCGGTCTGGAGCAGACCGGTATCCTGAAAGTCATGGCGAACTTCATCGGTGACATCAGTAACGGTAATCTGATGCTGATGATCGCGATTATTTTGTGGATCTCCGCAATTGCCAGCGCGTTCGTGGATAATATTCCTTTTGCGGCGACGATGATCCCTATCATCAGCAGTCTGTCCGCGACCCAGGGTGTAGATCTGTCTATCCTGGCATGGGCGTTAGCAATGGGAACCGATATCGGCGGAAGCGCAACTCCCATCGGTGCATCTGCGAATGTCGTGGGTATCGCTACCGCAGCGAAAGCCGGTCATATGATCAAGTGGGGAAAATATTGCAAAGTTATGGCTCCTGCGACTATAATAGTAATAGTAATCTCCATGGTAATGATCTATGCGAGATATCTGTAAGACTATAAGGAGGGCAGACCCATGAGTGAACAACTGATTATCTCCGTCAGCCGTGAGTACGGCAGTGGCGGACATGAGATCGCACAGAAGCTGGCAGAATATTACAAGCTGCCAATGTACGATCATAACCTGTTAGACGAGGTGGCTGCAAGCATGAATGTGAGCAGCAAGGAGCTGGCAGAGTTCGATGAAAAGAGACGTAACAAATTCCTGTACAGAAGCGTGATGGGAATGAACAGCTCTCCGGCAGATAATGTGGCGAGAATGCAGTTCGACTATATCAAGAAAAAGGCAGAGGCAGGAGAATCCTTTGTGATCGTAGGACGCTGTTCTGAGATCGTGTTGAAGGACAATCCGAATCTGATCTCCATCTTCGTATTAGGAGACAAAGAAGCCAAGATCGAGCGTGTTATGCAGATCTATGAGCTGGATGCGAGACATGCGGAGGAGCGTATGATCGAGAAGGACCGTCGCAGAAAATCTTACCACAACAGCCATTGTAAGGTAAAATGGGGCGACTCCCGGAACTACGATCTGTCCATCAACAGCAGCAGGCTGGGTGTGGAGGAGACCGTGGAATCTCTGAAGAACTACATAGATGCGAGAATCGCTCATAAATAGAATGATATAAGATAACAAAAATGCAGAGACTGTCTGCGGAAAGCATGCAAGAGAAAATCTTGTGGCTGCCGTAGACAGTTTCTTTTTATTGCCATAGAAAGTGTGCCTTAAAAAATGCCGGACAACATTTAAGCAAATATTAAGGATTTCTGCCGCGACAAATACAAAGGAGTGTGGTATCCTAGGAGACGAATAGGAAAGAGACTTAAGGAACGTACCGGTGCCGGTATGTGGAAATGAGGTACAACATGAGTGACAGAGAGCGAGACTCCATTCAGGAGATGGAAGATATACAAAAAGGTCTGGAAGCCTTTTTACAGCAGGAACTGCAGGAAATGCAGACATCCGGCTCCGGCAGTGGGAAGTCCGGGACCGGAAGGCGGACAGCAGAGCGTCCGGCTCCACAGATGTTTGACATGAATGAGGATGACGAGGATGAGGAGGAACTGGACGTGATCGGATCCGGAAGACGAGCAAGAGAGGATGATTACGCGGAGGATTGGGATGATCCCGCGTATCGTAAGAGACAGGCAGCCCGCAGAGAGACGACGCGTAAGACTTCAGAGAATCGTAATGGTGGTGGTCGCAGTAACAGTAATGCAGATCGTCGCAGACAGGCGGCATCCGATAGAACCCGGCGTAGCAGACGGGAGGACTATGCGGACGAATACGAGGATTACGAAGATCCCAGAGACAAAAAACGCTCCGGAAAAAAATCAGGGAAGCGTGAGGAGACAGACACGAAAACAGATAAGAAGAGCAGAAAAGGAAACAAAAAGGAAGCCGGGAGCGGCAGAAAAAAGAAAAAATCCAGCTTCAAGCGCTTCCTGATCGCAGTGGCGCTGATCCTTGTATTTCTGGCAGCAGGGCTGTATGTCCTGGTGGGTAAGGTCTATGCCGAGATGAATTATGAAGAGATCGAATCTGTGGCAAGCTCTCCCATGAAGGAAGAAGGAGTTACAAATATTCTCCTGATCGGTAACGACTCCCGTGAGAACGGGGAGGATGGCAGATCCGATGCCATGATCCTGCTGTCTATCAGCAACAAGACGAAAAAGATATATATGACATCTCTGCTCCGTGACATGTATGTAGAGATACCGGGGCATAAGGACAATCGTCTGAATGCGGCATACTCCTATGGCGGTGCGGAGCTGCTGATGCAGACTATCGAGCAGAATTTTGACATTCATATCAGCCGCTATGTGCTGGTGAATTTTGAGGCATTTGCGAATCTGGTAGATGCCGTGGGCGGCGTGGATCTGGAGCTGACCGGCAAGGAAGTGGAATACGTGAACGGCTATCTGGTAGAATATAATATCCTGCTGGGCAGACCGGAGGGAACGGACTATTTCGATGACTTGTCCGGAGGTATGGTGCATCTGAACGGCCCCCAGGCGCTGGCTTATTGCAGAAATCGTTATATCGGTACGGATTTCGGTAGAACCGAGCGACAGAGAAAGGTGCTGACAGAGGTCATTCATAAGCTGCCGAAGGGTGTACTCACGAATCCGAAGGGACTGATCGACGGTCTGATGCCGAATCTGACCACGAACCTGACCCAGGCGGAGTGTTACCGGTTAAGTCTTATGGCACCGAAGATCCTGACATACGATATTATACAGAACAGTATTCCCATTGAAGGCACGTATAAGGATGCGACCCATCGTAAAATGTCCGTGCTGGAGGTGGATTTCGCGGCAAATAAGAAATTCCTGCAGGAGAATCTGTATGGAACGGGAGACAGCACTGCGACAACAGAGACTGCAGACTGATGTGACGATGACACTGTCGTCATATATGGTAAATCGAGGGGGAGAACATTTATGGGGCAGAGAAAAAAGCGATTCGTGGCACTGGCTTGTGCGGTCAGTGTAATAGCGCTTAGCGGCTGTGGGGATGATCTGACACAGCAGGTCTGTATTCCGGGGAGGGAAGAACTGGCGCAGCCCATCGGAGGTTACAATTACAATGCCGGGGCACAGAACGGTCATACCGTTGAGAATTTCGGGGAGGCATCAAAGACCGACAGTATGGACGGTGACAATACTGCATTGCAGGAAGCGGGACAGCCCGGGAATTCGGATACTTTGACGGGTGAACGCTGCACGATCACAATCTCCGCGGCAGGGGATGTAACTTTGGGCAATCATCAGGAACAGGATTACAGCTATTCATTCCGTCAGGTGTACGATCAGGCGGAGGATGAGGGATATTTTTTCGAGAATGTGAGAGATATTTTCAAGGCGGATGATATGACCATCGTGAATCTCGAAGGACCGTTGACCACATCGGAACATATGCGTGAGGGGCAGACCTACTGCATCAAGGGAGATCCGGCGTATGCCCATCTGCTGACATTGGGGGATATCGAAGCCGTCAGCTTTGCCAATAATCATCGACTGGACTACGGAGAGCAGGGCAGCCGGGATACGGTGGCGGCATTGGAGCAGGAGGGAATTGTCTATGCCTATGATAAAAATGTAGGCATCTATGAAATCCCGGACAGTGCGGCAGCCCACGGCGGAGAGCAGAATCTGAAGATCGGTATTATCTCCGTCAATGAAGTGGAATGGGGCGCACAGGTGGAGAAACTGATTCAGAATAATATCGAAGTCTTGCGGGAGCAGAACGTGGATCTGATCCTCGCCTGTTGTCACTGGGGCATTGAGAAAGACACCTATCCGGAGAATTATCAGCAGCAGCTTGGCAGAAAATGCATCGACTGGGGAGTGGATCTGGTCATCGGTCATCATCCCCATGTGTTGCAGGGAATCGAGGAATACAAGGGCAGATATATCATTTACAGCCTGGCAAATTTCTGCTTCGGAGCCAACCGGAATCCAGAGGACAAGGACACCATGATCTTCCAGCAGACATTTACTTTTGAGAACGGGGAAAAGGTGGAGGATCAGAACGCCCGGATCATTCCCTGTATGGTAAGTTCAGTCAAAACAAGGAATGATTTCCGACCGACGCCGGCAACGGGGGAGGATAAGCAGAGGATCCTGCAGCGTATGAACGAATACAGCAGTGCTTTTGGTGTGGCGTTTGATGAGGACGGCGGGATTATAGTGAATTGACCGATGGGAAATGTTGATAACTTTCGGATGATGAGGCAGATGTGTGGATAGTGACATGTGCGGATGAGGAATAGAGGAAAGGATAGGAATTGCCATGGAAAAAGCATTTAAGCTGGACTTTATCAATGACAAAACAGGAAGTCTGTATGTGAATTGCTGCGGGTGCTCTCAGACGGAAGCACTGCACAGCTTCGGACCGGCATCCAAGCCGCACTACCTGATCCACTATGTCTTAAGCGGCAAGGGGCATTTCCGGTTTCATGACAAGGAATACCGGCTGGAGGCCGGGTACGGATTTCTGATCCAGCCCAACGAGCTGGCGTTCTATCAGGCGGATGCAAAGGATCCCTGGAGTTATCTGTGGGTGGGCTTCGCCGGGAGCCGCGCGGAAGAGTATTTACATAGCATGGGACTGTCAGACAGGCATCCTATTTTTTCCTGTGATAAATCAGAGGAGCTGTATTCTATTGTCCGCGATATGATGGAACACAATACCTTTGGAATCGCGGATGATCTGCGCCGGAACGGACTGCTGGGAGTATTCCTGTCTGTGATCGCGGACAGCGCCGGTGTGGTAGCCAGAGAGGAAGAGGATAAGGGGAACCAGTATGTGAAAAAAGCGGTATCTTTTATCCAGAGTAACTACTGTAACCCGATCAAGGTAACGGATGTGGCGGATTATGTGTGTATCAACCGCAGTTATTTATATACATTGTTCCAGAATTATCTGGGAATGTCGCCTCAGCAGTTCCTCACCACCTTCCGTATCACCAAGGCGAGAGAGCTGCTGGAATCTACGAATTATCCTATCGAGAGCATTGCCCTGTCCTGTGGGTATAGTGATGCGCTGGTATTTACCAAGGCGTTCCATGCCATGAAGGGCATGTCTCCGTCAAAATACCGCAAGGAAAGTCACAGAGAGAGCACAAAAGAACAGCTCCAGGAGGTCGAGGGTCTGATCGCCCGGCTATTGAAACCGTAAAGAACAACATTAAAAAAGCTCATTCATCTGAATATGAATGGGCTTTTTTAGTGCCTTGGTTTTACACAGGAATTCTATTTATTTAAGTTATTCTCTACATATTCCAGGATATAGAAATTATCTTCCGGCATCTGGCATCCGACGATATACAGTCCGTTATCGTCGGAACAGCGGATGATGCGACCTTCCAGCACATTATGATTTGGCAGAGCAAAATCATGAATCGTGATAATGACTTCTGCATTTTTGCTTTGGGTGAATATCTTGTCTGTGGCCAGGAAGGCGAATCCGTTGGCACTAATATTTTCCATGGTAGCCGCATATTCCGTATCGGAATTTTTGAACTTAATAGTACAGGTATTATTCAGATCCATACGAGGGTATTTGCGTCTATTGTTGATCCTGGGTCTGGTAGTAATGGTAACCTTGAAAGCATGTTCACCACTTTCGGGAGCAGGAGAAATGGCGGCTTTGTCCCAACAGTACAGGATATTACCTGCGGTGACCTGCAGCATACAGGAAGCAGACCCGTTAATCGTCAGCTTCTTCTGACAGGATACTAACAGTCCCTCCGGGATCTGCTCGATCAGCTCCCCAAGATAGTTGTCATCCTCCTGACCGACTAGCTGTAAGTCGATCTTCATGCCGGGCTTGACGTCTTCAATACCCATGAATCCACCGATACCCAGATCACACATCATGTTCTCCATGACATCTTCGATGGTATTGATATTATCTGCTGTTTCCTGATACTTACTGAGCATCCGTTCACTGGTCCGGCTGGAGTGCGTGATACAGGTTGTGATAGTATCCACGATGTTAGATACCTGCTCCATGTTGGATACCAGCTGAGTGTTAGAGCTCTCTACTTCTTTAATGGCATTATCTACAACCTGAATGTGATTGCCCAGCTGCACGGAATCAGAAGCGATCTGGTTTACGTTATCTCCGGTCTGCGTTACTTTTTCCAGAGTGATCTGGATCAGCTTTAATGTCTCTTCAATGGAAGAGGTCATCTTCGCGGAGGTAGCATCCAGCCGGGAGAGAGCATCCCTGATCTGATCAGAGGAAGCGTGGGTCTCGGTGCTTAAGGTACGGATCTGATCCGCTACGACAGCGAAGCCCTTGCCGGCTTCTCCGGCTCTGGCAGCTTCGATGGAAGCATTTAATGCCAGCAGATTCGTCTGGTTTGTGATCTTCTCTATGGTGCCGGTCTCCTGTTTTACCATTTCGAATTCCTGACGGAAATTCTCCAGAACATTTTCCAGCTCGGTGGACAGCTGTGACATGGTAGCAGCGGTATTCACCAGACTCTTCAGGTCTTCCGCGCTGACGCCGGAATGGGATTGCGTTTTTTCGACGAGCGTGATCATTTCTCCGATCAAAGCTACCACATTTTCTACCTGGGCACGGATATCGGAGGTCATCTGTGTGGATGATGTGGTACGATCCTGCAGCATATTGTTGTTGTCAGTCAGCTCGTTCATACCCAGCATGACGATATCGGAGCCATGCTTATTCTCGGAAGCCAGCTCTCTTACGACAGTGATGCCATCGAGAATGATATTACTCGAAGACTTTACCTGTTCTACAGTAGTTACGACTCTGTGCAGGTCAGCCCTGATGCTGTCGGTCATGGCACCGTCGGATTCATTCAGATGACGGATGGACATGACATAGCAGATGTAGCAGAGGATGATACAGGACAATTGCAGCTGATAATTTTTCATATCGGAAGCGCTGTTGAAGCCCAGCATATAGCGATAGACGGCTGCACCGACGATGATCAGGGCATTGGCGATACCGCAGTTGATCATGAATTTTCGGTTCTTATATAGTACCAGCAGGCTCGTCACCGGCAGAATGTAAGTGAAAGCGATCGGGGAAGCAGTAGTACAGATGACAAAAGTGTAGAAGATGCCGTAACCGATGACCAGATCGTAGCGGTAGAGCTCCGTTGCCCAGCCTTTTACACGTAACAGAACTTCGCCAAAGATCAGAGGCAGCCAGCATAATGCCAGAAAGATCAGATAAGAAGTGGTGGGATATAATCCCCCGGACGCGTCGGAGCCATAATTGGCACTCAGTAAAACAGCAAAAACGATCCAGATCTTACGGGCTTTCCGATTAGCTTTTTCTTTGAAAACATTTTCGTCGTATGTCATGATACATATCCTCCTTTACAGTTCTCTCCGGTATGTTCAAAAAAATGAATCAAATGGTGGATCACTTCCCTGCTTTCCGGAAGCTCCGGGTAAAAAGCGCTGAACGCATGGGTCAGGCGGGGATCCTTCGGGTAGTTGATCAGTTTATGGGGCATCTGATGTCTGCGCAGAGCCTTTTCAAAATTCAGAGTATAGCTCTGAAGATTATCGTTGTCACTGGTGATCAGGAGACTGGGTGGCAGGCTGGTCACGATGTCCGGGTGCTCCGGAGATACATAGGGGGCAAAAGCACTTTTTTTATAATGCCGGCCGTAGAGATATCTGGGGAGGAAAAGTCCGATCTGATCCAGGCGGTTTGTATAGAACATACCGCTGACCAGGCCAAGTGCCCGGACTGGCAGGTCAGAAGGGGTTACTCCGGCAGCCTGTGCCAGTGCAGTGCTTCGCTGCATGGCGATTCCATAAGTCAACAGACAGGCACCGCCGCTGTCGCCGCAGGCATATATGTGGGAAATGTCACCGCCGTATTCCGTCAGATGATCCCGGATAAAATCCAGTGCCAGATGCAGATCAGCCAACTGGTCATAGAAAAGACAGTCCGGTATCAGCCGGTACTCCATGCTGAATACCAGATACCCCGCCTCACAAAGGGAGGCACAAAAGGGACGGTTGAACTCCTTGTTCCCCATGAGGAGGCCTCCGCCATGTACGTTGACGATGACCGGGAGAATCTCTCCGTCCCGTCCCCTGGGACGGTAGACATCCAGACGATGGGCCGGAACATGCTTCTCGTCATAGAAAATATCCGATTGTAGGAAAACGTCTTCCGGAAGAGGATACTCTTTGCCTCTGGAAGCGCAGCTTTGCTCGAATGCCGCCCGCTGCTTATAGAACATTTGACATATAAAGCTTTTCATGTGTACTCCTGATTCTGACTGTATATGTTTCAATAAAAGAGAAATATTTGTCGAAAAAAGCGATATGCAGTCTTTAAAAGAATACCACAGAAATGAATAGATTAAAATAGAAAATGCAACATTCTATTATGGAATGTTGCATTTTGTCTTGCACTACATATTTCGGCTGACCATGAGAAAACTTTAGTCTTTTTTATAAAAATCGTTATTCCAAACTATATATATCACTATAATGTTTTTGCGCAACACATATCATAGCTGTATATCGCGGAATACGGCATCTTTGTCATCCTGTTCAATTCCCAGATAATGTTTTGTGATCTGAAAAGAAGAATGATTGTAAATCTCCATCAGCAATGCGGGCGGAGTTCCCATTTTCCATGCATGGTAGCCGAAGGTCTTCCGCAGGGAGTGACACCGGATCACATCTTCGATCCCGACGGCTTCGGCAGCTTTGCGGACAATGCGGTAGGCCTGATATCGGGAGAGTGGGGAATCAGCTTTTCTGGGGCTGGGGAAGAGGTAGTCTGTGTCGGTTACGAAAGACTGTGTTGTCCGGTAGGACTGTAATGTTTTCTGAAGTTCTCTGTTGATCAGGATTCGGGTCTCTTTTCCTGTTTTCTTTTCTGTGATCAGAAGATGGGTGTAAAAGCGGCTGTGTTCTGTGCAATAGACATCTCCCCAGGTGAGATGAAGAATGTCGTTGATACGGAGAGCAGTGTTCAGACCGATCAGGATGAGAGTGTAATTCCGGAAGTTAGGCTGTTTGATAAGGTAGTAATCTTTGAAATCATGTAAAAGTTGTTTGCTGCGGATAGGTTGTGTCGTGCTCATAATGGCCTCCTTGATAGAATAAATGAATTAGAAAAATGCAACATTCCATAATAAAATGTTGCAGCAGTGCAAACCAGCAGGCAAGGAAGGCTGAATAAAAACAGGGAGGTTATCGATATGCTGCGTCTGACCGTTAGTCCGGAAGAATACCTGATGATCAATGACAATATCAAGATCGTGTTCCTGGGAGGAACCAAGAATCATCTCCGCATCATGATTGATGCACCGAAAGAGGTGAACATCGTGCGAAGCACGGTGTTGGAGAATCAGATCACAGATCCGGAGGAGAGAGCGAAGCTTCCTAAATATTATGCGGAAGAAGAGCACCCGGAGAAGTACCGCAAGAAGTCAAATGTGATCATCACAAAGGGAAATGCGGACAAATAATTTCATATGGTAATAACCGGAGGAAGAGCGGCTCTGTCAGGGCCCGACAGGGAAGCTCCTACTCCGGTTACTATAAAAACTAACAACAAGTATCTGGGAGAAAAGGATTTCTCAATAACAATACAGATACGCACACTGCCGCAAAAGGAATTGGGCAGTAATACAAGGAGGTAAATTATTATGGTAGTACAACACAATCTTACAGCTATGAACTCTAACAGAATGTTAGGTCTGACCACTGCTTCTCAGGCAAAGTCTACTGAGAAACTCTCTTCCGGATACAAGATCAACAGAGCAGCAGATGATGCAGCAGGTCTGTCCATCAGTGAGAAAATGAGAAAGCAGATCAGAGGACTGACACAGGCTTCCAGCAACGCACAGGACGGTATTTCTACTGTACAGACCGCTGAAGGCGCTCTGAACGAAGTTCAGGATATGCTGCAGAGAATGAACGAGCTGGCAGTTAAGTCTGCGAATGGAACTAATTCCGAAACAGACAGAAGCTATATCCAGAATGAAATTGACCAGTTAGTTACCGAGATTGATCGTGTATCTGAGACCACCAAGTTCAATGAAACATATCTGTTAAAGGGTAATGCTGAAGGAACAGTTGGCAGTACCGGTAAAACAGTTCAAGTAGTTGGTCATGACGCAGCGTTAACAGAAGGTATGAAAGTTAATGCCGGTGACGTGACTCTTGGTACTGTAAGCGCAAAAATCGATAATGCTGGTGGTATTGCTACTGATCCTACAATTGCAGACTCCAATGCACTTAAGAATTCTGCTGTGGCCACGGCATTGAATGGTTCCACAGCAGGTACAGTTACTTTGACATATGCGAAAGATACTGGCTTATGGACAATGAATGATGGTGCAAATGATGCAGGTACACTTACTACAGACCAGTTGAAAAAGGCAGGAATTAATATTACTGTAACGGATGCTGATGATGGCAAGGCATTTAAACTGCAAAAAGAGTTAATTGCAAACGATAAGCTTGCTGATTCCGGAGTAACTTATGATGCAAAAAATGTGACAGCAGCTAAGTTAGCAAATTCTGCCTTTGGGTCCGATGTAAAAGCTACTATTAAGGTGGATGATGCCGGTACCGCAACAATAAAAGCATATGATGCAAACTATGTTCCTAATGCATTGAAGCTTGATTTACATGTTGGTGCTGATTCTACATCTAACAATAAGATCAGTTTAGAACTTCAGTCTATGAGCGCAAAGGGTATTGGTTTGCTGGATGCCAATGGTGAATTAAGAGTAGATGGTAAAGACAGCACAAATGCTGATAAGGCAATTGATACTATTGCAAATGCTATTCAGAGAGTATCCACCCAGCGTTCCGCACTTGGTGCTGTTCAGAACCGTCTGGAGCACACCATCAACAACCTGGATAACGTTGTAGAGAATACCACCAGCGCAGAGAGCCAGATCCGTGATACAGATATGGCTACTGAGATGGTGAAGTACTCCAATAATAACATTCTGGCTCAGGCAGGTCAGGCTATGCTTGCACAGGCTAACCAGAGCAATCAGGGTGTATTATCACTGCTTGGCTAAATTAAAAATTGTGTGAACAAAAGAAAGGGAATGTACCTCGAAATTTTGAGGTGCATTCCCTTTTTACCCATTCAGATTTAGTTGCTTTCTTTTCTGATTTCTTTTATTTTTTCAACAGTACATTCTGCAATAACGCAGATATCCTCATCAGAGTAGCCTCTTGCCAGCATGTTGCGGATTACCTGACGGATATTATCTTCTCTTCCCTGTATGATGCCTTCCTGTCGTCCAATTGCCCTTTCTTCCTCCGCCCATTCCCTCAAAGCCTGACACATATCATATTCCTCCTTTGCCTCTGTTTCCTTCATATATTGATTTCTTTCCTCCCATAACTGCGGCATATTCAGTAAAACAGACAGGATTTCTGCCGTTTCCGGGGAAAGATGCCGGTAATCTTCCCGTTCACTTACCCTTTGCCGCAGCTTTTTTCTATCTTTTCGACAGTTCAGCAATTCAAACAGCTCCCGCAGTTCCGTATGAAACATCCCAAAGTCATCCTGCTCATTCACACAGAACAGCCGCAGAGGATAGTCTGCAAAGAACCGGCTCAGTTCTTGATCTGCTCCAAAATCCATCATGTCCTTTAAACTGAAGGGACCGTCCCACTTTTCCTCTCCATGGTACAGGCAGATAGTATACACAGGAACCAGCCTGTCCTTTTTGCAGAAACCGCATAATTTTTCAGCAATTGTTAAAAGCCTGTGTTTTTCCCTATTTTTCCGTTTCTGCTCTTTTATCTGTTTTCCGTATTCCAGAGCATCGTATTCCATGCACCGGTAGGGCATGGTGTAATCCACGTAGTTCTGGTTTTCCAGAGCGAGAATACGAAGTGTGGTTCCCTGACGCAGCCTCATTTTGATATCCCTCACCCGTCCGAAATATTCTCCAGATGCCTCCGGCTTCGATTGCCGTTGGGACTGCTGTGTTGGTATTTCCTTCAACTGCTCCGATTTCGTTTTCACCCCGGAAGGTTCTATCCCTTTCGCCCTGACTGGCAGGTACGGAACCTCCCGCCTGCCCACATAGCTTTCCGAAGCCTCCGATAGTTCCTGCGGAAGGATAACCTGCCGTCCTCCAAAAAACACACCGTTAAACAAATCCGCAAAGCGTGCCTTGTCCTGAAGGTAATTCTTCATGACAGTATCTACTTTCCCCATATTCATTCCTCCTTGTAGTACAGGAGAAATCCGGGGTGAAAATCTCCTGCTTTTTCGTAAAATAATTGGATTAAAAGCATGGATTTTCCGAATCATAGATATTAAAGATGTTTGAATAAGATAGAATCTGGAATTAGCAGATTCTATCTTAAAAAGAAACTTCTATGCTTTGAAAGTATAATATCATTTTATCTGTAGAAAATCAAGAGCAATTTTCCACAAATTCGCCTGCCCGCATAACCGGAATAACCGTTCCGTCCTCCTTTACACCATCCACTTCCATATCTGCTGTGCCATACATAAAATCACAGTGAATCGGAGCATTATTAACACCAATCGCCAGAAGTTCCTCCAGTGTTTTCCAGTCCTCCCTTTCTACACTCTTTAAAATATTATACTTGTATAATTTATTACATAAGAAAATATTACATCTGTAAATAAAATTTTGCAACTATTCAGAGCCATGCAAATTTGACAGCTGTTCATGCTTGCATGGATACAGAATGTCAAATTTATATGGCGAATTAACCACACGAGCAAAAGGAAAGCCTTGTAAAGGCGATTTTGCGAATGGGGACTGAATAGTTTTCTTTGCACAAAAATACCCGTGATACAGTTATCCGTATCACGGGCATACCATCCATCCTCTATAAATCTTTTTTCAAATCCTTCCGACTATCTTTCTTCTGTCTTTTACATTTTTCTATACAAACTCTTTTACAGACGCATATACGCCGTCTGCATCCAGTCCATATTTCTTTACCAGTGCTGCCGCGGAGCCGGATTCTCCGAATACATCCTGCATGCCGATTTTCTTTACAGGAGTAGGAAGCTTTGCACATAACGCATCACAAACCGCGCTTCCAAGACCCCCGATTACAGAATGTTCCTCTACGGTTACAACCTTTCCGGTTTTCTTTGCGCTGTTAATAATAATGTCCTCGTCCAGAGGCTTAATGGTGCAGATACTGATAACCTCTGCCTCGATGCCATCTGCCGCAAGCTTCTCGGCAGCTCCCAGAGCGGAATCCACACAGATACCGGTTGCTACAATCGTAACGTCCCTGCCTTCCCGGACTACGGTTCCCTTTCCAATTTCAAACTTATAATCCGGTCTGTCATTGATTACCGGCACTGCTGCACGTCCGAAACGGATATATACAGGACCTTCATATTCCAATGCTGCGCGAACTGCCGCACGGGCTTCCACATCATCCGCCGGGCACATAACTACCATGCCGGGAATAGTACGCATCAGAGCGATATCCTCATTACACTGATGGGTTGCGCCGTCCTCTCCTACGGTAATTCCCGCATGGGTTGCGCCGATTTTTACGTTCAGGTGGGGATAACCGATGGAGTTACGCACCTGCTCAAAGGCACGGCCTGCTGCAAACATGGCGAAAGAGCTGACAAAGGGAATCTTGCCGGTCAGGGAAAGACCTGCTGCCACACCCATCATATTTGCCTCTGCGATACCACAGTCAATATGGCGTTCCGGGTACGCCTTTCTGAAAATACCGGTCTTGGTTGCTGCTGCCAAATCCGCATCCAGCACAACCAGATTCGGAAATTCCTCTGCCAAATCCTTCAGCGCATTTCCGTAGCTTTCACGGGTTGCAATTTTTTTCACTGTATTGTCTGCCATTATGCTTCACCTGCTTTCTCCAACTCGGCGTCAATCTTTGCCAAATCAGCCATTGCTATTGCATATTCCTCATCATTGGGTGCCTTGCCGTGCCAGTCAACGCTGTTTTCCATAAAGGACACAAAAGCTGCACGCAGTGCATCAAAATCATGGGCATCCACGTTGATTACATGGAAATTAAATGCTTCAAATTTCTTATCAATCGGATAAGGCGAGCAGACCTGATCAATCGGTCCGTCAATCTGCAGGTTGTTGTTATCTACCATAACACAAAGATTGTCCAGCTTGCGGAAGCCTGCGAACATAGCTGCCTCCCATACCTGTCCCTCTTCCAGTTCTCCGTCACCCAACAGGGTGTATACTCTGAAATCCTTCTGGTTCATCTTTGCGCCAAGTGCCATGCCTGCTGCCGCGGAAATTCCCTGTCCCAGAGAACCGGAGGACATATCCACGCCGGGAATATGAATACAGGGATGTCCCTGCAGATAGGAGCCAAGATGCCGCAGAGTTTTCAAATCCTCTACCGGAAAATATCCTCTGTTTGCCAGTGCAGCATAAAGTCCGGGTGCCGTATGACCCTTGGACAATACAAAACGGTCCCTGTTCTCCATATGCGGGTTTTTGGGGTCAATATTCATCTCCTCAAAATACAGGAACGTAAATACATCTGCTGCGGATAAAGAACCGCCCGGGTGTCCTGCCTTTGCACTGTGAACTGCTGTTACAATGCCCTTGCGCACTTCGTTTGCACGCTTCTGCAGTTCTAAATTGTTCATGCTTCTCCTCCATTCTGCCATCCTCATCCAATGGCACCTAGTTTTCGTCCCTATACTAACACAGTTTCGCTTCCGCGTCCAGTGTTTTGTCGCAAAAATCCTTTATTGTGCCCGTGCACACGGCCATCTGTCCAACAGGCTTTACTTCTGTCCGTAATAAGCGTTTGCTCCGTGCTTTCTGAAATAATGCTTATCCTGCAATTCCTGAGGTGCAGGCTGTACCTGCGGGTTGATGCTCTCTGTCCGGTATGCCATCTTGGCAACCTCCTCCAGCACTACCGCATTATGCACTGCTTCCTTTGCATCCTTTCCCCAGGTAAAGGGGCCATGGTTCTTACATAAAACTGCGGGCACGGCCACAGGGTCCTTTTTCATCCGCTTAAACTCGTTTACAATCCTCATATGCCTCCTCGATTTCCTCTTTATTCAGGCATCTGACACAGGGTACCTCCCCGTAAATATAATCCGCATGGGTTGTTCCGTAACAGGGAATACTTCTTCCCGCCTGCGCCCAGCTTGTAGCATAGGAGGAATGAGTATGTACGATTCCGCCGATTTCCGGGAAGGCTTTATACAGCTCCAGATGGGTTGCCGTATCGGAAGAAGGATTATAACGCCCCTCTACCTTCTC
>OGDN01002206.1_pt1 | contig 26491 bp, 19 predicted proteins | sample 1570271 | NCBI WGS metagenome assembly OGDN01 (sample SAMEA4384481, study PRJEB24528) | human gut metagenome | reverse complement strand
CTTTAAGTTATTGGGGTCATTGGGCGGACACATGGGTCCGCCCCTACCGTAAAGTATTATCGAAAAAGTTCAAAAGCCGAAAGGAGTTTTACAGATGAAAGGAGGCTGAAAGGGCGGTGACGGAATGTCCATTCACTACCGGAAGCCCCATTAACAGGGCGTTTCAACGACTAATGAAAGGAGGAAGGGAGAAACAGATTTTCGCTTTCTTTCTTGCAGGTTCCATACTTTTGTTATATATTGCCACCCTGTTTTAAACAGGCTTAGAATGAATTTTATTCTTGGAAATACATCTATCAATGAAACGAGCCGTATTATTTTTATTACTGAACTTGACTATTTGTGCTATTTATGCCCAGAGCCAACCTGTTTCCCAAAGGCTGGATGCTTTGCTGAACGACGAAATCCTGAAAACTTCCGAAGTTGGTATCACGGTCTTCGACCTGACCATGGGTGAATCTCTTTATCGGTATCAGGATGAGAAACTGTATCGCCCTGCTTCCATTGAGAAGGTGATTACTTCTGTCACAGCGCTTGCCCGTCTTGGGGCAGATTATACAATGGATACCCATCTTCGCTATACCGGGAAAATAGAGAATGATACACTGAAAGGGAATCTTTATCTGATAGGGGGCTTTGACCCGGAGCTGATGGATGAAGACCTGGATAGCCTCGTGGCGGCGGTGGAAGCGCAGGGTATCCGGTATGTGACGGATACCATTGCTGCCGATGTCTCGATGATGGATTCCGTATATTGGGGACCGGGGTGGTCGTGGGATGATACTCCTTATTCATTTCAGCCTTATCTTTCTCCTCTGATGCTGAATCGCGGTTGTGTGGATGTGTCTGTTTCACCTGCTCAGAAAGATTCTTTGCCGACAGTGCGTTGTACTCCGGTTTCAGATTATTACCGGGTTTGTAATCGGGCAGTGAGCCGTAACCCGCAGGCAGGGAAATTGGAAATCACCCGCAACTGGCTTTCCAATGGTAATGTGATAACGGTTTCGGGCAACGTATCCGGGCCATACACAGGGCAAGTGAATATTTATACTTCCAAGGATTTTCTTTTCCATACGTTTATCCAACGTTTGGAAGGGAAGGGAATTACCTCCGGTGTGCATACTTATGCTGATTGTCCCACCGCCAGTGACAGTATTGCAACTCTTTATACCATCAGGAGACCTATCAAACAAGTGTTGGAACGTGCTTTGAAGAAGAGTGATAACTTGTGTGCCGAATCCATGTTTTATCATCTTGCCGTCAAACATGCCTCACACAACCGGGTGACTGCCGGTGACGGAACGGAGGCCATTGCCAGCTTTATGAAGGATGTAATTGGCTTTAATCCTGATTATTATAAAATAGCCGATGGTAGCGGGGTATCCTTATATAATTATATCTCTCCGCGGCTATTGTTGGAGTATTTGAAGTATGCCTATTATCATCGGGATATCTTTTTGCCGTTGTATGATGCTCTTCCCATTGCCGGAGTGGACGGCACATTGCAATACCGTATGAAGCAAACCAAGGCCCGGGGGAATGTTCGTGCCAAGACCGGCTCGGTGACCGGAGTGAGTTCTTTGGCCGGATATGTGAAAGGGGCCGACGGGCATCAGCTGGCCTTCGTTATCATTAATCAGAATGTGCTGAAATTAAGCCGTGCGCGTGCTTTCCAAGATAAAGTTTGCGATATTCTTTCTCGCTAATATGGGGGTTCCTGTCTGCAGGGCAGCACATTTAAGGGTAAGTGAAAGTGTTTTTGCGACAGGATGGACAAAATTTACACCTTTTCTGAACGATTACTGTATCTTGAAGCTGTAAATGTTTTGTAACTTTGCCCAAGTAGAAATCAAAAGAATACCATAAAACACATAAAATAGCGTATGAAAACAAATTATGAAATCCGCTATGCCGCTCATCCCGAAGATGCCAAGCGCTATGATACCGCAAGGATACGTCGCGACTTTCTGATAGAAAAGGTTTTTTCGGATAATGAGGTAAATATAGTATATTCTATGTACGACCGTATGGTGGTAGGGGGAGCCCAACCCGTAGGTGAAGTACTGAAACTCGAAGCTATCGAGCCTTTGAAAGCTCCTTATTTTCTAACCCGCCGCGAAATGGGTATATTCAATGTGGGAGGCCCCGGTATAGTAAAAGCCGGTGATGCCGTGTTTGAATTGGATTATAAAGAGGCGCTCTATCTGGGAGCGGGAGACCGTGAAGTGTCTTTTGAAAGTAAAGACGTCTGCCGGCCCGCCAAGTTTTATTTCAACTCTACTACCGCACATCGTAATTATCCCGATAAAAAGGTTACTAAGGCAGATGCCATCGTTGCAGAAATGGGTTCGTTGGAGGGATCTAACCATCGTTGCATCAACAAGATGTTGGTCAGTCAGGTGTTGCCCACTTGCCAGTTGCAGATGGGAATGACAGAGTTGAAACCGGGAAGCGTATGGAATACTATGCCGGCACATGTACACAGCCGTCGCATGGAAGCCTATTTCTATTTTGAGGTTCCCGAGGAACATGCTGTCTGTCATTTTATGGGGGAAGTGGACGAGACACGGCATGTGTGGATGAAAGGAGAGCAGGCTGTACTGTCTCCCGAATGGTCTATTCACAGTGCTGCTGCTACGCATAATTATACCTTTATTTGGGGAATGGGTGGCGAAAATCTTGATTATGGAGACCAGGACTTTTCTCTGATAACAGATTTAAAATAAGAAAGTAAGACGGAAAAGAGTTTTATTAAACGTTTTGTGTGCGATAACGGAAGTTTTTTATTACCTTTGGGCGTCGTAATGGATAAGAGAATACAAGAAATAAATTATTATACTAAAACATTAAATTAATTACTATGGTGAATTTTTCATTGGAAGGTAAGGTAGCTCTCGTAACAGGTGCTTCTTACGGAATTGGTTTTGCTATTGCATCGGCGTTTGCTGCTGCTGGTGCTACTATCGTTTTCAACGATATCAAGCAGGAATTGGTAGACAAAGGTTTGGCTGCTTATAAGGAAAAAGGCATTAAGGCTTTCGGTTATATATGTGACGTTACCAACGAAGAGCAAGTGAACGCTTTGGTGGCACAGGTAGAAAAAGAAGTAGGCGTTATCGATATTCTTGTAAACAATGCAGGTATTATCAAACGTATCCCGATGTGTGATATGAGTGCAGCAGAATTCCGCCAGGTTATCGACGTTGACTTGAATGCTCCGTTTATCGTATCTAAAGCCGTTATCCCCGGTATGATTAAAAAAGGTCATGGAAAGATTATCAATATCTGCTCTATGATGAGTGAACTGGGACGTGAAACTGTATCTGCTTATGCAGCCGCTAAAGGTGGCTTGAAGATGTTGACCCGTAACATTGCTTCTGAATACGGTGAGTACAATATTCAGTGTAACGGTATCGGCCCGGGTTATATCGCTACTCCTCAAACAGCTCCGTTGCGTGAACTTCAGGCTGATGGCTCACGTCATCCGTTCGACCAGTTCATCATCGCCAAGACTCCGGCTGCACGTTGGGGAACTCCCGAAGATTTGCAGGGTCCTGCTGTGTTCCTGGCATCAGATGCTTCTGACTTTGTCAACGGTCATGTGCTTTACGTTGACGGTGGTATTTTGGCTTATATCGGTAAACAACCCAAATAATATAAATGCCCGGAAAGGGTTATTTTCAGGTACGGATGGGAGTGTGTCAAAACTAAACCAGCCTATCCAATCGTCAGCTGTAGGGGCAGGGTTTGCCTGCCCGAAGACACAAAGTAAACTGTTTTCGGGCGAGCGAACCTCGCCCCTACGAACGAAACGACAGCATTATCCACGTTTTGACACAACCCCATTCTCCTTTCATTAAATAGATAATATGAAGAAAATCTTTTTAGTAGTGGCAGCGGCATGTTCGTTGTGTTCTTGTTCACAACAGCAGCCGGTTACTGTAACTGTCACTAATCCTTTGGCTATGGACCGTAGCGGTGAGATGGTGGAAGTATCTATGGCGGAGATTTCATCTAAGTTGCAATTGCCGGATACGGCGCAAGTAATTGTATTGGATGAAAACGACCTGGAAGTTCCTTATCAGGTCACTTATAATGATATGCTTATTTTCCCGACCTCGGTAAAGGCATCTTCTACAGCCACTTATACTATTAAACCGGGTAATCCGCAACCGGTGGATGTCATTTCCTGCGGTCGTGTTTATCCTGAGCGTGTAGATGATATTGCTTGGGAAAACGACCGTGCCGCTTACCGTGCTTATGGTCCTGCACTTCAGGCAACCGGAGAGAGGGCTTATGGTTATGACGTATTTACCAAACGTGTGCCCGAACCGGTGGTGGAAGACCGTTATGACGGTGAGCTGAATAGGAATATCTCTTATCATGTAGACCACGGAAACGGTATGGATGTGTATGCAGTAGGGCCTACATTGGGCGGCGGTACAGCTGCTTTGTTCCCCGATAGCACCATTGCTTATCCGTATTGCTGGAAAGAATGTGAGGTGCTGGACAATGGTCCGCTCCGTTTCACGGCAAAATTGGTTTATAATCCATTGATTATAAAAGGAGATAGCAATGTGGTGGAAACTCGTGTCATTTCTTTGGATAAAGGTTCACAGTTGAACAAAACAGTGATTTCGTATACTGATTTGAAGGAAGTGACTCCTATTGTGGCCGGTATCGTTATTCATAAAGAAAACCCGACGGGATATTCTTTCGATTCCAATGCCGGGTATATTGCTTATGCCGATTCTACCCAGAATCCGAGAAACAATAACGGTATTATTTATGTGGGTGCTGTATTTCCTGCCAGCCTGAATGCTGCAAAAGCGCAGTTCTTCCCTGAAACAGAAAGGAAAGAACATGGCGGTGCTCTCGGACATGTGTTGGGTATCAGCGATTATGAGCCGGGAACTGAATATGTTTACTATTGGGGTTCGGGCTGGAGCAAATATGGTTTTGCAGCCGATACCGAATGGACGAAGTATTTGGAGAACTTTGCTCAGCAGGTGCGTAACCCATTGACAGTGACTGTGAAGTAAAAGAATATAGTGGATGATTAAAAAGTTACCTGAAAAGCCGTGTGCTTTAAGGTAACTTTTTCTTTTTATTGAATAACCGGAATACGATGATGAAACGAAGAATGATGATTGGTTTCCTATGCGGATTATTACGTCCCGAAAAGCCTTAGTTTTCGGTAAGGAACTGCTTACTCTTCCTTATGGAATTCTCACAGTCCCTTTCTTTCTTTTGTTGTATCTTAAAAGTTCTTTTTGATTATTTCCTGCATCACTTCCGATTTCTTGTCTTCGTCATTTGCCTCTTTCCTCAGTTCCAGCAAGCGTGCCTTCATTTTTTTGATAACCGGAGCATACTCGGCATCCTTATATGCGTTGTGATTCTCGTGCGGGTCTTTCTGTAAGTCATAGAATTCCCACGACGGAGCAGTCGGAGTATCGTCCGAACCGGTGGCATCCAACCTGTTTCCGTAAAGGAACATAAGTTTATAGCGTTCATTGCGGATACCGATGTGTGCCGGGCGAATGGTGTGGTGTGTCCAATAACGATAGTACATATCTTTGCGCCAATGGTCGGATGTTTTTCCGGCAAGGTTGTTGCGGAAACTTTGTCCTTGCGATTTGTCTGGAGCCTTTACGTGTGCATAATCGGCAAGCATGGCTGCAAAGTCTGTGTTCAGGATAATATCCTTGTTGCGTGTGCCGGCGGGTATTTCCTTTGGATAACGGATGACAAACGGCATACGGAGCGGTTCTTCATACATCATTCGTTTATCAAAGAATCCATGTTCTCCCAAGAAATATCCTTGGTCTGATACATAAATGACAATGGTATTCTTTGCCAGTCCTTTTTCGTCCAGATAGCGGAGCAGACGGCCTATATTGTCGTCGATGGTGGCGCCGCAGCGCAGATAGTCTTTTATCATTTTCTGATATATCTTCTTTCGGGCGGAAATGCTGTCCATGCCTTCGGTGCTGAAGGGGAGTTCCGGATATTGGCACCACCACGGGCCTTTGGATGCCTGTTCCCATCGCCAACCCATATTTTCAAGTTGACGTCCGGTGAAAGTACGTCCCGAAGCAATGGTATCGAATTCCATCATGGTGTCCGGTTCGGGAAAGGTTACATCATCATATAGATGTTTCATGCGTTCGGGGAAATCCCATGGCTCATGGGTTGCTTTAAAATGGCAGCAAAGCATAAACGGTTTATCGGTGTTGCGTTCTTCCATCCATTGGATACATTTGTCTGTCACCAAGTCGGTTGAGAAGCCTTTCTCTTCTATGCCGCTACGTTCTTCCGTATCATCTTTCCAGTTGTCGGCTGTTTTGAAGAGCGGGTTGATGTATTCTCCTTGGTCATGGAACACGCTGAAGGTGTCGAAGCCGGAGGGTTGTGTCTTGAGGTGCCATTTGCCGAAAAGAGCTGTTTGATAGCCGCCTGCCTGCATTTGTTTGGCGATATTGTCCTGATTACGGTCGAAGCTGTCTTCCAGTGTCCTTACTCCGTTGATGTGACTGTAAGCGCCTGTCAGGATAGTGGCCCGGCTGGGGGCGGAGATAGAATTGGTGCAAAAGCAGTTATCCAGCACGCATCCTTCATCGGCGAGGCGTTTGATATTGTCGTTCTTTACATACGGAGCCAATATACCTCCGTACACTCCCCATGCCTGTGAGGTGTGGTCGTCGGAGAGAATAAACAGGATATTGGGACGTTCTTTGTCTTGTTCTTGCGCTTGGAGCTCTCCTGCCGATAATGGTTGGCAAAGCAATGCGCCGGTCAGTAATTGAAGTGTTTTTCTTTTCATCATGTTCTTGTGTTTTTTGTTTGGATAGTTTTCGACCGGCGGTCAGTCGAAAACCTTGAATTCATATCCTTGTTCCAACAACCATTCAATGGCTCTTGGCAATGCATATTTCATGTTCTTTTCCGCTTTAATCGAATCGTGAAAGGTGATGATGGAACCATTGCGCACATAGTGCTTGACTTTGCGCAACACTTGCCGTCCGTTCAGCCGTTTGCTGTAATCGCGGGTAACGAGGTCCCACATTACTATTTGGTATTTATGTCGGAGCATCATATATTGCATCCAGCGCATGTGTCCGTGTGGCGGTCGGAACAGGTTGGTGTGAATCAGTTCGTTTGCCTTGTCGGTGTTGGCCAGATAATTATCGCTCCGGTATTCAAATCCGCGGATGTGGTTAAAAGTATGATTGCCCAACCGATGTCCGCGGTCTACTATCATTTTAAACTCTTCGGGATGCTTGCGTACATTATCGCCTACCAAAAAGAAAGTGGCTTTGATATTGTACTTGTCCAATAAGTCGAGTACCCACGGTGTGATTTCAGGAATAGGTCCGTCATCAAATGTAAGATAGACCGCTTTTACATGCTTATCCATGCGCCAAAAGGCGCGTGGATAGAGCATGCGGAGTATCAGTGGCGGTTGTTCTATTAACATAAGCGTGTGTGCTTTTTATTTTCTTTTTCCACCTACGCGGTTGTTGAATACTTCGTAAAGTTCTTCAAACTTCTTGGTATAGTGGGCAGACATATCCGATTTCGGTTTCTGTTCGCCTTCGCTTTCCACACCGCTTGCGGCATTGCAACGTGCCAAAGCTTTGTTGAGTTCGTCCAGAATATAGAAGTTGCGGACACACTCTTCATACGAATTGGCCAAGCGTTGGTCGTCAAGGCTCAGATACCAGCTGATATATTCCACTGCCTTGTTTGCCAGGTCGCTCAGGATGGCTTCTGCTTTTTCTGTTTCGCCCAAGGCCAGATAATCGTCTGCCATTTCTTTCGAGCTGCTCATGATATAATCATGGGGCACGGTTGTGCTGGGAATTACTTTCAGACTATAGTCGAGAACTTCCAGTGCTTTGTCTTTCTTGCCTTCCTTTATCAGTTGGCTGGCAAGTTGGATAAACATACGGCGGTGTGTCAGGCACATGCGCATGACTGTCTCGTCAATATAGATATCGGGATTGTCGATACCGCCGAACTTGAACTTGTTCATCAGGTTGTCATACATCTTTTCCGAATCGATACGTGCATTGAGTGCTGTGGTATTGAACGGAGTGATGCGGTAGGCAAGACCTTCCTGTATGAAGTTGTTGCCTAAGTTCAGATGATTGTCGCTGCCCACAGTGATAGCCATGTACAGCGGACGTTCCCAATTGGTATTCGCCAACATTTCGAGCATCATCAGTTCGCTCTTGTAAAGCATACGTTTGCCTTTCAGCGAGATATTCATATATTCGGGTATCTCACCATGCAATGAGTCGGGAATCATCATGCCCGAGCGTTTGATGGCTTCTTTGTCCAGTTTGATGACAATGCTGTCTGTAGGAATCATCTGCAGACCTTCTTTCGGGGAGCGTACCCAGTATTTCAGGATATTCTTCAGCTCATAAGGATTGTCTCCGAACTCTTTTGCAGCATCTTCGGGGTTTTGTTTATAGAAGTTCTTGATGCTTTCCATCACTTCGGGACGGATGGCAACTGCTTCGTTATGCCCCTGCACATATTCCAGACGACTCCAGTCGATAGGTACGGCAGGCGAATCGTATGCCTGACGCTTCATCTGGTCAATGTACCAGTCTGTTTGCAGGTAACTCAGGTTGCAGACACGCACATCGGTGCGGAAACCTTCTGTCTCCTGATTATACCACAATGGGAAGGTATCGTTGTCACCGTTGGTGAAGATAATCGGGTTGCCTTCTTCCTGTACGGTGCTCAAATAGTTTTGGCCGAAGTCGCGTGCCACGTAGCGGTTGCTGCGGTCGTGGTCGTCCCAAGTCTGGCTTACCATTTGGATAGGCACGAACAAGCAAACTACTGTCGCAAGGATAGAGGCCGGCTTTTCACCGATTTTTTTCTGTAACCATTCAGAGATACCTGCCACACCCATACCAATCCAGATGGCAAAAGCATAGAACGAACCGGCATAGGCATAGTCGCGTTCACGGGGTTGAAGGGGGGTCTGGTTGAGGTAGAGCACAATGGCAAGACCGGTCATAAAGAACAGGAAGAATACAATCCAGAACTGTTGGATACCGATTGGCTCGTAGATTATTTTTCCGTCCGGCGTGGTGATGCGTCTCACCTTGTAAGCCTGCCAGAACAGACCGATAAGTCCGAGCAAAAGAGGCAGACAGTAGAATACATTATGTCCTTTATTGTTCTTCAGGTCGGAGGGGAGCAGGCTTTGGTCGCCTACCAGGAATTTGTCGACAGGCGGAATACCGGTAATCCAGTTTCCGTGTTCTATCTCTCCTTGTCCCTGAATGTCATTCTGGCGTCCGGCAAAGTTCCACATGAAGTATCTCCAATACATGAAGTTCACTTGATAAGAGAAGAAGAACTTGATGTTGTCCCATTGGGTGGGGACTTTTACCATCATCATCTGTCCGCATTGGTCGTAAGGCACTTGTGTACCTTCCACTCCGCCCAGCCAGTCTTCGTATGACTGTGCATGTGCCTCGCTGTACATACGCGGGAACAGCATATTCTGTGCATACTTATATTCTGTTTTATGACGAACCACTTCGTAGCTGTCTTTTTCGTCGGGAGTAGCTTTTTCTTTCCGTTGATATATCGGAGCTCCTTCCGTCACATCATACACGCATCCGCCGTCCACTTCTTTGAGTGCCGGTTTTGAGGTATAAGCCTGTCCGTAGAACAAAGGACGGGTTCCGTATTGTTCGCGGCCGAGGTATTCGCCCAGCGTGAAGATATCTTCCGGTGAGTTCTGGTCCATCGGTGTATTGGCTGTGGAACGAATCACAATGAGCGCATACGATGAATAACCTACCATAATCATCATGATGCAGAGTAAAGAGGTATTGAGCGTGCGTGCACTGATTTGGTATTTTTTGTCCAGTTTGGCAAATAGATAAATACCCAATGCCGCTAAAATGATAATGCCGATAAAAGCACTGCTCCATCCATATCCGTAAAACGGAATGCCCAGCATGGCGATAGTGGTGAGGAAAGCGATGTTCATGCGTTTGCGGCTCTTCTCCACATAACTTTCGTATACGCCCCAAATGATGGAGGCTGCCAATAAGATAATGTAGACAATCAATCCACTGTTGAAAGGCATACCCAGTCCGTTGACAAACAGCAACTCAAACCAGCCGCCCACTTTCACTACGCCCGGCACGATGCCATAAAGCACGGCAGCCACCAGTACCATCGATCCGGCTAAGGCAAGCAGACTGCCTTTCAGATTGGCGTCGGGATTCTTTTTGTAATAGTAAACCAATACAATGGCAGGGATACACAGCAAGTTAAGCAAGTGCACACCAATGGAAAGTCCTGTCAGATAGGCAATCAGAATCAGCCAACGGTCACTGTGAGGCTCGTTTGCCACACTTTCCCACTTCAGGATAAGCCAGAATACGACTGCGGTGAACAGGCTGGAGTAGGCATATACTTCACCCTCTACAGCACTGAACCAGAAGGTATCGCTCCAGGTATAAGCCAAGGCTCCTACAAGGCCCGACCCCATGATGGTAATAAGTTTGCCCAATGTCATTTCGTTGTCATCGGGGCACACCAACTTTTTTACGAGGTATGTAATACTCCAAAACAGGAATAAGATACACGCCGCACTCATCAAGGCACTCATGGTGTTCACCATACGGGCCACCTGACTGGGGTCACTGGTAAACTGGCTGAATAAATTTGCGGTAAGCATGAAGAAAGGTGCGCCGGGGGGGTGTCCTACCTCAAGTTTGTAGCCGGTAGTGATAAATTCAGGGCAATCCCAAAAACTGGCTGTCGGTTCGATGGTCATGCAATAAGTAATAGCTGCGATGACAAAAGCAATCCAACCAACCAGATTGTTTACTAATTTGTACTGTTTCATGAAATTATATTTGTTTCGTTAACATTCGACGAGCGCAAAGATAGTAAAGATATAGTTATTTACCGCTTGAATGTCTGTTATTTAGTGTTATGGCGGTCATAACTATCCTCTTTTTCGGGTAATTCATCCGGTTTGTACTTCTTTATTATCCTTCGATAATCAGGTGTAAAGGCAATAAAACAGACGCTTGGTGATTAGAGTTGGAGTTTTTTTTGTAATTTGGTCGCACTTATTAAATCTAAAGAATATGAAATTCATGAATAGAGTAATTGTGGCGTGTTGCATCTTGTTATGTACTTCTGTGTGGCAGATAAATGCTCAGGATTATCCTTTTCGTCGGGCAGACTTGCCGGTGGAGGAGAGAGTGGAAGATTTGGTTCGGCGGATGACGCTGGAAGAGAAGATTGACTTGTTGGCAGGTTATCAGGATTTCTATCTTCATCCTTGTGAACGATTGGGCATACCTGCTTTTAAACTGGCGGACGGGCCTTTGGGAGTTGCTTCATGGGGATTGTTTGGCAAAGCTACAGCCTTCCCGTCGGCATTGTCTTTGGCAGCGTCATGGAATAGGGACTTGGCAGCCCGGGTGGGTGACTGTTACGGACAGGAATGGCGTGCCCGGGGCATTCATTTTCTTTTGGCACCGGGGGTGAATACTTATAGAGCTTCGAAGGGGGCCCGAAACTTTGAATACATGGGTGAAGACCCTTATCTTTCTTCAGAGATGGTGGTTCCTTTCATTAAGGGAGTGCAGGAAAGAGGTGTAATAGCCACCGTTAAACATTTTGCAGCCAATGATCAGGAGTATGACCGTTATACAGTAAGTTCGGAAGTGTCTGAACGTGCGTTGCGTGAGATTTATCTTCCGGCATTTAAGGCGGCAGTGCAAAAGGCGGGAGTGAAAGCGGTGATGACCGGTTACAATCCGGTGAATGGTGTATATTGTACGGAAAATAAATATCTGATTGATATCTTGAAGAAAGAATGGGGATTCAAAGGTATGCTGATGTCTGATTGGGCATGTACCTACTCCGCAGACAAGGCAGCCAATCATGGACTGGACCTTGAAATGGGCAGTAACGACTGGTTTGTCAGGGAGAAGCTGTTGCCTCTTGTCGAACAGGGAGTGGTGACGGAAGAGACTATTAATGAGAAGGTACGCAGGATTTACGGCACGTGCATCGAAATGGGATTTTTTGACCGTCCGCAGTTGGATACGACGATTCCTGTTTATAACCCGAAAGCCAACCGAATGGCGTACGAAGCCGCTAAGGAGGGAATGATTCTGCTGAAGAATGAAGATAACATATTGCCATTGAAACAGGTGGCTAAGATTGCAGTAATCGGACCTAACGCCTGTTATAACTTGGTGACGGACAGGCAGCATAATGTAAACGGCATTACTTATGGGGGTGGCGGCAGTTCTAAGGTGCATCCTTGGCATGTCACTTCGGTCTTGCAGGGTATAGAGGCGGAATATCCTAATGCGGAAGTGGGGTATGCGGAAGGAATATCCAATGCATATAAGCCGAGATTGTTTCGTTCCTGTCAGTTTTATACGGAAGATGGAAAACAAGGATTGACGGCAAGATATTATAAAACGGGGCAGGGGGATGGCAATGCTTTGTCCGATAAATTGATTCAGCAACAGGCGAAAGCAGCGGGAAGGACAGTAAATGCCAACAGTGTTTCGGGTGTTTCGCCTGCTGCCAATGGAGAAAGTACGAATAAAGATTTAGTAATGGAAAGAATTGACCGTCATGTAGATTTCTCATGGTGGGGAACTCCGAAGGAGGGATTGGGTGAGGATTATCGTGTGGAATGGGAGGGCTATGTTCCTGTGGAACGGAATGACAGTCTTCTGTTTTTTGTCGATGCACAAGGAGGGTATCGTTTGTGGATTGATGGAAAGATGTACTTGGATGCATCTGTTTCCCAGTCTTTTGATTGCAGGCAAGTGGCAGTGGAAGGACAGAAGGGGACACGTCTGCATGTGAAGTTGGAATACTTGAACCAGCGGAGTTTGCCCGCAGAGATTCGTTTGGGATATGATTATAAAGGTAATCTGGATTTTTCGGAAGCTTTGCGGTTGGCACGTCAGGCAGATGTGGTGATATTCTGTGGCGGTTTGGACGGAAGTATCGAGTTGGAAGGGCGTGACCGTCCGTTTGAACTGCCTTACGGTCAGGATATGCTGATAAATCGGTTGGCTGAGGTAAATCCGAATCTTATTGTCAGTCTGCATGCCGGAGGAGGTGTGAAAATGAGTCCGTGGATTGACCGGGTAAAGGCAGTGGTGCATCTGCTTTATCCGGGGCAGGCAGGTGGAAGAGCATTTGCCGAGATGTTGTCGGGAAAGGTGGTTCCTTCAGCTAAGTTGCCTTTTACGATAGAAAAGAGATGGGAAGATTCTCCGGCCTGTGGCAATTATGATGAGACACGGAAAGAAAAGAAAGTATATTATAATGAAGGAATATTCGTGGGCTACCGTGGATATGACCAGAAACAGGTCGAACCGCTCTATCCGTTTGGTTATGGGTTATCTTATACTTCATTCGAGTATTCGGATTTGCAGTTGGCGGAAATAGACAAGAAGAACAAGTCGGTTACGCTTTCTTTCAATATAACGAATACGGGAGATTACGGAGGGGCGGAGGTGGCTCAGATATATGTGCGTGATATTGTTTCGAAAGAGGTACGTCCGTTGAAGGAATTAAAAGGTTTCCGGAAAGTATTCCTTCGTCCCGGTGAGACAAAGAGTGTTTCGGTTGCATTGGATAAAGATGCTTTTCAGTATTTCAGCGAGAAGAAATCTGACTGGGTGTTTGAGTCGGGGGAATTTGAAATATGGGTAGGTGCTTCTTCCAAGGATATCCGTTTGAAAACGAAAGTAAAGATGTAATAGGAAGAGGAGGTGTGCCAAAATGAAATCGGGCTATCATTTTGACACACCTTTCTATAATCACTTTTCAGTCTGTCTGTCTTCGTGACAGTGGCATTTCAGTATGCGATGGGGGAAATTGCCGTGTCCCAACAGCTCGATGGGGCATCCGAAGTGTTCTTCCAGCCATTCGGTGGGAACTTCCGTATCGGGGTGGTAATCCAGTGTTTCGTTGACACACGCGATTGTCTTTACATTTTGCAAGACAGTACCGATGTCGTGGCTTACCAGGATAATGGCTCGTTCTTTATTGATTTCTTCCAATAAAGAGTATAGTTTTGCTTCAAAGCGTTTGTCTATATACGTGTTCGGCTCGTCCAATATCACTACTTCCGGATTAGAGACAAGCGCCCGTCCCAGAAGTGCCCGTTGCAACTGTCCGCCACTCAGCTCACCGATAGCACGCCCTTCCAGTCCTTCCAATCCCATACGGGAGATAATTTGTCTGACTTGTTCGTGCTGTTCCGAAGAATACCGGTGTAGCAATGATTTCTGTTTGCTGAGGCCGGACAATACGACTTCGTATACCGAAATAGGGAACTTCTTATCGATGCTGTTGTACTGAGGCAGGTATCCCATGGTTATTTCCGGTACTTCTTTACCGTTTTTATAAAAACGGATGGTGCCCGATACCGGTTTCAGTAGTCCTAAGATTAATTTAATCAGCGTCGTCTTTCCGCCTCCGTTAGGGCCGATAACACCTAGAAAGTCACGCTCATATACGGTCAGGTTGACGCGGCTGAGTACGGTCTTTCCATCATAAGCGGCAGAGATATCGGTTAGTTGTATAATAGGATGGTTTGTCATAAGCACTTTTATTTGGTAAGAGACTTTGCCACATTTATCATTTCTTCCTTCCAATCGTAGCTTAGCGGATTAATCGGAATTACATTTACTCCCAGCTCATCAGCTATCAATTTGGCGTTACGTGTATCAAACTCCTGCTGTACAAAAATGACGTGAGCATTGTCACGACGGCAGGTCTCGATTAAATTTTTGAGATGAGCAGGCGAGGGTTCTTTTCCTCCTTCTTCGATGCTGATTTGTTTTAATCCGTAATCGCGGGCGAAATAGCTTAATGCCGGGTGATAAATAAGAAAAGTGGTATCTGCATGTTGCAGTAGTCCGCGAAGTTCATTGTCTGTATGGGTGATAATGCCTTGCAAACTATCCAGACGATGTTTGTAATAGGGTGCATTGACACTGTCCAACTGGCACAGGGCAGCATAGATGTTATCAGCTATTATAGAAGCATTCCGTGTGGAGTTCCAAATGTGTGGCTCAATGCCTCCTCCATGATGATGGTCGCCATGGTCGTGTTCTTCCTCATAGATAGGGTCTATACCTTTAGAAGTATCGAATACCTTGAGGTGCGGGGCGTTGGAAGTCAATTTATCCATCCATGCTTGTTCGAATCCAATGTAACCGATGCGTAAGTAGGCAGTACTTTTGTCTAGATTGACTAACTGTTGCGGAGTAGGGTCGTAAGTCTCCGGGCTACTGCCCTTAGGAACCATACTGACTACATTATATTTATCTCCGGCAATGACTTCCGTGAAGTATCGCAACGGCTCGAGTGTAACGGTTAATGTCTCTTTGCCAGGCTGTTGCTGCTTGGAGCCGCAAGCACTCAGGCAAAGCAGAGTGACGAAAAAGAGAGCGATTCGTTTCATATTTTCATTTATTGATTGTTTATTTAGTGGCTCGTAATATTTCACGTTTCCCACCCGGAGGTCCCGGAAGACGTTCCACTGTAAATCCGGCTGCCTGCAACATTCTTCTCACTACCCCTTTGGCGCAATAGGTGGTCAGGATGCCTCCTTTGTTTAATAGTTCATATAAAGAGTTGAATAAAGACTGTTCCCACATTTCCGGCTGCTTTTCGGGTGCAAACGCATCAAAATAGATAATGTCATAACCGGATAGAGAGGTCTGTCTTGCTCCTTCCGAATGAAAAAGTCGGGTAAAATCCCCTTCTATCTTATGGAGTGTGAACCACGGAGAGAGTGCCACGTCCGTGCCCCATCCGACACGGTGGATGGCGTAGTAATCTTCTTCATGTCCTTTTCCTATAAGGCCGGGATAATTCAATTTATGTACGGTATCTTCACTTAACGGATACCGTTCGATGCCTGTATAATATATTTTCTTCCGAATATCCGCTGCAGCAAGCAGGGTGAGGAAAGCATTCAGACCTGTGCCCAGTCCTATCTCGAGAATACGCGGTTCGGCAACCGGAGAATGCTTCAGTCCCATTTCAATGAATATATGTTGTGACTCCGTCAATGCTCCTTTTACCGAATGATAATGTTCATCCAACTCAGGCACATAGAGTGTATAACTGCCGTCTGCTGTCTGTTCCAGTTCCATAAAATTATTTCATTAAAGCGGAGGCTTCCAGCACTCCCCAAACCAACAATGCATATCGAAGCACCTTTCCGACTGTCATGGCGAGGATAACAATCCATATATTAGCACGCATCATGCCCAGTACGATGGAAATGGCACTTCCCAAGATAGGGATAAAAGCAAAGAATGCCATCCATGCTCCCCGTCCGTGTACAAATTTCTCGGCGCGGTCCATCTTTTCTTTTTTTACATGGAAATATTTCTCTATCCATTCCATGTTTCCCAAATGTCCCATCCAGTAGCAGGTCATGCCCCCGGATACGTTTCCGGCTGTGGCGGCGGCAATACTTATCACCGGGTCTAAACCCAGCGGGCCGACACAAGCTGCCAATACAGCTTCCGAACTGAAAGGAAGAACACTGCCGGCTATGAAAGAGCCGAGAAATAGCCCCCAATATCCCCAGTCTATCAGGAATTGAAGAATTGCATCCATAAATTATAAATAGCTAATGTTATTAGGATAACAAATGTAATGATGAAAAAGATGCCGGAAAAGCGATTACGGGTCAAAGTAAATAAATGTCCTGCTAAAATGGACATGATAATGATTTGCAGTTGCAGCAACACGTTGAAGTGCTGAGGTTGCAACAAACCTAATGTATAAGTCCATGCTTCGACGGCTATCAGGAATGAGAGGAACAAACGTGTACGTGTCTTGTCCAAATAGGAGACCATAAAATAGTGCACGCTGCATATCAGTGATATCAGTGTAACGGTTCCCCACGAAATAATTTGATTGGGAGTAAAACCGGTATAGCGGATAGGCTCGAATTGTATCAATGATTGCAATGGGTGGTAAAACAACTCCATTTTATCATAATAGAATGTGTAGCCAAAGAGAAACCAATAGGGAACTATCAGTCCGATAAGTCCGGCAAAGAATGTTTTTGCCGACAATGAGCGGAAACTAATCATACTGATATAGAATAAAGGAGCAAAATACAACAATTGCGGAAAGGCAAGGCTACCGAGTCCGATAAAGAAAAAGGCATGAAAGATGCTCCCTGATGCCTGTCCGGATTCGTAGCTGCGGAATAATTGGAACAGAGCGATGATAAATGCCGGCGGGACAAGGTTGGAGATATGGAATGGATGGAGAAACATACATGCCGACATGATGAATCCAAACAGACTGACGTGCAGCATAGTCCGGGTTCGTATCAGGGTGAAAGCTGTATTCATTTCAATCATCATGTATCCGGTCAACGCACACGATACAAAACTGAGCAACTCACTCCATAAATGAATGCTGGCTCCCCATAAAAACAGGCATATAAGGATGACAACGGGAAGGGTTAACCTTCCCGTTGCTACATCTATTTGGAATTTATTATAGCCTGTCATGCATTATTTTTTCAATGATGACACTATTAAAGGTCGAATCCGATATCCGAACGGAAATACTTCTTTTCGAAATCTATCTTTTTGGCATTGGCAAAAGACTGAGCCAATGCTTCTGCTTTATCAGCACCATAAGAGCTGACTGCAATGACACGTCCGCCGCTAGTCACTACCCGTCCGTCTTTCAATGCGGTTCCGGCATGGAATACGATACTGTCTTTGATAGCATCCAGTCCATTGATGGCGAAGCCTTTGTCGTAATGTTCGGGATAGCCTCCCGATACCAACATGACACATACGGCAGAACGTGGGTCTATTTCCAGTGTCTTCTCATTCAGGTTGCCGGCAGCCACTCCTTCAAAAAGTTCTACCAGGTCACTCTTGATGCGGAGCATGACACTTTCTGTTTCAGGGTCACCCATGCGGACGTTGTATTCAATCACCATCGGTTCACCTTTTACATTGATAAGGCCGAAGAAGATGAAACCCTTGTATTCGATACCTTCGGCAGCGAGCCCTTCCACAGTGGGACGAATAATGCGGTCTTCTACCTTTTGCATCCATTCCTTATCGGCAAACGGAACAGGAGAAATACTACCCATACCACCGGTATTCAAACCTTTGTCGCCTTCACCTATGCGTTTGTAGTCCTTTGCTTCGGGCAGAATCTTGTAGTTCTTTCCGTCTGTCAGAACGAATACGGAGCATTCGATACCACTCAGGAATTCTTCAATGACTACAGTGGCGGAAGCATCGCCGAACATACCGCTCAGCATTTCTTTCAATTCTTTCTTGGCTTCTTCCAGTGTAGGCAGAATCAATACCCCTTTGCCTGCACACAGTCCGTCGGCTTTCAGTACATACGGGGCTTCCAGTGTTTCGAGAAATGCCAAACCTTCTTCCAGGTTAGCGGCAGTAATGCTCTTATAACCGGCAGTCGGAATGTGATGACGCTGCATGAATTCTTTTGCAAATTCTTTGCTTCCTTCCAGTACGGCACCTGCCTTTGACGGGCCGATGACAGGGATATTCTTCAATGCTTCGTCGTTTTTGAAGTAGTCGTATACTCCTTTGACCAATGGGTCTTCAGGACCCACTACTACCATGTTTATATCATTTTTTACTACAAACTCTTTGATGGCTGCAAAGTCGTCGGCTTTCATAGCTACATTCTCGCCTACCTCGCTTGTTCCGGCATTTCCCGGAGCTATATACAGTTTCTCAATCTTGGGGCTTTGGGCAATCTTCCATGCCAGGGCGTGTTCACGTCCGCCTGAGCCTAATAGTAACAGTTTCATATTCTGATATTGAATTTATTATTTTAGATGGTCTTCAAAATAGCGGGTGATGTGTTCGTATAAGTGAACACGGTCACGGCCGAACATATTGTGTCCGTCTTCCGGGTAAATAAAGAAGTCGGGATGTGTACCTGCATCAATGCATGCGCGCAGGAAGGTGTAGCTGTGTTGCGGAACACAAGTAGGATCTTCGCCGCCATGAATCAGCATCAACCGTCCTTTCAGGTCGCCGGCTCTCAGTTTCAGATTTGCTTTATTATAGCCTTCCGGGTTGCTCAGCGGACTGTCCATATAGCGTTCGCCATACATTACTTCATAATATCCCCAATCGATAACCGGACCACCGGCTACACCTACCTTGAAGATATCATTATAGGTCAGCATGAGGTTGGTGGTCATGAAGCCGCCGAAGCTCCAGCCATGTACACCGATGCGGTTTTCGTCTACATAACCGAGTGATTTTAGAAATTCCACTCCTTTTACCTGATCCTTCATTTCTTCTGTACCCAGTTGGCGGAAGGTGCAGTTCTCAAACTCCCGTCCGCGATTGTCACTGCCGCGGCTGTCGACAGTCAGCATCACATAACCCAGTTGGGCCATGTAAATATCCCATCCTCCGGCGCCATAGTTACGCACATTGTGTATCATTTGTGCATGAGGGCCGCCATACACATAGATGACTGCCGGATATTTCTTGTTGGGGTCGTAGTTCACCGGTTTTACCAGACGATAATAGAGGTCTGTCTTACCATCGGCCGCTTTAATGGTGCCGAGAGTGATTTCGGGCATATTGTATGCATCCATCGGATTGGTAGCAGTCAGCAAATTGATATTTTTTCCTTTACCCGAAGTAGGAACAATGTCTATATTACGGGGAACGGTGGAAGAAGTATAGTTATCTATCACATATTTACCGCTTGCTGACAATTGTACATTGTGCATTCCATCCTTATTCCCGATGAGACGGCGTTTCCCGGTCTTTACATTCACGGCGTATGCGTTACTTTGTAACGGAGAAACCTCAGTGCTCATGATGATGATTTCTTTGGTCTTTTCGTTGAAGCCGAGAATCTTTTGCACAAGCCATTCGCCTTGAGTGAGCTGTTGCTCCATAATAATGTTGTTGGTGATAGTCGCTTCGCAGTCTCCAAACATTTGTTCGGCACCGATAAAGGCACTGAGATAGGGTGGTACTTTTGCTTTGTGGGCATCCAAATCGTACAAATATAAGTGATTGTAACCATCCATTTGACTTTGGTAGATAAATTTTGTATCATCCCAAGGCAAGAAAATAATAGGATGTTGCGGTTCTACGTATTTGGGATGTGTTTCTTTGATAAGTACGGCATCTTTTTCTCCGTTTTCTGCATTATACCGCACCAACTCTGCATGATTTTGGTCACGGTTCAATTCTATCACATAAACGCTCTTTTCGTCCGGGCTCCAACTAACGTTAGTGAAATAGCGGTCGGTCGGGTCACCGGCTTTCAGGTAGACAGTCTTTTCGGTTGCAGGATTGTAAACTCCCACGGTAACTTTATGGCTGGTCATTCCTGCCATCGGATACTTGTCCGGTTCGAGGGTGGCGATACGGGTCGTAGTATTCACTTGCGGATAATCCGTTACCATTGTTTCATCCATGCGGTAAAAAGCGAGCAGGTTTCCTTTCGGACTCCAAAACGTACCTTTATAAATGCCGAATTCTTGACGGTGTACACTTTGGCCGCATACGATGCCTTTGGGTTCATCGGTTACTTGGTGGGTTTTACCGTCTGCAGTGGTTACAAACAAATTATTGGCAATGGTGTAAGCCAGCGAACGGCTGTCTTTGTTCCAGTCTTGGTTGGCTGCTTTGGCGGCAATGGGCTGACTCCATATTATTTCTTTCTTGTCACAGTCAATCAGCACCTTGTGGGTAGATGTGTTTACCAGCATCCACTTTTCGGTATATGGAAAAGATACATTATATAAATGATTCATCTTTCCCAGTTCCTTGGCTGCCAGCAAGTCATTTGTGTCTTGCAAGGTGAAGAGGACAGTCTCTTTTCCGTTGGCCGGGTTCACCGCTTTTACCTCTTCTATGTCGGCGTTGATACATACATCTCCCCACCATTTCAGTCCATACAGATTCTTGGGCTGTAGATTGAAATAGTTGTTTCCTCCCGGCATCAGATCTTCGAGAGTAAAACTTTTCTTATCCTGCGCTATAACACTCATAGTAGAGATACATGATGTCATTAATATAAGTAGGCTTTTTAGTATAATATTCTTCATAGCTTCTTGTTTTTTCCGGTTTGGGGTTCCGGTTCAGAACCTCAAGCCGGTTAATTCTTTACTATCTATTTTCCTCTTTCTTAAAGCGTGGTTTAAACTCTTTTCTTTCTCCGGTTCCTCTGTCTTTTCTGTCTTTGTTCTTGAAATCTCCACGTCCTTCGCGTTTGTCATCAAAATTGCGTCGTTCGCGCCGTTCTCCGTACTCCACCCTTTCACTGTTGCGGCGGGGGCGGGTATCTTCGCGTCGTGGTTTGAAATCTCTGTCTTTATTTTCGGTACGGAACTCTTTATATTTTCCGTCAAACAACTGATATTTGCGGAATTCACATTCCAAAGCACCATTAAACAACGGTATCTTGATAGATGGCTTCAGTCCGATTTGGTCGAAGCATTCTTCACGATAACTCAGTATCCATGCGTCGTTTCCGGCAAATGCATGTTTCAGACGTTCGCCAATCATCTGGTATAAACCTAATAAATCGTTTGTCGAGATGCGTTCACCGTAAGGAGGGTTGGTGATAATGATACTTTTCTCTTTCGGCTGTTCGAATTGCTGGAACGGTTGTATTTTTAAGATTACCTCCTTGCTCAGTCCTGCTGCTTTCACATTATGTGTAGCAATCTCGTTGGCTTTCGGATTATTGTCATATCCATATACTTTATGTGTGAATTCACGCTCTTGTGAATCATCGTTATAAATCGTATCGAATAATTCTTGGTCGAAGTCGTTCCATTTCTCGAAAGCAAATTCTTTGCGGAATACGCCCGGAGCTATATTACGTGCAATCAAGGCCGCTTCAATAGGAATGGTTCCTGAACCGCACATCGGGTCTATCAAGTCACATTCGCCTTTCCATCCGGTCATTAAAATCATACCAGCGGCCAGTACTTCGTTCAACGGAGCTTCTACTGCCTCCTGGCGATAACCGCGACGATGTAATGATTCGCCGGAACTGTCGAGTGACAAAGTACATTTGTCTTCGGCAATGTGGATGTTCAGTGCTACATCAGGGTTATTGATGCGTACGGAAGGGCGTTCGCCGTTTTTCTCGCGGAAGTAGTCTACGATGGCGTCTTTCACCTTATAGGCTACGAACTTTGAATGGCGGAATTCATTCGAGAATACTACTGCATCGACTGCGAAGCTCTTGTTGGTGTCCAAATACTCTTCCCATGCGATGGATTTAATGGCTTCATACACTTCATCGGCGGTTTTGGCTTCAAAGTGCTTAATGGGTTTCAGGATACGGATGGCTGTACGTAGGCAGAAGTTAGCCTTATACATCATCTCCTTGTCGCCGGTAAAAGCTACCATGCGTCTTCCTATTTCTATATTGCTGGCTCCCAGCTCGGTGAGTTCTTTTGCCAGTACTTCTTCCAGTCCCTGGAAAGTCTTGGCGATTAGCTCGAATTCTTCCTTCATTTTAAAATGATAATTACGTAATTTCAATTGATGCGACAAATTTAGTGATTTTCTCTTTGCTATTCAATTATTTAGAAGATTATCTGTTTTTTAGAAGTTAAATAAGGCGTAAAAGAGGGCAGAAAACAAGATTGGTAATGTTTGTTAAAGGTGTGGAATATTGAAAAAGACCGTCCCGACACAGTGGTTGGGGCGGTCTTTTGAGTTATCGGTAAATGTTACCTTTAATGTAGACATACCTGTCAAACCGGTAACAGTAATACTGTTAGCAACCGTGTTCCAGAGAGAATATAGATTATATTGGCTATTGGTAAGCAAAGGGTTTAAAGTTCCTGAAATCGGCACTTGTCCTATCATTCAGGTTTTTGACTAAGTAATTGGATTGATTCGGTAAATTCAGCTATAATCTCCGATAAATTTGGATTGTCATTACGAAGAATTATCGTTGCAAAGTTTACAACACCTTCTTCATCAACAATTGAAGATGAAATCATTGTAAAAAGAGTCTTCCGATTGTAAGTGGAGAACCAATACTCAAACAACCGGCTACGCATACTTTGCTTGCTGTCACCAGTCTCACAAATATAGAGCAATGTTGAGTTGTTGTTCCTGAAAAATTCATCAACGATAGCAATAATCGTATCACGTACTTTATGGTCACGGGGAGATTTATGGTTATTGATATTGGCTATAATCAATTGATATGAGTTCTGTGACAGTAAAATATCATCTTCCATAAACCCTACAGAATAATGTACTTCCCCGTCTGTAAAGAACTGATAAAATCCATCTTCTCCAGTCGTTTCTACCGGATATGAAGAATTTTCGTTAATACGTTTCAATGAAAGAAGCTGTTTCATAATGCAAAAAAGGTTTCAGCCTCCTTACCTGTACGTTTTTTATAGGCTTCCTTCATTGACTTTTCCAAATTAGCCAGACAAGCACGTTTCTTTTCTCTTGCTGCTTTAAATTTGGCTAAAGTTTCTTCTTTTGTTGCTTTTGTTTTTACCATAAAAATCTATCCTTTCCTTTGGCAAAGATAATACTTTTTGTTGAGAATCAGATTCTTTTGTAGAACCTTATAATATTATAACTTTCTCTCTTCAAAATCAGCAGAACAATGATTATAGAACGGCACAAACGCATCGCTCTGTTGTTTGATGATGATTTTTGGGGGGACACATTGACGAAGTCAGGGCGTAAAAGAAGGCAGAAAACAAGATTGGCAATGTTTGTTAAAGGTGTGGAATATTGAAAAAGACCGTCCCAGCACAGTGGTTGGGGCGGTCTTTTGAGTTATTTATAAGTAGGGTTTATACTACTTTATTATTTAGCAGGCTGAATCTGTACGGTAGATGTATAGACAATGCCTGTAGCGTCAGTCAAAGTAACTTTTAATGTTGACATACCTGTCAAACCGGTAACTTTAATACCAGTAGCTGTCAAAGCTACGGTTGCACCGGATTCAATTGTAAATTCAGCTTTAACTACATTGCCACTAGGAGCTGCAGTATTAAGAGTATAGCTGGCGCCATTAGAGTTGGTTAGTGCTGCTGTTGCTCCACTAGCAATGTTAGTGTTGTTTACAACTACAGTTGATGTACCCAATTTAAGTGAAAGCGCTGCTTCTCCGGCTGCATTAAGAACAATATCACCAGTACTGATAGCTACACCTGCAAGAGGAGTAACAAGTTTCGATGTATAAGAATCAGATGCTACCGTAAATGCTTCTTGCAAAGCATCGAACTCATCATTGGTCAGGAATCGGTTTGCATCAGTCTTAGTAACTTGATAGAACAACGGATAGTATGCTGTCATGTTTGCGAACGTATTTTCTTTCAGAGCATCTCCTGTAGCATTGTATACCACTGTCTTATCCAGAATTGCTAATCCTCCTCTGCCGCTGATTCTTGCTATTCCGTTTTCTGTTGAAAGTTCAACATTACTTGAGGTAGCTATCGGAGATTTAGAATCAATATATTTCACGTCATATACAACTTGTGAATACTCTGCATCTGCATAGTTGGCAGTCTTATTAAAGGCTTCGCCAAATCTCAGTTGAGCATCATTTGTAGGTTCAACATAAATTCTAGCATTGAATTCAGTCTTGGCAGTATTCCATTCGGTAGCAGTCTTTTCAAACATATCAGCGAATGAAGGAACAGTTACATTAACCGGCATATTAATCTTGATGATTTCATTGCCTTTAATATTTCCGCTACCTGTTACATAATTCTCATCCATTACAACAAATGACAATTGGTAGTCACCCGGTTGAGCATCAGCAGCTACAGCCTGGTATACAGGTAATTCGATATAACGCAAATCAAGAATATCGTCTGTATTATCTGTCCATGCTGTTCCGTCAGCTTTCAGATATGAAACAGTATTGAACTTATTGTAAGTAGAGTTAGCTAATGCGATGTTATGTTTTACCAAGAATCCGGTCTGGCTCTTTTCTTCTACTACATAGAACTGAGCTGTTTCACGTGCAGCTTCACGAGTTGCGGCAGGAATATTCTTGAATACGTCACCTAAATCGATGCGTACGTTCTTCAAAACGTCGGCAACAGTTGCGGCGGGTGCAATCTGATGAGTTGTAGCAGCGATGGTTTGAGCAGTTACTGTGCTACCGATGATATTGAATTCAACTTCGTTGTCGGTAATTGCAGATTCGTAACCGTTGATAGCCATTGTATGTACAATACCCTTGATAGTTACACCTGTAGCAGAAGCGGGAACATTGATAGTCATACCGTCAACAGTGATTCCGTATTGTTCTGCCAAAGATTTGTTTGTACCTTCAAAAGTGATGTATGAATCATACAAATTACACTGTTCGATAAATAATTCTGTACTTCCGGTAGGGAATTTACCGGTATTTAATGTTGCTACTCGCCCATCAGCAGTTACATATTTTACATCACCACCTCTTACTGTAGTAATAGGTGCGGAAACAGTAGACTTATTGTTGCTAGGTACAACAGCCAATTCATAAGTAGTATAAGGAATGCCATTTACACATAATGTGTATGCCATAGGATGAGTAGCATCAAAATCGAATACTTCCTTGATGTTGTTGGCAGTAACATCATCTGTCATTTCGATAGACAAAGCCCAGTTACCATTAGCAGATGCAGCACGAGAAATCAGTCTGTTGTTTGCAACAGCAGTTACATTTACCGGAGCCACATTGCCCTTTGAGTCAACCAAAGTCAAAGTCTGTGCACCCAAGTCGTAGCTTGCAGGAGTAACCTGAACATTTACAACATTGGTCTGACCTACCATTAACTGATTTCTGGTAATAGTCCCCTTTTTACCTCCCCAGTTAGGGAATGCGATATGGGCAGTACCCCATTGGATTGCATTATTAGTTCCTACAATATCGATGAATGTAGGTGCATTTTGGAACTGTACAGAAGTCAATGCAGCAGATGCTTTCATCAACTCAACAGTTTGCAATTTGCCGTTTGCATCGGGCAGAGTGATGGTTACGGTACCTGCGCTTTGATTGTCCAAAATAGCATATTGACCAACCTTGATGCCGGTAGCTGTACCATTGATTGTCAACTCACCGTTTTTCACTGCGACTGTGTCACCTACCTGACCTATCACCTTTCCGTCTACTTTGAGGTCTTTGCCTTCAATAGTAATGGTTAGTTCGTCTACATCAGGAGCTGTTGTCTTGATGGTATACGTTTTTGTACCCGTACCGTCAACTACAGTCAATACACCTGTCTTTTCGTCGAAAGTCACACTGGTCACACCCTTGTCGCCAATCTTTGACTCCAATTCAGACAGTGTAGTTTCAATCTTGTCAATCTTGCTGTTGATTTCGTCGATATCATCGTCGTAATCTTTACAAGACACAAATGTTCCTGTCGAGGTAACCATTAAGGCTCCGAACAGGA
>OGDN01002202.1_pt1 | contig 26501 bp, 22 predicted proteins | sample 1570271 | NCBI WGS metagenome assembly OGDN01 (sample SAMEA4384481, study PRJEB24528) | human gut metagenome | reverse complement strand
GACGCCAACATCCTGATCACCGGAGAAAACGGAACAGGAAAAGAGATGTTAGCCAGAGAAATACATCGTTTATCTCCCCGGAGTTCCCGCCAAATGCTTAGTGTCGATATGGGAGCTATCAGTGAATCACTTTTCGAAAGTGAACTGTTCGGACATGAACGCGGAGCGTTTACTGACGCGTACGAAAGTCGTCCGGGAAAATTCGAAGCGACCAACGGTAGCTCCCTTTTCATGGATGAAATCGGTAATCTTCCCATTGCACTGCAAGCCAAACTGTTGACTGTACTGCAAAACCGGAATGTCACCCGAATCGGAAGCAACAAAGTGATTCCGGTTGATATCCGTTTGATCTCTGCCACCAACAAAGATATTCCAGAGATGATAAAACAAGGACTGTTCCGAGAAGATTTGTTCTATCGCATCAACACCATCCATCTTGAAATTCCTCCATTGAGAGAACGGGGAGACGATATTTTATTATTCATTGAGACTTTTCTTCATCGTTTTACCTCTAAATATCAGCGACCTGAAATACGAATGCATGAACAAACAATTGAAAAACTACATTCCTACCACTGGCCAGGCAATATTCGTGAGCTACAACATGTTATCGAAAAAGCAGTGATTTTATGCGAAGGTAATGTGATACGTCCCAAAGATATTCTAGTGAAACAGAGCTGGAAGCCTCAAACTACAAGTATTGTCCCCAACCTGGAAGAAGTAGAACGACAAGCCATAGAAACGGCCATTCTCCACAACAATGGAAATCTGACGGCAGCTGCCGAACAATTAGGAATCAGCCGACAAACTCTCTACAATAAACTAAAACGATTTAAACCTTGAACAAGATGATATTCAGCCAGCATATATATTGGATTATATTATTTCATATCATACTTATTCTCGCAACTTCGGGAACAGGCCTATGGCTCGTCATCTCCCAACATGGCATTATCATCGGTACGTTACTGATCATCTGTGCTTTGTTTCAAATCGGCGGAATAGTTACTTACCTTAATAACATCAACCGGAAACTCCGATTCTTCTTTGATTCCATAGAGGACAGAGACAATACATTCAGCTATCCCGAACAAGGAACAAGCAAAGGGCAGCAACAGCTCAATCGCTCATTGAATCGGATCAATGCCTTATTAGCACAAACTAAAATGGACTATCAGAAACAAGAACATTTCTATCGGTCATTACTAGAACAAGTCCCCAATGGAATAATAGCTTGGAACAACTCCAAGAAAATAATCTTTGTCAACAATACAGCATTAACTTTATTAAAGAGCGAATCACTCATTCAATATTCCCAACTGGAAAATATTCTGCAAAATGAAAAGCACAGGAAGAGGCTTAGCATCTCTAAAAGTCAGATGAAGCTACAAGACGAAACAATCACCTTACTCTCCATCCAAGATATCGATGACAAACTCGACGAAAACGAAAGTGAATCATGGAGCAAGCTCAGCCATGTCCTGACTCATGAGATTATGAATACAATCGCCCCTATCATTTCACTTTCTCAAACACTGGCGTCCTATCCGGAAATCAGCGAGAAAGGGATCAGAGGACTCCATATTATTCAAGCACAAAGTGAGCGGCTGATGGAATTCACTGAATCTTTCCGACATCTGTCCTATCTTCCACAACCAGAGAAGCATCTCTTTTCTTTGTCTGACTTATTACTCAATCTGGAAGAACTACTGCAAACCAATTTTCAAGAAAACAACATTTCATTTACACTCCAAACCTTTCCCGAATCAATTATGATTGAAGGAGATGAAAAACAACTATCACAAGTATTTCTCAATCTATTAAAAAATGCCATGCAGGCATTAGAGGGGCATCCCCACGGAGAACTTTCTCTGTATGTGGAACAAAACAAACATATATCCATCGATATTACAGACAATGGCCCCGGCATTCCTCCTAAAATTCAGGATAAAATATTCATCCCCTTTTTTACAACTAAATCAGAAGGTACAGGTATTGGACTGAGCCTGTGCAAAGAAATTATCCGTCGGCATGAAGGACATTTATCTATCAAAGAAAGTAAAGCCGGGAAAACTGTTTTTCATATCGAGCTTCCCTAGAAAAACACATTCAAACCTCGCACCGGATATCCAAACCTTTTTCATAGTTCTTTTGTTTATAAAGTAGAATAACTAAATACACGATATGAGCATCAAAGAACAATACTGGAAATATTCCCTCATCGTCATCATACTATTTATGGGAATCATCATCTTCCGTCAAATCACCCCTTTTCTAGGAGGATTGTTGGGAGCACTCACTATTTATATTCTGGTACGTAAACAAATGGCGCACCTGACAGAAAGATGGAAAATAAAACGCAGCGTTGCCGCATTACTGATCACAGCAGAAACGGTTATGGTATTTTTGGTACCACTTGGATTAACCGTCTGGCTATTGGTAAGCAAACTTCAAGATATCAATCTGGACCCTCAAACATTCATCGCTCCTATGCAGCAAGTGGCAGAGTTTATCAAAGAAAAAACCGGTTACGATGTATTAGGGAAAGATACCATATCATTCATTGTCTCCATCCTTCCCCGCATCGGACAGATCATAATGGAAAGCATCAGCAGCCTTGCCATCAATCTGTTTGTCATGGTATTCGTACTATACTTTATGCTGATAGGAGGAAAAAAAATGGAGGCTTATGTGAATGATATTTTGCCATTTAATGAAGCAAACACACAGGAAGTTATTCATGAGATTAACATGATTGTACGTTCCAACGCTATCGGCATCCCGCTATTAGCAATCATCCAAGGAGGAGTAGCCATGATAGGATACCTCATCTTCGGAGCACCGAACATATTAATTCTGGGATTTCTTACCTGCTTTGCCACCATCATTCCGATGGTAGGAACTGCCCTGATATGGTTTCCCGTAGCCGCTTATCTTGCCGTAACCGGAGACTGGTTCAATGCTATCGGACTCGCTGCCTACGGAGCAATAGTCGTATCACAATCTGATAACCTGATCCGATTTATTCTGCAAAAGAAAATGGCCGATACCCATCCACTGATTACCATATTCGGAGTTGTAATTGGCTTGCCGCTATTCGGTTTTATGGGAGTTATCTTTGGTCCGTTACTACTCTCCCTATTCTTTCTCTTTGTTGACATGTTCAAGAAAGAATATCTGGATTTACGAAATAACCTTCCTTCGAGATGACGGAGCTACCAAAAAAATGCGTACTTTTGCAGTCGTAAAAACGACACTTTAATTCAATGGAAGCATTTACATTCAACACTGTTGAACTGATTCTTTTATCGGTGGCAGGTATTCTTTTTATCATTCAGCTCATTTATTATTTCGGCTTGTATAATCGAATACATATCCGCAATAAAGCTGTACGCAAAGAAGAAGTGCATTTCACACAGGAGATGCCTCCACTTTCCGTAATACTTTGTGCACGAAATGAAGCTGATAACTTACGTAAAATCTTACCTGCCATTCTCGAACAAGACTATCCGCAGTTCGAAGTGATTGTTATCAACGATGCTTCTACAGATGAGACAGAGGATGTATTGGGATTTATGGAAGAGAAATACCCTCATCTCTACCATAGCTTTACTCCTGACAGTGCACGCTATATCAGCCACAAGAAACTAGCCTTAACGCTAGGTATCAAAGCCAGTAAACATGACTGGTTAGTATTTACAGAAACAAATTGTATGCCTGCCAGTCGCCAATGGCTTAAACTAATGGCACGCAATTTCACTTCACAGACTCAAATAGTGCTGGGATATAGCGGTTACGACCGGACCAAAGGATGGCTACACAAACGAGTGGCTTTTGACACTTTATTCCAGTCCCTGCGTTATTTGTGTTTTGCACTGGCAGGAAAGCCATATATGGGTATTGGACGTAACATGGCTTACCGGAAAGAATTATTCTTCCAAAGAAAAGGTTACTCCACCTACCTGAATCTGCAACGCGGAGAAGATGATTTGTTCATCAACCAGATAGCGACTCCATCAAACACACGGGTAGAAACGGATATCAATGCAACCATGCGGATACAACCTGTATATAACTACAAAGAATGGAAGGAAGAAAAGATTAGCTATATGGCTACCGCACGCTATTATCGCGGCATACAACGCTATTTATCAGGATTTGAAACTTTCTCCCGTCTACTGTTTTACGCTGTCTGTATAGCGGGTATCGTAATCGGTATCCTCCATTTACACTGGCTGTCTGCTGGAATTGCATTATTGATATGGATATTCCGTTATATTGTACAGGCAGTCGTCATCAATCAAACAGCCAAAGAAATGGGCGGAGGCAGAAAATATTATTTCTCTCTGCCGGTATTCGATATTCTCCAACCCATCCAGTCACTTAGATTTAAACTCTACCGTTCTTTCCGGAGAAAAGGAGATTTTATGAGAAGATAAGCAATCACATAGATTACAGGGTTCGCTGCATATAAATCGCATCCGAACCATCATGATAATAGGCTGGCTTTACTCCCACGGGAATAAAGCCATTTTTCATATATAGCCTGATAGCAGGAGCATTTGTAACTTTCACTTCGAGTGTAATCTTTGCCGCCTTACAGTCATGAGCTGTAGCAATCGTCTGTTCCATCAGTAACTGCCCCAGTTTCCGACCTCTGAAATCAGGATGGACAGCTATCGAATATATTCTCAGATAGTGAGTTCCCGCATGAAGCAACAACGAGATATAGGCTATAATCTGCTCTTGCTCTACTACCACATAAAAGGTTCCTTTTGAACGACCGATCAGATAAGCAAATTGTTCCCGCGAGAAACTATCTTCCCGGAAACATTCCTGCTCTATTTCCAGAATAGCAGGAATATCCCTCAAATTTGCTTTGCGAAGGTATACGGTCGGTTCCATCACTAATAATGTTTCATATCCAAAGCCTGCTCAAAGTGATTCAGCAGACGATAATACATTTCGTCACCGATAATCGCATCTTCCAATTCATGGTCAATACTCGGATTATCATTGATTTCAATAACGTAAGCCTTATCATCCACCATTTTCAAATCTACTCCATACAAACCTTTTCCTATGAGATTGGCAGCTTTTATCGCTGTATCCAATACCACACGTGGTACTTGATAGATAGGAATCGTATCCACTAATCCACAGCGGCTCCTTCCCGAATCATAATGGCAATAAATCTGCCAATGTCCTTTTGCCATGTAGTACTTGCAGGCATACAAAGGTACTCCATTCAACAAACCAACACGCCAATCAAACTCCGTAGGCATAAATGCCTGTGCCAATAAGATAGCCGACTTCTCGAAAAGGACTTCAAGGCTGGTTTTCAGCTCTTCTTCATTGGATACTTTTTTCATCCCAATGGAATAAGAACCGTCCGGTATCTTCAAAATGAAAGGAGCACCTACCTGCTCGCTTATCTGTTCGAACGAATTTTCATTGGACTGGAAAATCAATGTAGACTTCGGTGCCGAAATCTTTTCTTTCTCAAAAAGTTCTTTCAGATAAACCTTATTCGTACACCGGATAATAGACAACGGATCATCAATAACTACCATTCCATTTTGTGCAGCCAACTGCGACAAATGGAATGTATAATGATTCAGTGATGTCGTCGTACGGATAAACAGCGCATCAAACTCCAACAAGCGCATAGCGTCATCTTCCGTAATCATTTCAACATGAATATTCATCTTCTTGGCTACTTCGGACAGCTTATGCAAAGCCCCTTTGTTACTAGGCGGAAATTTTTCTTTCGGATCAATGAGTACTGCCAAACTGTATCTGGGAGCTTTTGTCGACTTAGGCGCACGCCATATCTTCTTATTAAAATTATCGAGTGTATTAGCAAAGAAGTCCTGTTCCTCATCATCCAACCGGTTCAAAGGCAAAAACTGAATACTTTCAATCTGATTCTTAGGATGAGTATTCAGGGCAACTTTCAGTAATGGACAGGGATAATTCTCGAAAATAAAACGGGCTACTCTTTCCAACCCTTTCTCACGGCATTTCCCGAAATAGATATTCAGATACCAGATATCACTTTTGATCTCATTCTTCTGAATCCACTGATAACACAATGCCTGCAGGCTACGATCCATACGGATTCCTGTTCCTGTCTCCAGTTTATTGATGATATCAACATCGGGAATCACCCGTTGTCCTCTCGTTTGGGCAAGCAACGAACAATAATACCCTTCGGAATTATAGCTGTAATCATTGCTAAGATTAATAACTAACTTCCGGTCTTTTTCAACCGGCTTGTTCTTCAGATAGTCGGAAACAGTCAGGATACTTTTTGTCTCACAATACGGTTTCCAGTCATCCGGATTATCCAACAGAATTAACACATTATTCATAATGGTTAAAAATTAAACCTACAAGAGGATATTAAGTAAATTGGGCGCAAATATAGACATATTATTCACTCTACATCACGTAAGAGTCTAAATTATTTTTGCAGCAAAAAAAGAAAAGAAAAAGAAGGGATTACTCGTACCGCATGGAACTTGCAGGATTGATCTTTGTTATTAGGAAAGAAGGGCCAATCAGCATCAGGACGGATGCCAGCAAAGTACCTGCATTAATCAAAAGGAAGAACCAGATATTGAAAGAAACCGATACTGTGTCCACATAATAATTCTCCGGATCAAGTTTGAATATTCCAAATTGAGATTGAACAAAGCAGAATGCCAGTCCAATTACATTTCCCCAAAGCATTCCTTTACCAATAAGAAAGACTGCAAACCAAAGAAAAGTCTTGCGAATCGTAAAATTATCAGCTCCCAGAGCCTTTAATATTCCGATCATATTAGTTCGTTCTATGATAATAATCAGCAAACCGGAAATCATGGTAAAGCCGGCAACTCCAATCATCAGAAAAAGGATTACCCATACATTAAGATCAAGCAAATTCAACCATTCAAATATTTGAGGATTCAATTGTTCTATGTTGCGTACATAATATATACCGCCAAACTCATCCCGCTGGTTGTCAGTGTCAACTGCTATTTCATAAGTTATATCTTCCAGCTTATCATAGTTATGCACCTGCAACTCTACTCCACTCACTTGCTCCGGCTGCCAGCCATTCAGGCGATTTACTAAATAAAGGTCCGTCAATAAAAAAAGGTTATCATATTCGGAAAAATTGGTCTGATAAATACCTGCAATCGTCAAACGTCGGGCACGAATATTATCCTGAATATAATAGGTATATATCTTATCCCCCAGCTTCAACTTCATTTTGGTAGCCAATGCCTTGGAGATAAGTACCTGATTACTGGAAACCGAATCGCTAAACACAGGAATCTCTCCTTCCACCAGATACTCTTGCATAAAACCAGGATCAAACTCCGGTCCGACACCTTTCAGGACCATTCCCTGAAAAGCATCATCCGTTTTTATCATCCCCGGCTTTGTGGAATAACGTTGCACATGGCTTACTTCGGGATAGCTGGAAAGAGCAGTCATCATGCTGTCACCGACCGCTATCGGATGAGTCTCATAAGAATTAACCGCATCCAGGTTCGCTATCTGAATGTGCGACCCGAATCCGATCACTTTATTCCTTACCTCACTTTTAAACCCTATAACTACTGCTACCGCAATAATCATAACAGCCAGCCCGATAGCAATACCGGCCATAGCAATGAGGACCGCAGGACGTGAAACCTGCTTTCCACCATCGCTTTCGCGATAAATACGACGGGCTATAAAAAGAGATAACGACAATTCTTTTAAGTATTAAGTAATAGGTATTAAGTATTAGCCGTAGCTTATTTAGAGATTAGGGATTAAGTATTTATAAGCATTAAGACATTACCTTATGATATAATTATCAACCTTATAATACATCATACGCCAATCAGCGTCTACGGTTAATACTTAATACTTATTACTTAATACCTATTCCTTATTCCGTTCTTCCCGGATACACTTCCAAAGCCTTCTGCAAAATAAAAAGCGCACGGTTCAAATCTTCTTTCTTCAATACGTAGGCGATACGGACTTCATTGATACCGGAACCCGGGGTAGTATAAAAACCGGAAGCCGGAGCCATAAATACAGTTTGCCCTTCATATTCAAAATCAGAAAGACACCAGGCACAGAACTTATCCGAATCATCTACTGGAAGTTTGGCTACAGTATAGAAAGCCCCCATCGGAATCGGAGAATAAACACCCGGAATACGGTTCAATCCGTCAATCAGGCACTTACGACGTTCCACGTATTCATCATACGTCTCCCGTGAATATTCTTCCGGAGCATCCAGAGAGGCCTCAGCAGCTATCTGTCCGATTAAAGGAGGGCTCAAACGAGCCTGACAGAACTTCATAACAGCATCACGTATCTCTTTGTTCTTAGTAATCAAAGCACCAATGCGAATACCACATTCGGAATAACGTTTTGAAACAGAATCGATCAGTACGACATTATTCTCAATACCTTCCAAATGGCAGGCAGAGATATAAGGGGAACCGGTATAAATAAATTCACGATATACTTCATCCGAAAAGAGAAAGAGGTCATACTTCTTCACCAAATCCCGAATCTGATTCATTTCACGACGGGTATACAGATATCCTGTCGGATTATTCGGGTTACAAATCAGAATCGCTTTGGTACGTTCGTTGATCAATTCTTCGAATTTCTCCACTTTCGGCAGAGAGAACCCTTCTTCAATAGTCGTGGCAATCGTACGGATCTTTGCTCCAGCGGAAATGGCAAATGCCATATAATTGGCGTATGCAGGTTCCGGAACTATGATTTCATCACCCGGATTCAAACAGGAAAGGAAGGAGAAAAGTACCGCTTCCGAACCTCCTGATGTAATAATTATATCGTCAGCCGTCAGGTTGATGTTGAACTTTGCATAATATCCTACTAGTTTCTCGCGATAGCTACGGTTTCCGGCACTGGGGCTATATTCCAGTACTTTACGGTCAATATTGCGTATCGCGTCAATCGCGGCCTGAGGAGTGGGCAGGTCAGGCTGTCCGATATTCAGGTGAAACACATGGACTCCCCGTTGCTTGGCAGCGTCTGCCAATGGAGCCAGCTTTCTGATAGGAGATGCAGGCATCTCGTTTCCGCGAATGGATATGGTTGGCATAATTTTATTGACTATTTTACAATTTACTATTTACTATTTAACTTGGAGCTGCAAATGTACGCAATTATTTGAATACAGAGACATAAAAACTTTAAAAACCTTAGCAAGGTTAAAAACCTTATGGTAATTTGAAAAGAAAGCTATACATTTGTAATACAGAAAACTTAAAACAATATCATAATGACCATACACCTTATCGCATTCGCTTCAATACTACATAAACAAGCCTCGTTGCGTAGTTCACACGAAGCTATTTTGAGTGAGCTTGAAAAATATTATACTGTAAAGCTCATCGATTATCAAGATATGGATAAGCTGAACAGTGATGATTTCAAGATCATTTTTGTCGCTACCGGAGGAGTGGAAAGACTGGTTATCCAGCATTTCGAACGTCTGCCCCGACCTGCCATTTTGTTAGCAGACGGTATGCAGAACTCACTTGCTGCAGCACTGGAAATATCAACTTGGTTGCGAGGAAGGGGAATGAAGAGCGAAATTCTTCATGGTGAACTCCCGTCTATCGTTCAAAGGGTACATATACTTTATAACAATTTCCGGGCACAGCGTTCTTTGTTTGGTAAACGTATAGGCGTCATCGGTACTCCTTCTTCCTGGTTGGTTGCCAGTAATGTTGACTATCTTTTGGCTAAGCGCCGCTGGGGCATCGAATACATAGATATTCCACTGGAACGAGTCTATGAACATTTTCAACAAATTACAGATGAAGAAGTAGGTGCATCGTGTGCTGCCGTTGCTTCGCAAGCTCTTGCTTGTCGCGAGGGAAGTCCTGAAGATTTAATCAAGGCTATGCGATTATACCGGGCGATAAAGAAGATATGTAAAGAAGAAAAGCTGGAAGCACTGACTTTAAGTTGCTTCAAGTTGATCGAGCAGATAGACACTACCGGTTGCCTGGCATTATCCTTATTGAATGACGACGGAATAATGGCAGGATGTGAAGGAGACCTTCAATCCATCTTCACCCTTCTGGCTGTCAAAGCACTTACAACCAAAGAAGGTTTCATGGCAAATCCTTCTATGATCAATACCCGGACAAACGAACTGATATTAGCACATTGCACCGTAGGACTGCAACAAACGGAAAGATATATCATCCGTAATCATTTTGAGACGGAAAAAGGAATAGCCATACAAGGACTACTTCCCACCGGAGATGTAACGGTCATTAAATGTGGTGGTGAATGTCTGGATGAATATTATCTGTCTACAGGAACACTGACCGAAAATACCAATTATATTAATATGTGCCGTACACAGGTACGTATCCGGATGAATACCCCGGCAGAATATTTCTTGAAAAATCCGTTGGGCAACCATCACATCATGATTCATGGCAACTATGAAGATACATTGAATGAGTTCTTCATGGCAAATGCCTGCAAGCGGACAGAATAAACATTCTAAAAAACACTTTTAGACTCATCATAAAATAAAGCCTCTGTTGAAGACCAACAGAGGCTTTATTTATATCAAACAGAGGTTCAGTTACAACCAACCAGAGCCTCTGTTTTTAATCAGGCTATATTTTATGAAAGTTCAATAGCTACATCTTCCCACTTACCGCCATGCCACTCCACTACAGAGGAGAAACCGGCCTTCTTCAGAGCAGTCAACGCTTCAACGCGGCTGTTATTGATCCGTTCCGGATAGTGGGCATCACTGTTCACTTGTACCCGGACACCCAAATCTTTCAACAAAGAAAAATAACGTTCATTCGGGTAAAAAGTCCCCAGATCATGATAGGACTTTGTATTAATTTCAACAATATATCCATGTTCGGCAATTGTCGTAAAATATCGATGTAGCAATCTGTCATACCATAACTCACCTAATAAGCCGGGGTGATAACAGGAAGCATTGTAATGCATTTTATCCGCATGACCTACAATATCAAAGCCTCCCAAATCTAACATATGAAACAGATTGTTATAGTATGACCAAATCACATAATCAAGATTACCTCCAAAATGCTGATCTACCAACTGCCGGAAAGTATCTGCCGGAGTATCAATATCCACTACTTTTCCTTCCGGAGAATAGAGCATATGCACGGAACCGATCCGATAATCAAGTGGCAGATTCTGAAAACGAGGCAAAGCGGGATGGCTTTCCTCATTCAAATAATCAATTTCAAGACCGATGATTAATTCTATCTTATCGGCATATTTCTCTTTCAGGCGGGAAAACTCAGCAAGATAATCATCCATCCGATCCCATTCCATTGTCCATGCGGTAGAAAATGGCAGTGGAGCATGAGACGAAATGCCATAAGAAGTAAAGCCTGCACTTATGGCAAAACGAATAAAATCTTCCATATTAGCTCGCCCGTCACAATACAGACAGTGGCTATGATAATTAGTCAGATTGGGCATAATAGGTTTTATCTGGTTATTTCGGTTTTCATATTAGTCTTTATCGGCATCAACCTTCTATCTCGCTTAATTCTAACCAACGCATTGTCTTTTCGTCAATCAGTTCATTCACTTCAGGCAAACGTTTAGACTTGTCAGTCAGTTCATCTACAGAAAGAGTACCACTACAAAGCAATTCCTCAATCTGTGCCTTCTCCGCTTCCAGTTGTGCTATTTCTTTTTCCAGCTGTTCGAACTCACGTTTTTCCTTGAAACTCATTTTACGTTTATCATTCAGACGAACACGGGCTGTTTTCTCTTCCTGCGGCTTCTCTGCTTCTTTTTCTTTCTGAGCTTTCGCTTCTTTCCAGTCACGATAATCACTGTAGTTACCGGGGAAGTCTCGGATATCTCCCTGACCGTTAAAAACCAACAGATGATCAACAACCTTATCCATAAAGTAGCGGTCGTGAGATACAACAATCACACAGCCTTTGAAACTCTGGAGGTATTCTTCCAAAACATTCAGGGTAATGATATCCAGATCGTTGGTAGGCTCATCCAATACCAGAAAGTTAGGATTACGCATCAAGACCGTACACAAGTAAAGACGACGGCGCTCTCCTCCACTCAGTTTATAGACATAACTATGCTGCGTTTCCGGAGTAAACAGGAAATGTTGCAGGAATTGTGAGGCTGTCAGTTTCTTGCCATTACCCAGTTCAATTACTTCGGCAATATCCTGTACCACATCAATAACCTTCATCTGCTCGTCAAACTGAAGCCCATCCTGCGAGTAATAACCGAAACGAACCGTTTCGCCGATGTCTATTGTTCCTCCATCCGGTTTTACCAGTCCCATTAATATTTTAATGAAAGTAGATTTTCCGGTACCGTTATTTCCCACAATACCCATTTTCTCATAACGAGAGAAAATATATGAGAAATCGTCCAGAATCTTCAGATCACCGAAGCTCTTGGATAAATGATCAGCTTCAAATATCTTGCTTCCAATATAAGACGCCTTTACTTCCAGTTTCACGTTATCATTACGCTGGCGCTGTTTGGCAACTTTCTCCAATTCATAAAAAGCGTCTTCACGATAACGGGCTTTATGACCGCGTGCCTGTGGCATCCGGCGCATCCAGTCGAGTTCAGTACGATAAAGATTATTGGCGCGTTCTATTTCCACGCTTTTCGCTTCGATACGTTCCTCACGTTTCTCCAGGTAATAGCTGTAATTTCCTTTATATTGATACAGTTGCTGATTGTCTATTTCAATAATCTCCGAACAAACACGGTCGAGGAAATAACGGTCATGCGTTACCATCAACAGGCTAAGGTTGGTACGGCGGAGATATTCTTCCAGCCATTCAGTCATATCCAGATCCAAATGGTTGGTAGGCTCATCCAGAATCAGCAGGTCGGGTTCGGTAATCAAGGCGTTGGCCAATGCAACACGCTTCAATTGTCCGCCGGACAGTTGCTTCACCTTCTGATCAAAATTTCTGATTTTCAGTTGAGATAGAATCTGCTTTGCTTTCTGTTCGTACTCCCAGGCTTTTTCCTGATCCATGCGCGCCAAAAGATCTTCCAGTCCCGGATGTCCTTCGGTTTCCATACAGCGCTCGTATTCCTTAATCAGTTCTACAGTACTGTTTCCATGATGAAAGCAAGCTTCAAGAACAGTCAGTTCTTCGGGGTACTGCGGATCCTGCTCCAGATAATCTACACGGAGATCACGGCGGAAAACGATGCTACCGCTATCATGTCCTTCTTTCCCTGAGATAATATTCAATAAAGTAGTCTTTCCACTACCATTCTTTGCTATTAATCCGACACGCTGCCCTTCGGCAATGCCAAATGATATATTTTCAAAAAGAACCAGATCTCCGAAAGACTTGGTCAGGTTGTCTACTTGTAAATAAGGTACTGCCATTTAATCCAAACACTTCTTATATTCCTCTACTACGTTGCAAGGCTCTCCTGCCTTCACTCTGCTCCATGTTAACTTCATCGGGTCGATAGTCCGGTCTTTATACCGGAGTAAAGGTGCCTCACGATTACCGTCAATCAATGTCATCCATTCCATGCCATCGATCTCATTTGCAAGGATAGCGCAAATGGTGATACCTATCGCCATCCACTCCTCTTTCTTTTTCGGTCCTATTTTGCCGGAATCAATCACTTGCTGCAGTTTCTCCAAGTCTTCTTCCACTCCCTGAAAATCTTTTTTCAGTTCCTGTTTCACCATCGACACGGTCCACTCATAACTTTCATTCACCAGATAGATTTCCGAAAGACGGATGGGAATCAATTCTGCCGGATATTTCTGATCTTCCTTACGAATCTCCAACGTAGCAATCACCTCTTCCGCTTCTTTCACCGCTCCTCCCTTGGGGACGGTAAACGAACATTCGAAAGCTATATTGTCAATGCCTGTGATCCATAAATGAGAAGTGTAATACGTGCCGTCTTCCTGAAACATCTCTTTGCTATAAGCGCAATCCAACTGTCCGATTTTCACCAATGAAGCCGAATCGTTCTCTTTCAACTCCAGCCGAATGGCTTCTTTGCCATAACCGGCATTCCCTTTAAATGCAGATATACGAAAGTTTCCCGTCCAAACATCGGGATTATAGAAAAGAAAAGAGCCTTCGCCATCTTCAAACTCATTCCAGTCCGACGGATAGTTTATAGAAAACCAAGCTCCGGGAGAGATAAATTTCTTGCCTTGCATTCTTTTTCGTTAAATGATTACTTGGCAAAAATACAAATTAAAATGAAGAATGAAGAATGAAGAATGAAGAATTTTGCTGCGCTATGCAAGTATGCCGCAGGGTTATTCTTCATTCTTCATTCTTCACTTCCCTATTGGCTGTATTTTCCTCCGCACTTCTTTGGAAATCTCCAAAAACATGTAGTTCAACTTTCCGGAATGGATTCCTTCTACATTATCCTTATACTTTTTATTAGCATATTGTTTCGATTTCTCAAAAGTCAGTAAAGACATTTCATTCTGTGATTTACCTACCATCGTAGAGTCCAGTTGTTCGTCCGGAAAGAAGTCGTCCAGGTCGACATCACCGATCATCGTCGTTTCAAGGAAATTCATATCCTTATGTGAGTTGTCGGTGTAATATCCCACAAACATATGTCCCGGAGTACGCACTAATATAGGTTCGATATTAATCGAACGAAGCAACGACGCAAACAGTACACTTCCATCCACGCAATTAATCTGCGAAGACTCCAAAGCGTCATCAAAAGTACGGACACGCTGCGAAAAGACGACATTACTGGAAAGGCTCGTGTTAGAAACAGAGCTATAACGGAATTTACGTTTCTGCAAAACATTCCAGAGGGCATATACCTGCTTGTCTACTGCTCCTTTTGCCGTACTTTGATAGCCCAGAAAGCGGTTTACAATACGAGTATTCAAGGCTTCACGCAGTAGCTGGTCGATCATCGGATTCTCTTCATTCACATAGGCCGCAAAGAAAATGCTGGTATCATAGAACTTCGTTCCATTGGCTACATATCCCAACAGGCACTCATTGACGCTACGTACTGAAAATGTACGCACCCGCTGCCCCATATCTTTTCCATTCATTTCTACTTTTACCGCCACGCTCACCGGTTCCGCCTGCACATTATTCTTCAATGCTTCATAATTCCAGATGATATCCGGATAAATGGTATATTCTGTTCTTGGTTTATTCAGTACGAATTCCGATACGGAACGTGAGAAAAACGGAGTTTCGGCAACTTCAATCCGGACCCTGCTGTAAGCTGTCCGCGACTTTACGCGGATAGCAATACATGACTTCGGATTTCCCAGATACATAGAATCGGTAGGAGTAATAACCTGAGCATCTGTGGTCGCTACCGACAAAATAGCCGACGGAAAGATATTCCCTCCCAAATCATCTACTATCTCGAAACCTGAATTAAAAGCAGAATATTTAAAGACTGATATTCCCCCAATTAAAATAAGGAGCACAATGACTGCTCCTATGATTTCGCGTCTATAGCGTTTCAGATCGATATTTATCATCGTTGTATTTATAAACCGTATATAATATTCTTATTCCTATGTTGCTAACAAAGATAGAGATAAAAACTGAAAACTTCACATTAATATAACAGATTACTGCGCTCTTTTGTTAGGGACTTCATTCACTCTCTTCAAAATTTCTACAAAATCTCTCTCTACTTTAGCAGCCGGAACAATTCAATCATATAAAGGTATGAATAAAACGAGCCAATATCAATTTACTGTAATCATTCCGGTGTACAATGAGGAGGATAATATCTATACGCTGGAAGACAAAGTAGGAACTTTCGTGAAAAAGTCATTATACCCTGCTTGCGTGCTGTTTGTAAATGACGGTTCCAGGGATGAAAGCCTAAAGCGTATCATTGAAATATGCGATCGCAATAACGATTTCTTTTATTTGTCCCTCGAAAAGAATTCAGGACTCAGCGCTGCAATGAAAGCCGGAATCGATGTTGCAGAATCTCTCTATGTCGGATATATGGATGCTGATTTGCAGACTACCCCCGAAGACTTTAATCTATTACTGAAAGATATTGCACAATATGAATTGGTAATGGGCATACGTGCCCGACGACAGGATTCTGCATTCAAGAAACTTCAATCGAAGATAGCCAACGGCTTTCGGCGGATAATGACTAATGACGGTATACAGGATACCGGATGTCCACTAAAAGTTCTCCATACGGACTATGCCAAACGTATTCCTTTTTTCACTGGTATGCATCGGTTTATCCCGGCATTAATTCTATTACAGAAAGGTAAAGTAAAGCAAGTTCCGGTCCGTCATTTTCCACGTGTTGCCGGACAATCCAAATATCACTTATGGAATAGGCTGGTATCTCCTTTTATTGACTGCTTTGTCTACCGGTGGATGAAGAAAAGATATATCCATTACCGGATAGCAGAGAATAATATAGAAACAGATTAATACAGAAAAAAGAATATAGAACAACTAAACATGAATACCCAGCTTTTCATATTATCTATCGGGTTTCTGGCACAAATATTCTTTTCAGCCCGCCTGCTTGTACAATGGATTTTGTCGGAACGGGCAAAGCAAGTTGTTTCACCTTCTATTTTCTGGATACTAAGCCTTGCCGGATCATTTCTATTGTGCCTGTATGGATGGTTGCGAAATGATTTTTCCATCATATTGGGACAATTCATTTCCTATTATATCTATCTATGGAACCTAGAGGAGAAAGGCATATGGAAAAAAATTCCAATTGCCATCAGGACTATTTTCCTGTTAACTCCGGTAGCAGCCGCAAGTTTCATGCTGCAAGATGCATCTGCGTTTGTCAACAGTTTCTTCAAAAACGATCAGATCCCTTTGAGCTTGCTGGTCTTTGGTTCGTTGGGACAGGTGATATTTACGCTTCGATTCGTATATCAGTGCATTTATTCATATCACAGCAAAGAATCTGTTTTACCGGCAGGCTTCTGGATTATCAGTCTGATAGGTTCCTCCATTATTGTCACGTATGGTGCAATACGATTAGACCCCGTATTGATTCTTGGACAGTCCTTCGGGTTGGTAGCTTATATCCGGAATCTATATTTATGGTATCATCATCCTAAAGCAGTCGCAAATGAAAAATAATCTAATATATCTCTTAGTGTTAGTGGCTTTATTGCCTGTAATTCTCTTGCGGGATTATACTCCCGATAATGAACTGCGTTATCTAAGTATCGTAGACGAAGCATTGCAGAATGGAACCTTTTTTACCTTTACCAATCAAGGAGAGATGTACGCCGATAAGCCACCTCTTTATTTCTGGATCATCATGCTAGGTAAATACTTATTGGGGGCGCACCACATGTGGTTCCTGTCACTCTTCTCTTTGATCCCTGCATTTGTGATCGTATATACAATGGACAAATGGAGTAACGCCAAGATAGCAAAAGAGTATCGTCTCACCGGGAAATTACTGTTACTTAGTTGCGGACTTTTTCTGGGGCTGGCTATCATATTACGAATGGATATGCTAATGGCTATGTTTATCGTACTTGCCCTGCGGACCTTCTATCGAATGTTGAAAGAAGAAGGTTGTCAACGGTTGAACAGTATCCTTTTTCCGGTCTACCTCTTTCTGGCAGTATTCAGTAAAGGTCCCGTAGGTATCCTAGTTCCCTTGCTATCGACTTGTGCCTTTCTATTATTCACCAGACGTATAAGTTCTCTCGGACGATACTGGGGATGGAGAACATGGGGAATTTTATTGCTGGGATGTCTTGCATGGTTCGGTTGCGTATATGCCGAAGGAGGCACGCCTTACCTTAACAATCTGCTTTTCCATCAGACCATAGACCGGGCGGTCAATTCATTCCACCACGAAAAGCCGTTCTACTATTACTTCATTTCCATCTGGTATTCATTGCTTCCCTGGTCAGTGCTTCTGATTGGAGTCATCGCCGTTGCCGCTTGGAGAAGGCAGATTCATTCGGAATTGCAGAAGTTCTTCCTTACGATTCTGATAACCACATTTCTCATGCTGTCACTTGTCAGTTCGAAGATTGACGTCTACCTGCTGCCTACCTACCCTTTCTTCGTTTATCTGGCCGTCATGAAACTGTCGCATTACAAATGGAATCGCTGGCTTGCTCTGTCTGTCGCCATACCGGCAATCATATTCGGTGTAGCCTTACCGGCCTTAATCTGCCTGGCTCAGCAAGATGGTACCCGCTTTCTAGGACAAACACTTTTCTATCTGGGAGGAGGAATACTAACCATAAGCGGACTTATTTCACTCTATTTTCTCTACCATCGAAAACAGATAAACAGAGCTATCAACACACTTGCTTGCGGACTCTTTTGCGCTGTCTTCGCCGGAGGATGGGCATTGCCGAATATAAACAATGAATTAGGCTACGGAGAATTGTGCCGTACCGCTCTACAAATAAGTGAAGAAAAGCATCTTTCAGGCTACCATGTCTGGAACATCTCCCGACCGGAAAATATGGACGTGTACCTGAAAGAAGATATACAAGTCGTCACCCGGGAAGACATTACTTCGGGTAAATTGCACGATACCATTTTAATGTTGCCTGCCAAAGAAATAGAATCCCTAAAAGAAATAGCTCCGGGAAAAGCGAGTTATATTGTCGGACCTTATGGAATAGTTGTATTATGATGAATCAGAAAAAGACAAAAGTTTTAGTAACCGGAGCAGCCGGATTTATCGGTTCTTCTATGGTCAAAGCGCTGTTAAAGCAAGAATATGAAGTAATAGGCATGGATTGCATCAACTCATATTACGATACCAGGCTGAAGTATGCCCGTCTTGCCGATACAGGCATTCCCCAAGAAAAGATTAAGGATTACAAGCTCCTGACCAGCCAGACCGATCCGGCTTATCGTTTTATCAAACTCGATCTGACAGACCGGGTAGGAATGTCCGAACTGTTCGATACTGAGAACTTTGACATAGTCATTAATCTGGCAGGACAGGCAGGAGTACGCTACTCTATCGAAAATCCTTATGCGTACATAGAGTCAAACATTACAGGCTTTCTGAATGTATTGGAGAACTGTCGCCATCATCATATCAAACATTTGTTGTATGCAAGTTCCAGCAGTATATATGGAATGAAAGATCATGTCCCATATAGTGAGAACGATTCCACAGATATGCCGGTCAGTTTATATGCAGCGACCAAAAAGTCGGATGAGCTAATGGCATATTCGTATAGCAAGCTATATGCAATCCCCACTACCGGGATGCGATTCTTCACCGTATACGGCCCATGGGGAAGACCGGACATGGCACCTTTCCTATTCTTAAAGTCCATCTTAAACGAACAGCCGATAAAGGTATTCAATCATGGAGAACTGAGCAGAGACTTTACCTACATCGATGACATTATTGAAGGAATGATGCGCATATTGGAACACCCTTCAACAGAGAATATCCCCTATCACATTTATAATATAGGTAATTCAACTCCCATACAACTGACGGACTTCATTTCAGTCATTGAGAAAGTTACCGGACGAAAAGCGATCAAACACATGCTGGATATGCAACCGGGCGATGTATATTGCACTTATGCCGACATCACCCGCCTGCAACATGATTTCGGCTATTCTCCTTCGGTTTCTATCGAAGAAGGTATACACCGTTTCTACAACTGGTATATCGAATATAGCAAGCACGGAGCTATCGGATAAGCGAAACCGGTTTACGGCAGAAATCATTCCTTAACCAACCCGAAGAATACAGTAAACTGATGTATACCTTTCTTATATGTATAATGTATACTCCAACCATGATACTCGCAAATGGCTTTTACGATTGCCAGTCCTAATCCGTTTCCCTTCACTTTCTCTGACGGACGGTAAAAGCGGGAAAATAAAAGTCTTTCATCCAGCCTTCCTTCGTCAGAAGTGTTGGAAACAATAAACTGGCGTTCTTTGACGGAGATGTATATATCTCCACCTTTCACATTATGACGGACGGCATTCACAATCAGGTTATTTATCAGGCTTTCCAGCAGAATCCGGTTTGCTTGCAGATATACCGGTGCTGCTCCTATATCCGTATGCACAGCAATGCCTTCCGTCAGTTTCTCCATAAATGGTAATATATCTTTTAAAGTTCCGGTCATATCGATCTGTTCCATCTGCTTATACTGCCGGTTGTCGATACGGGCAAGCAACAACAGACTTTTATTGAGGTGAGACAGGCGATTGGTTACTTCATACAGGCTCTGAACAATATTAGCCTGTTTCTCCGATATATCCGACTGCTGCAACAATATATCCAGCTTACTTTGAAAGACAGCCAAAGGAGTCTGGAGTTCATGAGAAGCATTCTCCGTAAACTCCTTCTGTGATTTATAACTCTCCAGGTTCTTTTCCATCAGGCGGGTGAGAGCTATATTCAGGCGGGTAAACTCCTCCACATCATTCGGCATAAATTCCGGTATGTCTTCACCTTCCAATGAGAAACGTTCTATACGCCGGAGTGTGTCGTCAAAAGGAACCCACAAACGCTTGGAGATAAACCGCATCATCAGTACAAGGGCAACACTCAGCACACTCGTAATCAGCACAAATTGCAGAAACACCCCCACCATTATATCTCTTTCCAGATCGATAACAGGCACAGGATCTCCCTTTTCTACAGCATCCAGTATCTCTATCAGATCTTCGGCATAGAAATGTTCTATCAGGAAATAAAACAAAGGTGCCGCAAGCAACAATAATATCACCGCGCAGATGATAAACTGAGTCAGACTTTTATTCAGAAGACTTTTCATTCTATCCATTTATATCCGGTTCCATAAACATTCTTAATGCAGTCCGTGACACCCGCCTCCGCCAGTTTAGCTTTCAGATTCTTGATGTGGGCATATACAAAATCCTGATTATCGAGCATATCTGCCATATCACCACTCAAATGTTCGGCAAGGGCACTTTTAGAAATAACGCGGTTGCTGTTTCCCACAAAGAAGAGCAACAGTTCGTATTCTGTCTTGGTCAATACAATCAGCTTGTCTTTCACATAAACCTCTTTGCTCAACAAATCAACCCGAACATCATTACTGCACAGCAGATTGTTGCTGGCAAACTGACGCCGGCGAATAATAGCGTATATACGCATACTCAATTCCGGAAGATGGAAAGGCTTGGCAAGGTAGTCATCGGCACCAATCTTCAAACCGTTCACTTTATCATCCAAAGAATCTTTTGCCGATATTATAATTATTCCTGCCGGATTATGCTGCCGCTTTATCTCACTCAATATTTCCAGTCCATTTCCTCCCGGCAACATCAAGTCCAGCAAAATACAATCATATTCGTACAGGCTGACCTTCTCCATCGCTTCTCCGAAAGTGAAAGCCTGCTCACACAAATAGTTTTCCGAGCCTAGAAAAGTCATAATGCTATCCGACAATTCACGCTCATCTTCAATGATCAATAGTTTCATTTCAATCTCATTCCAATTATTATAAAATAGTTACTTCGATAGAATCATCAGCCAATATCAGGACTCTAAATATAAAACCGAGGTCATAGCCTTCATTCATCAGATTCTATCCGACCTTCTCCCCCACAAATATAGTAAGGAGATATTGAAGAAAGTTTGAAGATACATCTTTTCGCGCTTATAAATGACAAATAATAACAACAGAGAAGATAAAAGAGGACAAAAGCGTCGAATGTAATATGATTGTAACATTTGTTTCATCCGCCCGTAACAAAATCTCCTCATCTTTGTCCCGGAATAAAATAAAAACTTAACTTTGTCATATCACATTAATGCATATATCTTATGAACGATTACCGTATTTTAGTTGTCGACGATGAAGAAGACCTCTGTGAGATTCTGAAATTTAATCTTGAGAATGAAGGTTACGAGGTTGATACCGCTAACTCTGCCGAAGAAGCGCTGAAAATGGACATCAGCAGTTACCACCTGATTCTCCTGGACGTGATGATGGGAGAAATCTCCGGATTCAAAATGGCGAACATGCTGAAGAAGGACAAGAAGACGGCTATGGTGCCTATCATCTTCATCACGGCGAAAGACACTGAAAATGATACTGTGACCGGATTCAACTTGGGAGCAGACGACTATATCTCGAAACCCTTCTCACTGCGTGAAGTCATCGCCCGCGTGAAAGCTGTATTGAGACGCACAGCCACAACGGAAACGGAAAAAGTGCCAGAGCGACTTGTCTACCAGTCACTCGTGATTGACATCACCAAGAAAAAGGTGAGCATAGATGACGAAGAAGTACCGCTGACTAAAAAAGAATTTGAGATACTGCTTCTATTGGTACAGAACAAAGGACGTGTATTCTCACGCGAAGATATTCTTGCCCGCATCTGGAGTGATGAAGTCTACGTACTCGACCGTACCATCGACGTAAATATCACCCGCCTGCGGAAAAAGATAGGCGAATATGGCAAATGTATTGTCACCCGCCTGGGATATGGATATTGCTTTGAAGCAGAATAATAAACGATTATGAACCTACCTGTCACCCAAAAACATTTCCTTTCTTTCAGCCGGAAGCTTTTCCTTTCGGTCATTTCGTTGTTTCTGGTATTCGCCATCTGCTTTATAGCCTACCAGTATCAGCGTGAAAGAGAATATAAAATCGAGTTACTGAATACGCAGTTACAAGATTACAACAGCCGACTGTATGAACGCCTGAATAATAGCGCAGCTATCGAAGAAGTCACAAGCAAATATATTCGTGAGCATGCGCTACAAGACTTACGTGTCACACTGATCGATCTGCAGGGAAATGTGATCTATGACAGTTATAAGAATCAGAATCAGCCACTAGAGAGCCATCTCAATCGCCCGGAAGTGCAGAAAGCCCTGAAAGAGGGTAACGGATTCGACGTACGTCGTACTTCTGAAACTACCGGATTGCCTTATTTTTACTCCGCCACACGCTACGGAGATTATATGATCCGTTCGGCACTACCTTATAATGTGAGTCTGATCAATAACCTGCAAGCAGACCCGCATTACCTTTGGTTTACAGTTGCCATATCTTTGCTGCTTATCATCATCTTCTACAAATTCACGAAAAAACTGGGCACTTCTATCAGCCAGTTACGCGAATTTGCCATGCGTGCCGACCGGAACGAACCGATTGAAATGGCAATGCAATCCGCCTTCCCCCACAACGAGCTGGGCGAGATTTCGCAACACATTATCCAGATCTACAGACGTCTGCACGAAACCAAGGAAGCTCTTTACATCGAACGCGAAAAGCTGATTACCCACCTTCAGATTTCACACGAAGGACTGGGTATATTCACTAAAGATAAGAAGGAGATTTTGGTCAATAATCTCTTTACCCAATACAGTAACCTGATCTCAGACTCTAACCTGGAAACGACAGAAGAAGTTTTCGCCATCAGCGAACTGAAAGAGATCATCAACTTCATCAACAAAAACCAGCAACAACGTTCACGAGGAAAAGACGAAAAACGTATGTCTGTCACCATCAACAAGAACGGACGAAACTTTATCGTAGAATGTATCATTTTCCAAGATGCCAGTTTCGAGATATCCATCAACGACGTTACCCAAGAAGAAGAACAAGTAAGACTGAAACGCCAGCTGACACAAAATATCGCCCACGAACTGAAAACGCCGGTAAGCAGTATTCAAGGATATCTGGAAACGATTGTCAACAACGAAAACATCTCCCGTGAGAAGATGAACACCTTCCTCGAACGCTGTTATGCACAGAGCAACCGCCTCAGCCGTCTGCTCCGTGACATATCCGTACTAACCCGTATGGACGAAGCCGCCAACATGATAGATATGGAACGAGTGGACATCAGCGTACTGGTAGGAAACATCATCAACGAAGTTTCACTGGAACTGGAAGAAAAGCATATCACCGTTATCGATTCACTCAAGAAAGGTATTCAGATAAAAGGTAACTACTCATTGCTCTATTCCATCTTCCGTAACCTGATGGACAACGCCATCGCCTACGCAGGATCGAATATACAAATCAACATCAACTGTTTCCGTGAAGACGAGAATTACTATTATTTCAGCTTTGCAGATACAGGGATAGGGGTATCGCCGGAACATCTGAACCGCCTCTTCGAACGCTTCTACCGGGTAGACAAAGGCCGCTCACGCAAACTTGGCGGCACAGGACTGGGATTGGCCATTGTAAAGAATGCCGTGATCATACACGGCGGCAACATCTCAGCCAAGAACAACCAAGGTGGTGGCCTGGAATTTGTTTTCACATTAGCGAAAGAGAAATAATCCCCATACTATTCTTATTCCTCCTCAATAGGATAGTCACGCGATCTGCATAAGAATCGACCATTCTTCAAAAAGGAATATTCAAATAGGCAAGAAAGCGATTTATTCATCCGTCGTACAGAGATAAACGAAAAAACGCCTCCATTCGGCAACAATCAAATCCCATTATTTACACATAATGGGATTTTCCTATCCTAAAGAAAGAGTCTCGTCGATATTCCTTTCTTTTCATCCTCGTCACACCTTCCCGACAATCCTTTTATCACTTCCTTCCGATCATCCGACAAGCACCAACCAGCTTGACCAAAGCTATAAATTCGGCTGCTACCACTTGCCCGCCGACCTAAATTAAGTTGCTCACCGAGGAGACCAACCTTACTCACCGAGGAAACTCGCTTTACACACCGACTTAAGCCACCTTACATTGCTTGTAAAATGTGTATATTATCCCTCCTAACATGCAATACGATGCACAATCCCGTATATTATTGCATTGATTTATGCAATTCCTTCTCTAGTTGAACCATTTTCCAACGAACATTTGTGATGAATATCTTAAAAATAGCACATCATCCCCCTCCATTCTTCCCCCTAGAAGCCCTCAGAAAAAATCCTCTTGCAGCCCCATTCATTTCCCATCTTTCCTAAAAGAAGAACAGAAAAAAAGGAGAATACTTTGATTAAAATAAAAAGGGGATTATCTTTGTCTTCCGTGTTTAGATACAAGTCCAACATAAAAACCGTGAATTATGAAAACGAATATAAATTATCTGTTAGCTTTATGTTTCCTTCTCCTATGTGCCTGCAAAAGCGGCAACGCCTCAAGTCAGAGCAAAAGTGAAACTCCACAAGATACCATCAAATCATTTACCTTACCCACCATCCCACCCATGCTGACCGCACCGGAACAACGTGCCGACTTTCTTGTAAAGCACTATTGGGACAACGTTAACTTTGCCGACACCAATTATATCCATCACCCGGAAGTCACCGAACAAGCATGGGCAGACTATTGCGACCTGCTAAACCACGTACCACTCGAAACTGCACACGAAGCAATGCGCAAAATGATTGACCGCAGCAATGCAGACAAGAAAGTATTCGCTTACTTCACCGACCTCGCGGATAAATATCTGTACGACCCGAACTCTCCAATGCGCAATGAAGAATACTACATTCCCGTACTGGAAGCCATGATAGCCTCGCCCATACTCGACGAAACAGAAAAGATACGTCCTCAAGCCCGCCTGCAACTGGCACAGAAAAACCGTATCGGTACCAAAGCTCTGAATTTCACCTACACCCTTGCCTCCGGCGCCCAAGGCAATCTGTATCAACTGAAAGCCGATTACATCTTATTATTCATCAACAACCCCGGTTGCCATGCCTGCACCGAAACAATAGAAGGACTGAAAAACGCCCCCTTTATCAACCAACTCCTAAAAGAAAAGAAACTCATCCTCCTCTCCGTCTATCCCGACGAAGAACTCGGCGAATGGAGAAAACACCTCAGCGAATTCCCCAAAGAATGGATCAACGGCTACGACAAGAAATTTGCAATAAAAGAGCAACAACTATATGACCTCAAAGCTATCCCAACCCTATATCTCCTAAACAAGGAGAAAACCGTCCTGCTCAAAGACGCCACCGCACAAGCTATAGAAGAATATTTAATGACGAACGCCCAATAAAAAACATACACGCCCAATAACACCTCCGCCCCCACACCGCAAAATCTCCCCGCCTCGTTTGTTCAACGTTAGGCGGAGGCAGTTCTTTGAGCGTTCCTTTTTCTTTCGTATCAAGTTGAAAGAAAAAGAACACCTCCTTGCAGAAAACAAATAAACTCTCTATCTTTGCACCGCATTGGTTTGCGCCCCCTCACACGAGGGAAGCAATTAAAAGGGAATCAGGTGTAAATCCTGAACAGTCCCGCTGCTGTAAGTTCCAATAAGATAATGTTGTGAGCAATCCACTCTCAGCCACTGGAAAGAATAAATCCGGGAAGGCGCCCACAACAGGAATAAGTCAGAAGACCTGCCATGTAATTTCGTTTCACTGCTTTCGAGGAAAAAGCGTTGAATCTAATGAACCGGACCTTCGTCTATCATTTCATTCACCATTTTGATTCAGAGAAAGTATGTACAAACTAATAAACTCTGCCAAGTTTATTATGTATG
>OGDN01002200.1_pt1 | contig 26517 bp, 19 predicted proteins | sample 1570271 | NCBI WGS metagenome assembly OGDN01 (sample SAMEA4384481, study PRJEB24528) | human gut metagenome | reverse complement strand
CCATATTGATTTGGTTAAAATAAACAATTTCTGATTTTTTTCAAACACGCTCTAGCAACGTACCGTAAAATACACCCGTCTGCGTTTCACTGCTGTCTGTAATTTTAAGAGAAGCATCCTGATTCAGAGTGGTCCTCTTTAAATTTTGCAGACGATATCCATTCAGATCCAGAATCAGATTTCCACTGTTTACCTCCACTTCCCGTACCGATTCAATATTCTTCAACAGCTTCATCTGTGCTGTTTTTCCCTCTGTATCACGAAATGCTTCTGTCAAAGTAACATATGGTTCGGAATGTCCATCCATAGTTACCTCAATTTCTCCGTCCGAAATTTTATATAACAGATAATCCGATTCTGATTTATATTTTTCACGGAAAGTCATTTCTACTTTTACATAGTAATCGCCTTTATCAGCCGGCGCTCCGCCTTCGGTAAGTGCACCGGCATTTTCTGCATTTGTCAGCACGCTGCCGCGATCTTTATAATAAGTGGTTTTTACGGATGTCGGTGTTTCCTCGCAGCTCCAGGTGATTTTTCTTCCTTTTTCAAAGGACAGTTCCCGTGGATTTCCGGTATAAGCATAATCTATGCTTTTGCTGCCTGCGATTTTTTCCATCTGGATTTCGGCATCGAAGTTGATCTGATAGGAAAAGATTTCTGAAGTTTCCTGATAAAAATCTTCCACTTCCAGAGCCGTCACTTTTACATAATATTGTCCCGGCAGTGCCGGTGCTCCGCCTTTTTTAGCAGCTCCGCTGTTTTCCGCCGTGGTCGGTATCTGTGCCTTTTCATCCAGATAATAGCCGACCTCTATTGCTCCGTCCCCTTTCCAGTTAAAAACCTCGTTTTTTTTCAGAGACAGTGGCTTTGTTTCAGACAGATTATCGCTTGTCCGCTCAATCTGGGTACCGGATACCAGTGAAATCTCATTTTTTGCCATACTTCCCGGATGATTGCTGTAAGTATCGTTTTCCTCCAGATAATAAACCTTTCCATGTGTGCCATCCATTACAGGATAAGCATCCGGATTTTCTTCAAGATTCTGGAACCACTTTGCCTGTGAAGCCAGAGAATTATCCTTTCCATTTAACACCCAGGTCGCCTTTCCGGATGCAAACTCTGCGGTTGTCATACCTTCTGAATCTTTGACACTTCCATTTTGATTTTTATTATAAACCTGTCCCTTAAAACGATCGGTATTAAAAACACAGTTCTGAATTGTGTCACCCTTGTCCAGACTCCCTACAATTCCACCTGCTATACTTCCTGTCATGACTGCATCGCTCCAGCAGGAGATGATATCACAGGCTTCTTGATTCTTATAGCCTTGATAAGCAACTATACCGCCGGCATAATATCCATCTGCTGTTCCGGTATTATAACAATACTTGATATAGGTTCTTACATATTGTTTTGAGCTGTTCATATCACAGACCTGTTCCCCGGCGATACCTCCGCTGCGTCCCCAGCCCCACGTTGCCTTTACCGATCCGCTGTTTTTGCATGATTCGATCCAGCCCTGCGAACTTCCGACAATGCCGCCGAAATCATGAGCTGTTACTTTTCCGTTGTTCCAGCAGTTGATCACTTTTCCAAGATTGCTTTTTGCTGCAACTGCTCCGGCCGTACTCGTTGACGATGTGAACACGCCATCTTCCATGCCAAGATTTTTGACAACGCTGTTCTCCTTCAGCTGTGCAAACAAGCCTGATACCTGTTTATCCCCTGTCCGCTCGCAGACCAGCTTGCTGATCTTATGTCCGTTTCCGTCAAAGATTCCTGTATAACCGTCATTTGTATCTCCGATCGGTGTCCAGTCTTCACCTGTCATATCAATGTCTGCCGTCAGCACTGCATTGACAGCGTTCTCTCCGGCATTGACCTTCGCCGCAAACGCCTGCAGATCTTCTTTGTCTGCAATCGCATAATATCCGGCATAATCTCCGTTTAAATGAAAATTACTCTGGTTCTCTTCAGTAACCTGTACCAGTCCTGCTGCATTTGCCTGAATACTTACCAAGCCACCAAAATCCATTGCGGTAAATGCAAGTGCAAATGCAAGTAATCCTGCTGCAATTCGTTTTCTCATATCTTCCTCCTGTTTTCCTTTTTTAATCTTTCATTCCTGACTGATTCCTGTAAATTGCTCCGTTGAAAACTAATTTTCGCAATTCTATAGATGCCAGGGTCAAAAGCCTGAAACCACGATGTGCTTGCACAGGAGTGGTTTTATGGCTTAATGACCCGCCCCGATATGAGCATAAAAGTGGAGCGTAAGCTTCACGATATGCGAATATTGGGTAGAATTGTGGGCGTACGAAGTACGGAACAATTCGTATGGCATCTTTTGACCCCAACATCATTCTATAACCATTATATAAAATTAAAAAAGCATTGTACACTAGCCAAACGGCCAGTTTTACAATGCTTAATCGAGTTTTTTCAAAGTTTTCTGTTTTTACATCGAAATCCATCCCAGTACATTTGCAATGGAGCTGAGAAGGATAATGATCACGCAGGCGGATGCCAGATATTTCAGGAAGAAATGATATAATTTCTTGCGTTTAAAATCAGATGACTGTTCAATCTCCGCATCCATTCTTTTAAATCCGACGACTTTCAGAATCAGAATGCAGGTAGCAAGTGCTGCGATCGGCATCATGACCGAGTTGGTCAGGAAGTCAAAGAAATCCAAAAACTGCATACCAAGGATCTTCACAGAGTCCCAGATACCATATCCAAAAGAGGATGCCGTTCCGATCACCAGCATCACGACAACCATCAGCAGACAGCATTTTCCACGGCTCCAGTGAAGCTCATCGTTCAGGGTGGAAACGCTGGTCTCAAGAAGTGAGATTGCACTGGTCAGTGCCGCAAACAGAAACATCAGGAAGAATGCGATGCCGACAATCGTGCCAACTCCCATACTCGCAAATACTTTCGGCAGGGTGATGAACGTCAGTGCCGGTCCTGCCTGGAGCGTTTCCATATCTCCGCCGGAGAATGCAAACACTGCCGGAATGATCATCAGACCGGCCAGAAGTGCGACACCGGTGTCAAAAATCTCAACCTGCGTGGTGCTTTTTTCGATGTCTACATCTTTCCCGATATAAGATCCATACGTATACAGGATACCCATCGCGATCGACAGGGAATAAAACATCTGCCCCATCGCCGCAACGACCGTCATCCAGGAAAAATTCTCCAGATTCGGGATCAGGAAATATTTGATGCCTTCCACGGCTCCCGGTCTTGTGATGGAATAAACAGCCACACAGGCTGCCAGCAGGATCAGAAGCGGCATCATAACCTTTGAAACACGTTCTACTCCATTTTTTACACCTGCAAGAATGACAATAAATACCAGTGCCGCAAAGATCAGAAACCATATTTCTACTTCCATGGAAGAGGTGATAAAACTGTTGAAATAGCCATCCTGTGCAACAAGGTTTGCATTGCCCCTGATATACTCAAACAGATATTTCAGAACCCAGCCGCCGATCACACTGTAATAAGGAACGATCATCATCGGGATGACTGCGTTGATCCAGCCTCCCAGGTGAAACGGCAGGCTCTTTCCGAATTTGTGGAAAGCTCCAACCGGGCTTTTTTTCGTCATACGTCCCAGTGCTGTTTCGGATACGATCATAACATATCCAAAAGTGACCATTAAAATCAGATAGACAAGCAGAAACATACCTCCGCCGTATTTTGCCGCAAGATATGGAAATCGCCAGATGTTTCCAAGTCCAACCGCAGAGCCGGCAACTGCCAGCACATAACCGATGCGACCGGAAAATTTGCCCCGTGCGTGCAAGAGATTTTCTGCATGTTTTTTATTTGTGCACATAAAAAGAATCCCCCTGTGGTAAAAAATCCCTTACAGCAGAAACTGCCCGCCGCAAGGGATTTTATTATTTAAAACTTACAAAATGATTGTTCTCAAGAATCTGAAAATACTTTACGATTCGTGGATAAAGGGGTTCTGCCGCTTCACCAAACCGCTCTTTTTCCAGAGCAGCCAGATCCATGACGGTTCTCTCTCCATCGATAAAAGGCCAAAGATAACTTCCATGTACATCCAGATGTATCTTTGTGACTTCCGGGCGGTTAAATACTTTCTGTGCGATCCCGTTAAAAAAACCTTCATTTTTTACTTCCAGTATCACGCGATCCCTGAAGTCTTTGTGCCACTTCAGGCCTTCGGCTTTTACCGGAATCAGATCCAGATAATTTATCTGTTGTTCCTGTTTCTTTTTTTTCATGCTTTTTTCTTTTTCTTAAGAGAGAAGTAAAGCAGGGATGCGATCATCAGTACCATAAGAATGACACCACCGATGTTGCCAAAGTTTACACTCTCTCCGATGCTTGTGTTGATACCAAATACTGCGAAAATTGCCAGCAGGATACCTACCAGACCTTCTCCGGCGATCATACCTGCACAGTACAGTGTTCCGTCTGTGGACTGCTGTTCTTTTGTCTTTTCATCGACATTCTTACGTGCATCCATTACCATACGTACAACACCACCGATCATGATGGTTGCATTCAGGTAAATCGGCAGATACAGACCGATTGCGAACGGCATTACCGGGATACGCAGGATCTCAAGACCCAGTGCCAGGAATACGCCGACAAATACCAGGTTCCATGGCAGGTTTCCGCCCATGATACCTTCTACGATCATCTTCATCAGAGTTGCCTGAGGAGCCGGTACTTCTGCTCCGCCGTAACCCCATGCTGCATTCAGCAGGTAGAGAACACCGCCGATAGCCAGACCGGATGCAAGAACACCGATCAGCTCACCAATCTGCTGTTTTTTCGGTGTAGCACCAAGCAGATAACCGGTCTTCAGATCCTGTGAAGTATCGCCTGCGATTGCTGCGATAATACAGATAACAGAACCGATTGCGATTGCTGCTGTCATACCGTCGATACCTGTTTTGCCGCTTCCTTTGATCGCCATAGTTGCGATCAGCAGAGTAGCGATTGCCATACCGGATACCGGGTTATTGGAACTTCCTACCAGACCTACCATACGGGAGGATACCGTTGCGAAGAAGAATCCGAAGATTACGATCAGTGCTGCTCCAAGCAGAGTTACCGGGATAGCCGGTACTGCCCAGATGATAACAACCATGGCAACGATTCCGATCAGGATAAACTGCATCGGCAGATCCTGTGCAGTACGTGCAGTACTTGTATTTTTTCCGCCTTTTACGCTCTTCATAGAGTCGCTGAAAGTTTTTACGATCAGAGGCAGAGATTTGATCAGAGAGATGATACCGCCTGTTGCGATGGCACCTGCACCGATGTATTTTACGTAAGTACTCCAGATAGCTGATGCACCGCCGCCTGCATAAAGCTGAGCGATTGTTGTGCCTGCTTCTGCCGGATACAGCCAGGTATCAGGTCCGAACAGACAGATCAGCGGGATGATAACCAGCCATCCGAATACAGAACCAACAAACATGTAAGATGCGATCTTTGGTCCTACAATATAACCAACACCAAGCAGTGCCGGGTATACTTCCATACCGATCTCACCTTTGAAAGATTTAAAAGCTGCTGATACGTCTGCCGGGATCACCTTCAGACCATCAACGATAAATTTAAATACTGCTGCAAGTCCCATACCGGAGAATACCGTAGAAGCGTTTGCTCCGCCTTCTTCGCCGGCCAGAAGTACGTCTGCACATGCAGTTCCTTCCGGGTAAAGCAGTGTCAGGTGTTCTTTCACGATCAGGGCATTACGAAGCGGTACCATGAAAAGTACACCTAAAACACCACCGCAAAGTGCGATCAGTGTGATCTCGACAAGGCTCGGCATAGAGCAAAGACCCTCTTCTGCCCAGAGGAACAGTGCCGGCATCGTAAAGATCGCTCCTGCTGCAAGTGACTCACCGGCTGAACCGATGGTCTGTACCATGTTACTTTCAAGGATGGAATTCTTACGCATGATAATGCGAATAACACCCATAGATATAACTGCTGCCGGAATAGAAGCAGAAACAGTCATACCAACTCGGAGTCCAAGATATGCATTGGCTGCTCCGAAAATTACTGCGAGCAAAACACCCATAATAATGGAAGTCACAGTAAGCTCCGGCATGACTCTGTCTGCCGGAATGTACGGTTTGAATTCGTCTTTCTTATTCATTTCCTTTTCCTTTCATACTTTTTTCTTTTAACAATCCGAAAACCTTCGTATATCCGCCCTCTTCCATCTCCGGATCATTATTTACCTAAAATAATCCTTATGAATTGCTCCGCTTTTCCACAGCTTTTGCAATTCCGTATCATCATAGAACTATATTGTACCTAAAATCCGACTAAATTGCAAGAATATAATGCATTTTTCTACTTTTTTCCTGTTTTTCCCACTATTTTTTTGTGCACTTTTTGAGATGCCAGGGGCAAAAGATCAAAATGTCGTTCTTGCTTGCAAGATAAGACATTTGAACTTGGGACCCGCTAAACATGAGGAAGTAGCTATTTACGCAGTAAATATGCGAATTCCGAATGTTTATAGAATTGCGAGAGTTACTTGTAACGGAGCAATTCGCAGGCATCTTAATGCTAGGGTCAAAAGTCTGAAATCGCACTATGAGCCGGACGGAATCCGCACAATTTTCTGTTCCCCTTCCATCTCTGTCATCACCAGCACCGGCATATGGCGTTTGCGAAGTGCATGGATCAGCGGATACACCGCAAAAAGATCTCCCTGCACATAGACTGCTTCCGGTTTGGATTTCAGAATCTTTTTCACCTGATCTTTGATCTGTGCTTTCCATTCCTGCTTTTCAAGTGTGGATTCACCGTAAATGCCGTCCCACTCCATCGGCGGAAGATCCGGCAGCTCCATGTGCACGATTCTGGCACCGGAAAACTGCGGAAGTTTGAAAAGCAATGCATCGGCTGCCTCATCTGTGCCAAGATTTACGATCACAACCTGCTCATGGAACTGCTGCTGACTGATCTTGCATGCCTTTATGGCATCTTCGAGCGTACTTGTCGTCATAAGAAATCCGCCCTTATGACAGAATTCTGCACCGGAAAGACCGCTCTCTTCTTTTAATTCTTCTTTTTCAAGACCAAGCCAGCTTTCCGGGAAACTGCATTTATAATTCAGGGAGTATTCTCGCTTCTGAGGCTGAATACAGTAGCCGCCGCGATTGGATGGAAAGATCACGAATGCAATGTCTGTCTCGGAAAGATATTTCTGGCACGGAACATAATCCGGCAGCACCAGAATCTGCTTTTCATCCGCCGGCTTTTTGCCGGAAGCGATCTCTTCCTGATGCTGTTTTAAAATTTCTTCTACACGTTTGTCGGCACGCTCATTGCCCCGATAACGCTCCAGTTTGTTATCGAGGATCATGCCGGCCACACCGACCGCCTTAAAGAACGCCGCATCGTTTCCGCCCTGTGCATCCCATGGCGGATTGAAATTGCCGATCAGAGTGGCAAGTTCATTTTTTTCGCCGGTGTTGTCATTGTTGTCCAGTGGCTGCACAAAAGCCTCGTCAAATTTTTCTGCCAGTTCTTCTCCTAAAATCTCAGCACCCAACTCTTCCCATAGAAGTCCGAAAGCTGCATACGGCACACCATTTTCACGGATTCTGCTATCCCTCTGATGATGGTCGTATTTCCCTCTTCCGATGTCAAAAACAATTCCTTTAAAATCCTCCGGCACCTGACTGCCGCGGTGGATCGTGATCTCCGGATTGACAGACAGCAGAAGTGCAGACGAAAATACATCGTCCGCATGAAACTTTCCGCTGTGGGTAAATGCCTGTGCATCTTTTTCTTTAATTTGCTCCATTAACTGTGTCATGAAATTTCACCTTTCCGATCAACATATCGTCGTTTGCATTTTTCAGAACCGGGATGATCACACCGCATTCACTTCCGATCGATTCCAGTTTATTTGGCGGTGCACAGAAGATAACCTGAAAGTCCTGGTTTTTGAAGAAATCAAGCATCAGTTTGATATTGTGGTCACTCATTTTTTCGAACGGCTCATCAATAAAGATCAGTCTTACGGAATTGACTCTCACATTGTAGAGCATGGAGAGTGCCGCCGACAAAATCAGCGTATATGGGATCTGCGTTCCGGCACCGGAATTGTATCCTACCTGTTTGGATAATTTTCCGTCTTTTACTTCTTCGTTGTTGATGATAATCTCGTAGCTCATATAATTGCGGTAATCTGCAAATTTCTGGATCTCCGCCAGATCATTTTTTTCAATGATGCGGTTAATAATATCTTTGATCTCCCGCTCCCGTCTCTCTACTTCGTCATCCTCATAACCCATCAGCTTTGTAAGGGCGATCTGACCGTCCGCCAGATTTCCGGTCTGCTGAAGATACTCTGCATAACGCAGAATTTTGGCATAGTCGGAATTGTCATTCAAAAATTTCACATCAAACTGATAGCATGTCGCGAATTTCAACTTGCGAAGCTCTTTGTTGATCTGTGCGATGTCTTTTCTTGCAGCCCTTGCCGTCTCGTAAATATTCAGAACAAATTCTCTTTTGAAAATGCTTTCATAACGCATGGTCTGCTCTTTTAATTTCTGCTGCAGATTCTGAAGGTCATCGATCCAGATTTTTCCGCGTCTCTGGTGATAGCTTTTTTCGTACTCAAGACCGATCGGCAGACGTTCTTCTTCCTGCTTGCGGTTGTTGTACGCCTGCTGCTGTCCGTTGATATTTGCCGCAAAACTGCTGACACGTTTTTCCATCTGCTCTTTCTCGGAAAGCTGCATGATGCCGCCTTTTTTATCTTCTCCGGCAAGATAGCGGTCGTATTCTGTGATCGCCTGCTCTGCTGCAGAACGATTGAGCTGCTGTTCTTCTTCCAGATGTTTCTGCTCTTCCGCTTCTTTCGCCTGATACATCACGCTGTCTTTCTTTTTCTGCTCGATCTCTGCTTCCAGACGATAACGCTTCTTGCTCTCTTCGTCTTTTTCCCGCGTTTTATTGCGAAGCTGTTTTTCCAGATCGGTCACACGCTGCGAAAGTGCCATAAATTCTGCATTGTTTTTCTGGGCTTCCAGAAGTTCACGATAACGCACCTTTTCTGCTTCCAGCTCTGCATTTAAATGCTCACACTCTCTGTTGGCTTCCAGATTGTAATCTTTGAAATAATCCAGACTGCTCTGCAGAAAGACATCCTGATTCTGCATCGTATGTCTGCTGCTCAAAATCTCTTTTTCCCGTTTTTCCAGCTGATCCAGTTTTTTCGCAGCTCTTTTGCGGTTCAGCTCGATCGCCGCCCCGCCAAGGCAGTAGCTCTTGATCTTTTTCGTGTTGATGTAAGTAACTGCCATATTTCTGCCGAGTTTTCCTTCTTTTGACATGGCATTATCGTATTTTGTAACCTCGTCCAGCTCAACTGCATGGATCGCACCCAGCCAGAACTGGAAATACTTTGCTGCTGTCTCATTCTGAATCTGAAGATAATGATAGACCGAATCTTCCTCACATTTGATCTTGCGTTCAGCCAGACGCTTTGTATTGACCAGCTCCACATAACGATGTCCGGAGCGGTCCATAACCTGATTGGCAACATCAAAGGCCTGCGGCGAGACCAGGATCGCATAGCGGTGCACACCAAGAAAAGCTTCGATCGCATCACGCCATGCTTCGTCTTTCAGTTCCGATACATATTCACACGCCATGCGGGCTTCTTCATCGATGCCCTGTTTTTTCAGTTCTTTGTTGATCTCCCGGATCAGCTGCGTCTGTTCCTGCACATGCGAATAATCCGCTTTGTTGCGGTCACAGTTTTCAACGATCTTGCTCTGTTCACTGCGTTCCAGCTGCACTTCTTTGAGCTCACGGTCCAGATAAGCCCTGTTTCGCACAATGCTGTCACGTTTTTTACGGATTTCCGCTCTCAGTGCATCGATGGCTTCCTGTTTCTCAGAATTGGAAAGATCGACTGCCGTCAGTTTGCCAAGCGTTTCAAAATGAGAAACCTCGCATTCCATTTTGTTCAGTTCTTCTGCCACATGCAGCAGACGTTTCCGGAACTGCTCCAGCTCTTCCCTTTCACTCTTCCGCTTCTCCAGCTGTTTCTCGAAAGCAGTGATCTGCTGTCTGGAATTGTCAATCGCTTTGGAAACATTCAGTTCCCGCAGTGCGGCTTTTGCTTCCATATAATAACGGTCAAGTGCATCGATCTCCGTGCTCAGTTCTTTGATTGTTTTGATCTGTGCTTCTACTTCAATGCTGTTTTTGCGGATCATTTCTTCTGCCATGCAGCGTTTTTCTTTCCAGGAAAGCATATTTCGATATTTTAATTTAATATCATCCACTTTCAGCTGCATGACACGCTCATCGTATTCTGCATAATCTTTCAGGATCGCATCCAGATCACCGATCTCTTCTTCGATCAGCTCCAAACGGCTGTTGATCTGCTCAATATTTTTCTTGGCATCTTTTAATTTTTCAAAATTGACATCGTGTTCTTCCAGAACCGATTCCCGGATAAATTCCTGGATCTTTGCCGCCGGATTGTATGCCATGATATTTCGAAGTTTTCTCTGATAACGAAACACTTCCTGATACGGAAGCTTCAGTCCGACCATCTGCATAAACAATGCCACTCCATCCTGTTTCTTGCGGAGTTTGACATTGTAACGTTTCTGAAATCCGGACGCATCGTACGGCTTTAAGGCAGAACCGTCTTCATAGACATAGGAAATATCCGACAGATGTTTGTCTTCCATCGCATACCAGTACGTGCCGCGGATATCCGTCACGGCTGTCTCGATGATCACGCCGAGCACAAAGGATTTTTCGTTGATCTGGTCATAATATTCCAGTGCGATGTGGGTATACACAACTGGGATCTTCTCCGCCGGTCTTGCATACACGCCGGCACTCGCATCGACCAGACAGCGTGTATACGAGATCAGATTTCGCTTGCCCACGCCTGTATTATATCCGCTTGTCGCCTTATTAAACTGCGTATCACCGGTGTAGGCATATTTGATGGCATCGAGGATCGTCGATTTTCCGCACTCATTTTCTCCGGAGATCAGGGTGAGATTTTCTGCAACCGGAACGACCGTGTTGGTAAATCCATACCAGTTGATCAGCTGTACATTGCGTAAAACTATTTTACTCATCGCTCTCCTCACTTTCTGCCTCTTCCAGGTCTGCCATGTCCGCTGCCTCGAAATCTTCCTGTTCCACAAATTCTGCCATCACCTGTTTCAACTGTCCGATATCCAGACAGAACTGCAAAGAAGGATAGAGACGCACAGCCCCGTCCTCTTTTGTGATATCGTCACTGTAATCGATCAGGCAGAATCTGCGGAAGGTCGCATATGCCTTTTTAAACTCGACCGGCGTCAGCTCAATATCATAAAGCCTGCATTTGTCAATGATCTCACCGACCGTCACATAGACTGCCTCTTCATATCCCATCCGCTCCAGAAATAAAAGCCACAATACCAGCAGCAGTTTCATATGTCTCTGGTCAAAATGATAGAGATTGAGGCGTTTCAGTCCGACTGTTTCTTTATCATCATCATTTGGCTGCAGCATCGCCACACCCATCTGTTCTTCTACAACCACTTTGTAGCCGATCACTGCCAGATACTGGTTCATGTCGTAACGGTTGGATTCGGAGGCCACAAACTGATAGAGCTTTTCTTCTTTGTCTTTTACAAGAAATGTCGTATCCAGAAGCCGCCGCACACAGCGTTTGAACAGATACGCATCCTCGTCGCTCATATTGCTTATAAAACTTAAATCCTGCATATAAATTTACCTCATTGTATTTGTAAAGCGGACATTCACAATCCGCTTCTCTGCGTTCAAAAAAATGCCCTGTAAATATTTTCGTACCCTGTGATCCACAATTCTGACATCTTTATTTTCTCGAGATCACCACATTGCTGATATCGGCAATCTTTGTGCTCACTTTTTCGTCCTTGATGCGGACTTCGTATGGAAATTCTGCATTTTTCGCATAAAGCATCGCCGCTGCGATCATCAGTGCCTCTTCTTTTGTCTGCACACCCTTTTCTTTCAGCTCCATGCTCACATCCAATCCAAGTGCCTCATCCAGATATGCTCCGACACGGGCCGGAGCATAGCGGTTCGGTGCACTGCGGAACAGATTCTCCGTTCGTTTCTGCATCTCTTCTTCCGACATCGCATTGGTATTTAATGCGATATTCTGACCTTCGTTGCGGATACGCCGATTCTGCTCGAATGATTTGTAACCAACGTATTTCTGGTTGATAACACGAGTGCATTTCTCCACTTTTTCCATCGCCGCATCCTGCTCTTCTTTTGAAATCCTGGAAACACGGTCCAGGAAATCGCCGAGAAGATTCTCCAGTCTGACACGGCTGCTCGCCATCTGCATGATCCTCGTATTTGCCAGATTATAATAACTGTTGATGCGAGTATCAATCAATTCCATATTTTCTTCGTATTCCACACTCAGGAAATACTGGAGTTCCGCCATGTAACGGTCCACACGGGAAATTGCCTGCTCTTTCGGGCAACGCAGACGTTTTCCACATTCTTCGACCATTTTCTCATACATATCCCCATAACGCAGATCCTCGATCCGGTCACGGATGAAAGAAAGCTGGGTCGGGATCAGTCCGTTGTTTTTTACGAAGAAATATTCACTGAAGAACCGGTCCAACATTTCATTTTTCATAATGAACTGCCCGAAACTGTTCATGTCCTGAAATTCGATGACTGTTTTCATGATATCCGATATACTGTCTTTTAAATCAGCCAGCTCATTGCGAAGCTCGGTTTCATTTTCCATCATCGGCACCAGAATGTTTGAGTACGGACGTTCTTTTCGCACCGAGCCTTCTTCCGATGCGGATTTCATGATCTCATACATTGAGAGAATGCGGTTTGACATCGTACCTTCATTTTTCTTTTCAGTCAGTTTATCCAGAAAATCAATCACTCTTCGGCAATCCGTCGAAAGATTTACAACATATTCTCCGCTGCGTCCGATCTGCCGTGGCTTGATCCATCCACATTCACGGAAAATGGCCAGAATCTCAGCCGCTTGAAGCTGCACCGCCTCATTCTCATCATCCGCTTCTTCGATCAGTCGCTGAATCTCTTCGTTTTTCAGATACAGCGTGATACTGTCCTTTGCATCCGACTCGTAGAGAACCGGAAGTTCCTTCGAACGGTCGATCAAAATCCGGATACAGTCATAATAAATCCTGCGGTACTTGAACGTAAGCGGTTTAAAAAACGACTCGTTCTTTATGTAATCAAAAAAATTCATAGTTTATTTATCTCCTAAGCTGCTGCGGCATTTGCATTGATCTGGTCGATCACTTTCCGAATTCCCATCCATACGTTCAGATCCGTAAAAATGTCCACGACACTTCCTTGATCCGTAAATGGTGCCTCCTGAAGCACCGACAGATCTTTCATCATGCCATTTTGCACAATGTATTCCACGATCTGATTTACGAAATAAATCTGCCTGCTGTCCAGGCTGTTTTCATCCAGATATTCTGAAAATGCTTCTTTTGCAGCGTTCATATCCAAGCCGACAATTTCACGGACAAATTCTCCGAGCGGCTTCTGTCCGTACTCCGTCTCATACTCTTCTTTTGTCCCCAGTTCTCCCCAGAGGATTTCTTCCAGAAGCTGTACATCCGCCGCTGTCAGCGGCTGATTATTCTTCAGCCTGGCAATCGCCTCATTATCCTGATGCCTGCGGACATAATATTCTGCTTTCGCTTTATAATTTTTCAGGTCATCATTTTCCAGCTCTGACTCTTTCCATTCCATCGCCAGAAGTTCATCCGCAAAATCGGTATCATACCGCTTTCCTTCTTTTTCTTTGATATATTTGATCAGTTCCCGCAGATTTTCACGGATATGTTCAAATTCATCCACACCGGCCGTCTCCAGATAATCCGTGTGCAGGATCTGATTCAACAGTTTTTCCTGTGCTTTGATCTGCGGAATATTGGCAACACCTGCCACCGCACGCACCTTTTTCAGAAGATCCTTTCTCGCTTTTCCATATTTATTTCCCATCAGATAAGCAAGCTCAATCCCATAGAGCAGTGCGTCAAAACGAACGGCGGACGCCTCTTCCTGATCCGGCATGATCAGCGGTGCAACCTCCTCCTGAACGGTCAGCGTATCCTCGTAACGGATATTCTGATAATTCTCCGGATTGGAATAATATTCCACATATTTCAAATGCTGACGCACCGCAAAATTATCCCGGCTCAGTTCCTGTACTTTTCCCTGCATACTCTCAACCAGGTTTTTGCGATAGGCAATCAGTCTTTCTGTCTGATATTGTAAATCCTGCAATTTATACGAAATCTGAAATTTCAGGTTAAAAATCGCACTCTGCAAAGGCAGCCGGACTGCTGTCTCTTTTCCCTTCTGCATCCGGAAAAACTCGAAATTCCCACAAAAATCAAAAATATAGAATTTCTGCTTATCCTCACCATCCAAAAGTCCCGGACAGAGCCTCGTTCCACGCCCGATCATCTGCCAGAACTTTGCCTTGCTCATTACCTTTTTAAAAAAGACCAGATTTAAAATTTCCGGCACATCGATTCCCGTATCCAGCATATCAACGGAAATGGCGATCTGCGGCAGTTTATCCGGCTCCGAAAACTGATCGATCAGGCTCTGGGAATGGCTGATACGATTGTCGATCACTTTTGCATAACCCGGCAGATGTGAATATTCTTTATTGAACACCTCAAATATTTTTTCCGCATGAGCATGATTTTTCGCAAAAATAATCGTCTTGCCGAGCTTTTCTCCGTAGTCTGTATGGATTCCATGTGTCATCAGAATGTCCAGCACCTGTCTGATCGTATCGTCATTAAAGATCCAGGTATTCAGTGCTGAGGACTGGATCCGCTCCACAACCTGTCCATTTTCATCCACAAAGGTGTTCTCGTATGCTTCTTTATCTTCGTCCGAAAGCTCATCGTACGCAATGCCCTCTTCCAGAAATTTCAGCTTTGTTTCCACCGAAAGGAAATCCACCAGATAACCGTCTTTTACCGCCTGTGCCAGCTCATAACCGTAAGTCGGCACGCCCTTCTCCAGCTCAAAAATGCTATAGGTATTTTTATCGATCTCATCTTTCGGCGTCGCAGTAAGACCAACAAGCGGTGCATCAAAATACGTGAAAATGTCTTTGTATTTATTGTAGATCGAACGATGTGCCTCGTCACAGATCACAAGGTCAAAATGGCCGCTCGTAAATAATTTTCCGTCTTCGTCCCGTGTGGCATCAATGCAGTTGATCATCGTCTGATAAGTTGAAAAAATACAGTGTGCATGCAGATTGCTTTTCTCCTCACACAGATTTGCCACCGAAAGATCCGGCAGCATATTGACAAAGCTTCTTTTTGCCTGTGTGACAAGGGAAGTGCGATCCGCAAGAAACAAAATATTTTTCACCCAGCCGTTTTGCAGAAGCACATCGCAAAGTGCAATGACTGTTCTTGTCTTTCCCGATCCGGTCGCCATGACAAGCAGTGCTTTTCTTCTGTTCTTTTTATCAAAGCTCTCGCATACTGCCTTGATCGCCTCTTCCTGATAATACCTTCCGGCGATTTTTTTATCAATCCGGACACTGCCAAGATCGCCCCGCATGGTTTTTAAATTAAACCATTTTTCGAGATCTCTTCTGGAATAAATGCAGGAAACCTGCCGCTCCGGATACTGTCCGTCCACAATCCTCGTCTCAAATCCGTTCGTAAGGAAAATGACCGGTCTGCGTCCATACTGCCGCTCCAGAGAATCCGCATATAACTCTGCCTGCTGCCGTCCGCTCGCCACATCTGCACAGGTCTTTTTCGCCTCGATCACCGCCAGCGGCCGGTGTGCATCGTCATAAAGCACATAATCCGCAAAACCGCTGCCTGATTTATTGGGCATGCCATAGACTTCGACTTCATTCAGCCAGTTCTTTCCTTCCATCCATCCGGCATCAATCAGCATCGTATCGATATATTGTTTGCGGGTTGCATACTCCGACAGCTCCAGCGGCTTCGGAACATACGTCTGCTTCTGCTCCTCACGCCTGGAAGTCAGTTCTGCCTTCAATGCTTTATTTTCTGCGATCAAAGCCTCCAGATCAATATCCGGAAAGGCCGTCTCCGCTGCCAGGATCTCCTGATTCTGCTCCGGAAGACCTGCATCAAACTGCCCCTCCTGATAATCATCCGCATAACAATAAGCTAGAAAATCCAGAAATATATAAAGATTCTCAAGGCACAGCTTCGCCTGATCCAGCGTCAGCTTTCTTCCCGTATGTGCCACCTGATTTGCCACCCTGCGAATAAAATCCATTCTCCGCAAAATGTCTGCATCCACAATTCCTTTAAACTCTTCCGTATTCAGCAGACTGACCAGCTTGTCCTGATATGGCATCACCAGCATATCGTCAACCGAATACATCCATTTGACGGCAAATTCCATCGCCCGCCGGCAGTTCATCACGCTCGCCTCCGGGTCAATCATCAGGATCTTTTCCGCCGCCACCGCAACATCCGCAAACGCTGCAAACTGCGGAATATCCTTCAGGAAATCAAAGTTCGTCACGCCGCCACCCCCTCTTGTTGTATTTTCGTGAAATGTCTTCTGATATTTTAACACGAAGTGGTTTTTCTCACAAGAAAGTTATGAAAGGAATCCGACAAATCCCGTAAATCCAGCCTGAAAACACATATTTCACAAAAAACGACAGGTTCCGTTCCTGTTCACAAAAAAAACATTGTACAGATGGCAGATTCCTATTACAATGGTATTTAACTTAAGAGCTTACCATTTTGAAAATACATACGCTAAAGGAGGAACGCTTATGATTTTATGCTGCAAACACTGCGGAAATTGCAGAGAAAGCAATCATCTTGCAGAAAACTGCGATTATTGTGGAAATGAAATGGTTCAACTGTTATCCGACGAAGAGTTAAGCCATATTGATCCTAAAGAATTACCTCAGATCATCGAAGCGATGCGTGCAGGTTATCAATACAGCAATCCGGATTATGACGAAAAATTGTGGGACAGTCGTGCAAAAAAAGAAGAAATACAACGGGCAGAAAACGAAAAACAGGATCTGGATTATCGTGAAAAAACCCACATGGTAACAACCGGATTTCAGTTTGAAGGTTATGAAATCGTATCTTACCTGGGGATTGTCGCCGGCGAAGTAGTTCTTGGCACCGGATTTCTTTCAGAATTTACTTCTTCATTTGCTGATTTCTTTGGCGTGCAGTCGGGGATATTCGAGGAAAAGCTCGAGACAGCAAGGCACGCTGCCATGGATAAACTGATCAAAAAATCAGCTGCATTGGGTGGAAATGCAGTCATTGGCATTGATATTGATTACAACATATTTTCCAATAATGTGATCGGAGTCATTGCAAACGGGACATCTGTTGTAATCAGAAAGATCTGATGAATCGCTTATAATAGCCGCTTAAGATTCTGCTGATAATTTGACACAAAAGTCGTTTTGTGCTATGATACAGACAGTTCATATTTAAATACAAAAAGGTGCTACCATGACGGTTCGCCTGATGTTTATTAGGTTAAAAATAACCGCTTAGTTTGCAGACTGGGGCGGTTATTTTTTTTCGGTCTTATTGCTATTCGCACCAATCGTATAGCCAAGACCAAAACTGGTTAAGCAGAGACTAATTACTGCAATCAAGTCACCGATTGTTAGCATAAGCGAGTTCCTCCATACATATTTTCTGATTAAGTAATCTATGTAATCGAAGCTATAAACTCTCCGTAAAAAGCAAACCGCCATTCACGTCAATTGTGAAGTAGCACCTTGGGTATTAATACCCATGTGCATTATATCAATCCTTCTCTTTTCTTTCAAGCTATTTGTTGCTTTATTTTGCAAAACGTTACTTTTATTGTGTGAATTTTTATATATTTACATATTATATTGCATTTTTTATCATATGAACATATGAGCAAACTTTGTATTATTTTGATTTGTCGACGGATGCAACAAAGTCTGCGAATTGGTTTTGAAGTTCTATTGGAGGTACAAATACATTCAATTTTCTTATTCTCTCCATTCCTAAAGCAGCCTTTGCTGTATCTGCGGAATTCTTTACAATGTATGCATTTAACAACATTAACATATACATGAAATATATTGAATTATATCTTTCCGAATCAGGACGTATCTTGGCAACATTGGGAGCTAAATGATATTTGTACTCATTATCTATAATTGCAACATCACCAATATTTGCTCCTACGTAAGTCATTACAACATCTCCTGGAGCAAGCTGAGATCTTGGTAATGAGTCAGAAACTTCATTTGAAATAAAAGAAAGTTCCTTACGATTCAGCTTACCATTCTTTACATTCTGAGCCTTAACCATAACTACATCACCAGAGTCTTCATAATTAATATACTGAGTGTATTCAAATCCTGCTAACTTAGTAACAAAACAATCATCACCGATTAATGCTTTCTTCCACCCCATACTATTGATTACTGGATCTCCAAACAATTCGACAAATCGGGATTTGACAAGAGTGTCTAATTGTTCTAATTCCTGTTTTCTGTCATCTAAAATCTTTTTAATTTTATCAAACAAATCCGCTATTTCAGACTGCTCTTCTTTATCAGGAACTGGCACGATCACATTTCGCACCATTTCACTATTCAAATTGTTCACCACTCCACCAACGGCCATAGACTTTAATTTTTTATAGGTAGTTTTCGAACTTAAATAATAATACAAAAAACGCTTATCAAATAATGCATTTTCATCTCTTAACACAAGCCAACCATCATGGATGCATCCATCTATTTTCAGTATATATGGTCGCCCAAAGCTCATAGAATTAGATAATAAAAAATCTCCCGGCTTTACATATCTCGATTTCTTCATACCTTCTACAATAATTTTTTGAGCAGTCTCAGTTATATACATGGAATCTGAAGTATCACCTATCTTTATCCAATTAATTCCACTTTCATTATCCGTAATATACTTATCAATTGGTCGTGGTGAAGCACCACGTTCAACAATACATACTTCTCCAATTTTTTTATATTTCCATAATTTTTCCATCTATAATCATCCCCATAACCCCACATTTACCTTGCAGTTTCATCTGCACTGCAAATATGAACAGCGTAAAATTTGCTCAGGCTATGAAGCGTCTATGGGATGTTTTTACATTGCTTTGATTAACCATTGCATACTGCATCGTGGTGTCGATTTGCTGATGTCCCAGCAATTTCTGTACTTGTTCAATCGGCATCCCTTTATCTATAGCTCGTGTTGCCATAGTTCGACGGAATTTATGCGGATGGATTCTCTCTAATTTTAATTCTCGCCCTAATTGTCTCAATCGTATTTCCACTCCACTGATTTTCAGGCGTTTATGTGGATCATTGAGCGTCACAAATAGTGCCGGATTATCGTCAGTCCGGCATTTTAAATAATTCTGTAAATGAAGTTTTGCTCTTGCATCAAAATAAACCCTGCGTTCTTTATCACCTTTTCCGTATACAATACATTCTCTTTCATTGAAATCAATATCTGCAATATCCAGATTTACCAGTTCACCGACTCTCATTCCGGTTGAAAAAAGTAGATCTATAATAGCAAGATCACGCTTTTCCTTGCAATTATCACGCAAAATCTCAATGCTCTCATCGGAAATGACTTCTTTTACTACCGTTTTCGTCTTGATTTTGTGGATACGTTTCACCGGACTTTTTAAAATATGGTCCTCTTCCTCCAGCCAGGAAAAGAAACTGGATAAATTGCGACGAATATTGTCTATTGTCACCTTTCCACAGTTGTTGATTTTCTGATAATCAATCAAATATTGGCGAATATCCTCCGTTGCAATCTGACGCAGTGGTATCGTAATTCTTTTCAACATATGCTCAATCGTTACACGATAATATTGAATTGTCCTGTCTGAACACCCCTCAATCTGTTTTGCCGTCAAAAACATTTCCAGATATTTCTCATTTGAAATCTCTTCCTGTACCTGTTTCGCCTCATTCAAGTGATAAATCAGTACTTTCTGAAGCTTTTTCATCTGCATTACATTTAAAAATTCCGCCATATCATTTAAAATATTATAAATCTGATTCTCCATTTTTCTGCACTCCTGTTTTTGCAGAAAGTATAGCAGATTTTTCCTAAAGAATCTTATTTTCCTCGTAACATTCGAAAAGATATGATGGATTTTCATAATAAACACTGCTGTTATAATCATCTATTTTTCCACTCAGAAAAGAATTGTAAACTTTAATCAATGCGTCAATTACTTCTATTTTCTCTTTTTCTGAAACCTGCTTAATAAGGCGTTTATAGACTTTTCCAATGTCCCAGTGTGTAGGAATTGCATACTGACATTCTCCAACATTATCAAAATTTCCTTGTTTAATTTGGGCTTCTTCGATAAAATCTTCGCTTACCCGGTCAATATTATCACTATGGTAAATATCCGCCAGATCATAAATCTTTTCCAGACGCTTTTTTCCTAATGCATTAACAACATCTGACCTGGTATTTTTCGTTTTTCTTGCAATATAATCAATCAACGCACAGGTAAAAAATAAATCATTATCCTTTCTGGATTCTCTTCCATTTTCCATCACTTAACCACCTCAAATCCCCTGTATTCCAGACATTTCAGTGCTTCTTTTGAGCAAAAATTTATCTGATGTGTCGGATATTTGAACTTTGCCAGCACCCAGAACTGCTCTCTCGTAATCGAGCCATCCATATAATCAGAAATATAGTTGTAAATCTGATCATCTGCCATCGCTCCGATCACAATGTCATAGTTATGTGTTTTTCCTGCCCGACAATCAATAATAAAATCCAACCATTCATCTGTCATTTCCCGGAAATCTTTGATTTTTAACGAAGAATCTAAACGCACATCGTAGATGGAAACGATCTTGGTATCATAACGTTTTGCCCATCTCTGAGCCTGTTCTTTAATAATTGTGCAATAAAAACCTGTTCCGAAATCCTTTGTATTGCGTCCCTTTCGGATTTCCGGATGTTCCACTGCCATATATCCACCATGATATACTGTCATTTTTGCCATTTCATCACCCTTTTCATCCAAAATACTTCTGCATCAGACTGTCAAATAATAACTGCGTCTCTTCTAAGGATTTTTGAATCTTAGATTTTGATTTGTCGACGGATGCAACAAAGTCTGCGAATTGGTTTTGAAGTTCTATTGGAGGTACAAATACATTCAATTTTCTTATTCTCTCCATTCCTAAAGCAGCCTTTGCTGTATCTGCGGAATTCTTTACAATGTATGCATTTAACAACATTAACATATACATGAAATATATTGAATTATATCTTTCCGAATCAGGACGTATCTTGGCAACATTGGGAGCTAAATGATATTTGTACTCATTATCTATAATTGCAACATCACCAATATTTGCTCCTACGTAAGTCATTACAACATCTCCTGGAGCAAGCTGAGATCTTGGTAATGAGTCAGAAACTTCATTTGAAATAAAAGAAAGTTCCTTACGATTCAGCTTACCATTCTTTACATTCTGAGCCTTAACCATAACTACATCACCAGAGTCTTCATAATTAATATACTGAGTGTATTCAAATCCTGCTAACTTAGTAACAAAACAATCATCACCGATTAATGCTTTCTTCCACCCCATACTATTGATTACTGGATCTCCAAACAATTCGACAAATCGGGATTTGACAAGAGTGTCTAATTGTTCTAATTCCTGTTTTCTGTCATCTAAAATCTTTTTAATTTTATCAAACAAATCCGCTATTTCAGACTGCTCTTCTTTATCAGGAACTGGCACGATCACATTTCGCACCATTTCACTATTCAAATTGTTCACCACTCCACCAACGGCCATAGACTTTAATTTTTTATAGGTAGTTTTCGAACTTAAATAATAATACAAAAAACGCTTATCAAATAATGCATTTTCATCTCTTAACACAAGCCAACCATCATGGATGCATCCATCTATTTTCAGTATATATGGTCGCCCAAAGCTCATAGAATTAGATAATAAAAAATCTCCCGGCTTTACATATCTCGATTTCTTCATACCTTCTACAATAATTTTTTGAGCAGTCTCAGTTATATACATGGAATCTGAAGTATCACCTATCTTTATCCAATTAATTCCACTTTCATTATCCGTAATATACTTATCAATTGGTCGTGGTGAAGCACCACGTTCAACAATACATACTTCTCCAATTTTTTTATATTTCCATAATTTTTCCATCTATAATCATCCCCATAACCCCACATTTACCTTGCAGTTTCATCTGCACTGCAAATATGAATTTTCTCGTCTTTTACCTTAAACAAAGGTATCTCTGTTTTACTGTTTCTTGTTTCCATGTCTATACTTTATTCCAGAATAACATTTTTCAGTTCCTTGTGCAAGCCGTTTCCTTTGTTTTGTTGCAGTTGCTTATTGTTTATGTTGTCTTTTTAATATTTTTCATTTTCTATTGATTTAAAAAGAGTTATGTGTTAGTATAACAGCAACGCATATTTTCTTAACGTTCTTGGCATTGTGCTGTCTATTAATCTATTTCACATTTCGAAAATTCATGCTTTTCTTTCAAAATTAATAAAAAAGCAGGAGTTTCAAATGTTGACCGATTAGCAGACTGCATATCCACCACACTTTTGTATACTCCTGCCAAAGGAGCTACTTCTATGGTGCAAAATGAAATGCTGAAAGCAAACCGGATGTACAAAGACACTGTATTCCGTATGCTGTTCTCTGACAGAAAAAATTTATTGTCTCTTTATAACGCAATCAGCGGTTCACATTATGATGATCCGGATAAACTTGAGATTGTGACACTGGAAAATGCCATTTATATGGGTATGAAAAATGACCTGGCTTTTATCGTTGATACCGACTTATTTCTGTATGAACATCAGTCTACTTACAATCCAAATATGCCGCTGCGTGATTTATTCTATATTTCCAGTGAATACCAGAAATTAGTAGATCACAAATCTCTCTATTCTTCTGTATTACAGAAAATACCGGCACCGCAATTTATTGTATTTTACAATGGTCTGGAAAAGAAAAAGGACTACTGGGTAAACCATTTATCCGAAGCTTTCGAAAACCAATCCGGTGATCCAAAGCTGGAACTGGAAGTTCTGACACTGAATATCAATGAGGGGCATAATAAAGAACTGATGGAACAATGCCAAACTTTAAAGGAATATGCACAGATTTAAAAAAATATACATAACCATTCAGCACAGGTCGAAGCACTTGCTGCTGAGACCGTAAGAACATGATTCAGGTGTGCAAAAATCCCATTGCGAAGCAATTTCGGATGGATTTTTGCATTGTAACTGTGAAAGTATTGAACAGTTACTAAATCTTGTACGCAAATACACGAAAGATTTTGAATTAAACGAAGCGGTTGAACAGGCTGTTAATGAATGTATACATGACAACATTCTTTCCGACTTCCTTCGTGCAAACAAAGCAGAGGTGATCTCCATGAGTATATTTGAATATGATAAAGAACTGGAAGAACGCAAACTCCGTAAGGCGGAATATGAGGCCGGGGTAGCTGATGGTATCAAAACAGCTACCGAAAATATTAAAAGGGAAGATGCTCTTTCCTTAGTTGATCTTGGCTTGTCTGTTGAGCAAATTGCTACTGCTTTAAAAATTGATTTAAAAACCATTCAAAAATGGATTGAGCAAAACCCACAAAGTTAATTTTACACTCGTGGGATTTGCTCTGTTGATATTCTATATTTTAGCTGTGTGGAGCGTGAAAATCACTTTGCTACACAGTAATCTCGATCTGGTTGCCTTCGATTTCCACTACGCAACTCTCGTAATATCCGTCTCCGGTTATCCGTGGACCGCTGATGATTTCATAGCCATCTTCTTTTAATTTTGCTGTCAACTCATCTACTTTTTCTTTGCTTCCGACGCTGAATGCAATGTGAATATATCCGGTCTGTGTAAGGACTTTCGAAGAATCCTGCATCTGCGGCTTATTCATAATTTCCAGTCTTGCCCCATCGTCAAAGGAAAGGAAGTAAGAGCGAAAGTCTGTTTTCGGATTGTGATAACCAGCGTTTGCTCTGGCATTCAGATAGGTTTCAAAAAATGTTTTTGTTTTTTCAAGATCTTTTACATACATTGCGATATGTTCTATTTTCATGCCATCTCATCTCCTAACATTTTTTCAAGTTCTGCCATGCTCTCCTGTACTTCTTTTTCCAGTGCCCGTAAATTTGCCATAATCTCAGATGTTGGCGGATATTCTACCGGAATGTATTCTATTTCTTTGTATTTGTTGATGGAAAGGTCATAGGCATTGTCTACGATTTCCTGTTTTTCTACGAAAAAAGACTGGTCGGTTCGTTTACGGTCATTTTCTGCTTCCAGATTTTTAAATCTTGCGATGATATCCGGAATATCGTTTTCTTTGACTTCGGAACGTTTGTCATCCAGGCTGCGTCCATCTGCTTTCATATCATAGAACCACACTTTGTCTGTTCCGCCATGCCCGGTTTTCGTAAAGATCCGGATCGCTGTAGAAACTCCGGCATATGGTTTGAACACACCAGACGGCATGGAAATCACTGCTTCCAGTCGCTGTTCTTCCACGATTGCTTTCCGGATATCTTTATGTGCTTTGGACGAACCGAAAAGTACGCCATCCGGTACAATGCAGGCACATCTTCCGCCTGTTTTCAACATTCTTACAAACAGTGTCAGGAAAAGGAGTTCTGTCTTTTTGGTTTTGCAAACTTTCAGAAGATCTGCCGATACAATATCATAATCCAGGCTTCCTTTGAATGGTGGATTTGCCAGGATCAGGCTGTATTTTTCTTTATCTTCGTTCTGGTCGGAAAGACTGTCTCGATATTCGATATTCGGATTGCTGACACCGTGTGTCATCATGTTCATTGCTCCGATACGCAGCATCGTTCTGTCCATATCGTAGCCGTGGAACATATGATTCATATAGTGTTCCTTGTTTTTTGCATTAAACAGAACTTCTGCTTTTTTCTTTTTTCGCAGATATTCACTGGACTCTACCAGAAATCCGGAGGTACCGCAGGCCGGGTCGCAGATCAGGTCATCGGCTTTTGGATCCATCATTTCTACCATCATTTTTATGATATGACGCGGTGTACGGAACTGTCCGTTTACACCGGCAGTTGCCAGTTTTGAAAGCAGATACTCGTAAATATCTCCCCGGACATCTTCACTTCTTAACTGCTCCATTTTTTCGTAGATTTCATCCATGGCAGTCACGATCTTATCCAGCATGACCGGTGTCGGCACTTTAAAGATCGCATCTCCCATATATTTTGCATAGGCACTCTCTTTATCTCCATGAAGATTTTTGATAAACGGGAACACATTTTCCTGCATATTTGCATACATTTTCTGAGCCGGAAAATCGTGAAATACGCTCCACTTGAGCTGATTCCCCGGAACTTTTCTGTCTCCGATTGTTACGTTTTCTTCAAATATGCTTTTATATGGCAGACCAAGCATAATGCTTTCTTTCATATGTACGTTATCTGAATCATCCAGATCGCGGATAAACATAAGATAGGTCATCTGTTCGATCACATCGAGCGGATTTGTCAGTCCGCCTGTCCAGAAAATTTCCCATAAACCGTCTACTTTATTTTTTAATTCCCCTGTAACCATATTTTTTGTTTTCCTTCCTTTTCATTCTATATATTGTCAAGCGGATATTCGCAATCCGCTTTGCTACTTGCTCATAACATTTAAGGCTCCGTCCGGAAAATTTCATTTAAATTATCTACCTGATAATTATACGGTTTTCGTCTATTTTTCGCAACAAGCGAATATTCTTTTGACAAGCTTCCGTTTCTGTGCATATAATAAATGCACAGAGTTAGTTATAACTAACTTCATAAAACTACAGGTACTGCTATATGATACCTGCAACAAGATTCTGAGGGAATCTGCTCACTGTTCTGCAAAAGCGGGCATATTCTTTAAAGAAGTGGAAAAGGGGAAGTATTTTATGATACAGAAACACAAAAAGCAGCCACTAAATTTTCTTAAGTACATTGGTCCGGGACTTCTGGTCACGGTCGGTTTTATCGATCCCGGGAACTGGGCTTCGAACATTGCCGCCGGTTCCGGGTATGGCTATCAGCTTCTGTGGATGGTCACGCTCTCCACGATCATGCTGATCCTTCTGCAACATAATGCCGCCCATCTCGGCATTGTTACCGGACTTTGTCTTTCGGAGGCTGCCAGCACATACATCAACCGAATTCTCAAGAACATCATTCTGTCTACGGCAATGATTGCTTCGATTGCCACAGCTATGGCGGAAATCCTGGGCGGTGCAATCGCTCTGCAGATGCTTTTTTCAATCCCGACCAAACTAGAGCGTGTTTGAAAAAAATCAGAAATTGTTTATTTTAACCAAATCAATATGG